>Ga0209268_1001963_pt1 | contig 9983 bp, 15 predicted proteins | sample GraSoiAngelo_143_FD_185900 | JGI IMG/M metagenome (GOLD analysis project Ga0209268, IMG submission 185900) | Grasslands soil microbial communities from the Angelo Coastal Reserve, California, USA - 14_1009_02_30cm (SPAdes) (version 2) | ecosystem: Environmental > Terrestrial > Soil > Grasslands ... | reverse complement strand
ACCGCCATGCTGACCGGGACGGTCAGATAGGGGTTGACGTCGAGCACGGTGGAGAGAAAGTACGTGGTGTAGGCCCCCAGCATGAGCAGGGGGCCGTGGGCGACGTTGATGATGCGCATGACCCCGAAGATCAGCGCCAGGCCGAGCGCCACCATCGCGTAGAGCGCGCCCGACAAGATGCCGGAGATGACCACCTGCCCCAGCATCGCGGGCGTGACGAAGACGTTCAGCGCTGATTCCAGGGTGGGGTCGGGAACCGCGGCTTCGCCAACGCCAGCTCGTCCGGCCAGACGACGACCTTCCTCCCCTCTTGCCACTGGAAGGTCACGATCTTGTGCGCCACCTGGAAGCCGTCCGCATCCACCTTGTACTCGCCGAAGATCGTGCGCATCTCGAGCTTGAGCAGCTGTTCGCGCACACGGTCGGCGTCGAGCGTGCCCGCCCGCTTGACGGCCTCGGCGTAGATGAGGCAACCGGCGTACCCCGCCGCCGAGTGATACGACGGCTCGTGGCCGAACTCTTTCTTGTACGCCTCGAAGAACTCGGTGTTGTTCGGATAGGGCAGGACGGGCTCCCACTGCGTGGCCCCGTAGACGTACTCGGCGTTGGTCTTGAGCGTGTCGTAGAACTCCGGGAGGTCGCCGCCCACCGTCACCCCGTACGCCTTGGGATTTACGTCCAGCTCGCGCATCTGGCGCGTGAGGGCCACCGCGTCGTCGAAGTAGGTGGCGGCGGCGAGGACGTCGGGGGTGAGCGCCTTGACCTTGGTGAGCAGCGCCGAGAAGTCGGTGTTGCCCTTGGGGTAGGCCTCCTGAAACACGACCTGCATCCCCCTCTTCTTCGCGAGCTCGACGGCGCCGGACGCCGCCGCCTTCGAGAAGAGGGTGTCCTCGTTCACGATGGCCACGGTCTTGAGGCCTCGCTTGGCCGCCGTGTCGATGAGCCCTTCCAGGTACTCCTCGGCCGGCGAGATGACCATGAAGACGTAGGAGCGCTTCTTGTCCGGCGGGCGCTTGAAGATGGAGGTCGTGGCGGCGAGGGGTGCGACCATCACCTTCTTGTACTTCTCGGTGACGTTGACGGACGCCTCGGTCACCGGTGACGAGTACGGGCCCATCACGCCGTCGACCCTGTCCTCGGTGATGAGCTTCTCGTAAAGCCGGACGGCGGTCGCCGGGGTGGACTGGTCGTCGTACACGACAAGCTCGACCTTGCGTCCGAGCAGACCGCCCCTGGCGTTGAGGTCCTTCACGCAAAGCTTGTAGCCTTCGTGCTGGTTCCTGCCGAGCTTCGCGTACGTGCCGGTGAGCGAGAGCGAGGCGCCGATGCGGATCGGCCCCTGCGCCTCGGCGGGAAGGCCGCCGGCGACGACGCCCATCGCGGTGATGAGCGCGCCGAGAGCTTTCGTGGTCATTCGAGAGCCTCCTCGGAGAGAGATGGAGCCCACCACCGATAGCATCCACGCCTTTGACGTGTCAAGGCAGCGCTCAGTACACTCTCTGCGTCATGACCGCCGGCGCCCTCGACGGCCTCCGTGTCCTCGACCTCTCGAACCAGCTCTCGGGTCCGTACTGCGCGATGCTGCTCGGGGACCTGGGCGCCGATGTGATCAAGGTGGAGCACCCCGTTGGCGGCGACCCCGCGCGCCTGGGCGCCCCGCACCGCGGCGGCGAGTCGGCGCCGTTCATGACGGTGAATCGCAACAAGCGCTCGATCACGGTGGACCTCAAGACGCCCGACGGCCTCGCGATCGCGCGCCGCCTCGCCGCGCGCGCCGACGTCGTGCTCGAGAACTGGCGGCCGGGGGCGGCGGCGCGGCTCGGACTCGGCTACGACGACGTGCGGCGGCTCAACCCGCGCGTCGTCTATTGCTCCATCTCCGGGTTCGGCCAGACCGGCCCGTACGCGTCGCGCGGCGGGTTCGATCGGATCGCCCAGGGCATGTCGGGCCTCATGTCGATCAATGGCGACGCGGACGGCCCGCCGCTGGTCGTGCCGATCCCGATCGCCGATATCGGCACCGGGATGTTCGGCCTCGTCGGAATCCTGGCGGCCCTCGCCCACCGCGAGCGCACGGGCGAGGGCCAGGCTGTGGACGCCTCGCTGCTGGAGACCCCGATCGCCTGGTCCGTCTACGAAGCCGCCGCGTTCTTTGCGACCGGCGAGGTGCCGAGGCGCCTCGGCCAGGGACACCGCACCAACGCCCCCTATCAGGCCTTCCGCACGGCCGACGGCTGGCTCAACCTCGGCGGCGGCTCACAGCAGTTCTGGCGGGCCATCTGCGCGGTGCTGGGCGTCGAGCGGCTCGCCGACGATCCGCGGTTCGCGACGCCCGCGCTGCGTGTCGCGCACCGTGAGGAGCTCGAGGCGCTCCTCGGACCGCGGTTCCTGACCGCGCCGACCGCGGTCTGGCTCGAGAAGCTCGAAGCGGCTGGCGTGCCCGCGGGACCGATCCTGACCTACGATCAGGTGTTCGCCGATCCTCAAGTGAAGGCACGTGAGATGGCGGTCGAGGTGAACCACCCGACGGCGGGCCGGACCCGCGTGCTGGGCGTCCCCGTCAAGCTCTCGAAGACGCCCGGCGCCGTGCGCCGCCCGGCGCCGACGCTCGGGCAGCACACCGACGAGGTCCTCGGCGAGCTCGGCTACGACGCGACGGCGATCACCGACCTCCGCACCCGCCGGGTCGTCTAGTCCCTCGCCGAACTCACCGCGGCTCGAGCGCGGGCTTTGCCCGCGCAATCGGTCCTGGGGGGGAGCTACTCGCGGAATTCGGCGTCGAGGATCTCGCGGATGAATCGGTCGACCGAGACGGGGTAGAAGCGCACGTCGGGGGACACGATCACCCCCGTGTTGATGACCTCCCGCTGCGCGAGCTCCTCCAGCACACGCTCGAGCTGGCCGTGCGGGTCGCGGTCGTGGCGCCGGATCCTCAGCTCTTCGCTCTCGAGCGCGATCTTCGGGGCGTAACGGAAGCTGAAGACGCGGGCGATGAGCCGCCGGTCCATCAGCTCACTGTCGTGGAAGATCTCGCCGTAGGTCGGTCCGGCGCTCCCGGCGCCGATCACGAGGCGCGGCGAGACCTTGATGCGCCCGCGGACCTCGACCGACCGGCTCGGCTGCTCGTGCTCGGGCCCGACCAGGATGTAGGGCAGCACGTGGTAGCCAGTGATGATGCCGGTCAGCGGCTTCCGCACCACCCGCGTCTCGTCGAAGACGTGGCGGAGAAACTCGAGATCTTGCCACTCCTCGCTCACGCGATGTAGTGTACCAGTTGCATGGAGGCGCGACCGAGCCCGCCGTCTGCTCCCCCGCGCCCTAACATCGAGGAGCGGGTCCACTTCTGCGAGCGCTGCGGTGAGCGGATGGAAGAGATCCACTGCAAGATCGTCTGCGGAAACTGCGGTTACAATCGCGATTGTGGCGATCCGTGATCCGCCCCGTTGAGATCGCCTGGCTCGCCGGGCTGATCGAGGGCGAAGGCAACATCTCCATCAACGGCCGATCCTTGACGCTGCGGATCAAGATGGGAGATCGCGATGTCGTCAACCGGGCCGCGAACCTCCTACCACGGACGCCTGATCGCGCATCCGCTCCGCGCTACTGCGGCGCGACGCGGAGCGACGCCGGGTGTCCCTTGATCTTGATCCGCACGGCCGTGTCCTCCAGCGCCGTCGGCGTGATGCGGTACATCGCCAGCTCTTGCTCGACGTAGTTCTGGACGACGACGTACTTGCCGTCGGGGGTGAAAGCGACGCCCTGCGTGTTCCGGCCCGTGGCCGCCTCGGCGACCCGTCTGGGGGCGCGGCGCCGCGCCCCCCGAACTCCCCACCGATGAACCGCGGCGGCCGCACCCGCAAACCGATTGCGCCGGCGGGGCCGGCGATTAGTCTGTCCGACACACGCCTACGCCTTCGGGGCGTGGGGCGTGGGCGGCCCGCCCGGTGCGGGAGACCAGTCCACCGGCGCCAGATCGTGCATGTCGGACTCGAGCTGGAGCGTGTCGGCGATCTTCGTATAGCTGGAGAACATTTGGGTCACGCCGAGCACCTCCATGACGCCACGCTCGCCGACGCCGAGCCGCCGCATCTCCCCGAGGTGGAACGTCGTGCCGAACGGCGATCGCGACGTGACCGAGACCGCGAACGCCAGGGCCTCCTTGAGCCGGCGAGTGAGCCGGTTGTCGACGAATGCCCGGCGCGTCGCCGCCCACACGTCGGTGAGGTAGCCCGGGTCGCCGCCGAGCCGCAGGAACGCGACCGGGACCGCGCGGCCGTAGAAGGCGCGGATCTCGGCGAAGACCTGCTCGGCCTCCGGAGCCGCCTCCGCGGGCTCGAGCGCGGCGAGCGGCGCGTCGGCGACGACGTTGAGGGCGTTGGTGATCCCGACGAGGTGCGCCGCCTCGTACCAGAGCGCGTCGTCCGTCATCCCCTGCAGCTTCCCGGCCGCAGTGTGGCCGTGCACTCAGTAGACGCAGGCGTTCGCGCCGCTCACGACCGCGGCGACCATCTCCTTCTCGGCGCGGGAGAACTCGCCGGGCGCCATCGCCCGCTTCATCGCGCGTCCGTGCGGGCCGCCGAACGCCGGATCCCACGCCATCACACGGCTCATCGCCGGCGGCTCGGAGAAGTCGTAGTTGAACCACGCCCGCGAGAGCTCGAACATCTTCTGCGCCGCCTCGGAGTACTCGGCGGCGTCGCGGAGCCTCACCGTCGTCGGCATCGTCACCCTCCTCATTCACAGACTCGCCTCGCCTCCCGGCTGCGGCTCGTACTACTACCGCCGTGGACCAGCCAGCGACCGGGCCAGCCGTCCACGACGCAGTCGGCTCGCAGCGCGCGGGTCGCGACCAGCCGGCCCACCGCGCGCGTCACCTCCGGGAGCCGGAGCCCGAACAGGCGCGCCAGCAGTCGCTCGTTGCTGAAGATCGCGCCGCGCATGTAGCGCTCGAGCAGCCGCTCCAGCGCCCGCGCGCGAGGGAGTCGCCGGCCCTCCGCGACGGCCTCGGGCAGCCAGGCCTCCACGAGGTCCCAGCGGTAGGAGAACGTCGGCTCGTACCGCTCCTCGGTCTTGACCACCCAGAGCCCCTGCTGGAGCTCGGCCATCGCCCGCTCGAACTCGCGCGTCTTCGAGGGCTCGAGCGTGAACGTGTTCGCCCGCAGTCCGCGCGTGTACTGCGGGTGCTCCCGGGCCAGCGCGTCCATCAGGCGGCGCGCCGTGTGCGACATCCGCCCCGCCGCGTACTCGTCGCGGTAGTCGCGCGCCCGCTGCCGTCCGCGAGCCTGCGCGTAGAAGGCGGGGAACAGCTCGAGGGCCACGAGGAGCGGCCGGCCCTTGAGGAGCTTTCCGTAGTAGACGCGCTTCTTCGACGGGAGCGTGTCCTTCAACTCCCACGTGAGCCCGATGCCCGCGTCGTGGTGCGAGCGCCGCGGCCAGGGCGGGCTCGACCGCCCCACGACCGCCTCCCAGAGGCACGCCACGCCCTCCGGGAAGCGATAGAACGTCGAGCAGAACCCGACCGCCTCCACGAAGCCGACCGCCGCGCGCTCGTTCGTCACGCGGAGCGACGGCAGGCGGCGAAACGCGCGCGCGCGCAGCCGCTCGAGCGTGTCGGCGGTCACTCGGGTCCCTCCTTGCGGGCGGAGTGTACCCCAGAACTAGGGCCGGGGGCCGAGCCGCCTCAGGAACACTTCGATCTCCTTCCCGGTCTGGAGATCGCCGGTCTGCCGGGCCACCTCGAGCCCCCGCCCGTACGCGGCCCGCGCCTCGTCGAGCCGGCCCGCCCTCTCGAGCGCGCGGCCGAGCCCACGGTAGGCGGCGGTGTAGTCCGGCTTGAGCCGGACCGCCTCGCGATACTCGGCGACGGCCTCCTCGGCCAGCCCGGCATCGAGATAGGCGCCCGCGAGGCCGAAGCGGACCACCGGGTCGTCCGGCATCAGCTCGGCCACCTCCTTGAACTCGGCGATGCGATCGCGGTCGGTCATGCCGGCGGAACCGCGCGACCTGGCCTAGCGGGGCCGGTCGGAGATCTTGACGGCGAGCGCACGGAGCCGGTCGAGGGTGGCGGGGCTGAGGAGCGCGGCGAAGGCGGCCGGGTCCTCGGCGGCACGCTCCAGCGTCTCGCGCATCGTGTTCGCGTCGCCACCGGAGCTCTTCGCGAGCTCCTCGAAGATCGTGGCGGCGAGGTCGTAGAACTCCTGGGTGAGTTGGGGCGACCCCGTCATCGCCCGGACCTCGGTATCGATCGCCGCCGCCCGCGGGCTGCCGGCGACCGCCGGCGAGCGGAGGGCCGGGTCGCGGAGCACCCGGAGCGTCGCGGCGAGCGCCTCCTGGACGGCGGGATCCGGCGCCTCTCCCGCGAGCGGCGCCGCGGCGAGCAGGACGAGGGCGAGCGCGACCAGGGTCCGCATGCGCCTTTATTGACCCCCGTTCGCGGGCTGTTGTAAAGTGCGCCGCATGAAAAAGACGACCAGGAAGGCAGCCTCGAGAAAGGCCGTGGCGAAGAAGGCGGTGGCGCGAAAGGCGGCGGCCGGCGTGACGACGCCAGCGCGCTCGGCGTCGAAGGCGTCGTCAGCGACGTACATGCCGGCGCCGATCCAGACCATCGGCCGGGCGCCGTTCAGATACCCGCCGCAGTAAGCTGAACCGGCTCCTCGCGCACGTCCTGCCGGGCGGCCTCCTGCTCCTGGGCGCCGTGGTGGCGTTCGGGTCGGCGGCGCTCCGGGACTCGTTCGCGGCACTGGCGCCCGTCGCGCCCTGGCTGGTCTTCGGCGCCGGGATGCTGCTGGCGTGGCGCTTCAACCGAAGCCAGCTCGTCCTGGCGCTCCTCGTCCTCTTCGTCGCCGATCGCGTGCTCGTCCACGTCGCCCAGGCGCGCGCTCCCCTCGGCAGCACCGGCCGCGTGGTCTACACGTGCGTGGCGCTCCTCTTGCCGCTGGACCTCGCGGCGGTCGCGTGGATGACCGAGCGCTCGATGCGGGTCCCGCTCGGCCGGTGGCTCCTCGGCGCCCTCGGGGTTCAGCCCCTCGCCGTCGCGCTCGTGGCCAGGCCCGAATTGACTCACTCGAGGGCCGCCTCGTCGCGGGGGGCGGGTCGTGGACGCCCGTGTCGCAGCCCGCGATTCTGGCCTTCGTCGCGGCCCTGGGGCTCATCGTCGCCGGCCTCCTCTTCCGCCAGACGATCGTCCAGTCGAGCCTCGCCTGGGCGGTGGTGGCGACGTTCCTCGCCCTCCACGCGGGCGCGCCACCCGCCTCGACCGGATACCTGGCGACCGCCGGGCTCATGCTGGTCGTCTCGCTCATCGAGACCTCGCACCACATGGCCTACGACGACCCGCTGACCGGGCTCCCGGGACGCCGCGCTCTCGACGAGGCGCTCGTGAGGCTCGGCGGCCGGTACGCGATCGCCATGGTGGACATCGATCACTTCAAGCGGTTCAACGACGAGCACGGCCACGACGCCGGCGATCAGCTCCTGAGGATGCTCGCGACCAAGCTCTCGCAGATCGAGGGCGGCGGCCGCCCGTTCCGCTACGGCGGCGAGGAGTTCGCGGTGCTCTTCCCGGGCGCGTCCGCCGAGGCGGCGCTGCCACACCTCGAGAGCCTCAGACACACCGTCGAGCGCGCGCCGTTCACGATCCGCGGGCGCGGCCGGCCACGCACCAAGCCCACGACGCCCCCGCCCACCGGCCGCCGCCGGCGTGTGGCCGTCACCGTCTCGATCGGCGTCGCGGAGCCGGGGCCCGGCCGCCCCGAGCCCGGCGAGGTGGTCAAGGCCGCCGACGCCGCCCTCTACCGCGCGAAGCACGCCGGCCGCAACCGCACCCAAAGCGCCGGGTGAATCCGGCCAGGCGCTTTCTACGCCAGCCCTTGACTGACGCGCCGGGCTGCGAGACGCTCGACTGCCACCGACACCGGAAAGGACGTGTATGCGGGCTTCGCAGCGGGCCGGCCTCCTCCTCGCCGCGGCGCTCGTCCTGGGCCACGCCCGGGCGGACGCCGAGACGCGCGTGTTCGTCACGAACGAGAAATCGGACGACGTGACCGTGATTGACGCGGCCACCCGGAAGGTCGTCACGACGATCCCGGTCGGCAAGCGCCCGCGCGGCGTGGCGGTGAGTCCCGACGGACGGCGCGTCTACGTCACCAACAGCAACTCGGACAGCCTGAGCGTCATCGACACGAAGTCGCTGGCGGTGCTGAGGACGGTGCCCGCGGGCCTCGATCCCGAGGGGTTGACGTTCAACCGGGCCGGGACCGCCGTCTACGTGGTCAACGAGAACGAGCTCTCGGTCACCGTCCTGGACGCCGAGTCGCTGAAGATCACGAAGAAGATCGCCGTCGGAAAGGAGCCGGAGACGGCGGTAGCGTCGCCGGACGGACGCTGGGTCGCCGTCTCCAACGAGACCTCGGACGACGTCCACCTGATCGACACGGCGACCGATACGGTCGTCAAGGAGATCGCCGTGCCGCGGAATCCGCGCGGGATGCGCTTCACGGCGGACTCCCGTCTCCTCTTCGTCGCGAGCGAGCAGGCGCACGTGGTGTCCGTGATCGACGTGGCGCAGCTCGCTCTCACCAAGTCGGCGCCGACCGGCGGGAGCCGCCCGGTCGACGTCACCTTCGCGCCAGACGGCGCCCGCGCGTACGTGTCGCACGGCCAGTCCGGGGATATCCGCGTTCTGGACACCGCGTCGCTGAAGGTGCTCAAGGCGATCCCGGTGGGGCCCCGGACCTGGTGGACCGCGCTCACCCCGGATGGCCGGTTTCTCTGGGCGACGGTCGGGCGGACGAACGAGGTCGCGGTGATCGATACGCGCTCGGACACCGTGGTGGCGCGCGTTCCGTGCGGAACGCTCCCGTGGGGTATCGCGGTCGCGAACGTTCCCTGACGCGGCGGCGCGCCGATTACATCAAGAGCCGAAGCCAGCGTCTCCGGTGTCCGCCGCGCGGGGCGAGGATCCAGCCGTCGATCCCCCACGCACGCCCCGCGCGGGCGAAGAGAAAGATCACCATCGAGGTCACGAGCAGGAGATGGAAGCCCTGCTGGCCGAAGCTCATCCACTGGGCCGCGAGGGCGAAGTTCACGCACATGAAGAGCCCGACCAGCGCGGTGAGGCCGGTCAAGAGCCCCAGCACGAGCCCGAGGCCGACCGCGGCCTCGCCGTAAGCCTGCAGCGTCGCGAACAGGCGGCTCTGCGGCATGACGGTCGTCTCGAGGAAGTCCTTGTACCAGCCGACGGGGTTGCCGGCGGCGAACTCCGCCACGCGCTTGGGATGGAAGGCGAGGAACCGCTCCGACACCACCGGGTACGGAACGACGCCCCATAGGAATTCCAGCACGAGCTTCGTCCACACCGCCTTCAGGAACCACGCGCCGACCACGACGCGGAGCAACGCGAGCCATGTCTCGGGAGCGTTCATGGGCGCCACTTCAATACGGATTCGTGTCCCTTGTCAATGGCGCCGTGAGGGCTCGAGCCCCCACGCGAAGACCCGCGTCGGGACCACCTCGACGACCACGGAGTCCGACGGGTCGAGCGCGGCCTCGCGCGCGTACTGGGGGTACTTCCGGTACAGGAGCGCGCGGATCCGGCGGAACGCCGTCCCGCGCGCGATGAGTCGCGCCCGCCCCTGGACCATGACCCCCTTGATGTGGGTCCAATCCTCGGAGTAGAGGTCCACCGTCACGGCGACGCGCGGGTTCTCGGCGAGGTTCAGCGCCTTCCGGCCGTCGTTGCCGGAGGCGAAGTAGATCTTGCCGCCCGCCACGACCTGGCAGACGGGCACGAGGTGCGGCATCCCCCGCCGGCCGGCCGTCGCCACGCGGCAGACGCGCTCACGCTCGATCAACCGGGCGATCGCGCTCGTCATCCGCATCGCTCGCTACGCCTCCTCTCCCGCGAACTCGAGGACCGCGTCGACCACCGCCTGCGGCTGCTCCTCGGGGATGAAGTGGCCCGAGCCCCGCACGGCGTGGCCAGC
>Ga0209268_1001960_pt1 | contig 9995 bp, 10 predicted proteins | sample GraSoiAngelo_143_FD_185900 | JGI IMG/M metagenome (GOLD analysis project Ga0209268, IMG submission 185900) | Grasslands soil microbial communities from the Angelo Coastal Reserve, California, USA - 14_1009_02_30cm (SPAdes) (version 2) | ecosystem: Environmental > Terrestrial > Soil > Grasslands ... | reverse complement strand
CCTCGGGGCGATAGTCTTCACGCTGCGCGCGCTGGTTCTCGCCGAAGGAGAACATGCTGGTGAGCGGCGCGATGCCGAGCTTGCCGACCTTCTCGCGCAGGTAGAGCCGGGCTTTCACCTCGAGCAACGTCTCCTCGCCCGGCTGCAGGACGAAGCGGTAGGCGCCGCTCGCGCGCCGGGAGTCGAGCAGCGCGTAAATGGTCAGCTCCTCGGCGCCCGCCGCCGGCTTCTCGAGCCAGAACTCGGTAAAGCGCGGGAACTCCTCGCCGGCTGGCGAAACGGGGTCGATGGCCAGGCCGCGCGCCGACAGGCCGTAGAGCTGCGACTTGCCCAGGGCGCGCAAATAGCTCGCGCCGAGGAACACCAGCACCTCGTCCTTGAAGCGCGGCGTGTTGAGCGAGTAATGCACGCGAAAGCCGGCGAAGCCGAGCTCGCGCAGCTTCGCCGGATCGATCTTGTTCGAGCCGTATTCGAACGACTCGGGATCGAACTTGATCTCGCGCACCTTGTCGTCGACGATCTCGCTGATCTTCACCGGCTGGTCGTAGAGCCAGCCCGGGTGGAAGAAGGCCACCTCGAACGGCAGCCTGGCGCGGTTCCACAGGAAGCGGTTGCGGCGGAAGCGGATATCGCGGTACTGGTCGTAGCTGATGCCCTGCAGCTCGCGGGGAAGCGCGCTGCTCGCGCGGCTGAAGGGCGCGGCGGCGAGCTCTTTCGCCCGCGCGTCGACGTCCTCGAAGCCGAAGGCGCGCGCCTCGCTCGCCGCGAGAAATGGCAGTGATAAAAAGATTAAACGAGCAAAGCTACAGTAGCCGCGGTCAGGCATGTTGCAAGGGTTCCTGCGATGATGGATTTGATGCCGAGCGCGACGACCTCGCCGCGGCGCTCCGGGCACATCGTGCCCAGGCCGCCGATCATGATGCCGAGGCTGCCGAAGTTGGCGAAACCGCACAGCGCATACGTCAGCAGCAGCCGGCTGCGCTCGGACAGCGCGGTGCTTTTCGCCAAATCGATGTACGCGACCAGTTCGTTGATGATTGTTTTGGTTCCCAGCAAGGCGCCTGCGGCCGGCGCATCATGCCATGAAATCCCGGCCAGCCAGGCGAGCGGCGCGAGCGCCCAGCCGAGAATCCCCTGCAGAGTATAAGGGGCGATGACGAAATTCACGAGCGAGACCAGCGCCACGAACACCACCAGCATGGCGACGATGTTGAGCAGCAGCTGCGCGCCTTCCAGCGTCCCGCGCGTGACCGCGTCCATGCTGCCGGTCGCCTCCGACTTGAGCTCGAGCCGAGCGCCGGTCGCTGCGCCCTGCGGCGGCACCATCACGAACGCCACCACCAGCGCCGCCGGCGCCGACAGGATCGAGGCGATCAGCAGATGCGCCACCGCGTCGGGCAGCGTCGGCCGGAGGATGCTGCCGTAGAGGAACAGCACCGTGCCGGCGATCGACGCCATGCCGCCGACCATGATGGCGAACAGCTCGCCGCGCGATACGGCCCCCAGGTAAGGGCGCACGAGGAGCGGCGCCTCGACCATGCCGACGAAGACATTCGCCGCCGTGGACAGCCCGACCACGCCGCCGACGCGCATCGAGCGCTCGAGCAGCCAGGAGATGCCGCGCACCACCGCCGGCAGCACGCCCCAGTAGAACAGCAGCGCCGAGAGCGCGCTGATGAGGAGCACGATCGGCAGCGCGCGGAAGGCGAGCACGAAGTTCGATGCAGCGTCGCTGACCGCGAAAGGGGCCGGCCCGCCGCCGAGATAGCCGAACACCAGGCTGGTGCCGGCCTGCGTGGCGCGCTCGAGAACCAGCAGGCCGTCGTTGATTTTCAGGAACGCAGTTTTCGCCGGGGAAAACCTGAGAAAGATAATCCCCAGTAAAATCTGCAGTGCCAGCCCCGCGGCGATCGCCCGCCAGGGCACGGCGCGGCGGTTTTCGCTCAGCAGCCAGGCGAGCGCGACGAGCCCGACGATTCCCACCAGGGCATGGAGCAAATCAGGCATGGCCGCAGTCTAATGAAGACCATGAGCGGCCGCGAATTCGAGGTGACATGCATCTGCGCCGAGTGGTGCGATCTGTGCACACAATACCGGCCGGGGTTTTTCGAGCTGGCCGGGCGCTTTCCACAGGCCCGCTTCGCCTGGCTCGATACCGAGGACGACGCCGACCAGGTGGGCGACCTGGAGATCGAGAACTTCCCGACCATCCTGGTCAGGCGCGGCGCGCAGACGCTTTTCTGCGGCCCGCAGCCGCCTTCCCACGACCTCCTGAGGCGCCTGCTGGAGGAGCTGCTCAGGGAAAGATAGCCGCGATGCTGCGCTGGATCGCTTGCGCTGCCGCCCTCGGGTCGGCGGCCGAGCGGATCGGCCGCCCGACGACGATGTAGTCGGCGCCGTTCGCGAACGCCTGCGCTGCGTCCACGGTGCGCTTCTGGTCGTCCTCATTTTTCACCGGGCGGATGCCCGGTGTGACGACCAGCAGCCTGTCCTGGAATTCGGCTTTCAGCTTCTGCGCTTCGAGCCCGGAAGAAACTACCCCATCGCAGCCGGCCTGCAGCGCGCGCCGCGCGCGGGACAGCACCAGGCGCTCGAGATCGCAGGAGAAGCCGAGATCGTCCAGGTCGCCGCGGTCGAGGCTGGTCAGCGCGGTGACGGCGAGGATTTTCACTTCGCCCTTTTCCCGGGCCGCCGCCTCCATCATGGCCTGGTTGCCGTGCACGGTGGTGAAGCTCACGCCGCGTCCGCGCAAGCTGGCGACGGCGCGGCGCACCGTCTCCGGCACGTCGAAGAACTTGAGATCGACGAATACCTTGCTGCCGCGCTTCACCAGCCATTCGAGCAGCTCGAAGTAGCCGCCCGCCATGAACAGCTCCAGGCCGAGCTTGTAGAAACGCGCCGCGTCGCCCAGCCGCTCCACCAGCGCCTTGGCCTCGTTCGGTGTAGCGACGTCCAGCGCCACGATCAGCCGCTCGGCGCGCGGGATCTGCATCATGATTTTTCCTTCTGAGAATACTCCCGCAAGGTTAGTGCAAAATCAGTCTCGGGAATGCCGATCGCCCCGGCATCGTAAACGAAGGCGCGGAAGACGTCGGCCACGCGAAGGGTCTCGGGGTCGCGCGCGAGAACCCAGCCGTCCCGCGCAGTGCGCGCCGCCCAGCCGAGCCGCGCGGCGCGCTCCAGCACGTGCTCGCAGCGGTACGGCAGGATCCGCAGGTGACAGTAGATGCGCTTCAGCGACACGACGCGCCCATCCTGGTGGGCGCGCGCGAGGACCGAGAGCGCGCCCAGCGCCTCGGCGAACTCGATCCCGGGAGGGCGCCGGCGCTCGGTGCCGGCGAAGCTGTAGCCGGGCAGCATGGCGGTGATCGTCGCGCCGGCGAGCACCACCAGCCAGGACAGGTACAGCCAGGCGAGGAAGATCGGCGCGGTGGCGAACGCGCCGTAGATCAGCGCGTAGGTGGGAAAGCGCGCGAGGTAGATGGCAAAGCCGCGCTTCGCCAGCTCGAACGCGATCCCGGCAAGGATGCCGCCCGCGAGCGCGTGCTGCAGCTCGATCCGCCGGTACGGCACCACCGCGTACAGCATCGTGAGCGCCGCGCAGGTGAACAGGAAAGGCAGCATCCGCAGCACCGCGTCGGCGACCAGATTCAGATCGAGCTTGCCGAGCGAGGCGGCGACGGCGAACGAGGTCATCGACAGGCTGGCGCCGATCAGCACCGGGCCGAGCGTGAGCACCGCCCAGTAAGTCAGAACCCGCTGCGCGAGCGCGCGGCGCCGCTCGACGCGGAAGATGCGGTTGAGGGCGTTGTCGATGGTGAGCATCAGCATCACGCCCGTGACGAGAAACGCCGCCAGGCCGATCGCGGTCAGCCGCCCGGCGTTGCGCGAGAACGAGCCGAACAGCTCGGGGATCGCGCTTACGCCAGGGGCATCCGGCAGCACGTTCTCGAGGATGAAGAGCTGCAGCGCGTCGACCGCTTCATCGAACGCCGGGAACGCGGTGGCGACGGCGAGCGCCGCGGTGAGCAGGGGGACCAGCGCGAGCAGCGTAGTGTAAGCGAGGCTGCCCGAGGTCTGCAGGCCGCGCTCCTCGTGGAAGCGGCGCGCGACGGCGTGGAAGAAATCGACCGCGGTGCGCCACCCATTCTTCTCCATTATCCTTTTATCATAGCGCGGTGGCGGACATCCTCGTCCTGTACTACAGCGTCGGCGGCTCGGTACGGCGCATGGCCGAGCTCGTCGCCGAGGGCATCGAGCGCGTCCCCGGCGCCGCGGCGCGCCTGCGCACCGTGCCGCGAGTCTCGGCGAACATTGCCAATGTGAATGCCGCGATCCCGGAATCCGGACCGCCCTACTGCGAGCTCGGCGACCTCGAGGAATGCGCCGGCCTCGCGCTCGGCAGCCCGACGCGCTTCGGCAACATGGCGGCGCCGCTCAAGCACTTCCTCGACGGCACCGGGCTGCTCTGGCAGCGCGGCACGCTGGCCGGCAAGCCGGCTTGCGTGTTTACTTCCACCGCCAGCCTGCACGGCGGACAGGAAACGACGCTCCTGTCGATGATGCTGCCGCTCCTGCACCACGGCATGCTGGTGATCGGCCTGCCCTATACGCAGGCCGAGCTCAACGCGACGCGAGCCGGCGGCACGCCTTACGGCGCGAGCCATTTCGCCGGCCTCGCCGACGACCAGCCGGTGAGCGATGATGAGCGCACGCTGTGCATCGCGCAGGGCAGGCGCCTTGCCGGGATTTCGCTCAAGCTATGCCGCGCGTAGTCTTCACCTCAAACCTGCTGCCGCCGATCTACTGCGTGCGCTTCGCCGACTAGCGCATGTACGAACATCGACGCTCGCCACTGCTGCCGGTTCGCCTCTATTACATAAGGCTGGCGCGGCACGCCGTCCTCGCCGCCGCCGTGGTGCTCGTCTCCCTCGGCGCCGGCATGGCGGGTTATGCGTATTTCGAGAGGCTTGGCTGGATAGACGCGTTTCTTAACTCGGCGATGCTTCTGGGCGGCATGGGCCCGGTGGACGCGCCGAAGACACCGGGCGGCAAGCTGTTCGCGGGCTGCTACGCGCTGTATGCGGGCCTCGTCTTCCTGGTGACCGGCAGCATCCTTCTCGCACCGGTCGTGCACCGGCTGTTTCACCGCTTTCACCTCGAGGAGCTCAACCGGTAAGACTCACAGCATCCTGCGCGCTGATCGCGCTGATCGTCCTGTGCCTCGCCTGGGAGCTATGGCTCGCGCCCCTTCGTCCGGGCGGATCGTTCATGGCGCTGAAGATGCTGCCGCTCGTCCTGGTGGCGCCGGGAATCCTGGGCGGCAGGCGCTACACCTACCAGTGGTCGGGCATGCTGGTGCTCGGCTACTTCGCCGAAGGCGTGACCCGCGCCTGGGCCGAGCGCGGCATCTCCCAATCCCTTGCGCTCGCAGAAATTCTTCTCAGCGCGATTTTTTTCGCCGCGGCGGTGAGCTACGCGCGGCGGACTCGAGCAGGCGCTTAGCCGCGGCATAGCCACGTGCGGCGCGTCACGCACAACCGCGAGCCTGCTCGCGCAACTCCTCGAGCCGCTGGTCGCGGTTCTCGTCCGGCTTGCCGTCGCGCCGCGCGGACTGGATCCTCGTGTACTCCTGCGCCGTGCGCGCGCAGCGGCGGTTGATCTCGGCGGCCGTTCCGGCCGCGGGCGGGACGCTCGGCGCGCTCGTCCCCGTGGGCGGCGTGGCGCGGATTTTCACCGCTCCGCCCTTGCAGCTCGGCGGCAGCGGCTTGTCCGAGTAGTGCGTTACGCCGCGCGAGTCGACGCATTTGTACATCTGCGCGTACGCCGGAGCGCAGGCCAGCAGCAGGACGGTCAGGGCAAGTGTTCTCATAGCTGGTGTTGTGGATTCAATCTCTCGATCTTACTCTCAAGCTTGTTGAGCGCGCTGATGTAGGCTTTCGCCGAAGCTACCACGATGTCGGTATCGGCGCCGACCCCGTTCACGATGCGCCCGCCTTTCGCCAGCCGAACTGTCACCTCGCCCTGCGACTCGGTGCCGGTCGTCACGGCGTTCACCGAGTAGAGCAGCAGGTCGGCGCCGCTCCTGGCGATGCTTTCGATCGCCTTGAAGGTCGCATCGACGGGCCCGTCGCCCTGCGCCTCGGCAGCAACTTCCGCATCAGACTGAAGAAGGACCACCCTGGCGTGCGGGCGTTCCCCCATGCCGCTCGCCTGGTTCATGGTGACCAGCTTCCAGTGCTCGTCGGAGGACCTGCCGGCCTCCTGGGCGACCAGCGCGAGCAGGTCCTCGTCGAAAATGTCGGCCTTCTTGTCGGCGAGATCCTTGAAGCGCTGGAAAGCCTTGTTGTAGGCGTCCTCGCCCTCCAGCTCTACGCCGAGCTCCTTCAGCCGCTGCCTGAAGGCGTTGCGGCCCGAGAGCTTGCCGAGCACGATCTTGTTGGTGCTCCAGCCCACGTCCTCGGCGCGCATGATCTCGTAGGTCTGGCGGGATTTCAGCACGCCGTCCTGGTGGATGCCCGAGGCGTGCGCGAAGGCGTTGGCGCCGACCACCGCCTTGTTCGGCTGCACCACGAAGCCGGTGATCTGCGACACCAGGCGCGAGGTCGGCACGATGTGCGTGGTGTCGATCCCGGAATCCAGCCCGAAGAAATCGCTGCGGGTCTTCACCGCCATCACCACCTCCTCGAGCGAGGTGTTGCCGGCGCGCTCGCCCAGGCCGTTGATGGTGCATTCGATCTGCCGCGCGCCGCCGATCATCACCGCGGCGAGCGAGTTGGCGACCGCCATGCCCAGGTCGTTGTGGCAATGCACGCTCCATACCGCCTTGTCGGAGTTGGGAATTTTCTCCCGGAGGTGTCTGATGAATTCTCCGAATTGCTGCGGCACCGCATAGCCGACGGTGTCTGGAATGTTGATGGTGGTGGCACCCTCCTTGATGACCGACTCCAGCACCCGGCAGAGAAAATCCGGCTCGGAGCGCGAGCCGTCCTCGGGCGAGAACTCGACGTCGGGGCAGGCGTTGCGCGCGTAGCGCACCGCCAGCTTCGCCTGCTCGAGCACCTGCTGCGGCGTCATGCGCAGCTTCTTCTCCATGTGGATCGGGCTGGTGGCGATGAAGGTGTGCACGCGCCAGGCCTTCGCGCCGTGCAGCGCATCGATGCCGCGCTGGACGTCGCGGTCGTTGGCGCGGCACAGGCCGCACACCGTCGAGTCCTTGATCACGCCGGCAATCGCCCGCACGGCCTCGAAGTCGCCGTTGGACGCCGCCGGAAAGCCGGCCTCGATCACGTCGACGCGCATGCGCTCGAGCGCTCGCGCAATGCGCAGCTTCTGGTCCTTGGTCATCGACGCGCCCGGGCTCTGCTCGCCGTCGCGCATGGTGGTGTCGAAGATGATGAGTCGGTTGTTGCTCATGGAATGATCCCTGTCCGCCTCGCTAGGCGGCAATTAGGCACTCGGATTGTGGGCAGGAGTATTTAGCGCGCGGGGCGCAGCAGCAGGCCCGCCAGCGCGAGGAGCGCGGCGGTGAGGAGGGGGCTGAGAAGCTCGGCCTGTTGCATGACGGGGACTATAGCCCGAAGAGCCGGACGAAAGCAACTTTTCCCGCTTCGGTCGGGGCCCTCAGCAAAGTGCGTCGGACAGCAGCTTCCGTGACTATTGCACTCTTGCCTTTTCCTTCCAAGACAGAAAATCAAGTCTGCCTGCTAGCGGAGCCGTCGGAGAGATCCTTATGAGCGTGTCCGGCTTCACCATCGAACCCGCGGTGCCTGAACAGCGCCTGCTGGGGGAGAGCGCGGCCATGCGCAGCGTGCGGGCGCAGGTCGCCAAGATCAGCTCGACGCCCAGCAACGTCCTCATCACGGGAGAGAGCGGGACAGGCAAGGAGATTGTCGCCCGCGCCATCCACGCGGCCAGCCCGCGACACGCGCACGCATTCGTTCCCATCAACTGCGGGGCGATTCCGGAGGCGCTGCTCGAGAGCCAGCTGTTCGGGCACGTCCGGGGAGCCTTCACGACCGCGGTGCAGGCCAGTCCGGGACTGTTCGCCGCGGCCGATCGCGGCACCATCTACCTGGACGAAATCGGCGACCTGCCGCTCCACATGCAGGTGAAGCTCCTGCGGGTGATCGAAGAGAAAATCGTCTGGGCCGTGGGCAGCACCAGGCCGGTCCTGATCGACGCGCGGATCATCGCCAGCACCAATCGGGATCTGGTGAAGGAGATCGAGGGCGGGCGGTTCCGGGAAGACCTCTTCTACCGCCTGAACGTGGTCCATATCGCCCTGACTCCCCTGCGGGAACGGCGGGAGGACGTCGCGCTCCTGCTGGAGCACTTCGTCCGCGCGCTCAACCTGAAGCTGTCGACGCAGTTTCTGGGCGTCGACCCGGAGGCGCTCAGCGTCTTGATGAACCACCCCTGGAAGGGCAACGTCCGCGAGCTGGAGCACGTGCTCGAAAGCGCGATGATCCTGGGCGAGGGGGATACGATCTCCCTGCCCGATCTCCCGGACTACCTGGTGAGCGCGACCGGAGAATTGGTCGCAAGCGATGTGCTTCGTGACGTGACCCGCCGCTTCGAGCGCCAGCACATCATGGCCGTTCTGGCGCAGACCCAGTTCGACAAGAAGGAGGCGGCCCGCCGGCTGGGAATCAGCCTGGCCTCCCTCTATCGCAAGCTTCTCACCTTGGCGAAACCGCGCTTATAACGTTCTCAGAAACGAGAGCGATAAGAAAATCAATGCGCCTCGTCATTCAACTACAGGCTGTCTACTTTCAGCGACCACCAGCAATCAGTCGGTTAGGAGCGGGTTGGGAATCTCGGCCCTAAAACACCGCCCAGCCGAATCGCACATCTGCACGTTCACGCGCGTCCAATCGCCGGATTTCATTGATTAGTCCTGTTGGCACGCCCCTTGCGAAGTCTCCTGCGCAACATCCTACTAAAGGAGACGGTCAATGAATCAACGAATGCGGCAATATGCAGTGAGCCTCGCAGCGATCGGGCTGCTGGCGGGCGCAGCGACAACGAACTCACACGCAAATAGCGTCAGCGGCGAGGCGTTCGGGGTCTCGGTCAATGCGGCGGGTGTCAGGGTGGGGCCGACCCCCCATGTAGTGCTTCCGCCCGACGGCGGCATGGTCAGCGATCGGCTGTTGCGCATCGCTGTGCCCAATGCCGCGGCATCGAGCACCCTGGAGGTCGTCACCACGGGATCGATCTGTGCCGGCAGCGCCACTGCCCAGAGCAGCGCGACGGTGGAGCAGGCGAACCTCCTCAACGGTGTCGTCGCGGCCCGGCTCGTGGTCGCGATGTCAACCAGCACGGCCGACGGCTCCACGGCGACGAGCACGGCCGAGGGTTCGACCCTCATCGGTCTGAGCATCAACGGAAGCGCGCCGGTTGACGTGACGCCCTCGCCGAACACGACGATCCCGATCCCGGGCGGCGCCGTGATCCTGAACGAGCAGATCTTCGAGGGTGACGGAGTGCACACGAGCGCCCTCACCGTGAACATGATCCACGTCGTGCTTACAGAGCCATTGACGGGGGCGATCACGGCGGACATCGTCGTTTCCTCGGCCCACAGCGACGTGAACTTCGTCCCGGCCCCCAAGGCGGGCAACGCGTTCATGACCGGTGGCGGCAAGCTGGGGACCGGCCGCGATATCGCCACCTTCGGGTTCAATGCGGGCTCGCGGGGGAGCAGTGGGCTCCACGGCCAGCTCCAATACACTGACCACGCCCAAAGCTTAAACGTGCACAGCCTGTCGATCGACTCGTTCGAGCTGATCACCGGGACCACCTGCGTGACCTTCTCCGGCAGCGCGCGCGTGAATAACGCTGACGGGTACAGCTTCACGGTGAACCAGGCGTGCGACAACGGCGAGCCGGGAGTCGGGCACGATACCTTCGACATCTCCGTCTCGGGACCCGGAGTCTCGTATTCGCGGCACGGAACCTTGACGGGCGGAAACCTGCAGCTTCATCCCGAA
>Ga0209268_1001958_pt1 | contig 9997 bp, 10 predicted proteins | sample GraSoiAngelo_143_FD_185900 | JGI IMG/M metagenome (GOLD analysis project Ga0209268, IMG submission 185900) | Grasslands soil microbial communities from the Angelo Coastal Reserve, California, USA - 14_1009_02_30cm (SPAdes) (version 2) | ecosystem: Environmental > Terrestrial > Soil > Grasslands ... | reverse complement strand
GGAACACTACACAGCTCCGGCATTCCTTCCGCGAGAGCAAGAGAGAGTTTGGCGCTGGAGTTGAACATTGAAAGCCAAAAACGGAAACTAGTTAAACTCCTGACGAGAATTTAAATCGAAGCGCGGCCGGTGTGCAAGATTTAGAAACTAATTTAGAGTTCTTACTGCGTCCTTACCAGCGGGCTCTGGTGGATCAGTGGCCCCGACCAACACCGGCCATAATGGCTCCGTTTTTCACTGGCGTTAACAATCTATCGGGTCTCTCAGCCAACATAGTATGAGACATGGGCCGAGAAGTGAGTCGTTTGCCCGCTTCGGCATTGAGGTTGATAGGCGACCAAGGGTGATGTTACTTCACAGCGCTAGATCGGTCAGGAGGACATGTGGGTTGAGATTGCGTACAGCCTCAAGCATGTCTTAGGTTCAAAGAACGACCACGAGCAGATTAGCCGGGTCGATCGATAGAGTCGGAAAAGTAGGTGAAGCTGTCACTTTTGCCAGTTGAGTATCGCTCTCTACTTCGTGAGAATGTCCGTTCGGTACCTTATAACGAGTCAGATGAGCGAAGGATTGGGAAAAACAAAATCCAATCATGCTTGATGGGACTGGATGGGCGTAAGCCTGTCTCGCAACGCGGCCTTTCTTCGTAGTTTTAACCAGAATTTTCACAGTCTGCAAACTGTTATCAACCCACTGGTACGGCCAGATGCCTAAGCTACTCTCGCAAGGCGGAAATCGCGATGAACACCGAATACCTTTGGTTTGTCTTGATGGTTCGCAATCGATGGGAAAAATCCGCAGCGCACTGTTTGGCGAGGAAGGGATTCGAGTGTCTGCTGCCAATTTCCAGACAGAGGCACCAGTGGTCAGACCGGTGGAAAGAAGTGGAGGTAGTGCTTTTTCCTGGTTATTTGTTCTGCCGCCTCGATCCGGAGCGACGATTGCCAGTTCTAACCGTACCAGGAGTTCTGTCAATCGTGGGGACGCGATCAGGCTTCACGCCTGTGGGTCGCGACGAAATCGCCGCAGTGGAGTTAGTGGGGAGGGCGGGAGTTCCCGCTCAACCGTGGCCGTTTGTGGAAATGGGCCAGGCGGTATACCTAGACCAGGGGCCCTTGCGCGGACTAACCGGCATTGTGCTGATGCGCAAACAGGAGTCGAAGCTGATTATTTCCGTGCAGCTGTTGAAGCGTTCTATCGCAGTGGAGATTGATCGAACCTGGATCAGCACCCTACCGGTTCAATGCCGGCAGGGTGTTGTCGGTACCCTGAATGTTTCACTACTCGGTTTTGAACAAGGAGAATTGTCAGCACAGCGGTAGCGGCACTGATCCTGTCGTTAAGATGAGCCAAACTCTTAAGTTTCGGCTTGCTGGCCGCATATCTGGATCAAACGAGCCGCAACTTCTTTGCCGAACAGGAGTACGGGCAGGTCAACACTGGCGACTTGTTCAATCGAAGGACGAGGTTTGGCTGCCGATGGGCTGTTTGCTGGGAAAACGAAACCTTCTGTGGGCTATACCGCGAGGTTCGTGCCATTAGAAGGCGACATTTCGCAGACCGTCAGTATCTTCGTCGCAGAACGATTTTTTCTGAAGAAAACCGGCGATTCTGTTGTGGCGGGGGAATTGCTTTTTGTGGTGTGCTCGGAAGAGCGCAACCGTGCGCCTCTTAAGAGGAGGTCCGGATGGGACTTTTCGGGCGGCAGCGTTCCCCGAAATGCCTGAGAAACACATCCTCCATAACGGCCATTCCTGTTCAAAGTTTAAATAGCTCAATGATTGCAATTGACTTACGCAAGGTCCACACGGAAGCGACTCAATGGCCAACAAGAGATGGATCGTGTTAGCTGCCGTTGCGTTCTGCCTAGGAATTCTGGCGGCGAACGGAGCCCAGGCGCAGAAGAGTGCGCTTGGCGGCCAAGGATCGGCGTGCGTCCCGGGCCCTAACGTTGGTGCAGTGAAGAGCAGCGACGAGCACGGGCAGGTTCCGCCCTTGCAGCACCGCAATAATCGCTACCAACTTCATTCGGCGGATGTGCTGGAGCTGAGTTTTCCGTTTACTCCGGAATTCAATCAGATAGTGACGGTCCACCCGGATGGATTCATCACCTTGCGCGGCATTGAGGACATTCACGTGCAGGGTTTGACGCTGCCGGAGGTTTCCAATTTGCTGCGAATTGCGTACGGCAAGATTCTGCACGATCCAATGATCAATATAGAGTTGAAGGATTTCGAGAAACCGTACTTCATTGTGGGCGGGGAGGTCGGTCACCCTGGCAAGTTTGACCTGCGAGGAGAAACAACCGTGGCGCAAGCGGTGGCGATTGCCGGTGGGTTGAAGGATTCGGCGAAGCATTCCGAAATCCTGCTCTTTCATCGCGTGCCGGATGGCTGGCTTCAGGTGAAGAAGGTGAACCTGAAGAAGATGCTGAAGGAAGCCAATCTGGAAGAAGACGCCTACTTGCAGCCGAGCGACTTTCTGTACATCCCGAAGAACGGCATATCCAAGGTCGAGCGCTTTCTTCCGACGTCCTCGGTTGGTCTGTACGCCACTCCAGTCGTTCACTAAGCAATCCCGCAAAAAAGTGAGGTTAGCGTGACGGAAAGAGACCTGTACATATGGGCGGAGGAAAGACCAAATCACGTCACCCTGCGTGATTTTCTGGCAATTGGTTTTCGGCAGCGCCGGCTGATGGTCACCACCTTCATAGCGCTTTTAGGTGCGGTGGTTGGGATTGCCCTGGTTTTGCCCAAGCAGTATGAGGCACAGATGAAGATTCTGGTTCGACATGAGCGCGTTGATTCTGTGATCTCGGCGGAACGCGAAACGCCGCGGCAGACGCAAACCGAAGTTACTGAGGGAGAGCTGGAGTCCGAAGCGGAACTGCTGAAGTCCAAGGATTTGCTTGCCAAAGTCGTGATTGCTTGCAACCTGGACAAAGAGATAGATTTCTCCTTGTGGACTTCGAGTCGCGGTAAATGCGCAAGCGAGGCCACCAGTGGCCGTCAAGATGATGAGAAGATTGCGCGGGCGGTCCAGGCGCTCGAGAACAAACTAAAGGTCGAGCCGATCAAGCTGACGAACCTGATCAGCGTGACCTACCGCGCAAGCGATCCGCACCAAGCCGCGTATGTGCTGAACACCCTTTCGAATCTTTACCTGGAAACGCATCTGGCGATGCACCGCATTTCCGGGGCGTTCGACTTTTTTCACCAGCAAGCGGAAGAGTACCGCAATGCCCTGGAAAAGGGCGAGGAGAAACTCGGCGAATTTGGCCACAAGGAAGGCATCGTGTCGCCGACATTGACGCGCGAAATCACGGTGCGGAAGCTCAGCGAATTCGAGGCGTCGCTACTCGAGACTCAAGCGGCGATCGCAGAGACGCAACGACGAATCAAGACGCTAGAGACACAACTCGCTTCACTGCCGGCCCGGCACACCACGCAGGTGCGCACTGCCGACAATCCTCAATTGATGGAGCGACTGAAATCGACGCTGTTAGATCTGCAACTCAAGCGCAGCGGGCTGTTGACGAAATTTGAGCCGAGTTATCGGCCAGTGCAAGAAGTAGAGCAACAAATAGCCCAAACAAAGGATGCCATCGCAGCGGCAGAGAAAGCTCCGCTGCGCGACGAAACAACTGACACGGATCCGACTTACGAGGCGTTGCGCGCGGAGCTCGCCAAGGCCAGCACTGATTTAGCAGCATTGAAGGCACGCGAGACGGCTAAAGCAGGCATGGTTCGCTTGTATCGCGCGGAGAGCGAGCGCCTCGATCAACAGGAAGTCCTACAACAGGACTTGCTGCGCACGGCCAAAGCTAACGAAGAGAACTATTTGCTGTATCTCCACAAGCAAGAAGAGGCGCGCATTTCGGATGCTCTGGACCAGCAGCGCATCTCGAACGTACTTGTAGCAGAGGCGGCCAGCGTTCCTTTCAAGCCGCAGCGACACCGGCTCGTGTTCGTCATGATAGGAGGGCTGTTGGCAGCATTGGCCAGCGTGACACTGGCTTTTGTGATGGATCGCTTGGATCAGTCGTTCCGTACGCCACAAGAAGTGGAGGATTTTCTGGGGAGCCCGGTTCTCGCGGCATTACCGAAGAGTGAGTGACAACCGTGTTTCTGGATTTCTATCGATTGCGGGAGCAGCCTTTTGGTGTCAGCCCGGACCCGCGGTATCTCTATTTTAGTCCTGGACACCGCGAAGCGTTGGCCTCCCTATTCTACGGAATCGAGACGGGTGGCGGATTTCTTGCACTCATCGCTGAACCTGGAATGGGTAAGACGTCGCTGCTCTTGCAACTGTTGGAACGGTTGAAAGGCTCGATTCGTAGCGCGTTCTTGTTTCAAACCCAGTGCGATTCAAGAGAACTCCTCCGTTATTTGCTTGGTGCTCTCGGTATTGATAGCCTCGGGAACGATATGGTGCAGTCGCACGCCCGGTTAATTCAGTTTCTCTTAGGAGAAGCTTCGGCAGGCAGGCGAGTCGTCGTTTTTATCGATGAAGCCCAGAATCTTACGGATGAAACGCTGGAAACAGTGCGTTTGCTGTCGAATTTTGAAGCTTCTAACCGCAAACTCATTCAAATCGTACTTTCCGGCCAACTGGAATTGGCGCGGCGGTTGAAGAATCCGCTACTGGGGCAATTGAGCCAGCGCATCACGGTGCTCACAGGGCTGAAGCGTTTGGCGCCAACAGAGACACTCTCTTACATTCGTCATCGCTTGGATATTGCCGGCTACGAAGGCCCCGAGATCTTCGCTTCATCAGCCATCCATCTTATTGCCCAGCGGAGCCAGGGCATTCCGCGGAATATCAACCGTATTTGTTTTAATGCATTGTCGTTAGGCTACGCCCTCGGCTGCAAAGGGATTGGCAAGAAAATCGTGCAAGAAGCCCTGAACGATCTGTCGCTGGACAACGTCGGGGGGAAAACCCGTTCTGGAGAACTGCCCTCGTCAGGAATCGCTGGTCGGCCTGCGCTTTCGCTCGATAAGGTGGGGGGCAGAGTGTTCGAGAATCGGACATTGCAGACGGCGGTCCTCTTTGCCCTGCTGGGGAGTCTTGCGACGTATTTTGTCGCATACAGGGGAGCGGCAGTGGTCCGATCTTCTCCTGGCATGAACGTTCCTGTGGACTCTGCGGTGCGAATGCCCGCGGCTTTCGCCAGTCCTGAACCCGCAAATCCGGACGCTCATCAAACGACGGAGAAGGCCAGATTTATTACCTACATTGTGCAGCCCAACGATAACATCTCGAATCTCTGCGAGTGGTCCCTAGGGCACTACGACGAGGCGGGGCTAGCCGAGTTGCGAAAGCTCAATCCAGATCTAATCAATGCCGACCACATTGAAGTCGGCGACCGACTCCGGCTGCCCGTACGGCATTCCAATTAATTTCTGGGCTTCTGAGCATCCCACTCATGAGCAAAAACTTCGAGCTGCTGCGGCAAATCGGCAGAGAACACGACCTGTTTCAAACGTCGGCAGGTTCCCGTGTGGCTAAAACGGCAGATTGTGAGCGGGCCTCTTTGGTCGAGATCGCACTTCCTAGACCCGAGCCCAAGGAAGCGAGACAACAGATTCGATCGCCCGAGTTGGTTAAAGAGAAAGCCAAGAGTTGGAACCAGGAGATTTCGCGAAAGGAGTTTCCTCGCGGGTTGGAATGGGCGAGGATAACGCGGCGCGAAGAACTGAAGTTAGTGCACCGCGTTTTCTCGCCCGCCGGGGCGCAGCGCGCGCCGCAAGTCGTGCTCTTTTCCGGCGTAGAAGACGGACACGCTGCGTCCACAATTAGTGCCCGATGTTGCGAGGTTCTGGCGGAGCAGGGCGACGGGCTGGTCTGCGCCGTGGACGCCAATCTGGAATCGCCATTCCTGCATCGGTACTTCGGCGTGCCCAACGAGAAAGGGATGATGGAAGCGCTTTGCGATTCTAGCCCGGTGAACGCATTTGTTCACAAGACTAAGGACAGCAATCTTTGCGTTATGCCCACGGGAGCCGCCAACACTGAATTCGAGTTAAGTGCCCGCGAAATTGCGGAGCGGCTCAAGGAGCGAATGAACGAGCTGCGCGTCTTTTTCAAATATGTACTGATTCATTCTCCCGTATGCTCAGATCGAGCCGCGGCGCCGCCCAGCTTTGGCGTTGACGGGCTCGTGCTGATCGTTGAGGCGAACTCCACGCGGCGAGAGACGGTGCGCGAGGTCATGAAAGAGCTGCGGATGCTGGGCACACCCATCCTCGGAGTGGTTTTGAACAATCGCACTTTTCCCATCCCTGGTGCTGTCTATCACAAACTTTAGCCACAAAATTCGGTCACAATCCACAAAACATCCGGCCAATAAAATTCTTCGCGGGGCTGTTTCCGGTAAGACGGTGTTGGGGAGACCGAGCGGTAGTTCCGTCGCGGCCTGTTCTGATGCCACGCCGCTCAAGGACTCTGCGGGACCGCGCACCGTCCAAAGTGTGGAACTCCAGTCAGAAAGGGCGGCTACGGTTTCCACCGACGGGCAAGAGCCAGGCGTCGGGCCTCTGCTTGAGGCCAACGCGAATCGGTCCTATTTTCTCTGCAAACGTTGTCTGGACGTGTGCCTCGCCGGCGTGATCCTGTTCCTGCTCGTTCCCGTGTTGCTGTTCATTGCTGTTCTGATCAAACTCGACTCTCGCGGGCCGGTTTTCTTTACTCACGAGCGCGTCGGAGCCAAAAGAAAGAACACCGGCCGCGAGACAGTCTGGGTGGTCACCAAATTTGGCATGCACAAGTTCCGCTCCATGTCGGTAAATGCGGACTCGCGGGTACACGAAGCTTACATTCGTGATTTTGTCGCCGGACGCGTGCAGCCGAGTGAAGAAAACGGAGGAAAATTCAAGCTGACGAATGACCCGCGAGTGACGCGTGTAGGGCGCATGCTGCGTCGCACGAGTCTCGATGAGCTGCCGCAACTATTCAACGTTTTGAAAGGGCAAATGAGTTTGGTCGGACCCCGGCCCGTTCCGTCGTATGAAGTGGCTTGCTATCGGAACGGCGAGCACAAACGTCTTGCAGCCTTGCCAGGGATAACCGGTCTTTGGCAAGTCAACGGAAGATGCCGAGTTTCTTTCGAGGAAATGATTCGCATGGACCTCGAATACATCCGCAACGCGTCACTCTGGCTCGATCTCCGAATACTTTTGTTGACAATTCCTGCGGTTCTGTGGGGAAGAGGTGCCGAATGAGCGTCACAATTCCATCGCTAGGTATGAACGCTGTGCCCATGGTCAGCAATCCCTTGGGGATTGCGGTGGTCGGCTGCGGCTATTGGGGAACGAATTATGTCCGCATCTTCCACGAATTGGTGGAGTCGCGCCTGGTAGCCGTTTGCGACGGCCGCGCTGACCGATTGCGTGAAGTGGGTTCCCGTTTTCCCGGCGTGCAGCTGAGCGCGAAAGTTGACAAAGTCGCAGAGCATCCCGATGTCGATGCGGTGGTCGTCTGCACCGAAGCGACCATGCACTACGACGTGACGCGCCGTCTGCTGGCCGCTGGCAAACACGTGCTCGTCGAGAAACCTCTGACGACTACGACCGCCGATGCGCAAAAGCTGATCGCCTTGGCGGAGTCGAAGTCTGCAGTGCTGATGGTCGGCCATACGTTTGTGTTCAACGCCGGAATCCAGAAAGTCAAAGAGTATGTGCAAATGAGTTCAGGCCGCGTCTACTACTTGTACGCCCGCCGCACTAACCTCGGGCCGATTCGCCACGACGTGAATGCGCTTTGGGATCTCGCTCCGCATGATATAGCCATCTTCAATTATCTGCTGGACAGCGTGCCGGAATGGGTCAGCGCGGTGGGCGGCAAGGTGCTGCGAAATTGCCGGGACGATGTGGGATTTATTTCGCTGGGCTATCCCGGCAATATCATCGGCCACGTTCATGTGAGTTGGGCGGATCCCGACAAGGCCCGCGAGGTCGTTATTGTCACGAGCGACCGGCGCATTGCCTTCAATGATCTCAACGGGCTCGAGCAGGTGCGCGTGTTTGAGAAGGGCGTGAGCACGGTGGCGGAAGAGCCGCTGAATTACGGTGAGTTTCGCTTCGAGATTCGCGACGGTGACATCATCAGTCCTCGCATCAAGCCGACCGAGCCGCTCAAAAATCAATGCCGGCATTTCTTGGAATGCGTGCGCCGGGGCAAGCGGCCGATCAGCAGTGGCATCGAGGGGTGCGATGTGGTTCGCGTGCTGGAAGCCGTGAACCGCTCGATCGAATACAACGGGCAAAAAGTGGAGGTAGAGAAAGATGATTCCTATGCACACGGCTCAATCGCAAGTGCCGTTCGTTGATCTCGCCGCGCAGTACGCCGCCATAGCCGAGGAAATAGACGCAGCGGTTTCCAAGACAATCCGTGAAGCAGATTTCATCCTTGGGCGCGCGGTGCGCTTGTTCGAGGAGGAGTTCGCGCGGTTTTGCGAGGCGCAATTCGCGACCGGCGTAGATTCCGGAACGTCAGCGCTGGAGTTGGCCTTGCGCGCATACGACATCGGGCCGGGGGACGAGGTCATTACCGCACCGAACAGCTTCATCGCCTCCGCCCTGGCAATTTCTCATGCGGGTGCGACGCCAGTATTCGCTGACATCGACGCTGATTCTTACACGATCGATGTGGCAGCCCTCGAAATGGCCATCACGCCGCGCACGAAAGCGATCATTCCTGTGCACCTTTACGGGCAGCCGGCCGACATGGATCCCATCATGGAATTGGCCGAGCGGCACCAATTAGTCGTCATTGAAGATGCTTGCCAGGCGCATGGCGCGCGCTACAAGGGTCGCAGAGTGGGTTCTTTGGCTCACGCCGCGGCATTCAGCTTCTATCCTGGAAAGAATCTTGGAGCCTACGGCGACGGCGGCGCAATGGTGACGAACGACCCTGCAATCGCAAAAAAAGTAGAGATGCTCCGCAACTATGGCCAGCAGGAAAAATACCATCACATGTTTCGCGGATACAATCGCCGTCTCGACACGCTGCAAGCGGCCGTGCTGCGGGTCAAGCTGAGATATCTCGAGAAGTGGAATGCTGCGCGGCGTCAGCACGCAGGGCGCTATCGGTTCCTATTCGAGAAGAGCCGGATTGTCACGCCGAATGAAGCACTCTACGCGGAATCCGTGTGGCACCTTTACGTTGTTCGCGTCAGCCACCGAGACACGTTTAAGGATTACCTCTCGAGTCGCGGAATCCATTGCGGCATCCACTACCCCGTGCCGGTTCATCTGCAGCCGGCGTATCACGATCTGGGACACAAGAGAGGCGACTTCCCGGTGACCGAAGATTACGCGCAAAGAATCATCTCGCTGCCGATGTATGCGGAACTTACGCCAGAACTCATCGCGAGAGTTGCCGAGGCCGCGGTCGAGTTTGTGGATGGGACTCGTTCCTCCGTCGTCGGGACGATGGCGCCTGAACCACCGCGGGCCACGACGACACTGCCCTGATTTTCCTGGCACGGATAAGGTGAGCCGCGGCCTTCCAGTTGAGCGCTCTCTTCTGCGGGGGCCCGAAACAGGCGGCTTTGCGAAGAATCAATTTGGCAGCGCTCATTGTAGGGGAGCCCCGAGGACCTGACCTCTGGACTCTGCGTTCCCTCTTCTCTGGTCCATGCGAATTGTATGTGGTGCAAGCGCTTTGCTACAACGAGATTTCGAGGCTGAGAAGACCACGACGTCGACTCGAGAAGCACGGACTGTTCAAAGCTGTTTCGTGTTGGATGGGGAGGAGCTTCGTTGGCGGTAGAGAAGACAAACGAGCCAGTCGAATTCTCGACCAACTTTTTGAAGCGGACTTTTTGCGCGAATGGTGGCGGCAGTCTGGTGTTTGTGCTTTCGAAGTGCCTCATTTGAATCACCCGCAATGCCAAAAAGTGCTGGAGAGCATCGTGCCAGACATCATCCTTCTTGTGTCAGGCGGCGTCCTCAAATCCCATATTTTCAACCAGGCAAAGTTGGCTGCTCTGCAC
>Ga0209268_1001956_pt1 | contig 10000 bp, 8 predicted proteins | sample GraSoiAngelo_143_FD_185900 | JGI IMG/M metagenome (GOLD analysis project Ga0209268, IMG submission 185900) | Grasslands soil microbial communities from the Angelo Coastal Reserve, California, USA - 14_1009_02_30cm (SPAdes) (version 2) | ecosystem: Environmental > Terrestrial > Soil > Grasslands ... | reverse complement strand
GGGAGGGACGGGGAAGTAGCCCTCCTTGTGCCGCGGGCGATGACCAAGATTCGGGCCCCCGCCGTTCGTCCCCGAGTTCCAAATCCCCTCCTCGGAGTCGATGTGGTAGTAGCCCTCGTGCGCATTCTGGTCGAAGCGCACGGAGTTGAAGATGTAGAACTCGGCTTCCGGGCCGTAGTAGGCGGTCGTGGCGATCCCCGTTTTCACGAGATACTGCTCCGCCTTCTGCGCCACGTAGCGCGGGTCACGACTGTAGCGCTCGCCGGTCACCGGGTCGGCCACGTCACACGTGAGCGACAAGGTCGGCACCTCGAGGCACGGATCCACGAACGCGCTCGCCGGGTCCGGGAACAGCAGCATGTCGCTCTCGTTGATCGCCTGAAACCCGCGAATCGAGGACCCGTCGAACCCGATCCCTTCCTTGAACAGGTCGTCGGTCAGCTCCTTTAACGGGGTCGAAAAGTGCTGCCAGGTGCCCGGCAGGTCGGTGAACCTCAGATCGACCACCTGCACGCCCGCATCTTTGGCTTTGCGGATCACGTCGGCGGGCGTGGCGCCGGTGGTCGGCTTGGCTGCCGAGGTGGAGGTGGTATGGTCCAACGTCGCGGTCATAAGGTCGCTCTCCTAAAGCGGTCTAGTTAATCGGGGCTCTTGCACGGGGGATGCCAGCAACGACGCCAGCGTGACGCCGGGCTCGGGGCGACAGGCGCTCGAACATCTCACGACGTGGATTGCGGCGGGCATGCGGGAACGTAAGGGCGCCGTGGCACGGTGTCAACCGTTCTGTGTCTGAAACGCAACAGCGAGTTGGCTTGGTGGCTTGATAACGGGTCTCTCTGCACGTGTGAGCGCGAAATCGTGCAAAATATGCACGATTTTCCACGCGCCCGGTCAGCCGTCCAGCGCTTCCACGAAGTGCCACAGCTCCACAGCCGAAAATTCACCGAACCTATCCTGAATCTCGCGCTCGGACCATTCCAGAAAGATCCAGCTGCTGGTGCGGCGCCGCTCGCCGCTCATAAAATGCAACCGTCCGCGCACCGGCCCGACGCGGCCAGCCGGGGCGCCGGGCAGCGGCGCGCCACCGCCCTCCAAGTCGGGCTGCATCTCGAGGTAGACCTCCCAGCGCTCGTCGCCACGCTTGAGCTCGCCCATGTGCTTGGCGCGGTCCTGGCCCGGGAAGGCGGCGCTCATGAGGCGGCGGTCAGGCGGTCGGGCGGACAGGCGGTCGCGTAGTGACCCACGCGGGATACACTACGCTCCCTGGCGGATTCCTGCCAGTTAGATTCCGGCCTCCATGACCTGTCACGCGTGCGGTGCCCCACTCACGGCCACGGCGAGGTTTTGTCACAAGTGCGGCGCTCAGGTGGCGGGCGCCCAGGCGGCCGGGTGGCGGGTTGGGCTGCCGTGGGCCGTGGTGGGCGCGGCGCTGGGGGCGCTCGTCGCCGTGCTGCTGCTCCGCCTCGGGGGCGGGTCGGGAGGCGGAAGGCGGGAAGTGGGAGGGGTGGGGGATGAGCCGGCTGCCGCATCCCCCATCACGCCTCCCGATATCTCGCAGATGTCCCCCGAGGAGCGGGCCACACGGCTCTACAACCGGGTGATGACCCTGCATTCGCAGGGGAAGTCCGACAGTGCTGGGTTCTTCCTGCCGATGGCGTTGCAGGCGTATGCCATGTTGCCGGCGCTCGACGTCGACGCGCGCTACCACCTTGGCGTGCTCGACCTGACGGGCGGGGATTACGCCGCGGCGCTCGCGCAGGCGGATTCCATCCGCTACGCGCCCGCGCGCTCGAGCTGCGGCGCGACCCCGCGGGCGCGCACCGCGCGTACCGCGACTTCCTCCAGAACGAGGCGGCCGAGCGGGCCCGCAAGCGACCCGAATACAGCGATCACCAGGACAACCTCGACGCCTTCCACGCGCAGGCGACGCAGCTCACGGCCGGACGGACTCGTGCCCGCTGATCCCGGGCGCACCATCCACCTCGCGCACAGCCCGGACGCCGACGACGCCTTCATGTTTTGGGCGCTGGCCGCCGGCAAGATCGACACCGGCGCCCGGCGCTACGAGCATGAGCTCGCCGACATCGAGACGTTGAACCGCCGCGCCCTCAACGGCGAGCTCGAGGTGACGGCGGTGTCGCTGCACGCGTACGCGCACCTCGCCGACCGGTACGCGCTGCTCGCGCACGGCGCGAGCATCGGCGACCGCTACGGGCCCCGCATCGTGGCGCGCACTCCGCGACCGGCCGACCCGCGCGGCGCCCTCGCCGCGGGGGGAGGCGCGCTGGTGGCGGTGCCCGGCGAGCTCACGACCGCTTTCCTGACGCTCAAGCTGTATCAGCCCGCCGCGCGGCACGTCGTCGTCCCGTTCGATCAGATCGAAGACTACGTGACCGCGGGGCGCGCGGATGCGGGCCTCTTGATCCACGAAGGACAGCTCACGTACGGCGACCGCGGTCTGCACCTCTGGGTCGACATGGGCGAGTGGTGGTACGAGGAGACACACGGCCTGCCGCTCCCCCTCGGCGGCAACGTGGTGCGGCGCGACCTGGGAGCCGCCCTCATGCGCGACATCGCGCGCGACCTGAAAGCGAGCATCCAGTACGGACTGCGGCACCGCGCGGAGGCGCTCGCGCACGCGAAGGGATTCAGCCGCGGACTGACACGCGCACGGACCGGTTCATCGGGATGTACGTGAACGCGTACACCATCGACTACGGTCCCCAGGGGCGTCGCGCCGTGACCGAGTTGCTGGGGCGGGCTGAGCGCGCGGGCTTGCTCCCGGGGCCGGTGGAAGTCACGTTCGTGGAGGGTTAGCGGGAGGAGGACCATGGTGGCTGAGAATACGGGGCCCGTCCAGGTGCTGGTCGTGGACGACGAGGAGCCGATCCGCAACGCCCTCAAGAAGTTCCTCGCCCAGCAGCAGTTCGAGGTCTACGCCGCCGGGTCGGGGGAGGAGGCGCTGCAGCAGTTGCGGCGCCACCGCGTCTCGCTCATGCTGTGCGACATCCGCATGCCGGGCACGAGCGGCGTGGACCTCGTGCCCCAGGCCCTCGAGATCGAACCCGAGCTCGCCATCCTGATGCTCACGGCTGTCAATGACGCCACCAGCGCCGCCCTGTGCATGCAGCGTGGCGCCATGGACTACCTCACCAAGCCGATCGAACTCGCCGATCTGGGCCGCGCGGTGCAGCGCGCCCTGAAACGGCGTGAGATGCTGCTCGAGAACCGGCACTTGAACCAGTGGCTCAAGGAAGAAGTCACGACCCGTACCGCGGAGCTCCACCGGGAGCGCGACAAGCTGGAGCGGATTTCCGTCGCCACGCTGGAGGCGCTGGTGAACGCGCTCGAAGCGAAAGACCCCTACATGCGCGGCCACTCTGCGCGCGTCGCGGACCTCGCTGCCACGCTCGCCCACCAACTCGGCCTGTCGGACGAGGAGCTCGAGCGGGTGCGGGTGGCGGGCCGCTTGCACGACATCGGCAAGATCGGGACGCGGGAGTCCGTGCTGAATAAACAGGGCGCCCTCACGCCCGAAGAGTTCGAGCACGTGAAGCAGCACGTCCTGATCGGCTCCCAGATCCTCGCACCGCTGTCACACCTTGGCGACATCATTACGGCAGTGCGCGGCCACCACGAGCGCTGGGACGGCACCGGCTACCCGGACGGACTGCGCGGCGAGGAGATTCCACACGCGGCCCGCATCATCGGCGCCGCCGAGGTCTACGATGCCCTCAGCACGTCGCGAGCCTATCAGGAGAAGATGACGCCCGACCACGCGGTGCAGCGCATGGCCGATCTCTCGGGGACGGTGCTCGACCCCACCGTCTACGATGCCCTCGTGACGGTTGTGGGGCGACGCGGGACGCTGGTGTTCTTGGACGAGGGCGGCGGCACTTGAGTCGCGGCTGAAGCCGCGGCTCGGCCCTGCCGCTCAAGCGGCCCGCATCCCATGCTGGTGGCGCTGACAGGCGGCACTGGGTTCGTTGGCCGACACGTCGCGGCCACGCTCGTGCGCCGGGGACACCACGTCCGAGCGCTGGTGCGCGCCCCGGGGCAGGCCGGCGTCCTTACCGACCTGGGCGCGGAACTGGTGACTGGACGCCTCGACGACCGCGTGGCTCTGGAACAGCTCGCCCGCGACGCCGAGACGGTCATCCATCTCGTCGGCATCATCGTCGAGCAAGGCTCCCAGACCTTCGCGGCGGTGCACGTGGAAGGCACCCGGGCTGTGCTTGCCGCCGCCCGCGCCGCGGGCGTGCGGCGCTTCCTCCATATGAGCGCCGTGGGAGCGCGGGATGAGCCCGGCGCCACGCCGTACCACCGCACGAAGTCCCAAGCCGAACGGCTGGTGGCGGACTCGGGGGTGTCGCACGCGATCTTCCGGCCTTCGATAATCAACGGTCCCGAGAGCGCGCCCATCCGCCTGCTGGCGCGGCTGCACCGCTGGTCGCCGGTCGTTCCCGTGGTCGGAGACGGCCGCTTTCCAACGCAGCCCGTCTGGATCGAAGACGTCGCGCTGGCGTTCGCCCTCGCCGCAGAACGGCCCGACACGAGCGGTGTGTTCGAGCTTGGGGGGCCTCAGGTTCTGACCTACGAAGAGTTCTTGCTCGCCATCGGGCGGGCGGCCGGGCGCTCCCGTCCCTTGATTCATGTTCCGCTCGGCCTCGTCCGGACCGTGACGGGAGGGTTCGATTTCCTCGGGCCCACCGCCCCTATCACGAGCGACCAGCTCCAGATGTTGATCGAGGGAAGTGCGACGCCGGCGAACGCGATCGAGTCGGTGTTCGGGATCGAGCCGCTCGAGTTTGAGGAGGGACTGCGACGTTATCTCGGGCCGGTGCGGATGTAGGGCCGTTCCTTGAGTCCTATCACTCAAGCGACGAGATGCGCGGCAAGTTCGTTCGCCCTCTCGCGGGCGATGCCGCAACGGTCGGCGAAGCCCAGAAGAACACGCTCGAACTCGCGCACCGAGGTGCCTGGTTCTCGGAGGAAGGCCGGTGCCAACAGGCGGTGTCTGAGCCGCCAGAGCTTCTGCGAATCCACTCCGAGGTACGCCGCAACCCTACAAGTACGGGTCTGTGTTGCGGCGGCTGTGTAAGCCGCCACTAGGAGCGTGATCCAGTCGAGCATCTCTTTGGGCGGAGGCAGGCTTGCGTCGCCGCACGCTCGCTCAAGTGTGCGAACGCCAACGTGTAAGTCGTGCGAGACCGAGTACACGGTCAGCGCGCCCTGGTCCTTGGAGTAACACAGGTGCGCGACCGCTTGCCGGCAGAAGCGTGCCACGTTGGGGTCGGGCGGCATGAGGCTCACAATCGTGCTTCCGATGACTTCGCCGGGAGCGTTGCGAACCAGGTCCCGCATCGCCGCTCTCAATCGTATGACCTGCTCACGGTCACGAAGCTGGAACTCCGCGGTGAGACAGGGAGCGGAACCGCACCGCACGAGCAAACTGGCGACGTCCGTTCTCGTGGGGACGAAGAGGAGAACCGGCACCGCAGGGTGCGACGTCGTGACGCAGCGCAGCAGGTGCAGCGCGACGTCGTTCCAGGGTGCGAGGTCGTACACCCAAAGGCGAGTGCCCCTCGGTAACCGGCACTCACCGTCGACTGCCTCACATTCCTCCAGCTCCCACCCCTCTTGCTCGGCGGCGTTACGAACCCAGGGACGGGCGAGGTGATCCGAGACCGACGAGGCTGCCACGCCGGTCGCCGCGCGTGGCGAGGCTCGGACGCCGGACCGTGGACACGGCGCCACACCAAGCCCGCCACTCGCCGGCCGCCAACGTTGCGTCCACGCAGCGCCTGGTGCGACGTGCATTGTCACGTTAGTCGTGATCCCGTCTGACGATGGAGTAGCACGAGCGGCGTCGCAGCAAGGAGGGTTGCCGAAAGAAACGTACCAGACCCAGCCTTCTTGCGGCGATCTGCGCCCGGGATCATCCCTGTCGCTTTCAGCATCCGCATTGTCGCATTTCGCCGATGCGACCGGTCGCCGACAGACTTAGCGTGACGGCCCATGGGAACACGGCGAGTGAGTCTGGCAGGGGTACGTCTCACATGGGCCCTCCCTCTCCTATGCATCGTGACGCAGGGAGCTTGCGACGGCTTCCTTGGCTTCAACTGGGGGGGCGGACCGGGGGAGCCACAGCAGCCGCCGAACGACTGTCTGCCGCTCGGCCCCGCGCTGTGCGGGCCTCCATGGGATACGGACGGCGACACGATCAGCACGGCGACGGAGACGAATCCGACAAATACTCTCGCGGGCGGTGGGTTCTACAGTTTCGATACGCTGAAGTGGGACCTGAATCGCAGCATAGCGTCCGGGCAGCCTTCGAGTGGCTTCCTCCGGGACGGCATGAATCTGCGAGACCAAAACCTCGGCTACGTTCATTATCTAGGCAACGACAACATCGACACGGACGATTGGGGCACCGGGCACCTATTGCGCCTGATCGAGGGTAGCGGACGGACCTGGTTCACGACCGTCCCGCGTATTCAGGTTCTTGATCTAAGCTTAAGGCAGGGCGGGAACTGGCCTCCACACGTATCTCATCAGAACGGCCTGGACGTGGACATCCGATATTTGAGGAAGGATGCTAGGGACGGCATCTATGATACGCTGAATATTTGCACCCAGGGAAGTCTCTACGATACGCTCGCGACACTCAGGCTGCTTGAGACGATCGTCGTCGAAAACGGCGATGGCCGGGAGGGCAGACCGTTTGTGGAGCTCGTGTTTGCTGACACAACATGCTTGGGTATTGCAAATGACCCAAGGGATCCGTTCATCAAGCACGACGCGGATCATCGAAATCACTTCCATGTGAGGATCCTGGATCCAGATGGCCCGAACAACTGAGCGGTCATGTCACGTGCCGATGGGTTCGCGTGCCGCGGCCCTCGTCAGCGTTCTGTCGGCGCTCGGCTCAGCGTGTGAGGCCTCCCAAGCGCAGCAGTCGGCCCCGGTTCTCGTGCGCGCCGAGAACCCCATCGGAGTCGGCCCTCGCGACCGCGTAATTGTACTCGATGCGCCAACCGGTGCTCGCCGCGAGATCTATCGCTCTGAGGGACAAATCGCGGACCAAGTTGCAGTTTCGCCGGACGGCCGGTACGTGGCCTTTGCGGAGGTAGTCGGGTCGGAGCCCGCCGCCGAGGGGCGGCTGACGCTTCTCGCCCTCTCCGGCCAGGTCGTTCGCACCATCAAGAGTGCGGAAAACAGGGGGCTCCGGAATTACGTGTGGTGTTGCGACAGCGATAGGATAGCGGTTATCACGGGCAGTAGCCGAGAGGATCCGGCGTTCAGGCCGGAGACCCTTCACATCGTGGACGTTCGAACCGGTGAGGAGAAGAACGTCGAGAGTATTTGGCGACCCTTGCAGGCCGCCTGGGCGGCGTTCGACAGCTCGCTCTACATCAAGGGCGCTCCCCCCCCCGAGGCCCGCGGAAAGCCAGGTGGACCGTGGCCTGTGTACCGCTACCACGCGCCCAGCGGGCGTCTATCGACCACTACGCACCGTGGCATCTTCTTCTCGCCAGACGGGTCCTATTACTTCGACCCGTCGGTCGAGGGCGCTCCATTCCGCCTTTACCGCACGATCGACGACCAGGACGTGACCGCAACACTCACCCTGCCATCAGAGCAGGTCAGATGGGGGCCGGAGTTCGGGTGGATGCCCGGAGCCGATCACGCGCTCCTCTTCCTCGACAGACCTCCCCGGGTACCGCTCAGGCCGGGCCAGCCGCGCGCGCCACCAAGACGACTGGATCCGAACGTGCCGCAGGTGTACCCGGACCGGTGGAACCTGGCCTTGGATGCGGAGACCGGCCGGATCATTGACCGGTTCCAGGGCGATATCGGGGCTGGGTGGAAGACCAATGCTTCCGCATTGGTCGTTGAACGACGAACCGGCGTCGAGCTTGTGCGGCCGCGTCGACGCTGAGGTGAGGACACATGAGCCGAGCTGAACTGGTGAAGGCCCTAACTCTCGCATTCGCCGCCTGCGCGGCGGCGTCGGTGTTGCAGGAATCCGCGACCCAGGAGCCCCCAGACGAGCTCACGCCCCGAGCCATCTCGGACTCCACGTACGGCGTACGCGTCACCGTCGACGCCCTGGCGGAAACCATCCGCCACGGCGAGCTCGACCTGCGACAGTTAAACGACCCTGAGCTCGGTGCGGCAGTCGCACGGCTCTCGTCCGCCGTCGGCCGGCGTTCGCGCCAGCCACCACGCCGCGAACTCGGCATCCTCTGGGACTTCCGTATCGATATCGCGGACTTTCAGACGCCGGCTCCTGACGTCTTACGTGCCCGTGCGCATGTCTTTCTTGCCACGGAGGGTGATTCTGCCAGCACGCTCGTCACATTCATCTTCCGGCGGCGCGGCGACCGCTGGGCCCTGGCTGCGTACGAAGGGTTCGCCGCACGCCTGGTGGAGATAGCGGCTCGGCTTGGCCGAGGGAGCCGTTCATGAAGCCGCCAGCTCGAGCACTCCTTGCCATGGCTCTCACCGCCGCCGCGGGAGAACAACTCCCCGGCCAGACCTTCAACGCGACGCAAGCGATCCACGAAGTCGAATGCCAGCGCTTTCTCTTCTCCAACAAGTGCGTGACCATCGAAACGGACCGTCTCCACTCGACCTTCACGCGAGATAAGCTCGGCCACTACGTCTTCGGGCGGACCTGGGCGACGGCATCCCATTGCACACGCGTCAACACTAACGAACTGAAATGCGCGCAATCCGTTTTCATTTCCACGGATCCGGCGTGGAACCGCCTGATCTGGGGACAGGCGGGCAACGAGTTCCTGGAGATCTACGGAACCGGCGGGACGCCGTCCCAGGGGCCGGGGCATTTCCTGGCGCCCCTCGGCGCGGACATCACGCGACGCGAAGGGGAGTGGCACGTCGGCTTCATCGCCGACTCTCGGAACAACAGGATTGTGGTGATTGCCGTCGGTTACACTTGCCGCTGCGTCAAATGGCTCGGCACGCTGGACGGCTCGGAGTCCGGGACGCCCTTGAACACGCCGTACGACGTCACCTGGGATCCGGCCGACTCATGGTCGCTCACCGACGACCGGGTGTTCATCGCCGATACGCACAACAACCGCATTGTCGTGTACCGAGTCAGCCTCGACCCGGTCGCGGGAACGATGACCAAGACCTATCTCAACTCCTTCGGTACGCCAGGGCAGGGGGCGGCTCAGTTCTCGGGACCGCAGGGGATTACCGTAAGGTCCTGGATCAGCGGTTCATGGCTATTGACCGACGTATATATCTCCGACACCGAAAACCAGCGTGTGTCTCTCTGGTACTATGACGGGCCCACTTCCGGCACACCCGCGACGCCCACGGCGGTCCAGTCGACAAACGTCGCCTGCATCGACCTTCGCCGGTGCGATCCCCTGGAGTTCGTCGGGATAACTCAGGATCATTATGGCGATGTGATCGTTGCGGACCGGTCCACGAATCGGCTCTGGAAGTTCACGAGATACGGACTCGCTTCTCTCAAGACGTATGGCGGGACAACGTCCTGGAGCACCGGTAACTTTAACCACCCCACAGACCCGAAAGTCATCTACCACTACTGGCAGGATTCGTACGGCAACATGATCCGAGAGGGCCTACCCTACCTGCAGACGGTCGAGCAATGGACCGCGGGCACGGGGGGGGAGCTCCACCATCTCGGTGTGGACGCGGACTACCTCGGGGTCACTGCGGGGGTGTGTGACGCGACCTTCAGTTTTCTCTTCACAGCGTACGGCGATTACACCGTGAAGGTCAAGAATGCAGCGGGAACCGTGGTGGCATCCTGGTCGAGGGTGGGAGTCGGCTCCGGGTGGAAGAGCGAGTACTGGAACGGCAAGGACCGGCCGCCAGGCACCTACTCGTACCTCGTCGAGCACCGGAACGCGTATGGTGACGAGACGACGTGGCGAACGTCCACTGGACCGACGTTCAGCCAGAACTGCTTCATCGTTACTGCCAGCGCTCCCTCGTT
>Ga0209268_1001937_pt1 | contig 10065 bp, 6 predicted proteins | sample GraSoiAngelo_143_FD_185900 | JGI IMG/M metagenome (GOLD analysis project Ga0209268, IMG submission 185900) | Grasslands soil microbial communities from the Angelo Coastal Reserve, California, USA - 14_1009_02_30cm (SPAdes) (version 2) | ecosystem: Environmental > Terrestrial > Soil > Grasslands ... | reverse complement strand
GGCTTGCCGCCATGGATCGTTGCCACGGACACGAAGTCCCCGAGCCAGCGGCGCACCTCCCGGACCACCGTGGACTTGCCGGAACCGTCCGCGCCCACCACCCCGATGACCGCTCCGCCCGAGAGCAGCGCTTGCGTCGGCGTCCCGCCCCGCAGCGTGCGCCAGGCCTTGCGCCACGCGCGCCGGCCCCGTGCCAGGCTCGCACTCCCGCCCACGAACCGTCGGTGCGGTCTCAGCCGCGATGCCAGCGCTCTACAGAGACGGAAGCGACCGACCCCCGATCGCCCCGACTCGATGGCGTGCGTGAGGCTCCGGAAGAGCGCGAATTCGACGCTCGGAAGATGCTCCTCCAGCAGGCGGCGCACCTCCTGATCGTCCACTCCCTGGCGCAACCACCGCAGCTCGTCGGCGGCCGCCGTCCAGTCCCGCGGGATGAGGGCCTCGCTCGGTACGGCGTAGTCGAGGCTCTTGCGGATCACGAACAACACCAGCTCCGCAGCCCGCGTGGGCACGTACACCCCGTCCTCCGTCTGCCATGCGCCGCCCAGCAACATGTTCTCCACCGGTAGGTGGTAGCCCTTGATCGCGCCCCCGGTGATCACCCGATAGTACACGTGCAGGTCGAACAGCTTCCCGCTCTCCTGGTCGAACCCGTAGTAGTGACAGACCGAGGGATGCTGTTCGCGACTGCCGGGCTTGCAGCCGAGAGCCCCGACGACCGAGAGGAACTGCGACATGTCGCCCCGGTGAACCAGCAGATCGAGGTCCGTCTCGCCGCGCAGCGCCTCGCGCAGCCGCCAGTTGCTCTTCCAATGGCAGTAGCGCACGCCGGCGCGGCGCAAGGAATCAAACAGCGCACGCAACGAGGGAAGTACCCGCGCTTCGTTCGGCGAGGCGATCCACGATCGCTCTGGCGAAGGCGCGGTAAGTCCCGAAGTCGTCATCATCGCAATGTACCCTCAGCGTGTTTCGCGAAAGCGCTTCGTGGCTCATCAACTGATCGAACATGCTGTGCCCGTGTCGGATGAATCGTTCCATCTCCTCCCTACTTCGTCCGCGTAGAGGCGGATTGCGGCGCGCAAAGGTTCTGGCGAGCACCGTCTCCAGCGGCGCCCTGACGTGGATGACGAGATCCGGCATCGGGACCAGCCGACAGAAGGCCTCGATCTCCTCGGGGCGCGCAGGACGGTCGATGTGGACGAGAATGTTGTGGGCCGAATGGATCGTGCCTTCGTCGACGAGCACCGCATGCCCGCTGGCCGCCTCGCGGGCCAACAGGGAGTGGACGCCGACTTTCCGCAGTACGGCGCGGTAGGCCCTCAAGCCGGTGGCGAAAGAGTCGGTGTCGCGTCGTATCACTGTCCACGCGAAGGCGAGAAACTCGAGGGGTCGTCGGCCGCGAATCATCTCGCTCGCGCCCCGGAGATCGAGCGCGATGTTCTGCAGAGTCGGGTGGCGGAGGACCAGGCGCCCGAAGCTCGGCAGCAAGACGTCCTCCACGGTGGCAACCTGCACGCCGCGCGCGGCGCACTCGCGGAGAATCTCGGCGAGGAGGGTCGACTTGCCGCTCCCCGAGCAACCCGTGATCTCGGCGATCAGGGGTGGTGCGTTCGAGTCCGTCGCGCCCGGCCGCACGGGCGAGGATGGCGAGGGGCCTCGCTCTTCGGGAGCATGCCCACTGCGAGGAGCCGGCCAGCGGGCCGCGCGCCCGCTCGCCCGTGACGCCGCGGTCGAGGCGCCGGCGATCGCCGCGGCGTAGACGCCAGCGAGGCAGGCCAGCCTCGATATCTCGGTGGCGAGCACCGCCCAGGCGGCACCCAGCAGCCCGTAGCGTGGCACCAGGTACTGGCTCGCCAGGACGCAGACGACGAGGCTCAACACCGCAATCGGGAGCTGTTCCGGCAGCCGTCGCGCGGCGGTGACGGCGTAGCTGAGGGCCTGGCCGAGAAAAGAGACGCCCGTCGCCACCGCCAGCCAGACCAGGACGGGTGTGTGCTTGGCGTATTCGGGGGCGTAGAACAGGGTGAGCATGGGGCGACCGAACAGCGCGCATGCTGCGATCCCCAAGAGCCCCAGGCCGCCCGCGATGACCATCGTTCGCGACGTGAGCCGTCGGAAGGCCCCCAGGTCGTGGACGAAGTGGCGCGCGAGCCGGGGGTTGACGGCAGCGCCCAGCGCCAGCGTCGGCTGAATCGCTGCGACGAAGAGGTAGGCGAGCGCCGTGAAGACGCCGATCGCCGGCTCACCCATGTTGGCCTCGATGGCGTAGCGCGGCACGTTGACGGTGAGGCTGCTGATCCCCGCGACGCAGCCCAAGGGAAAGGCGGCCGACACGAGCCGGCCGAGCGACCCGAGCTTCAGTGTCGGCCGAACGCTCGCCAGCCGGACGGCGGCGGGCAGGTCGTACGTCACCAGCAGGCTCCCCCAGCAGAGGCCCATCGCCACGGTGGCGAGGATGATGTCCCCGGTCATCCGGAGGACGAGCCCGACCGCCAGCAAGCTGATGACACCCTTGGCGAGCATCGAGACGGCGACCCGCCGCAGGTTCTCCGCCTTCTGCAGGAGCCCGAACACGACGTCGCTCACCGCCTCGAAGGCCTTGGCGAGCGCCACCGCCAGGATCAGGTAGAGGGTGACACCGTGGTAGCCCAGGCCGAACGCCATTGCGGCAATGGCGACCAGGCCGAGCGCGGTGCCGATGAGGCGCACGGACATGTAGACGCTGAACGGATAGTCTTCGCGCGCGTCGGTCGACTGGAGCAGCCGCAGGTTGAGATTGGTCAGGGTGATGATGGGGGCCGTCAGGGCGAGGCCGAGCGCGAAGCGCCCGACGTCGGTCTCGGTTCCGAGCTTCGCCATACAGACGAGGACGCCCCACTGGCAGGCGCTGTAGCCGAGGTTGCCAACGAGGGCCCACGCCACGTTGCGCCGAAGGGACGGGGTGCCTGGAGACTCCGATGAGGTCAGCATTGATGCGGACGCGACGGATGAGATGGTGGTCACGGACTGTGTTCGCCTTGGGGAGGTGGGGGGTGGGAGGCTGGCCGAGGCTTCGCTCCTCGGGCTACAGACGCCCGCTGGTGTGAATTTTCCCGAGTTTTTCGACGGCAGCGTAGCGCTCAGCCCGCTGCCATCAGTTCAGACCTTCTTCTCAGACCTTCTTCACGACTTCGGCCGCTACCTCCACCGCGACGCTGCGCTGGAGCAGGTCGACGTTCACCACGAACGTCGCCCGACCCCTTTGCCAGCGCTGGACCAGTCCCTCGACCCCTTCGAGCGGCCCGGCAACGATCCGGACGCGATCTCCTTCCCGGATCCACGGCACCGCACGCGCTCGGTCACCCGAGCTAAGGAGGCGACGGACCGCTTCCACCTGCTCGTCCGGAATCGCATGCAGCGAGTCCCAGCGCTCGCCGATGATGCGGACGACGCCGTCGGTGCTGACCACGCGGATATACGCCTCGCGCGAGGATGCGAAGTGGAGGAAGACGTAGCCGGGGAAGAGCGGCCGCGCGAGGACGAGGCGGCGATCGCGCCGCCGGCTCGAGACGGAGATGCGGGGCAGGAAGACCTGAAAGCGCCGGCGCCGCAGCCCCTCCTCCACCTTGCTCTCGCACTGGCTCCGCGTCCAGACGGCGTACCAGCGCTCATTCGCGGCGGCGCTAGTCGGAGCGAGATCGGGAACGGCGCTCCCGGGGCTCACGGCACAACCTCCTGGTCGTCGGCGGGAGCGCTCGGCGGAGGCGTCGCGCTGGTCAGCTTCTTGATCCCCATCGTTTCGCGCCGCCCGAGCACTTCGGTGACGCCCTCGTAGACCGGCAGCATGTCGAGCGCGTTGCGCTCGCCCGCCTGGAGCACGCTCTCCGCCGCGGGGAAGTCGCCGCGCGCCGCATAGACGTCCACCGCCAGCGTGCGGTAGAGGTCGCCCCGTTCCGGGGCCCGCTGCAGGGCCGCCCGCAGCACCTGTTCGGCCGCCGCCCTGTCATCCACCTTGAGGTAATCGCGTGCGGCACGGTCGCCGCTTCCCTCCAATGGGCGCGGGCCTCGAGCAAGGTGACGAGATCCTCCACGATCCCTGTCCGCTCCTCCCCGGCGGAGGACTCGAGTGCTCGGTTGAGGCCGCGGCCAATCGCGTCGGCCATTTCGTCGTCGAGCGCCGCCAGGCGCGCGTTCAGACCATCGCCCTCGTCCTGCGCGCGGACGACCTGGCCCGCATCGCCGGGCTCGAGCTCCCCGCCCGAGCCGAGATACGCGTGCGAGGTCAGGAACGGGAAGCGAGACATCGACTCCTCGAGCTCGGCGGCGCCCTCCTGCCGTGCGCCCCGCGCCCAGAGTTGAAGCGCGAGCCGGTCGCGCACCTCGGGCGACCAGGGGCTGAGGGCGAGCGCCCGCCGCAGCTCCGCCTCGGTTGCGGGACCCGGCCCGAGGATCGCGGCGAGCGCCTCGTGGCCCTCGAGGCTCGCCGGAGACCGATCGAGGCCGCGGCGGACGAGCGCCAGCGCACGCCCGCGGTCGCCCTCTTCCGCAAGCACGAGGTCGGCCCTCTCCAGACAGTCGCGGGGCGAGATGGGCGCGGCGTGAGCCAGCATGCGCGCGCTGTTTATGACCTGCGGCCCCGCGGCCGCCGCCAGCAGCACGAGCAGCAACCCGAGCGCGCCGGTGCCTCCGGCCCGCCGGGAGCGCCCGCTCAGCACCAGGAGCGCGACGACGACCATGAGCGCAAGGAAGTTCGCGGGCATGTGCAACCCGAAGTCGACCAGGCTCTGAGCGAGGACGGCTGCGACACCGCCCGCGAGGCCGCAGCGTATGAAGGGCTGCTCCCTGAGGGCGGCTCGCCACTCGGGGAGCTCGAAGCTGCCCAGGTCTTCGCTGGCCGGCTCGTGAGGCCCGAGCCGTACTTGCACGGCGCGAATCGTCTGCTCACGCCGGCTGGCTCGGAGGACGGCGAGCGCAAAGAGCATCACCAGGGCCACGCCCGCGATACCGTTCTCGGCCGCCAGCTCGAGGTAGTCATTGTGCGCGTGGTCCCAGATCCCCCCCTCGACGGGCGGCGCCTGGTAGGGACGGAAGGCGTGGAGCCACGAGCCCAGGCCGGTGCCAAACAGCGGATGGTCGCGTACGATCGCGCTTCCCTCGGCGCTGACCGCGAGGCGGCTCGGGAGGCTGACATCGATGTTCTCGACGGCGAGCGAGGGCGTCCTCTCGGCAGCGAGCCAGAGGGCCACCGAGGCGCCGCTCGCGGCCCCGAGCGCGAGAGCCGCCAATCCCCAGCTCCTGGCACGTCGCGGCTCGCTTCGTGACCGCATGCTGCGGGCTATCCCGGCGCTCGCGACCGAGAGGCCGAGCAACAGCGCCGCCATTCCCCCCCGCGAGCCGCTCCCGGCGTGCGCGACTCCCATCAGCAGCAAGACGGTGCAGGTGAGCAGCGGCGCCCAGAGACGTCGCTGATGGGCGATCAGTGCCGAGAGCCATGCCTGCCGCGGTCGCATGCCTTTCGCCCGCGCGCCATCGACGGCCTGGCGAAGACGGCCGGACACGAGCCCGATCATCGCCACGGCGTAGGACAGGGTGGCGGGAATCACCATCCCGAGCCAGGCGGCGAAGTGGTTCGGGTTGACGAAGGGGCCCGACACGCGCCCGGCCCACGCGGGCACTCCCGTCATCCAGAGGATCCTGCCGTTGCCGGTCGCCTCCGACAGGAGCCCCAAGCCGGCGAGGAGAGCGCCCCCGGCGAGCAGGGTGAGCAGGAGCCGATCGAAGACCGCCGTGCGCGCGTCTTCCTCCGCGGCCGGCGCGCGCCAGGGATACGCGACGGTGATGACAAACGCTCCGAGCCCGATCGAAAACCGGCTGATCTCCGCCCAGACGCCGTAGGTGTCGATGGCGATGGGCCGCCACACCGTCCAACCCCCGCTACCCGGCCAGCCGGGGAGCATCTCGGCGTACAGACGTGCCGTGGCGGGCGCGATCAGGCGAAGCACCGCCGGTGGCAGGGGGAGGGTCGTCGCCAGCGCGAGCCCGACCAGACCGACCAGCGCCGCGATGCCCGGTGGGTACGGCGCCGCACCGCGCCGCCGCCGTTCGCGGATCGTGACGGCGAGCAACAGGAGGATCACGGCCGAGCCGGCGGCGACGGCCAAGGGTTGGCGGCCACCCAGAAAGAGCGGCAGCCCGACCACGAGGCCCTGCAGCGCGAGAAGCACCTTCCGGTCGCTCTGGCTGATGGCCGGGAGACTCATGCGGATGCCTCCGGCGCTGGCGGTTGGTAATAGTCGTACAGATACAGGTCTCCCCAGGTCAGATCCACGTCGTTCACGACGACGCCGAGGAGGGGGGCGCCGGTCATCACCAGCCGATCGCGGGCCTCGCGGACCAGCCCGCTCGGGGTGCCGTGCCCCCTCACGACGAGCACCACCGCGTCGGCCTCCCTCGCGAGCACCACCGCATCCGTCACCGGCAGCACGGGCGGCGTATCGATGATCACGAAGTCGTATCGCGACCGCAGGCTCGCGAGGGCCTCGCGCATCCGCACGGAGCTCACGAGCTCGGCGGGATTCGCGGGCACCGCCCCCGCCGGGATGAAGGAAATTCGGGGCGCGTCGAGCGAGTGAATCACGCTCTCCAGCTCAGCCTGCCCCGCGAGCAGGCTCGCCAGCCCCCGGCTGGCATCGACCCGAAGCGTCCGATGGCACCTCGGGTGGCGCAGGTCGGCCTCGAGCAGGAGCACCCGCGAGCCGGCCTCGGCGAGCGCCGTAGCGAGGTTGAGGCTCCCCACCGTCTTGCCCTCCGCCGCGACGGCGCTGGTCACGACGATCACCTTGGGTGGAGCGCCGCGTGCCGTGAAGAGGACGGCGGTTCGGAGGCTGCGGAATGCTTCGGCGACCTGCGACCACGGCTCTCGCAGGAGGACCAGGTCGCTCTGGCCTTCTTCGAGTGTGTCCCTCGTGCCGTTCCCGTTGCTCGCCGCTCCGTTCTCGCTCGAGGTCAGCAGCCGGCGGGCGTGGGGGCTCCGCAGCGTCGCCCGGCGGGCCTGCTCGAAGTTGGGACTGGTCGCAGGAGAAGGCCGCGCCGACGGCGAACACGAGCCCGGCGAGCACGCCGAGCGTGACGTTGAGCGGGACGTTCGGCTTGCTCGGTCGGAACGGCACCTCGGCCCGCTCGATGACCCGAACGTTGGAGGCGACGAGCTCCGCGTTCACACCGGTCTCCATCCGCTGCTTGAGCAGCGACGCATGTAGGGCGTGGGCGGTCTCCACGTTGTTCTTGAGAAGCTGGTAGCGCGCTCCCAGGTCACGCAACTCGATCGACTTTGCGCCCAGGCGGTTGAGCGTGCGCCGGAGCTGCTCCTCGGCCAGCCGCGCAGCGTCGTAGCGGGCGCGGATCGCCTCGACCTCCTGCGTCATCTCGGCGCGCAGCTGTTCCTCGATCTCCGCCTGCTGCCGCCGCAGCTCTTGCGACTGCGGGTGGTTCGGACCGAGCCGCCCGTCCAGGCCCGCCCGCTCGGCCCGGAGGTCGAGCAGGGCGAGGTGCAGCTTCTGGATGCCCGGACGATCGAGGAAGTAGGCGAGCAGGTCGCCGGGCGCCTTCTGGGTGAGGAACTCGTAGCGCGTCTGGAGAGCGACGCGGGCACCTTCCGCTTTCGTGAGCTGGCTCGAGAGGTCCGTGATCCGCTGGCCGACGGTCTTCTGCTCTTCGTTGACGGCGACGCTCGCGTGCTCGGTCGCAAAGCGGCTGAGCGCCGCCTCGGCGCCTTCCACTTGCTTCCGCGCCTCCTCGAGCTGGCGCCCGAGGAACTCCTCGGCCGTGATGTCGTTGCCGCGCCGCGCCTCCTGGTTGGCGTCCAGGTACGCCTGGGTGTGCGCCGCCGCGAGAAGCGCCGAGAGGGCGGGGTCCGGGGTCGTGAAGCGCACCTCCACGATGTCGGTTCCACGGATCTCCTCGACCTTGAGGTAGCGTATGTAGCGATCGATGAGCACAGGACCGGCCGACGCCGGACTCGCCGTCTCGCGCTCGGAATATCCGGCCGGGGCGCTCTCGAGGCCGCGCGGACGGACGGGCCGCGGGAGGGCCTCGCCGAGCGCGAGCAGGCCGCGCAGGCGGGGGCGAGGATGGAGGAAGGCCTCGTTCGTCGCCAGCCCGTGCTCGCGGATGACCCGCTCCGCAAGATCCCGGCTCTGCAACGCCGCCACCTGCGCGCTGACGAAGGTGAGCGCCGCATTTGCATCGCGGTCGCCGTCGGCGAGCCGGAGCACGTTGCCGTCGAGGCGCAGCTGGATGGGGGACTGCCGCGCGACCTGCAGGCGCGTCGACGCGGTGTAGAGGCGCGGCGTCAGGAGCGTGACGAGGATCGTCAAGCCTACGGTGACCCCGAAGCACGCGATCGCGAGCCCGCGGTGCCGGTGGAGGACCGAGAGGTAGTCGCGCAGGTGTCGCGGCGCCTCGCTGAACTCGGCGTCGAAGATCGGCGGCGGGAGCTGTCCGTTTCGAGACGGAAGCTGCCCACGGGCCGCATCAGCCGGCATCGGGACTGGAGCTCGGTCGCGGGTGATCACCAAAATCCTCCGGCTAGAAGAGCGGCACGCTGCCACCCACGTAGACGAGACCCTTGGCGAGGCTGTAGAAGCCCCAGGGCACCAGGCGGATGGTCGAGGCCGGGACGCGCACGACGTCACCGTCCGTGATGGGTACGTCGGCCGCGCGGCCGTCGGCCACCGCTACGAGGTCGACGGTGAAGGAGCGCTCCTCTCCCGGGCCGAGCACCCGCTTCACGGTGGCGTGGCGGCGGTCGGCGGGGAACAGGTCCCCGCCTGCCGCCGCGAGCGCTCCGCTCAACGTGAGCCCGCGAGTGACAGGGTACGAGCCGGGTTTCTGGACCCAGCCATCGACGAGCACGCTGCCCGCGGGTGAGACTGTGATGACGTCGCCCGGGCGCACGCGCGGGTTGAGCCCCCGGCCGTGGTCGACGGGCGCGTGGAGCAGCGCCTCGAGATCGAGGCGAACCGGCGCCGAGGTGTGCGCTGCCTCCTCCGGCGAGACCGGCGCCGAGTCGGCGACGGGTGCGAACTCGACCACGCGGCCCGCCTCCTTGGCCGGCCCACCGGCCGCCCAGATCATATCGGCAAGCGTCGCCCGCGGCCGCGTGAGGGGATAGAGGCCCGGCCGCTCGACGCTGCCGATCACCGCCACGACCCGGCTCCGGTACTCCACGATCTGCACGCTCACCCGAGGCTGGCGGAGAATTCCGTCCTTCATGAGGCGCCGCGCGATCTCGGCCTCCAGCTCGGTCGCGGTGAGGCCTTCCGCGTGCACGGTGCCGATCAGGGGCAGGGTCACGTCCCCTCTATCGTTCACCCGCATTCCCTGCGACGCGGGCGCGGCCGCCGCCGCCGTGGGCCCGAGGGCTCCCGCGGCCGGCCGGGCCACCGGGGCTGCCCCCTGCACGTCGAGCAGGTCCGGGATGCGGATCTCGAGGAGATCGTCGGGCCCGATCCGATAGCCGTCGGCCGACGACTCCTGCGCGCGCGCGGCCGCCAGCGCCTCGAGACGGGCGCGGTCTTGGGAGCTCATCAGGTCGCCCACATCGACTGCCGGCGATCCTTGCGCTCGCCCGAGGGCAGGGTTCGCCGCCGGCTTCGCTCTCGGGGCGCAGCCGCTGCCGAAGATCGGCAGGAGCAGAAGCACGGCGGCGACCGTGATGGCCGCCCGTCGCATTCCGCGCCCTTCGTTCGTCAGCATGCCTTTCACCTCACCCATCACGAGGGAGATCGAGTCGGGCACGGCGGATAGTGCATGCACCGGACCTTCCCGTTCCGCCCCTGGCAGCAGGCGCGCTGTACCGCGGCCGCCGGTCGGCCGCGCTCGGTCGGACAGGTCTTGCTGTCGGTCCGCAGGAGCACCGCCCCGGCCCGACACCGGAACGCCGGGGAGACGTCCGCCCGCGCGGGCGAGAGGGCGAAACCCACCCAGAGAAAGAGGAGCATCGCCCCCGACGGCCACCGTCGCGGCGCGAGAGGCTCTCTCACACCCATCCCTCCGTGCTGAATTGCCGGACCGTGCTGAATTGCC
>Ga0209268_1001935_pt1 | contig 10067 bp, 10 predicted proteins | sample GraSoiAngelo_143_FD_185900 | JGI IMG/M metagenome (GOLD analysis project Ga0209268, IMG submission 185900) | Grasslands soil microbial communities from the Angelo Coastal Reserve, California, USA - 14_1009_02_30cm (SPAdes) (version 2) | ecosystem: Environmental > Terrestrial > Soil > Grasslands ... | reverse complement strand
AGCCGCAGCGCAAGGGATCGTGAACAGCCGCCCCGGGGTCGTCACCCCGGGGTTCTCGCTTCAGGGAGACGGAAGCGCACTCAGGAAGTCGGCCAACAGCCGGCTGGCCGCGAGCGGCTGCTCCAGGGGTGCGATGTGGCCGGCGGCCGGGACGACGTGATACTGGGCGTCGGGGATGAGCTGCGCCATGGCGCGCGCCGCATCGGGGGGAGCGATCTCGTCCTCGCTCCCCACCAGCACGAGCGTCGGTACACGCACTCCCCGGAGGGTCTCGCTCGAGTCCGGACGGTCGCGCAACACCCGCAACGCTCCCACGAGTCCGGGCAGTGACCAACGACGCGCCATCTCGCGCACCTGTCCCGCCACCTCGGGCTGGGTGGCCCGCGTGGCCGGCGCGAGCAGCCGAGGGAGCAACCGCTCGATCACGGCATCCTGGCCTTCCCGCTCCGCGACGTGGGTGAGCTCGTCGCGCCCCCGCTTCGCGTCGGCCGAGTCCGCCTGAGGCTTGGTATCGGCGAGAATCAGCGCTCTCACGCGCTCCGGATGCCGGCGCAACAGCTCGAAGATGACGTAGCCACCCATCGAGATGCCGCACAGCACGGCCTCCCGCACGCCCAGTGCGTCGAGCACGGCCACGAGATCATCGGCGTACCGCGACAGCGAATATCCGTCGGCACCGGGGGGCACCCCCGAGCCGCCCACACCGCGCAGATCGAAGGCGATGCGCCGAGCTCGCGAAAGCGTGGCGAGCTGGTGCCGCCACACGGTCCGATCGAACGGGAAACCATGCACGAACAACACCGGCACCCCCTCGCCGCGCACGTCCACCGCAAGCTCGACGTCCCCCGCCGGCACCTGGAACGGCTGATGGCCCCCCGAGGGACGGGGGCCGAGAAAGCGGGCGATCTCGTCCGGAATCGGGGTGGCGCGCCCCAGTCGATCGATGCACACGAACACCATCTCTGCCTCCGCGATGGCGGCATCGTCGGAGATCCGCCGCACCACGTGGCGCAGGGTCATGCTGGTGGTGCCGCGGCCCGCGACCGTCGTCTCGATGCGCAGCACGTCGCGCGCGAACGCCGGGGCCCGATATTCGATCGTCGCCTTGCGCACCGCGGGCCACACGCCGTTCCGCTCGAACAGGTCCATCCCCGGGCCGCGGGCGAGCGCATCCCAGCGGGCGCGCTCGAGCAGCGTGAGCAGCGCCGCCTGGTTCAGGTGACCGAACGCGTCGCATTCGTATGGGTAAACGGTCAGCTCGACCGTCCCGAACGGCGTCACGGTGGCGGCTCCGGCTGGGGATCGGGAACCGCAAACGTATGCCAGAAAACCACCCGTTGCACGTTGCACGTTCCACGTTGCAGGAGAAATGCGAATGCCTTCGCGCCATAGGTCGGATCGAGCGTGAGACCGTGCTCGGATGCGAGCCGGGCGGCCGCCTCTCCCTCCGGGGTCGGATGACCGTACCCCCTCCCCAATCCATCCACCACTTCGGGGGAGCGGGGAGCGGGGAGCGGGACCCCAAGGCGTGCGAGCAGCCGTCGGGCCGCGCGAGCGAGGCGCATCGTGCGCCAGCCATTCGCGATCAACCGTGGCGCCACGCGGACGCCGATGACGTGCGTCGGCCAGCCGAGCGCGGCGACGGCGAGCGCGAGGCCCGCAGCCGTACCGCCGGTGCCGAGCGGTAGGACGATCGCGTCCGGCGGCGCGGCCACCTGTGAGACGAGCTCCTGCAAGCAGGTGACCCACCACCGCGCGGGGATGCGCGCCCCCGCCAGGAATCCAGCGACGGGGGCCAAGGGCCCCGGCGCGACGCCACGCATCGAGCACCGCGAGGGGCAACGATCCCCTGGCCCGGGCGCGAACGACGAGCGCCGCGCGGGCCCGGCAGGCGGCGGCGACGGCGCGGCTCATGGCAGTGTCGGGCTGCGGGAACTGCGCCAGCACGGCGCAGCCGGCCGCGACGGGAGCGTGCACGGCGGTCGCGAGGCAATGACTCGAGCCGGTGCCACCCAGGGTGACGAATACCGTCCCGGGCGGCGCGCCCGCGAACAGGAACTCGAGCGCGCGTACTTTATTCCCACCGTAGCGCGCGGAGGACTGGTCTTCCCGCTTGACGCTGAGCTCAGCCACGCCGACGGCGCGGGCGAACGTGGCGGCGCGCTCGAGCGGGGTAGGCCAGTCGCCCAGGCTACACGGCGTCAACGTCGCGCGTATCTTTTGAATCAGCTGCGCCGGATCCGACACCCGAGCCCCGATCCACGAGGAGTCCGATGGTTGCCACCGACTACATCCGTCACGCCGCGCGCGCCGCCCGCAAGTGCGCGGGCGATCCGCTCGGCGGTGCGCCCCAGCCGCCGGACCCTGAATTTTACAAGACCCTCGCCAAGGCGCTGGAGGAGATCGCCGCCGGCCTGGACGCGCTCAGCAAGCACGAGTGAGCTACATCCGGACACCGGAAGCGCTTGCCGAAGCGATCGCGGTGCTCTCGCGGGAGCCCCTGGTCGCCGCCGACACCGAGGCCGCGAGCTTCCACCGCTACCACGACCGCATTTTCCTGATTCAGCTGTCGAGCCCTTCACGGACCGAGATCATCGACCCCTTGGCGGTGGCGGACCTCTCGCCCGTGGGCCGGCTGCTGGCCGACGCGCAGGTCGAGAAGATCTTCCACGACGCGGATTACGACCTGCGGATTCTCGATCGTGACTACGGATTCCGAGCGCGGCGGCTGTTCGACACGCGCATCGCCGCCCAGCTGTCCGGCGAGCCGGCGATCGGCCTCGCGGCACTGTTGGAAAAGTATGCCGGCGTGAAGCTCGCAAAGGAGCACCAGAAGGCGGACTGGTCGCGTCGCCCGCTCCCTCCGGCCATGCTCGCCTATGCGGCGGCGGATACGGCGCACCTGCCGGCGCTGCGCGAGCAGTTGCGCGCCCGGCTCACGGCGCTCGGTCGGCTGGCGTGGGCGGAGGAGGAGTTCACGCACCTCGAAGAGCTGCGCTGGACAGGGGCGCCCGACGGCGGCGGGCCGGACGCATTTCTGCGCGTGAAAGGAGCGAAAGCGCTGGCGCCGCGACAGCTCGCGGCGCTGCGGGAGCTGTACCGCTGGCGCGAAGCCCTGGGGGCCGAGCAGGACCGAGCCACGTTCCGCATCATCGGGAACGACGTCCTGCTGGCCGTGGCCAAGGCCCTTCCCCGCGTGCCCGCCGACTTGGTCGGGATCGCCGGGCTGCCGCCCAGCCTGGCCACGCGGCACGGCGCCGCACTGCTCGATGGTACGCACCGCGCCCTGGCGCTTCCGGAGAGCGAGCTGCCACACGTGGAACGTGCGCCACGCCAGGCGCGCGACCCGGCGGTCGAGGCGCGAGTCGAGCGCCTCAAGGCGGTCCGCAATAGCGCCGCCGCCGAGCTCGGGCTCGATGCCGGGGTGCTGTGCGGGCGCTCGACCCTCGAAGCCGTGGCCCGGGCCCAGCCCCCTCCCAGCGATCGCGCCGGGCTCGCCCGTATCGGGGAGCTCCGGCGCTGGCAAATCGAAGCGTTCGGGGACGCGCTGCTCGCGGCGCTTGGCTAGAGCCGTTCAACGCGGGGAGGCTGAGGTCGGAGATCCGTGCCGGGGAGGTTGGAACGGCCCTAGAGCCCCATCAAGGCCCGAACCTTGGGATCCATCCGCTCGGGCGTCCAATAGGGTTCCCACACGATCTCGATGTCGACGTCCTTCACGCCCTCGAGGGCGCGGAGCACGCGGTAGGCGTCGTTGGTGATCATCGGACCCGCCGGGCAGCCGGGCGAGGTGAGGGTCATCTTCACACGCACCTCGCCGCCGACGGTCTCGACGTCGTACACGAGGCCGAGGTCGACGATGTTCATGTCGAGCTCCGGATCCTTGACCTGTCGCAGCGCGGTGCGCGCCGCTTCTGGGCTGAGCGCCACGGGTGCTGTCATCAATGACTCCTCTCCACCGATGCTGTTTCCGAACCTAGTGCCGTTCCAGCTCGTTTGCCACCGGAACACGCCAGGATGCCTCACGGTGCCGCCAGCTGGAACGGCACTAGTCGACCCCGGGGCCGCGCACCAGGCAGCGACGTCGCCGCGCGATCCAGGCGTACAGCCGCCGCGCCACGGGCGCCACACCGGGGACCCGGAATCCCCACGCCAGCCAGCGCTTCCCCGGCAACAGCTCCAGGAGCTCCGGAACCGCGTCCGCGCCGGAGAGCACGCGCCCGTCCGGGGGGGGCAACACCAGGTGCATCGCCGCCGCGAGGGCCGGAAGCGGGATGTGGAACGCGGCCACGCGGGCCCGATCCTGGAACGGGACCAACGCGATGCGACGTTCCCGGTCCCAACGCCGGAGCAGGTCGACCGAGCGCTGGCAGAAGCCGCACTCGCCATCGTAGATCAACGTCGGGCGCGTCCGGTCAGCGCGCATCGGATGCTCGTGCGGCCGCGTCGGCCACGGCGCTGCGCACCTGCTTCAACAGGGTGAAGGGCCGACGCGCGCGCGGCAGGTACGCGCGGTTAGTGAGCAGGACCACGAACAGGTCGCGGTCGGGATCAATCCAGAGCGAGGTCCCCGTCCAGCCGGTATGACCGAAGCTCCGCGGCCCGAACAGCGTTCCCGCGCTCGACACGCTCTCCCCCGTCGGGACCGCCTGCCAGCCGAGCGCCCGAGCTTCGGTCCGCGCCCCGAACGTCGTCGCCTTGGACGTGAACAGGCGCACCGTCTCCTCACGCAGCTGCCGGCGGCCGTCCCGACTCGTCCCGCCTCGCAGCACGAACTGGGCGAACCGCGCGACGTCGGCCGCAGTGGAGAACACCCCTGCATTGCCCGACACGCCTCGGAGCTTGAACGCACTCCCGTCATTGACGGTGCCGGCGACGGGATGGCCGTGCCACACCCCCGTGGGAGCGATCCGGACGCGCAGGCGGGGGGGCGGCCGGAACATCGTCTCGTGAAGGCCCAGGGGCGTGAAGACCTCCCGCGCGACGAAGGCGTCGAGGGGTTCGCCCGTCACGCGCCCCACCAGCTCGCCGAGCAGGATCGCATTCAAATCGCTGTAGATCACCCGGCTGCCGGGCGGGACGCGGGGAGTCTCGCGCAGCACGCGCGCCATGAGCGCCGCACTGTCGGGAATCGCCTTGAGCTCCGGGTCCGGGATGTCGGCGCGAAGCCCCGACGTGTGGGTGAGGAGCTGGCGCACCGTGATCCCTGCCGTTGCCGGTCTTTGGAGCTCCCTGAGGTAGGTCGAGGCCGGTTCATCCAGGCGCACCTGCCCCCGCTCCACGAGCAGCATCAGCGAGGTCGTTGTGGCGATGACTTTGGTGAGCGAGGCCAGGTCGTACATGCTGCTGTCCGGATCGACGGCCGGGCTCGACGCCGACCACGTGAGGTGCCCATAGCCCTTGGCGACTAGAATCGTGTCGCGCCGCCCGACGATCAGGGCCGCGCCGGGGTAGGCTCCCCGACGGATACCGTCCTCGACCAGCGGATCGAAGGTACCTGCGTTGAACACCGGGGAACCGGCGCTCTGCAGGGCCAGGAGCAGCAGCCCTACGACCACACGCCCGGAATCCCTCGGCCGCACGCGAAGCAGCCACCATCCGGGCCGATCCGCTGTTGCTTGATCACGTACCCGTACCGCTCGATCAGCAACTCGCCGCAGTCCGGGCACCACGTATGCTCCCAGCGCCCGACCCGGCCCGGGAGGTTGCCCGCGTAGACGAACTCCAGGCCGGCCGCCGCGCCGATCTCGCACGCTCGCACCAGCGTCTCGGCGGACGTGTTGTCAGGGTCGGTCATCCGATAGTCCTTGTGGAATGCGGTGACGTGCCAGGGGATCTCCGGGCTCACCGACGCGATGTAGTCGGCGGCCCGGCGCAGCTGGGCGTCGTCGTCGTTGAACCCTGGAACCACCAGGGTCACCAGCTCGAGCCAGAATCCCCGCTCGTACACCATCCGGATCGCATCGAGCACGTGCTGGAGCACGCCACCCAGCTCACGGTAGCGGCGATCTTCCATCGCCTTGAAGTCGATCTTGTAACAGTCGGTCCAGGGGCGGATGTAATCGAGCACCTCGGGAGTCGCATTGCCGTTGGAAATGAACGCGGTCTTCAAGCCGTGGCCCCTCGCCACCTTGAACACGTCGAGCGCCCACTCGGCGGTGATGAGCGGCTCGTTGTAGGACGAGCCGACCAGCTTCGCTCCCTGCCGCAGCGCCAGCCGAACCAGGTCGTCCGGCGTGACGTCGGTCGGGACCACACCGGCAGCGTCGTCGCGTAGCGCCTGGCTCGTGAGCCAGTTTTGGCAGTACCCGCAGTGGAAGTCGCATCCCAGCATCCCGAACGTGAGCGTGTCGGAACCAGGGAGCGCGTGAAAGAACGGCTTCTTCTCGGTCGGATCGCACTGCAGCGCCGCGACGTAGCCCGCGGGGACGTACAGCGTCCCGTCCTTGTTGAAACGGACCTTACAAATCCCCCGGCGCCCCGGCTTCACCAGACAGCGGTGGCCGCAGGCGAAGCAGCGCACCGCTTGATCCGGAAGCCGCTCGATCAGCTTCCCCTCGCGGACCCGCGCGTCCAGGGCCTGGGCGAGGGTGGCCAGCCCGCCGTCCGGAGGAGTTTCGTGGGTGAGGAACGAGACGATGCTGCGGTGCGCCATGGAATCCGCCGACTGCCTTTCCTCAATATAGCTCGACGCGGCCGGGCTCAGCCCCCGACCCGAAGCGACCCTGGCGCGAGGTCGTAGAGGAGGGCAGCTGTGCGGATATCGCGGGGCGAGAGGTCACGGACCTTGGGCTGCGCGTACATGATGTCGCCCGGATCTGGCGAGTGGTCGAGGCCGATCAGGTGTCCGATCTCGTGCAGGGCGAGCACGCGGACGTCCTCGGGCCCGAACGGTTGCCCCTTGGCATCGAAGGTGGCGAGGGTGACGACGCCACCGGTCAGCTGTCCTTCGTCGTCCCACTGCACGTCCGTCTGCCCCGAGCGCTCTCCCTCGAACTGGATGCGCCATTGGATCCGCACTTCGGCGGAGCCGGAGTCCGCGTCCAGGTTGAACCGCACGGGCACCCCGGCGTCCTGCCAGCGCTGGAAGGCGCTCCGCACGGCGTCGAGGAAGCTCGGCTGGAAGTTGGCGACGGTGGTTGGGGGGAAATACACGCGTACCGGAATCGAGACGCGGCCGTCCCAGCGGTGCAGCACCGAGTCCGAGCCCGCACTCAGGATGTCGTTCAGATAGGTGCCGCCGGCGCTGGCGCGGATCCGGCGACGGATCTCGGAACGGGCGAGGAGAACGATGTAACTCGGGCCGCCGGCGCCGACCGGCGCCACGACCGTCGGTGAAGGGGCGGGGGCGGGTTGAGGCCTGCGCGCGGTGTCTCGCGACGAATCGCTCGCCGGGCTCGACATCCGCATTACGCTCTCCGCGGGTGCGGTACCGGGCGTCGCACCGGCCGTCGCCCGCGCAGGTGGTCGCACGAAAGCGTTCCACAGCGCGGCCGACGCGAGCAGGACGACCAGCGCGGCGACGAGGATGAGCATGCGGCGTTCGAGCATGCGCGCAATATGCGAACGGACGGTGTCGCGCCGCTAGCTTTGCCTCGCTGGCGTCTCTATGATTGTGGCCTGCTTATGCTTGGCACGTAAGTGTTCGCGTTACCCGCGGCACCCATCATCCGACGGCGTGGGTGGGTCATCGTGGCATGGGCGGCCCTCGCGTTCCTGTTCGGGCCGCGCGCCTGCCACGTCCAGCAGGTGCTCGCGCTCCGGGGCGGTGGTAGCGAGACCACCGAATCGAACCGGGCGACCGAGCTCCTGAAGAAGGCGTTTCCGACCCCCTTCGCCGACTACGTGGCGATCGTCGTGCACGGCCCGGTCCGCTGGACCAACGCCCGCTTCGAGGCCGTGCTCGACACGCTCAAGGCCGCCGTCGAGCGCCGCCCCTACGTGGGGGAAGTGATCTCGGCCCGCACGATCGGCGAGTCGAGCTTCGTCAGTCAGGATCGTCGCACGACGTTCCTCATTGCCGCGCTCACGCCCGAGTCCACGCACGATCTGAGCGCCAGCTTCGTCCCCGACCTGCGCGCCGCGATCGGGGAAGGGCTCGCACGAGTCCCCGGCTCGGACGGGTTCGAGGTGATGGTGACCGGGTTCCCGGCGCTGGACCACGATGTGCGCACCATCAGCGCGGAGGACACCGAGCGAGGCGAGCAGCGCGCCCTCCCGCTCACCCTCGCGGTGCTGATCGTCGCGTTCGGCGCGCTGGTCGCCGCCGCCCTGCCGGTCCTGGTAGGCCTCCTGGCGATCACGATCGCGCTCGGCCTGGTCACCATCGCGGCGCGCTACACGCCCATGTCCGTGTTCGTGCTGAACATCACTACCATGGTGGGGCTCGGCGTGGGCATCGACTACTCGCTCCTCATCGTCACCCGATTCCGCGAGGAGGTCAATCGCGGTCTCTCGGCGGCGGACGCCGCCATCCGCACGGTCGAAACCGCGGGTTCGGCGGTCGTCACGTCGGGACTGACGGTCGTAGTGGGATTCGCGGCGCTCGTCACCACGCCACTCTCGGACACACGCTCGGTGGGCATCGGCGGCCTGTTCGTCGTCGGGGTCGCCGTCCTGCTCGCCACCACGTTCCTTCCGGCGGTCCTCGCGATCCTGGGGCGCAACATCGACCGGCCGAAGTGGCTCGCCCGCCCGCTCGCCCGATTCCACGCACCCACGGGCTGGGAGCGCTGGGCGCGTTGGCTGGGCCATCGGCCGTGGCGCGCGGTCGCGGTAGGAGGGGCAGCCATCGCGCTGCTCACCTTCCCCGTCAGCCAGATTCGCCTCGGTCTTCCCGCCACCAACTGGTTCCCGCCGGAGTCCGAGTCCGGGCGGGGGCTTCAGGCGCTGCGCGAGATGGGCGCCAGCGGAGTGATTCAACCCGTGCGTGTCGTGGTGCAGCTCCCGGAAGGGGAGTCGGCGCTATCCGGCCGCCGCCTTCCGGGGCTCAAAGCGCTCACCGATTCGATCCGGAAGGACCCGCGTGTGCGCGAGGTCCGGGGCGTCGCGAGCATCAGGTCGAGAATGTCGACGCTCCAACTCGTCTTGTATTACAGCGATCCGGCCGCAGTGCGGGCCAAAAACCCGAACTTCTTCAACGCCTATCTCAGCGCCGACGATCGCGTCACGCTGCTCGACGTGATCCCCGCGGACACGGTGTCTCTCACGGGCCTGATGGACGTGGTACGACGGGTCCGGGCCCTGGTGGCCCGCGACGTCAGAGGCCTCGCCGGGGCCGAGATCTTGGTCGCCGGGTTCGCCGCCTCGAACGTGGATACGCAGCAGGCGCTCATGAAACGATTTCCGGAAACCGTCGGCCTGGTCCTCGGCATCACGGCGATCATGCTGTTCGTCGCATTCCGCTCCTTGCTCGTTCCCATCAAAGCGGTCCTCCTGAACCTCCTGTCGGTGGGCGGCGCGTTCGGCCTCACCGTGCTCGTCTTCCAGCACGGATACGGCGGCCGCCTCTTCGGACTAGAGGGGCCGACGCAGGCAATCTGGGCCGTCGTGCCGGTGCTGGTGTTCGCGATCGTGTTCGGGCTGTCGATGGACTACGAGGTTTTCCTGCTGACGCGCGTGAAAGAGGTGTTCGACAAGACCGGTCGGAACGATCACGCCACAATGGAGGGCCTGTCGGCCACGGCATCCACCATCACCAGCGCCGCCTTGATCATGATTCTCGTGTTCGGCACGTTCGCCTTCACGCGCGTGCTCGCCGTCCAGTTCATCGGCTTCGGCCTCGCCGCCGCCGTCCTGCTCGACGCAACCTTGATTCGCATGGTGCTCGTGCCGGCGATCATGCACATTGCGGGCAGATGGAATTGGTGGCCGGGCGTCCGGGCACCGAGGCTGGAAGCGGGGAACAGCGACTAGGGGGGATTCACAGCCGCTGCAGGCGCCAGCCCAACACATCCCAATGCCACGCCGCTACCCTGATTCCCGTCCTCGGGTCTTTGAGCGGCTTGTATTGCAGCCACGCCGGCTCGAGTCCGAGGACCGGACCGAGCGCGAGCAACCGCTCCTTGTCC
>Ga0209268_1001931_pt1 | contig 10083 bp, 7 predicted proteins | sample GraSoiAngelo_143_FD_185900 | JGI IMG/M metagenome (GOLD analysis project Ga0209268, IMG submission 185900) | Grasslands soil microbial communities from the Angelo Coastal Reserve, California, USA - 14_1009_02_30cm (SPAdes) (version 2) | ecosystem: Environmental > Terrestrial > Soil > Grasslands ... | reverse complement strand
AACACAGCAATCCAATTTACTCTTGATAAAGACAAGATGAAGTTCCAATGGAAGGCAAAATACGAGTTCCTCGTGGTCGGTTCGTCGGCACTTCACTCCCAGCGATCGTTTTGCGACAGGAGACTTACCGGAGGACTGCTAACCAAAAATGACCACAGCACTCCTGTTCAATACCAGCTCGCGTGCAATACCACGGTGCCTGGTTAAGGCCGTTACCGCCGGAACGAGTCCATGCTTGCGCAGCCAATAGGCCACAGTCAGATCTCCTCGCACGCATTTTACGCAGCAGAACTCCGCAGCGAGCGCGTACGCATCTTCGGCTTGCTTGCGTTTCTCGGCGTAGTGTTCGTGGCTCTGACCGTTCGCGTTTTTCTCCTACACACCACGGTCCTCAGCCCGCATGTCGCATGGAATTTCAGCCTGGCCGCGGCGCTCGGCCTTTTTGAGTACGCGATGCTACACCTGGTCAACCGCGCACTGCACAAGGATCAGGAATTCCCTCGCTTCCTCTGGCTCACTAGTACGGTTCTCGAAACGGCGGTGCCCGCCATCGGAGTCGCTTGGCTGACGACAACGGACTTTGCCTCGGCTTATCGTCCCTTGGCCAGCCCCGCCACGCTGCTGTTCTTCGTTTTCATCATCCTTTCGATTCTGCGTCTCGACCCTTGGATCTGTCGTCTCGCGGGCATCACTGCCGCTTTTACCTACCTCGCCGCAGCCATTTCCCTTGGTTGGGTACCTCCTAGGCCGGGAACTCCAGCGCCGGTCACGCAAACCGACGTCAGTCTCTATGCGTTCATTTTGCTCGTGAGCGGTTTCATCGCCGGCGGCGTTGCCGGGGAGATTCGCAAACATGTCGAAGCTGCTTTGCGGGAGGCAGAAACGCGCCGCCAGCTCGATCGGGTACAACACGACTTACGGACCGCCCGCGACATCCAGCGGGCGCTGCTTCCGCAAAAGCCGCCGGACCTTTCCGGGTTCGCCATCGCCGGCTGGAACAAGCCGGCCGACGACACCGGCGGCGATTTTTACGACTGGGACGTTATGTCCGACGGCCGCCTCATGATTGTGCTTGGCGATGTGACCGGGCACGGCATCGGTCCGGCTCTGCTCGCAGCCGCGTGCCGGGCCTACGCGCGTTCCAGCTTTGCCGTTCACACAGATCTGTTCGCCGCGATGACGCAGATTAACGCTCGCGTTTCCCGCGATCTCGATCCTAGCCGTTTTGTCACCTTTGTGGGAGTCGCCTGCTCTTCAAGCACAGGGGAACTGGAAATCTTATCGGCAGGGCACGGACCGCTGCTGCTGTACTCCGCACTTGAAAATTCCTTCCGCGAGATCGATTCGCAAGGCGTGCCCTTGGGCATTCTTCCAGATTTCGTTTCCCAACCATCCACGAAAATCCGACTCGAAAGAGACGACATTCTCCTGCTCATCACCGATGGTTTTGTGGAATTTGAAAACCCAGCGCAGGAAGAATTTGGAAAGCAGCGGCTGGAAGATGCCGTTCGCAGCTCGCGCAGCTTGCTGCCGGATCAAACCATCAAAGGCCTTTACGATGCCATCCTGGCGTTTTCGAACGGTACGAAGCAGCAAGACGACCTCACCGCGGTCCTCATCAAGCGCATCGAGTAGAAGAGGTCCCGAAAAACGTTCCGGAAAAATTTTGCACTAAGTATGGTCATGGCTGCATGCAAGTCAATCACTACAGCGGCACCCGCAAGTGTATTCCCGAGCAAAAGAATCACGTGTACAATGAGCGCGGATTCCCGTTCTGGAATGGCAATGCGATGATGTCGCACTCCACGGTAACGAGTCTTTTGCCATGAACAAAAGAAGGTTTATCAAACTTTTCTCTGGAATGGCTGCAGCACCCGTTGTCTCCCCACTCCTGACGCTGCTTCCGGACAGCAAACTGAAAAACTGGGCCGGCAACTTGGAATACGGCACCGAAAATATGTACACCGCAAGCTCCGTGGAACAGGCGCGGGATTTCGTCGGGAAACAGGCGAAGTTGAAAGTGCTGGGAACGCGTCACTGCTTTAACAAGATAGCCGACAGCACCACGGAGTTCCTGTCCTTAAAGCCCGCGGATGAGCTTCTGTCTGTCAACGCGGCGGAGCGCACCGTAACCGTCGACGGGAGTATGACTTACGGGCATTTGTGCCCGCTTCTTCATGAACAGGGATTTGCGTTACACAATTTGGCCTCGTTGCCTCACATTTCCATTGCCGGTTCTTCGAGCACCGCAACTCATGGTTCCGGCGACAGGAATGGAAACCTCGCGACGGCAGTCTCGGCTCTCGAACTGATTACTGCCGGCGGCGACACGATTCAGCTTTCCCGGCAGAAGGACGGCGAGAAATTCTTAGGAGCCGTTGTCGGGCTGGGCGCGCTCGGCGTCATCACCAAGGTCACACTCGACATTCAGCCGGCCTACATGATGCGGCAGTACGTTTACTTGAACATGCCCTTGGATCAAGTAAAGGACCACTTTGAGGCCATCGAATCCAGCGCCTACAGCGTCAGTCTGTTCACGGATTGGCGGAACAAGAATGTCAACGAGTTGTGGATCAAAAGCCGCGTGGAGGAAGGACAAGCTTTTGCTCCCGCGCCCGAATTTTTCGGAGCGAAGGGGGCGACCCGAAATTTTCATCCTATTGCGGCGCTCTCCGCGGAAAACTGTACCGAGCAGATGGGTGTTCCGGGCCCCTGGTACGAGCGGCTTCCACACTTTCGCATGGGTTTCACCCCCAGCGCCGGGAAGGAATTGCAGTCAGAGTATTTTGTGCCTCGCCATCACGCCGTTGAAGCCATTTTGGCTGTTGAGCGACTCCATGAACAAGTGAGCCCACATCTGTTGATTACAGAAATCCGCACCATTGCTGCGGACAATCTTTGGATGAGCCCCTGCTACCAACAACCTTGCGTCACCATTCACTTCACCTGGAAGCAGGATTGGCCTGCGGTTAGAAAATTGCTGCCGGTCATTGAAAACGAACTTGCACCATTCAAGGCTCGTCCGCACTGGGGAAAGCTGTTTACGATTTCCCCTGCGGAACTGAAATCCATCTACAAAAAGATGCCTGAGTTTATTGAGTTGTGTAAGACCTACGATCCGAACGGCAAATTCCGCAATGAATTCCTGAACGTAAACATCTTTGGATGAGGTATCTCGAAGATCCTACCGCAAGATACCGTCGCGACACCGGGTTGGGCCCAGACGCTTCGAAGACCCAGCGGTCTGCCCTGTTCGCTGCGCCTAGAAAACCGTACTGCTCATCTAGGGTAGGCGCTGCTGAAGTAGGTACCCAGACACGTTCGCGGTATTGTCGGTTTGGATCAGAAGAATTTGCGTACCGCTCACCTGGTAGAACGAGATGTTGAAGGTGGTCACCGACGGTGGAATGAACGGATACCCGCCCGTTGGCGTCGGGATGTTGAAACTCCCAGTGAAGCGGCCGGGATGGGCAGCGTCCGCGGCGAAGGTGCCGGTGAAGGGCCCGACGGTATTCGCGGACGTGCTTTGATCAAAATCCGCTACGCCATTGATCAAGTTTCCGGAACCGTCGCTGGTTACCACGCCAACCAGATCCAGTTCATTCGGAGTTGAAGCGGCAATCGAATTCTCGAGGTTGAGCCCTTGATTTCCCGCAATCGCAGCGGGAGTCGAGGAGATTTGAGGAATGAAGCGGCCTGTTCCTATGATGTTTGCGTCCGTCTGCAGCAGCAACGCGCCGCCTCCGCTGTTTGAAGAGCTGGGATCGAGAACATTGAGGGACGGATCGACCATGTAAACGTTGAAAGTAGAATTTCCCGCTGCGTCTGTCAGATTGAGCGTGCCCTCCAGGCTCTTGTTAAACGCAAAGGTGCCGTTAACAGCTTGGGCGACGCTCGGAGTCGTAGGTGCCGCTCCGCCCACGTTTGCGTCCGAGACGCCGCCGCTGATACTGCCGACCCCGTCTGCGGTCAATTGTCCGGCTGCTACCGCTCGCCCCGTGGAACTCCAGCCGGAATGTTCGAAAACAAATTTCCCCGAAAGGGTTGCGGCTGCGGCGCCCTGGGCATAGGCGCTTCCACCTGTTAAATCCACGTTGTCATCCTCGAACAGCCGAAGCACCTTCGAAGAGATCATATAAAATGTAAAAGACCTGGTTATCCCCGGCATGGGAACGACAGTGAATCTCCCGCGGCCGTTAGGGTCCGGTGCTTGGTAGAGACTCCCGGTAAAAGCCTGCGAGGTAACGGTGCCGCCGATATTGGTGTCGAGCGTTCCACCGGTGATGTTCCCTTGACCATCAGAGCTGAAGACGCCGCCAAAGGCGACCTTCGCTGTCGGCGGAATCGCAGTGTCGACTCCCTCCACGGTGAAGGAATACCCGCCGACGATTTGTGACGTGGCAAAGTTTCCCGACTGCAAGTCCAAGGTCCCGCTCCCCGGGCTGCCGCCTGTCTCTATGATCACCGCATGCGAGGCGGAGGTAAGAACAAAACTGAAGCTTAGAGTTTCCCCATTCTGCGTGTGAATCGTCATTGTGCCGTGCCCGCTCGAATCAACGGCATAGGACGAGACCGGGTCAACGGAGGTCGCGAGAATGGGATCCCCTTGATCCCGATAAATGGTGGAAACAATGTCCTCCATCCCGCCTAAAATATTCCCATTCCCATCGACATTCACGCTCCCGGCAAACGTGGTGGTACCCCGGTCCGCCGAATTTCCGGTTGGTGCCCTAATCAAAAAGGCATACTGGCCTTTCAGCGTGGTATTTGACGCGGTTCCGGAAATAACGACCACCGCGCTGGCACTCTTGGACGCATCGGTTAGGGAAGTCGCGACGATGGTTACACTGCCGCCGGTCGGCACCGTTGCCGGCGCGGTGTACGTCGTCATGCTACTGCTCGGTGTTGAAGTCGGACTGAAAGCACCGCACGCGGTCGCAGGAGTGCAGCTCCAATTCACTCCCCGAGTGGCCGGATCATTTTGGACTGTGGCCGCCACGCTCGCCGTGCCAGCCGTCGCAAGCCACGCCGGAGGCATAGTCGAAAGCGTAACGGAGACGGACTGCGGCCCCGGCGAACTCCCACCGCCGCAGCCGGAAATCGCTGCCACGATGCCGATGGCTAGAAGAGACAAATTTTTGTTCACGGTTCGGTCCGAGAGGGGCAAATCCTACCGGCTGGTAAGTAGAAGCATAGCGAACCCTGCGCAAACCGGATCTATCCGCAATCAGCGATGTCTCCGAATAGTTAATCCCGCGCCGAGCTCAAGAGGAAAACCTGGGGCGGCGGCTCCGAAGATGCTTTTCCTCGATTGGACAAGCGAGGCTTCGCCCGGGCAGGCTCTAGAGAGGGTGCAGGTTCGCCGAGCCTACGCTGACGCTGCACCGCGCCGCAAGCTTTTCGCAATTCTAGTTTCGCAGATTGTCTCAACAGCTCGCACCAGCTTGGATGTCGACATGCCCCTGGTGGGAACCACGGTCGTCACGTTTCGGACATCCTGCGGGACGAACATTGACCGTTCAGCGAGGACGAGGACCGGCAGTCCGGGCGCGACCCTCTTGACTATCTGCAATACCGCCCCACCCGACATGCCGGGCATCTGATAATCCAAAACGACGGCGTCCACTCTGTTTCCCGCCAGGAGTTCGAGTCCTTCTTTTCCCGTTGCGGCAGTCAAGAGTTTGTCGCCACTTTTCTCGAAGTGGGCGCGAAAGACATCAAGCGAATCTCGCTTGTCATCGATGTAAAGAATGGTTTTGGTTTCTGACACGGCGACCCATCCTTGATCCTTGCCTCACCCGGAATACCCTTCCGACCAGGAAAGATGAAAGCTGGGCGAAATATATATAGAAAGGGGACAGCAAAGACGTTATATGCTGTCGCGGCGGGTTGTCAATTACCTACTTCTCTCGGTTTCCTATCCGAAACAGCTCGGGAGACCTTCGCCGAGTTCAGGGGGAGGCTCCTCCTTCGTAGAAGACTTGATCGAACGGCGTACCCCAAGCGCCAGCCCGCTTTTGTAAGGTTTCCACGCTCGAGAGGCTATGACCGTTTTCGAAGCGAGAAGAGGTGGCGCCTCACCAAACCTGTCGCCCTTCGAATTCTGTCTTGGCTCCAGATTTTTCGCCTCGCGGATGTCCCGGAGTCTGTGGCCGATAAGCAGCCCGAAAAACTCTGCTTCTTTCCGCTCCCTCGTCTCTCATAGGGCACAAGAGCAAAGGATCATGCGATCTCTGGTATAGCCTGAACGGAACTAGCTTTGGGGGCTTGTATGACTAAATTCGCGCATCGCCCTTTGCAAATTTTCTTCTTGGGCTTCATCCTCGCGAGTCCAGTCAGTGCCCAGAAGAAGCTAACCGCAGCCGAGGCGAAACAGCACTTTGGCGAGACGGCGACCGTTTGCGGCGAGGTGGTTAGCGCCAGGTATGCGGAGTCTTCGAAAGGACACCCAACGTTTCTCAATTTGGACAAACCGTATCCGAAGCCAATCTTTACTGTAGTGATTTGGACTGAAAACCGAAGCAAGTTTGGAAAGCCAGAGGAAGACTACAAAGGAAAGCAAATCTGCGTGAGCGGAAAAGATCACCGCCTATGCGGGTTTGCCGGAGATTGTCGTTTCCGATCCCAAGCAGATAAAACTCGAATAGTGGACGACAGCCGACACCGCTCAAAGGCTTCGGACGATCTTAGGAGTCCATCTCGCCCTTGGAATCTGGACTGTTCAAAGCCTCCACTAAAATCCTTGGCGAGGGTTACTGTTCGAGATTTGCCCAATTCCCTGCCTGGTCTTGGACTTCAATCTTCGTTATGGGATGTACTTCCCAAACTGTTCCGCGGTCCCGTCCTACTACGTCGAGATGCTGGAAGTCATACATGAGCCAGCCGCTGATACGAAGCTGTTTCATCTGGTTGACGTAAGCTGCCACCATTTGCGTCGTCCACTTGTGATTCGGGCGCACCCGAGGAGTGGTCTCGACGATGATCGCGGTGTTAATCGGCTGCCTTGGTCCCTTCGTAAGATACATGTGCCAATCCACTTCGTCGGGGTTCAAAAGGTTGCAGTTCGTCGTTTCACCGGGTGCCCCCGTTTGTTGCTTCACGCGGATTGAAAGATATCCGACGACAGACACCGGAGCGCCTTGAATATCGTTCACCCTGTCAGCAGGCAAGTTGTTCAAGTCATCCCAACTAATCGGGATTAAATCGCCGTCCGCCGGTTCATCGGTCCGGTTCTTGTTATTGTTTAGCTCTTGCATCTTTGTGTCAGCAGCATTGCCTCTCGGTCCGCATACCGTGCTCCCCTCGATGACCAGCGGCTGCCCTACGGCTGGCTTTTTTGCGGCAGCAAGTTTGTCGACAAGTTGGGGGTCCACGGTATTCGGTGTAGGCGGTGGATTCTTGTGTTTCCGAGCTGGACGCGGTGCTTGAGTACGAGCGGGACTGCAGGTCACTGAGACCATGATCGCAAGGACCAGGATTACGGCTTTTTTCATCATTGGACATCTCCTCCGTTCATTTGGCTTTGCTTCCCTCTCGAGCAACGCCGCAAATTGCTCGCCTTCGCGCGATATGGCTTGCTTGATGACCTCGGCCTGACCACATTTGAGAAGCATCTTGGTCGTCCGCAGCGCTCGGGGAGGTTTTTGCGCCAGTTGTTGCGCCTTTGCCGTAGCGAGCAGATCCGCATCGGCGACGACAGGATTCACGCTGTCCAGATCGCGCGCCGCTTCCGCGCCGAATCTCTCGCCGAACAGCAGCAGTTCGGCGGCGCGGTGAGTACTCACGAGCGTCGGCAACAGGACGCTCCGACGCGGCTTCCGGGCACAAACCCACGCTCACGAACGGAAGCTGGAACCGCGCGCTCGCGGCGTACACCAGATCGCAGTGCAACAGCATCGTCGTACCGATGCCGATGGCCGCTCCCGCAACGGCGGCCACCACAAGCTGCGAAGAGGTCGCGAGCGTTTTCAGGTAACGGATGGCGGGCGACACCTGCCTCGGCTTGGCGGCAAAGTCCGCCAGATCATTCCCCTGGTGAAGCAATCCGGCGCTCCGGCGATCAGCAGGAACGCGGACGGCGGGATCGCCATCCGCGTTCGTCAATGCCTCGGTCAACCCGTCTACACTTGGAGAGGGCGTTCGTCTTCTCCGGCCGGTTCAGGCGAATCGCGAGAATCCGGTCTTGACGTCAACTACAACATGATCGGGCATGAGAGTTCCAGGATTGTTCGTGAGGATGAAACGAAGCAACCGCAGGAGTTCCTTCACCCATACTTGTACCTCGCCTGCATGGCTTGCTGTAATCAAGGGGGCTTTTTCAAAGATACGAAATCACTGCACGCAAAATTTCAAAAATCCGCGATACGCTGGAGTTTCTGTCTGGGCTGTCTGATTGCCGAGAGTATACATCGATGTTGTATTACCAGGGGCTAGTTATCTTCGATCGAAGCATCACTAGTTTCTGTAGCTGATCAGGACAGGATCGGAACTGTGCAGCGGTTTACCTGATTGAAGAAATTGGAAACGTTGCTTAGCTCAATCGCGAAAGCGCTTCGGAGTCGCTTCGCACCGTTTGCGGATCTGGGCGTCATACGCTCGGCGACTTCATGCGGGAGAGCTCAACCTTCAACAGATATTCCCGGTCGGGAATCATTAATGGTCTTAGACGGAATGGCCAAAAGAGTGTTACCGCTCGGGAATCTCAGGACATGCCACGCGGATGGATCTCGTCATGGAAGAAAAAAACCGGAAGAGAAACCGCTAACTCTATTCGTCTATTGCCACTTACGGATTCTCGAGGACGCCTGCAAATTTCTCGCCCTGGGTGCTACCTGCGTCAACATTCGCGACGGATTATTCGTACCGCAAGGCGAGGATCGGATCGACGCGTGTTGCACGCCGCGCCGGGATGTAACTCGCGACCAAGGCCACAACCAGCAGCAGGAAAAGCGCGGAAGTGAAGGCGATAGGGTCATATGCGCTGACACCAAAAAGCATGTTGGAGAGCACTCGGGACACAGCAGCACATCCGGCCACGCCCGCCAGCCCGCCGAGCAGCACCGGGCGCATTGCCTGCCGGAGCACAGGGCTCATGACCTCGCTGCCATCAGCGCCGAGTGCCATGCGGATGCCGATCTCACGCACGCATCGGCTAACCCGGTACGACGCCATTGCATAGACGCCGAGCAGCAAAGCCAGGGCGGCTAGCCCGGTAGACAGCGCGGCTACAATGCGCGAGGGAATCCGCCAGACTTCGAGGTAGTCTTCGACCGTGTTCATGTCGACAGGACGTCGGCATCAAGCGACGCGACCGCCTCGCGAATGGCTTTGCTGATCGGCATGAAACGACCAGAGAAGCGTACCAGCACATAAGTGCGCACGTTATCCCGTGGCCCGGCCGGAAAATAAAGGTACGGGGAGCTGAGCTCGCTGAGATGGGAAACTTGCGCGTCCTTGGCCACTCCGATCACCGTATCTTGATGCCCGCCGCGGAGTAATCGTTTCCCCAGTGGATCTTCGCCCGGCCACAGACGCCGAGCCGTTGATTCCGTGACGATGATCACCGAGGCATCGTCGCGCGCATCGGCTTGCGCGAAGCCACGGCCACGCGCAATGGGAATCCCAACAACGGAGAAGTATTCTGGCGAAACGTGATTGTATTCGATCTCCACTTTATCGTCGCGGCCGGAAACCGTGAAGTCGCCAGCGCTCCGGTCGTGGCTCAGCGGGGCGCACTCCGCTTGCGCAATCTCGATCACTCCGGGGAGGCCTGCGATCCGCTCGCGCAAGCGTTGTACAAACGCAGGCGCGCGGCTTTCATCGTAGCCCTGCGCTCGAAGGTTGAGGAATGCCCCCGCGAGGTCGTTCACGTCGAATCCAGGATTGACCGTCTGGGCGCAATAAAGTCCGCGCAACAGGAGTCCGGCCGCCAACAGCAGGATCATGCACCCGGCGATCTGCGCTCCCACCAGCCGCTGCGCAAGAGTCCGCTCTTTTTGCCATCGTCGGAATATGGACTGTCTTCCTTCAAAGCAGTATTCAAGTCTAGCCGCGAACTCTTCAAAGCCGGAATCAGCCCAAACA
>Ga0209268_1001929_pt1 | contig 10089 bp, 4 predicted proteins | sample GraSoiAngelo_143_FD_185900 | JGI IMG/M metagenome (GOLD analysis project Ga0209268, IMG submission 185900) | Grasslands soil microbial communities from the Angelo Coastal Reserve, California, USA - 14_1009_02_30cm (SPAdes) (version 2) | ecosystem: Environmental > Terrestrial > Soil > Grasslands ... | reverse complement strand
AGCGGAGGGGTACGAGCGCTACCTGTCGCTGTTCCAGACCGCACAGCGCTGATCCCGTCTCCGTGATCCCCGGGCTCGCGCCCGGGGTCAGGCTGGCACCCATTCACTCTCCGTGATCCCCGGGCTCGCGCCCGGGGTCCGTGGGACCACGTCGGTGGGGACGGCCTAGATTCCATGCATGGCCTTCGACCCCCTCCCCCAGCAGTGCCTCGCGATTGAAGCGCCGCTCGGCCCGGTGCTCGTGGTCGCGGGACCCGGCGCGGGGAAGACGTTCTGCCTCATCGCCCGGATCAATTACCTGATCGACGCCCTCCACGTGGCGCCCGAGCGCATCTGCGCGGTCACGTTCACGAATCGAGCGGCCGAAGAGATTGCCATCCGGCTGAAGCACACGCTGGGGGAGCGTGCCGAGCCCATCACGCGAGGCACGATCCACGCGCTCTGCCTGGCGCTGCTGCGCGAGCACGCCGAGGCCGCGGGCCTGCGGAAGGGCTTCGGGGTGGCCGACGAGCAATACCAGAAGGCCATCCTTGGCCGGCTGCACGTGCCGCAGGAGCAGCGGGGCTCGCTCTTGAACCGGTTCAGCCGGCACCGCGTCCAGAAGGGGGATTACGAGCTGACGGCTGACGACGCGCGCCTGTATCGCGAGTACGCCGCCTGGCTCGCGCACCGCAACATGCTGGACTTCGACGACCTCGTCAGCAAGGCCGAGGAGCTCCTGCGCACCCACGGCGACATTGCCGATGCCGTCGCCGCACGCTGGGACTATCTGCTGGTGGACGAGTTCCAGGACGTGAACGCGGTCCAGTACGATCTCCTGAAGCGCCTGGCGGCGCCGCACGGCAACTTCTTCGCGGTCGGCGACGACGAGCAGTCGATCTTCACCTGGACGGGGGCGGACCCCTACGTCCTGGTGCGGTTCAGCCGCGAGTATGCGATCGACCGGCCCATCGTGCTCGACAAGAATTGCCGCTGCTCGCGCCAGATCTTCGAGACCGCCCGGCGGGTCCTGGCGCACAATCCACAGCTCTTCGAAAAGCAGCTCAGCGCCGATCAGGAGTCGGCGTACGACGTGGGCGCATTCGCCTTCCGCGACGAGGAGGAAGAGGCCTCGTGGCTGCTCGACGACATCCTCGCGGACGGCACGGCGGCCGGCTTGGAGTGGGGCGACTACGCGATTCTGTACCGACGGCACAAGCTCGGCGAGTACCTCGAGGGACGTCTCGTCCGAGCGGGGATTCCCTGCCGGCTGGCGCGTGGCCGCGCGCTGGTCGAGGACGACGTCATCAAGTACGTGATGGCCGCGCTGCGGATCGTGCGCGATCCCGGCGATCCCGTCGCGCTCGAGGCGTTCGCGCGCTGCGTGCTCTCGGCGCACTTCCTTCAGGAGGTCCTTGCCTCACCCCCGTTCCCCCTGGAGGCCGATTTCCTCGCGGCCATCCGCACGCTCGCCCGGCGGCGGCCGGCGCAGGACCCCGACACGAAGAAGCTGTGGCGGCTCGTGTTCCAGGTGGAGAACCTCCGCGCCCTGCCCCGCTCGCATCGCACGCTGGCGCCGCTCGTCGATGAGATCCTCTCGCAGAGCGTCGGGCCGTACCGGAACGCGTTGGAGGAGCGGCACGACGAGCTCACGGATCCCGCCGATAGCCCCGAGGCGGTGCGGCTCGCCGCGCGGCTCGCCGGCGCGATCGCGAGCGAGCGGGACATCGTGATCGAGCCGCAGGGGGGGTTGGAGATCGCATTGCGCGGGATGCTCGCCGCCGCAGGGGTGCGGCATGTGCCGTCCGCCGCCGCTGCGCGGCGGGAGGTTGGGGAGGTTGGGGAGGTTGTGATCGGGGCACAGGATGGCGGCCCACACGGGCTCGCGCTCACGTTGTTCAAGGCCCTCCAAAACCTCCACTCCCTCGACATCCTCGATACCCTCTCCCGCTACGTCACGTTCGACCTGGAGACGACCGACAAGGACGTGGAGGTTTGCGAGGTTGTGGAGATTGGGGCGGTGCGCGTGGTGGGCGGCGACATCGTGGACCGGTTTCATACGCTGGTGCAGCCCTACCGCCCGATCACGCCCGGCGCCACCAAGGTGCACGGCTACACCGATGCGGATGTGCGGGATGCGCGATCGTTTGCCGAGGTGTGGCCCGAGTTCCGCGCCTTCATCGGCGACGACGTCCTCATCGCGCACAACGGCCAGCATTTCGACATTCCCGTGCTGCGCCGGCTCGCGGCCGGACGGGACGGCGTGGACAGCCTCGTGCTCTACGACACGCTACCGCTCGTTCGCTCACTCTCCCGCGACAGCGCCAAGCTGGAAGACCTCGCGCTGCGGTTCGGCATCGACGCCGGCCGGGCGCATCACGCGTTGGACGATGCGGTCACGCTGGCCCGGGTCTATCGCGAGCTCGAGCGCCAGCGGGGTATCCGGGCGCGCAAGGCGGTGCTAGTTAACCTGCTTGACTACCTGGGACTTGCCTTCGCGTTGGAGCAGGGAGCGGGGAGCAGGGAGCAGGACATGTTGTTCAAGCTCGCGAAGTTCTATACGCTGGGTCGATACAGCGACGCGCTGGCGTTCTACGAGATGGAGCGCGGGCGCACCGGGGCAGCCACCACGCCTCCCGTCGACGAGGTGATCCGGCGGCTCGGCGGGCGCGCGCTCATGACGCGCCTGCGGGCCGAGCCCGACCCCGCTCAGCGCTATCCCGCGGCGGTCGCCCGCCTGCGCGCATTGATCGATGGCGACCCTGCCTCGACTCTCTCCGACAGCATCGATCGCCTGCTCGAGCGGGTCGCGCTCTCCACGTCGGAGGGCATCGAAGTCGCGCCCGATCGCATCAACCTGCTCACGCTGCATTCGACCAAGGGGTTGGAGTTTTCGCGCGTGTACATCGTGGGAGTGGAGGATTACCAGATTCCCGGGCTGCGCGAGACGAAGGAGAATCGGCAGGCGGAGATCGAGGAGGCGCGCCGCCTCCTGTACGTGGGGATGACGCGGGCGCGCGAGCGACTGGTGCTCACCCGGGTCGAGCGGCGGTTCGGGATGGAGGCGGGGGGCAGCGGGTTCCTCGACGAGATGGGGTTGACAGCCGGGACTGATGTGGGCGCTGGCTCCTTCCCGGGCGCCCGCCCATTATAGAGGCTCCGCTCCCTTCGGAGCCCCCGTTGGCCGATTCGGTTGCCCGCCTAAGGCTCGCGCTCGCGGACCGCTACACGATCGAGCGCGAGCTGGGCCGCGGGGGCATGGCCACCGTCTACCGCGCGAGCGACGTGAGGCACCACCGCACGGTCGCGATCAAGGTGCTCCTCCCTGAGGTGGCGTCGCAGCTCGGCCCCGACCGATTCTTGCGAGAAGTCGAGATCGCCGCGAGTCTGAATCATCCGCACATCCTCCCGCTGTACGACTCCGGTGGCGCCGAGGGGTTCCTCTTTTACGTTATGCCCCACGTCGAGGGCGAGTCGCTGCGCGACAAGCTCGAGCGCGAGAAGCAGCTCTCGGTTGAGGAGGCCCTCGGCATCACGCGGCAGGTCGCTTCCGCGCTCGGCTACGCGCACGCCCGTAACGTGATCCATCGGGACATAAAGCCCGAGAACATCCTGCTGCACGAAGGCGAGGCGATGGTCACCGACTTCGGAATCGCACTCGCAGTGAGCGCCGCGGCGCATGAACGTCTGACGCAGACGGGGATGACCGTGGGGACGCCGGCCTACATGAGTCCCGAGCAGGCCACGAGCGAACGAGGCTTGGATGGTCGCAGCGACGTGTACAGTCTTGGCTGTGTGTTGTATGAAATGCTCGCCGGCGAGCCCCCGTTCACCGGACCAACGGCGCAAGCGGTGATCACCAAGTGCTTGGTCGATCCCGTGCCGGCGGTGCGACGGCTGCGCCCCGCCGTGCCGCCGGGCGTCGAGCACGCGTTGACGAAGGCGCTCGCCAAGGTCCCGGCCGACCGATGGGCGTCGCCGAACGCGTTCGCCGAGGCGCTCACCGCACCGGCCTCCGCCCGGGCGCCGTCCGTCGCGGTCCTGCCGTTCCTCAATCTCAGCGCGGACCCGGAGAACGAGTACTTCGCCGACGGGATCACGGAAGACGTCATCGCCCATCTATCGAAGATCCGTGCCCTCAAGGTGATCTCACGCACGTCGGTGATGGCGTTCAAGCAGCGCGAGCAGAGCTTGAAGGAGATCGGGGCGAGACTCGAGGCCGCGACACTGCTCGAAGGCAGCGTGCGGCGGGTCGGCGATCGGGTGCGGATCGTGGCGCAGCTCATCGACGCGCAAGCCGACCGACACCTCTGGGCGGAGACGTATGACCGTCAGCTCACGGATGTGTTCGCCATCCAGACGGACGTGGCGTTGCACATCGCGGCCGCGCTCGAAGCCGAGCTGTCTCCCGATGAGAAGTCCCGGCTGCACAAGGAGCCCACCGGCGATCTGCTGGCCTATCAGCTCTATCTTCAGGGCCGGCATTGTTACTTCAGGTATACCGAGGAAGGCGGTCGCAAGGGGATCGAGTACTTCGAGCAGGCGATCGCCAAAGACCCCGATTACGCCCTCGCGTACGCGGCCCTGGCCATGGTCTATACGGAGCTCGGGGAGGCCGGGGCGATGCGGCCGGACGAGGCGTACGCCCGAGCCAAAGCAGCCAGCGCGACGGCGCTGGCCCTCGACCCCGAGCTCGGCGAAGCGCATTGCATGCTCGCCTTCATCAAGGCGGTGTGCGACTTCGACTGGGTGGGCGCCGAGCAGGAGTTCAAGCGGGCGCTGGAGCTGACGCCCAACAGTGCCGACACGTACGACCTCTACGGCCGCATGTGTTTGGCGGTGGAGCGGAACGACGACGCACTCGCGATGGAGCGACGCGCCCAGGAACTGGACCCGCTGGCCCATCGGGCGGACGTCGCGCGGGCGCTGCTCCGGGCGGGACGGTACGATGAGGCGTTGCAAGCGGCCACCCGCGCGCTCGCGCTCGATCCCCATTACGCTCGCGGGCATGCGACGCTCGGGTGGGCGTATCTGAAGAAGGGGATCGTCGCACCGGGCCTAGCGGAATTGGAGACCGCCGTGTCCCTCTCTCCAGGCGATACGCTGTGGCTGGCACAGCTCGGCCAGGCGTACGGAATCGCGGGTAACCTCGAGAAAGCCCGCGAGGTGTTGCGGCAGCTCGAAGAGCTGTCCCGCCAGAGATTCGTCTCACCGTATCACATGGCGGTCGTCTATACCGGTCTCGGCGAGCAGGAACGGGCGATCGATTGGCTCGAGCGAGCCTACGAGGGGCGATCAGGGCCTGTCTACAGCATCAAGGGGTCGTTCCTGTTCACGGCACTTCGCGCGCACCCGAGATTCGTCGCGCTCCTCAAAAAGATGAACCTGTCGCGGGAACTTCCCCAGGATAAGGTTCATTAATGAAGCATGACCGCGTATGGCGCTCACTTCCGCCTGATAGCCCGGGGGCTGGCCGATTACCTGGCCGGCATCGACCCCAGCGCCGTGGGGCTGGTTGGAGCACTGCTCATACTGATCCGTAGCCGAGGGCGGCCTTAGTCTAGGCAGAGCCGAGGCGAGACGCGCATGGTCGGGAGCTACCACGGACCCGTCTTCCGATCCGGCGCCCCCTGCCGCCCGAGTTGCTGATTGAGCGCCGGCAGCTCGGCGGCGAGCACCTGCCGCCAGCGGCGCACGGCACCCGCCACGCGCTCGCGCTGTGCGGTAAACACGGCCCGCGCCTGCTGGCTCGGCTCGCGATCGGCGCTCTCCACGGCGGTCTCGAGCCCGGCCAGCTCGTCGGCTGCGGCACCCGCCGCGCGCGAAAGGCTGTCGGTCAGGCGCTCGAGGGCGGTGAGCGAGCCCCGCGTCGCGCGATCGACCGAGCGGCCGGCGAGGACACGGACCTGGCCGCGCGCACTGCGCAGGCTGCCCGCGAGCGCGTGCTGCTCCGCCATCGCGTTCCAGATGTCGAGGCCGAGCCGCAGCTGGGCGACCAGCGCGGAGTCGGCGATGTGGACCCGCGGATCGAGCTCGACGCGCATGGTCCGCGTGTACGTTCGCTCCCCGACGCCGAGCCGGACTTCGTAAAGCCCCGGCAAGACGAGCGGCCCCTGCGGCTCCGCGACCGTTCCCTGACCGGCGATGGCGGCAATGCTGTAGCCGTAGCGCGCGGCGGGCGGCGGTGGGTAGCGCAGGTCCCACACGAAGCGGTTCAGCCCGACATTCCGCGTCGGCGGCTCGAAGCGCGGCAGCCATTCGTCGGCGATTTGCGGCGGCTCCGCGGGCGGCGTCGCGCGGTCGTCGCTCGAGAAGCGGCGCACCACGCCGCCACGCGCGTCGCGAACCTCCACGGTCACGGGACCCGGGGTTGCCGCTCGCAACAGATAGTCGATCACCGCGCCGGCCGGCGGGTTGGTCCCATGCGGCTCTTCGGGGGGCAGCGGTGTGTCGTTGCTGACGCTGCGGCGCAGGCGGACCGCCGGCGCCGGAGCAAAGAGATAGACGGGAGCGCGGAGGGCGGAGTCGTCCAGCTGATGCAGGGGCGTGACGTCGTCGAGCACCCAGAACGAGCGGCCATGCGTGGCCGCGATCAGGTCGCGGCCGTGGACCGCGAGGTCGCGCACCGATGCCACCGGCAGGTTGAGCTGCAACGACTGCCAGTGGTCGCCGTCGTCGAACGAGACGTACACGCCCGTCTCGGTGCCGGCGTACAGCAGCCCCCGGCGCTCGGGATCGGCTCGAACGGCCTGCACGTACGCCTGCGGCGCTATCCCTGAGTCGGCGCGCGTCCAATGCGTGCCGCCATCGCGGGTCCTATAGATGTAGGGCGCGAAGTCATCCACCCGGTGACGGTCCACGGCAGCGTACGCGACGGCCGTGTCGAAGGGCGACGCCTCGAGCAAACTGATGGTGCTCCAGGGCTCGAGGCCCTGGGGCGTCACGTTCTGCCAGTGCCGACCCGCGTCGCGAGTGCGGTGAATCAACCCGTCGTCCGTCCCGACCCACAGCAGGCCCGCGGCGCGCGGCGACGGAGCGATGGTGTACACCACGCCGTAGCCCCGCGCGGCGGCGTTCGCGACGGTGGTCGGGCCCGTGTCGGTCGCTGCCCGCCGGCCGTCGGCACCGGTCAAGTCGGGGCTGATCGACTCCCAGTGGAGGCCGCCGTCTCTGGTGCGCAGCACCATCTGGGCGCCGAGGTACAGGGCGTGCCGGTCGACGCGATCGAACACCAGCGGCGACGTCCACGTGAACCGGTATTTCCATCCCGGCAGCGGCTGCCCGAAAGTGGACACTGGCCAGGGTGAGATGTCCTGCGACTGGCCGGTGCGCCGGTCGAAGCGATGCACGCCGCCGTAGGTGTCTCCGCCGTAGACGACGTCGGGATCCAGCGGTTCGGGGGCGAGGTAGCCGCTCTCGCCCGCGCCCACGGGCGCCCAGTCTCGGAACGTGATCTCCCCGAAATCGCTCCGGCTGGCCACGCCGGCGGTGCCCGCGTCCTGCTGTGCGCCGTACACACGGTAGGGGAACGCGTCGTCCGTGACCACGTGGTAGAACTGCGCCGTGGGCTGGTTGTACCAGCTGCTCCAGGTGCGGCCGCCGTCGAGCGTGATCACCGTGCCCTGGTCGCTGCCCACGACCATGCGGGTCGGGCTCGTGGGATCGATCCACAGCTCATGGTAATCATCTCCACCGGGCTGTCCCTTGAGCACACCGAACGTCTTGCCGCCGTCGGTGGACTTGAGGAGCGCCACGTTGGGCACGTACACGACGTCGGGATTCTGGGGATCGACCGTGACGCGGCAGAAATACCAGTTGCGGTTCGTGAGCCGCGGATCGCTCCCCGCGAGCCGCCAGGACGCGCCGCCGTCGTCGGAGCGATACAGCCCTGCGTCCGTCTTGGCGCCGATCAGCGCATACACCCGGCCCCCGCGGCCGACCGCCAGTCCGATGCGGCCGACCGTGCCCGCCGGAAGACCGTGTCCGGTGAGCGGCGTCCACGTGACCCCGCCGTCCGTCGACTTGTACAGGCCGCTCCCGGGTCCTTCGTCCGGCGGATACTGCTCCCACGGCGTGCGGCGCGCCTGATAGAGCGCGGCGTACACCACCTGGGGATCGGCGGGATCCGCCGCCAGATCGATGGCGCCGGTATCAGGATCCTTGAAGAGCACCTTGGTCCACGTACGGCCACCGTCGGTGGAGCGGAACACGCCGCGCTCGCTGTTGGGGCCGTACGCGTGCCCCAGCGCCGCGACCAGCACGACGGCGGGATTCCGGGGGTCTACGAGCACTTTCCCGATGTGGCGCGTGTCGGCGAGGCCGAGCGATTGCCAGTGCGCGCCGCCGTCGGTGGACTTGTAGACCCCGGCACCATAGGTGATGTCCGAGCGGATCGATGCCTCGCCCGTCCCCACGTAGATCACGTTCGGGTCCGAGGGCGCGAGGGCGAGGGCGCCGATCGAGGCGATCGGCTGGTCGTCGAACAGCGGCTCCCAGGTGACGCCAGCATTCCGGGTGCGCCACACGCCCCCGTCCACGGCGCCGAAATAGAACGTCGTGGGGTCGCCGGGGACACCGGCGACCGCGAGCACGCGGCCGCCGCGGTGCGGGCCGACGAGGCGCCAGCGCAGCGCGCCGTACGCGCCGGGCGGAATCGTCTGGGCTCGGACAGGGAGCGCGGATTGCAGGGCGATGGCCAGCACGCCGAGTAGCACCGTGGGTCGGATTTGGGTCATGCATGGGAAGATGCGCCTCGCGATCAGGAGGCGCGAGCGGCTGCGGGGAACCCTTCGGCCAGCTGATTCATTAATGAACCATGGGCTTGAAACCGTCGCGCGATCGTGACCGTCTCGACACGTGGCCGCAGCCCTGCGGCATGTCTGTTTGAGCGTCCCCCAATCGTCTAATACCCAGGGGACCAGGCCTCACTTTTCCACAGAAGAAGGAGATCAGCGCCCATGAGCAGTCGTCTCTTCGTGAACAATCGCGGCTTGACGGGATCTGCCGTGCTGTTGGCAACCCTCGCCCTCACCGCCGGCAGCCTGGTAGCCTGGAAACGCGCCTCCGCCCGGAGAGCCGATGCGGCTGCCGCGCGTCAGCCCGAGCCCGTCGAATCGATAACCCTGGCGGTGGCCAAAGAGCGCCAGTATCGCCCGACCACCACGTCGGTCGGAACCATCCTCGCGCTCAACTCCATCACCCTGCGCAACGAGCTGCCGGGCACCGTGCGCCGGGTGGCGCTCGTCCCCGGGCAGGTCGTCGAAACCGGCGCCGTGCTGGTCTCTCTCGACGTCTCCGTGGAGGAGGCGGAGCTCCAGGCCGAGCAAGCCCAGGCGGACCTGGCGGCCACGACGCTCGCGCGCCTCGAAGTGCTGCGGGAGGCCAAGGCCACGTCCCAGGAGGAGGTGGATCAGGCGCGCGCGGCGCGCGATGTCGCGCTGGCACAGCTCGCGCGCACCCGCGCGATCATCGCCCGCAAGACGATTCGCGCTCCGTTCCGCGCCCGGGTGGGCATCTCCGATGTGCATCCCGGTCAATACCTGAACGAAGGCACAGAGCTCACTACGCTGCAGGGGGTCGACGCCGCGGTCAACGTGGACTTCACGGTGGCACAGGCGGTGGCGGCCGAGCTGCACCCGGGCGAGCCGGTCGCCGTGTTCGCGGCCAACGACGCTCGTCCGCTGTCGGCCCGAATCGTCGCGGTCGATGCGAAAATCGACCCGGCAACCCGCAACGCACTAGTGCGGGCCCGGATCCAGAGCCAGGCCCCGGCGCCCGGTGCCTCGGTGCGCGTCGAGGTCCCCACGGGACCCTCGACCACGGTCGTGGCGATTCCGGTGAGCGCCCTCCGCAAGGGGCCGGCCGGTGACCACGTCTTCCTGGTGGTCCCGGACTCGAGCGGGCGGAGCCGCGCGCACGTGCAGCCGGTGCAGAGCGGGCCGGTGCTCGACGACGAAGTCGTGATTTTGAGTGGTCTCACCCCGGGTCAGCAGGTCGCTACCTCGGGGTCCTTCAAGCTGCGCGAGGCTGTGCTGGTCGCGGCCGACTCAACTCGCTAATCGGAAACCGTTCATGCGCTCTTTTACCGATACGTTCATCAAGCATCCGGTC
>Ga0209268_1001926_pt1 | contig 10100 bp, 10 predicted proteins | sample GraSoiAngelo_143_FD_185900 | JGI IMG/M metagenome (GOLD analysis project Ga0209268, IMG submission 185900) | Grasslands soil microbial communities from the Angelo Coastal Reserve, California, USA - 14_1009_02_30cm (SPAdes) (version 2) | ecosystem: Environmental > Terrestrial > Soil > Grasslands ... | reverse complement strand
CGCGTCACGGGCGGGGGCCTGCGTCAGAACTTCACGGTTCGCCGGGTGACGCACGGAGTCGGCGTCGAGAGGACGTTCATGATCCACTCGCCACGCATCGACAAGATCGACGTGCTTCGCCACGGCGACGTACGCCAGGGTCGCCTCTACTACCTGCGCGGCAAGGTCGGCCGCGAGGCCCGCATCCGCGAGCGCAGGCGCCTGGTCGCGGAAGTCGAAGGTGAATCGGCTGCAGCCGAGGAGCCTGAGGAAGCGACGGACGAAGCGGCGGCGTCAGACGAGTCGTAGGGCCGTTAACCCCAAGGTTCAGGATTTCTGTGACTTGCCGCGTTTTGGCACAGGCCGGCCTCGGAGCGTAGAGTCGGAGTTGGGCGGCCCGTGGCTGCCAAAGGTGCCGTCAGGCGTCACGCCGCTGAACGGCTGAGGTGTTTCAAGGCCGGTGGGCCAGCATTGGCGTGGCGGCAATCAGCGGCAAGAAGGCGGTGGCAATCGGATGAGACGTCCGATATTGGAGGCGAACATGACCACAGGTACTGTCAGCAAGCTGGAGGCGCGTTCCCATGACAATCCGGATGAAACGCGCAAGCCGGACAAGGCGACCGTCGAGGTGAACAACCTCGGTGACTACTCGATCGGCAGGTTCACGTTCCAGCCAGGATGGACCTGGGAGTCCTCGATCAAGCCCGTGGCAAAGACCGAGCACTGCGAGAAGACCCACGTGGGCTACTGCGTCTCAGGCCGGCTGGAGACCTGGATGACCGATGGCACCCGGATCAGCATCACGAGCGGCGACTCGTACACGATCCCGCCGGGACACGACGCCCGTGTGGTTGGTGATGAGCCGTTCGTCGGCATCGAGTTCGCCAGCGCCGCAACGTACGCCAAGCGCTGAAGCTGGAAGGCCGCGAGCCGTTCGCGAAAGATTGAGGAGCACCCAGTCGGGGTGCTCCTCTTCTGCCTCTCTCACGTAATCCTGACGCTGTTAAGCAGATGGCGGTCTGACCGACAGACCGCTACTCTCGAAATCATGCGGCCGAAGCTGTGGCAGTTCGAGCGGAGGGCGGTCGCGATGGGTTACCAGGTCGTCGCCGGTGTCGACGAGGTCGGCATGGGTCCGCTCGCGGGCCCGGTCGTCGGCGGCGCGGTGGTGCTGCGCATCGGCGACCGGATTCCGGGGCTCAACGACTCCAAGCTGATGACTGCAGACGAGAGAGATCGCGTCGACGCGATCATCCGGCGTCGTGCCGTGGCGGTGTCCGTGTGCGCCGTCGACCACACCCAGGTCGACCGGCTCGGCCTGTACAGGGCGCGCATCCTCGCCAGCGCGGGCGCCGTGGCCGGCTTGAGCGTGAAGGCCGAATACCTGTTGATTGATGCGTTCGACGTGCCGGACACGCCGCTGCCCCAGATGGCGGTGGTCCGCGGGGACAAGTTATGCGCCTCGATCATGGCCGCCAGCATCGTGGCCAAAGTCGCGCGGGATAGGGCCATGGTCGAGTATGACCGCCTCTATCCAGGCTGGGGATTCGCCGACCACAAGGGATACGCCACTCCGTCGCATCGCGCCGCGATCCGGCGACTCGGCCCAAGCCCGATTCACAGGACGTCTTGGGCGCCGTTCCGCGTCTCCGAGCTGGCCGGGCTGCAGAGCTAGGCCGAGCCGGCGAGAAAGCTGCCGCCGACCTGCTCAGGTCGCGCGGCTACCAGGTCGTCGGCGCGGGATTCCTGGCCCGGCGTGGCGAGCTGGACCTGGTGGGCAGGCGGGGCCGTGACCTCGTCGTCGTGGAGGTGAAGACGCGAACCGGCGGCGCATTCGGCACCCCGCTCGAGGCCGTTGGCTCGCGCAAGCGGCGGGCGCTCGTCGCCGCCGCGGCCGAATATCGCGCCCTCGCGGAGTGGCGGGGGCCGATCCGCTATGCGGTCGTCGGCCTGATCGTCAAACCTGACGGAGGATTCGATGCCGAGCTGATCGAGGATCCGTTCGACTGATCTATCTCCAGTGACGGTCCAGCTCGGACGCGTATCTGGTGCCGATCGTTCCGGCGTTCGTCAGCAGCCAGTTGTCGAGCCGCCTCGTGCCGCGCGGGCGCTCGTGCGATACGAGCAGCTCCTGCATCAAGCCCTCCAGCTCCGGCTGGTTGAGCACCTCGTCCTTGACGATCCGACCGATGAGCCGTGCGGCGACCAACGACATTCGCGGCGACAGGTAGACGAACCTTGGATGCCGGCCGACGGCGATGGCGATCGACTCGACCATCTCGCTGTAATAGATGACATCGGGTCCAGCCGCATCGACCGTCACGTTGTCCGTCTGTTCCGCGGCCCAGGTCGCGATCTCCGCGACATCCTCAGCCGCAACCGGCTGGACGCGGTAGTCGCCGCGACCTGGGATGCCGAAGATGGGAAGCCTCCGCAACAGCCAAGCGATGTTGTTGATCAGGATGTCCCCCTGGCCGAAAACCAGCGTCGGCCGGACGATCGCCCACGGCAGGCGTGACTCCCGCACCACCTGCTCAGCTCGCGCCTTGCCGGCGTAATAGTCCAGCTCCGAATCCGCCGCCGGGTTGCTGACAGAGATGTGCACCACCTTGCGCACGCCGGCGTCTCTCGCCGCGCCAAGAAGGACCCGCGTATTGGCCACGGCGTCGCCGAATCTGACGCGGCCGTGGTGAAAGCGGAGCCAGTACGTGTTGTAGAGGACATCGGCGCCGCGCAGACTTGCCACGAGTGCGTCGCGGTCCGTGAACTGCAGCGGCGCCACCTCGGCCGTGATCTCGTTCGCGCCCGGGCGCTGCGGATGGTTCGTCAGCGTCCTGACACGTCGGTCCGCGGCCAGCAGCCGCTGAGCGATGAACCGGCCGGTGAAGCTGAAAGCGCCCGTGACGACGTCGAATCTGGACTGCGGGTCATGCATCAAAACGGGAAGCGCGTCAGGTCGTACGCCGGCGACCCTGGACGCACATGGCCGCTGATGACCACCCGTGGCCGGTGGCGTATGGCCTCCGCCGGGTGGACCTCGGGCCGAAGGCCGTTGAAGATTGGAAAACGCAGCGTGCCGTCAGGTGACCACTCGGAGTAGCGGATGCTGACCACCAGCTCGGGCTTCACCCAGTGCACAGGCCGCATCATGATCGGCGCCGGATCGAGCGGCGACGTCTCGGTCGCGATCCTGTCCAGGCGCTCCCTTATGACACGCATAGCGTCCTCGTCGTAGCCACCGCCGACGGTCCCACACGGCAGCAGGCGGCCGTCTTCGTGGTAGCCGACCACGAGGGCGTCGAATGGCGTCTCGCCCGTCCAGCCGATGACGACGAAGTCGTCGGACTTGACGGCCTTGACCTTGAGCCAGAAGGGGCTTCGCTGGCCTGTCACGTACGGGCTCTGCCGGTGCTTCGCCACCACGCCCTCGAGGCCTCGTTCGAGGCAGGCCTCGAACAGCTCGACTCCGTCCTCTTCTATGTGGTCGGGTACGAAGAGGTGCCCACCGGCTTCCACCGCCTTGGCGAGCCGCGCCCTCCGCCGAAGCACGGGCTGCCGCAGCAGCGGCCGGCCCTCGAGGTAGAGGGCGTCGAAGGCGAGGTAGGCGGTGGGAATCGAATCGCGCATGCGCGCGCCGCCGGTCAGGCGCTGCCGGAGCCGCGGGTAGTCGGGCCGGCCGTCGCCGTCGGTGGCGACGAGCTCGCCGTCGATGACGCTGCCCGGCGGTACGCGCTTGGCCGCAGCCGTCACCTCGGGCAGGTCCGCGGTGAGGTCGTTGAGGCCGCGGTCCTGCAGCCGCACGTGCCCGGTCGGGTCGCGAAACAGGATGCATCGCAGCCCGTCCCACTTCACCTCGAACAGGTACTCCGCCGAGCTGAACGGGGCCTCGGCTGAGGCCGCCTGCATCGGCCGCACCTCGTCGGGGAAGCTCTCGAGCTCGATCTGCAGCTGGTCCGAAGAATCCTGCACCTGGCTCAGATTAGGCCCGGCGGCCCTTACGAAGCTTTGCGCCGTCTCCTGGTCTCAGCGGCAGGCTTCTCGCGCCCGGCTCTCTGCTTCTTCGCCTGCTCGACGGATTGGCGCAGGGCCTCCATGAGATCCATGACCTTGGCCGGCTGCGGCGCCTCGGGGGCCTCGATGACCTCGCCCTCCGCCTTGGCCCGCACGACCTTCATCACCGCCTCGCGATAGTTGTCCTTGTAGCGGCTCGGGTCGAAGGTGTCGGCCAGGCTCTCGATGAGCGCCTTCGCCATCTCGAGCTCCTTCGGGTTGATCTTGACCTCGTCCTCCAGGCCCTTGAGTCCCTCGGTCGAGCGGATCTCGTCCGGCCAGTGGAGCGTGTTCATGATCAGGCCCTTGCCGTTCGGGTGCAGCGCGGCAAGGTGCTCCTTGTCGCGCAGCGCGATCTTGGCGATCGCCATCCTGCCCGTCGATTCCAGGGCTCGGCGCAGCAGGTGATACGGCTTCTTGCCCAGCTCTTCCGGCTCGACGTAGTACGCGCTGTCGTAGTACAGGCCGGGCTCGACGTCGTCGACCGGGACGAACTCTTCGATGTCGATGGCGTGGGCCGTGGGGAGCGGAAGGTTGTCGAGGTCCTTGTCGTCGATGATCACGTAGCGGTCCTTCCCGACCTCGTAGCCGCGCTGGATCTCGCTGTAGGCCACCTCGTGGTCACCCTCCGCGCACCAGCGCTTGTACGAGATGGGGGAGTGGTGGTCGGGACAGAGCTGGCGGAAGGAGACCTTGGCGGTCGACTCCGTGGCGTTGTACAGGCGGATCGGGATCGAGACCATTCCGAATGAGACCACGCCTTTCCACATCGATCTCGGCATGGCGACGCAGTGTACCTCCTAAGTCAGTGGTTGGCTACTTTTCGTAGGCTTGCGGGGGCGGTCCTCTCCGGTCAACGCTTACGCGCCGACGTCCCGCCTCTGCATAGCAAGTATCGAGCTTCCGAGGCCCGCGCAGGCGAGCAGCATCATCAGGGCGAGGTTCCGGCCGTCGACGCCATTCAGCAGCGGGGTGCCGAAAAGCTTGAACGCCGACAGGTCCTGCAGCCACAGCGGCAGCTTGTAGATCGTGGCGAGCTCTGTGTCGAGGTAGCTGGCGAAGGCGAAGCCGCCCAGCAGCCCGACCGCGGCTCGTGGGTTCCACGCCGCCAGCAGCGATCCGACGCCGGCGAACACCAGCGCGAACCGGCGATCAATACCGCACCCGCCGCGAGCACGGCCATGCGCTCGACCACAATGCCGGCACGCGACTGCGGGGTGCTGAGGAAGATCTCCAGGCGTCCGTCCGTGTCCTCGGCGGACCAACGTGCCACGTATGTAATGGCAAACGCGGCCAGCATCAGCTGCGCGACGTTGAACCATGTGTAGCCCAACACAGCGGGGTACAGCCGTTGATGGACGAAGATCGAGAGGTAAGGCAGAAGCGTGGGGATCGAGAGCAGCACCTGGACGATCGTCCTGGTCAGGCTGACGAAGACGGCGGCCATCACGGCCATTCCGACACTCCAGGCCAACAGGCCAAGACGGCTCACGTAGAGACTGCGCACGACGGCGATCCTCCACACCGGCGTCCTCGCGGCGTCATGGCTCGACCGGTAGGGAAGTGGCGGCACGTGCACGAGCGGCTCGCCAAGGTCGCGTCGGGTGAACGCCCACCCCGCGGCGGCCGCGGCGAGGATGGAGATGCCGATCAGGACCAGGAACGAACGCGGGTCGAAATTGCCGCCGGGCGGCAGGGGTTGGCTCAGCTCGTAGTAGCGAAACGGGGATGCCCATCGCCATGTCGACAGCGAGGCGAAGACGCGACTGAGGCTGTTGACGAGAAAGAGCCCCAGCAAGAGCGCACTCGCGGCGGCGGTGGCGGCCCGGGCCGCGGCCAGCTGCGCCACCAGCAAGGACAGCGCATAGCACGATACGGTCAGCGCGGCGAGCAGCGCCCCGGCCTCGACCACGCCCCCCGCGGCGACGGTTTCATGACCTGAGGCGACTCCCGCGACGAAGCCGGCCGCGGCCACCGCCGACGCGACCCCAGCCGCGATCGCGAATGCGATCGTCCGCGACGCCGTCAGCGCCCCTCGCGATGTGCCGCTCGCCAGCGCGGCCTCCACGATCCCGCGTTCCTCATCTCCACGCGCAAAACCTGTCGCCGAGGCGAGCGCCCACACCGCAAAGATGATTGCGAGCGAGTGGAAGGCGCGGAACTCGACGTACCCGCCGACGGTATCGGGCCGGATCGGCGGTGGAAACAGGGCGACGAACTGAGCAGCCAGCGCAGACATCGACGCACCAAGTGCGGCGCGCTCGGCCGGCGTGTGCCCGGCGATCTGGTAAAAGCCGGTCGTCTGCACGAATGTCGAGACGAACGCGACCATGGAGAAGCCGGCGATGCCCCAGCGGCCAAGCCGGAGCCCCATCAAGACGGAGGTCACGGCGTCAGCGCTTTGGGCTTGGGTTCGCCGAAGAACGTGAGGAAGAACTCCTCGAGGCTGGGTTCTGTGCTCACGAGGTCTACGACCCGGGTGCCGGCGATGGCGTCGAGCAATCCGTCGAAGCTGCCGTGGACCGTGCACATGACGACGCGGCCGCTGACGCTCAGGTTTTCAACACCGGACGCGGAGCGCAGGCGGCCCTCCGGAACGTCCGCGTCGGGGGCGAATTCGATCTCGACGCGATGCACCCGGATCCGTCTCAGCTCATCGAGCTGCGCGACCTTGACGAGCTTGCCCGCGCGCAGGATGCCGACCCTGTCGCACACGTGCTCGACCTCGGACAATACGTGGGAGGAAAAAAAGACAGTGGCGCCGTCATCGCGCGCGTCGCCGAGCAACGCGTAGAACTCGCGCTGGTTGAGCGGGTCGAGCCCGCTGGTGGGCTCATCAAGGATCAGCAGGTCTGGCCTGTGCATGAACGCGAGCAGGATCGCGAGCTTTTGCTTGTTGCCGCTGGAGTACTCGCGATACCGGCGATTCAGGTCGAGGTCGAATCGCTCCGCGATCGCGCGCACGTGACGGCGGTCCACGCCGCCTCGCATGCCGCCCAGGTAAGCCACGACCTCGGCGCCGCGAAGGCTGCCGAACTGGGGCACATCGCCGGGTAGGTATCCGACCCTGCGCTTGACCTCAACGGAATCACGCGTGGAATCGAGGCCGAAGATGTGAGCCGACCCGCCGGTGGCGCGGATCATGCCCATGAGGAGACGGATGGTCGTCGTCTTGCCCGAGCCATTTGGCCCGAGGTAACCGAAGACCTCCTGCTCGGGGATCTGCAGGTCGAGGTCGAAAAGGCCCCGCCCCCGCCCGTAGTCCTTGGTCAGTCTCGAGGTCCTGATCGCCGCGGCCGCCATTTCGCGCAGCATATAAGGCGCAGTGCAGCTGGGCGACCTCGAGCTTCATCTCCTGGTGACCGACCATTGGAAGGCGGACGGCGGCCTGATGTTCGGTGTGGTGCCGAGGGTGCTGTGGGAGAAGCAGAAGCCGCCTGACCGGAACAACATGATCGACTGCGCATGCGTATGCCTCATCGCCCGCAAGAACGGTCGCGTCATCATCTGCGAGACCGGCATCGGCAACAAGCTGAGCGAGAAGCGTGCGCAGCAGGTCGCGCTTCGGGAGCCGGAGGGCATGCTTCACGCGCTGAAGCGCCTCGGCATCCAGCCCGAGGAAGTCGACGCCGTCGTCACCACCCACCTGCATTGGGACCACGCCGGCGGCCTGACCCGGCGCGATGAGAATGGCGAGGTCGAGCTCACTTTCAAGAAGGCGCGTCATTTCGTCCAGCGCAGCGAGTGGGACTTCGCGCTGCAGCCGGACGTGCGCAGCAGGGCAAGCTACATCACCGATGACTTCACGCCGCTCGCGGACGGCAACGACCTGGTCGAGTTCCTCGACGGCGACGCCGAGGTCCTGCCCGGCGTGCAGATCCGCCACGTCGGTGGACACACGCCTGGGAGCCAGGTGCTGATCCTGCGCTCGGGCGAGCTGGCGTGCGCGGTGACCGGCGACCTCGTCTGCCAGACGCCGCACCTGCGGGTGCCCTGGAACATGGCCGCCGACATCGAACCGCTGCGGGTCTTCGAGCAGAAGGCAAAACTTCTCGACGAAGCCGAGAGGCACCGCTGGCTGCTCGTGTTGAGCCACGAGCCCGATATGCCCGCAGGCTATCTCGAAGAAGGCGGCCGCTGGCGTCCCGAGCCGCGGCTCGCGTGAGCTTCACCACCAGCGACGGCCGCAAGCTGACCTACCGCAAGCTCGGACATGGGCCGGTGCTTGTCTGCCATCCGGGCGGGCCAGGGTTCTCAGCCGTCTATTTCGGCGACCTGGCCGCGCTCTGGGAGCAGTACACCCTGGTCTTGCTCAACCCGCGCGGTACGGGTGGCTCCGACCGGCCCCGGGACCGGCGCGCGTACCAGGTCGATGACTACGTGGCCGATCTCGAGGAGCTCCGGGCGCACCTGGGCCAGGAGCGGATGCTCCTCCTCGGCCACTCGCACGGAGGCGTGGTGGCGCAGGCGTACGCCGCGAGCTATCCCGGGCGGGTGCGGCGCCTCGTCCTGGCGTCGACACTGGCCCGCTTCGGTCCGGGGCAGCAGGCCGCGATGCGCAAAGGCATGGACAAGCGGTCCGGTGAGCCGTGGGCGGCGGACGCGATCGCCGCCCTCGAGGAAGAACAGGCAGGGAAATTCGCGTCCGACCAGGAGTTGGCCGAGCTCGTCTTCCGGGAGTGGCCTCTGTACTTCGCTCATTTCGGACCGGCGGAGGCGGGCTACCTCGACACGCTGAAGACCGAGACCATCAACGCCGACGCGCTGAAGCTCTTCAACGATGAGATCTTCACGACCTTCGACATGCGCAGCCGCCTGCCCGCCATCACGTGTACGACGCTTGTGATCACGGGCGAAGAGGACTTCATCTGCGGGCCGGTATGCGCGGAGGACGTATGCGCCGGCATCGAGGGCGCGCGGCAGGTGATCGTCGGCGACTCGGGACACATGACGTTCGTCGAGCAGCCGCAGGCGTTCCACGACGAGGTCGCCGACTTCCTGGGCTCTTAACAACCGGGGCTGATTTCCCAACCGCGTCTCAATAGCCTCGCTCGTGTGCTCGGCAATGTCGACTCATGCGTGCTCGCGGGCCTGGACGTTCGGCGCGTCCAGGTCGAGGCCGACATCGGCCGTGGCGGCGACGTCAAGTTCTTCCTGGTCGGCCTCGCGGCCACGACGGTCAAGGAAGCTCGCGAGCGTGTGCGCTCGGCGATCCGAAACAGCGACCTTGAGTTTCCACATACGCGCCTGACGGTCAACCTGGCGCCTGCGGAGCTGCGCAAGGAAGGCACGGGCCTTGACCTGCCGATCGCGGTCGCCATCGCCCTGGCGCGGGCGCAAAAGCAAGCTCCGCCGCGGAGCGCCTTCCTGGGCGAGCTTGCGCTGGATGGAACGGTGCGCCACGTGGATGGCGTCCTGGTCGCGGCTCGCGGTCTCTGCAAGCTGGGTTACGAGCGCATCTTCGTGCCGGCGGAAGACGCGGCCGAAGCCGCGCTGATCGACGGCCTGGAGGTGATCCCGTGCGCGTCCCTGGCCTCGGTCGTCAACCACCTGCTCGCCGAGGAGCTCATCCCTCCCTCGACGCGGAGCCTGGACGGCGCGGCGGCGGCAGACACCGTGGAGCACGACCTGGCCGACGTGCACGGCCAGGAGGAGGCGAAGCGCGCGCTGGAGGTCGCCGCGGCTGGGGGCCATCACCTGTTGATGAGCGGACCCCCCGGGGCCGGCAAGACGATGCTCGCGCGCTGCCTGCCCGGCATCCTGCCGCCGCTCGGGCTCAACGAGGCCCTCGACGTCGCACAGGTGCGGAGCGTGCTGGGGGAGCTGCGGCGCGGGCGGCCGCTCGAGTGGGCGAGACCCTTTCGCGCCCCACACCACAGCGTCTCGATGGCGGGCCTCATCGGCGGAGGCAGCGGTCTCGCTCTGCCGGGTGAGATCAGCCGGGCGGCGCACGGCGTCCTGTTTCTCGACGAGCTGGCCGAGTTCCAGACGCCCGTGCTCCAGGCGCTGCGCCAGCCGCTCGAGTCAGGCCGGGTCAGCATCACGCGCTCGGGCGGATCCGTGTCCTATCC
>Ga0209268_1001918_pt1 | contig 10118 bp, 10 predicted proteins | sample GraSoiAngelo_143_FD_185900 | JGI IMG/M metagenome (GOLD analysis project Ga0209268, IMG submission 185900) | Grasslands soil microbial communities from the Angelo Coastal Reserve, California, USA - 14_1009_02_30cm (SPAdes) (version 2) | ecosystem: Environmental > Terrestrial > Soil > Grasslands ... | reverse complement strand
CTCCTGAACCCGCTGCTGCAGCGCCTCCTGCTCGCGCGCGACGGCCTGCGCGCGCTCCGTCGCCTGGAAGGGAAGCGGTCCGTCGCGCGCGTCCGCGGGGCGACGGGTGCCGCCGGCCTCGCGGGACCGCTGCTGTGCCAGGTCCCGCGTCCGCGTCCCCAGCTCGCGCTCCGCCTGGGCGAGCGAGTCCGCCGCGGCGGCCACGTCCCGCGCCGCGGCGCGGGTCGCCGCGCGCAGCTCCTCGAGGCTCGGCAGCCGCAGCGCGATCTCCGCGCTTCGCCCCATGTGAGTGCCCGGGGCGGGGACATTGTCCCACGCCTCGACGCTGAGCCGCAGCGTGTCGCCGGGCAAGAGCCCGCGCCCTTCCGCATCGAGATCCCCCTGAACGATGGCCCGCTCACCCGCGCCCGACACATCCAGCGACTCGCGCACGGCCGCCCCCTGCTTCCCCGTCTGACTCACCCGCCAGCTCACCACCTCGAGGCGAGTCAGACCGTGATCGTCCCGTGCGTCGATCACGAGCGGTTGCTTGAGCGATAGCGGCAGCGTCGTGTCGCGGCCCGGGATGGGGACCGTCACGACGGGCGCGGAATCGGGCACCACGCGCAGCCGCAGCTGGGGTCCGTCGCCCTCGAGCGGCGTGCCGTCCGCCGCCGCGAGCTCGAGCAGCCACGTGCCGGAAGCGGACGGCGGAGCGGCCAGCCGGCCCGAGAAGCGAGCCCCATCCACGACGAGGCGGGCGCGTCCTGCCGGCCCGGTCTCGCGGCGCCACGCCGCCGCCGCCAGCGCGACGCTCGCCGTGCCGCTCGTCAGGATCACTGTGCCTTCGGGGATCGCCACCAGATCCGGGCCGGGCACGAGCGGCTCGTCGGGACGGGCGAGGTACTCGGGATACCGGGCGGTGAGCTCGAGGCCCGCAAGGAACGCCGGCAGTGCCACGCTGACCCGGCGCTCGCGTGGCGCGGCCCAGCGAATCGAGCGCGATCGGCGCCGCGCGCCATGGCTCGCCCGGGCCGCGCGTCCACAAGATGGCCCGCGTCGCCGCCGGCACTTCGAGCGTCGCCGTGACGCTGTCACCGCGGCGCACGGTCGCGCGGTCCACGGCGAGACGCACCGGCGCGCGCGCATCGACCATGGCGCGGAGCGGGTGCCAGAACGCGGCCGCCCGCCCCGCGCCGGGTGACGATGCCACGAACAGCACGGCGCCCAGCGCCGCCGTGCCCGCGCCTATGATGAGCGAGGTCCGCGTGCCACGGGCCAACAGCCGGCCCACCGCCGGCGCCGCGCGTTCGACCACCGCCGCGGCTCGAGCGTCCGCCAGCCCCAAGAGCTCCGCGCTCGCTCCGGCGCTCGCCCCCGGCGCGAGCACGCCCACCACGCTCCCCGCGCGAGTACCGGCGGTCGTCTCGACCAGCCGCCCCACGGCGGCGGCCGCGGCGGGGCGTCCCGCCCGGCGCACGAGCCACACCGCGGCGCCTGCTGTCCCCGCGATCAGGAGCCACGCCACCACCACTGCCGCGACGCGCGGCGCGAGCGTCAGCCCCGCTCCCGCGATCGCAAACGCGACGCCCGCGCTCGTGAGCAGCACGGCTCCGGCGCGGGCGCGGGCGTGCGGCCCGCCGAGCCGCCGCAGCCGAAGGGCAGTGTCGGTCACCGCGTCGCGCTCACGGCGTAAGTGAACAGGTTGACCCCCATCCGTAGTGCCGCCTCGTGAAGCTCCGGAGGATCGTGGTGAACCTCGGGATCCTCCCACCCGTCACCCAGGTCGGTCTGATAGGAATAGTACACGACCAGCCGGTTGCCCAAAAAGATACCGAAACCCTGCGCCGGCAGGCCATCATGCTCGTGGATCTTGGGGATGCCCCTGGGGAAGTCGTACACCAGGTGATAGATGGGGTGGCTCAACGGGACCTCAACCAGGGGATGATCGGGGAAGACGCGCGCGATCTCACGGCGGAAGGACTTGTCCATGCCGTAGTCGTCGTCGGCGTGCAGGAAGCCCCCCTGCTCGAGCCAGCGCCGCAGCTGTTTCACCTCTTCGTCCGAGAAGCGCACGTTCCCATGCCCCGTCATGAAGACGTAGGGAACGTCCCACAGCTCGGGTCCTGTGAGGGTGACGACGCGCTCGCGCTCGGTGACGGAGAGAGCGGTACGCTGGCGCAGCGCCGCGAGGAGATTCGGCAGCGCGGAGGGGCCGGCGTACCAATCGCCCCCACCGTCATAATGGAGCCGGCCGATCGTCAGGGAGGCTAAACGCGGAACGCGGAAGTGGGAACGCGGAGCACCGCCCACGAACGCTAGTGCGTCTGTTTCGCGCTCCGCGTTCCGCGTTCCGCGTTCCGGTATCCCATCGGCGACGGACAGCCAGAGTGCCAAGACGAGGATGGCCAGGGCTCTCACAGTTCGTTCACCAGCCGATACGCCGTATTTCTCGTAATCCCCGTCTCCACCGCAAGCTGCTCGGCCACGTCGCGGCGCGTCATCCCCTGCGCCAAGAGCGCGCGGGCACGCTCCGCGAGGTCGGGGATAGTGGCGCGCTCCTCCCGGGTGGGCTTGCCGGTGCCCGCCACCATCACCGTCACCTCGCCGCGGGCGGGCGCTTCGGCGTAGTAACCCGCCAGCTCGGCCAGGGTCCCGGCGCGGGTCTCTTCGAACAGCTTGGTCAGCTCGCGCGCCACCGCCGCGGGTCGCTCCGCGCCACACGCCGCCGCGAGGTCCGCGAGCAGCTCCGCCACCCGCGGCGGTGCCTCGAACAGCACCACGGTCCACTCGCTCTGCGCGACGAGCTCGAGCAGGCGCCGCCGCTCGGCGCCCTTGCGCGGGACGAAGCCCAGGAACAGGTAACGATCGGCGCCCAGTCCCGACACGGACAGCGCGGCCGCGACGGCGGTGGGTCCCGGCACCGTGATCACCGGGATGTCGCGCTCACGGGCGGCGGCGACCAGGACCGCGCCCGGATCGCTCACGGTGGGCGTCCCGGCGTCCGTCACGAGCGCCACGTCCTTACCGCTGGCCAACAGATGCAGGATCCGGCGGAGCGCGGCGTCGCTCGAGTGCGCGTGGAAGCTGATGAGCTCGGCGCGCGAGCCCACGTGAGCGAGCAACGGTTTGGTGTGGCGCGTGTCCTCGGCCGCGATGACCGTGACCCGGCTCAGCGTGCTGGCCGCGCGCGGCGAGAGGTCCTCGAGGTTGCCGAGCGGCGTCGCCACGACGTACAGGGTGCCCGCCATTTCACCACGCCACCGGCCACGGCAGGCGTCCGTAGTAGCCCGCCGATTGCAGCACGTAGCGGTGCTCGCGCGTGGCCTCACGCAGGATCTTGGGCGCGGTGCCCGGCATCATCACCTCGACGCCCTCGAGCAGCTGGAGCGACCAATCCGTGAGTGCATTCGAGAGCTCTTCCGGCTGCACCACCGAGTCGGGTGTGTCCGTGCCGCGTGGTGCCGACAGGATCGTGATCGCCTGGTGCGCATCCACGATCCCCGAGCTCACCTTCTGCGCCCGGCGTTTCGCCTCGCCCGGAAATTCCTTGTCCACCTCGTCGACGATGCGCCAGTACAGCTCCCGGTAGGTGTTGATGAGCGCGTTCGGCGCCTGCTGCGGCAGATCGGCCACATAGGGGAACTGGGCCGCCGTCAGCACGGGCGTCTGCCGGTCGGCACCCGGGTGGAACTGCGATTCGAGAAACTTGGGAATGGCCATCACCTCCGGCTTGTCGCAGAAGTAACCGCTGGCGTAGCGTCCGCCGTCGAACCGCACGTACGACACGCGCGCGTTCGACGTCAGCTCGAGGATGCCGCTGGTCTTGTCCCGCGCGAAGGCCGCGAAGAACGCGCCCGGCTGTCCCGGATCGACGGTGCGCATCTCGACCGGCGCGGCGCACGACTGATACATCCAGGCGAGCTGCTCCATCGGCGCGGCCGAGTAGGCCAGCTCGCCCCGCTCGACTTCGGCGCGCATCCGCTTCAGCGCCTCCGTGATCGTGATGACCCGTCGCCCCGTGGTGTCGAGGGACGCCGCGTTCACGGCCTCGCCTTTGCGGAAGAACAGCAGCAGGCACTCCTCCGGCAGGTAGGCCGTGATGTAGCCATCGACGCGACCGTCACGGTCGCGCTTGCCGAAGGCGAGGAGGTTGTCGAGGTGAATGAACGCGAGCCGGGTACGATGAATCAGCCGGTTCACCTGCGGGAACGTCAGGTCCGCGAGGCGAACCGGCGAATTCATCAGGCGAGCGGTGCTCGCGCGCATGGTCCTCCGGGGAGGATGCTACGACAGATGCTGCTGAATCTTCTGCTCGAAGACCGGCTTCGGGTACGCGCCCACCAGCGTATCCACGTGTCGCCCGTCCTTGAAGAATAGAATACTCGGAATCGAGCGAACGTTAAAGCGCATGGCCGTCTTCTGGTTGGCGTCCACGTCCACCTTGGCCACCTTCAGCTTGCCTTGATACTGTCCCGCCAGCTGGTCCAGAATGGGTGCCACCATGTGGCACGGCCCGCACCACGTTGCCCAGAAGTCCACGATGGTGAGCCCCTGGTGCTGCTCGACCTCCAACCCGAACGTGGCGTCCGTGACGGCCGTGAAATGTTCCGCTGCCATGACCTCTCCACTCCCTCTCGTGCAATCGTTATGTTGACGGGCGTCATGAGCGAGTCACGCGCCCGCGTCGCCCACATCGGCATCGCCGTTCCGTCCATCGACGCCGCCCTCGGCTTCTATCGCGACGTGCTCGGCCTCGAGCCGGGGCGCCCCGAGACGGCCGACGGTGCGACCATCGTCAGCCTGCCGTTGGGCGACGTGCAGGTCGAGCTCCTCGAGTCCCGCGATCCGCACGGCCCGGTGGCGAAGTTCCTCGCCAAGCGTGGGCCCGGCATCCATCATGTCTGCTACCGCGTGCCGGACCTGGACCAGGCGCTCGAGCGCTGCCGGGCGGCGGGGTATCGTCTCATCGACGAGGTGCCGCGGCGCGGCGCCGGCGGCCGGCGTATCGCGTTCGTGCATCCGAAGACGACGGCCGGCATCTTGATGGAGCTGACTGAGTAAGTGAACACGCGGCCAGCGCCTTGAGTTCCCGCGGGGTCAACTCCTGCACGCCGCCGCCGGATTGGGGATGCTCGCCAGATCCGTCCCGACCACCAGCCAGCGTCCCTCCTTCGTGCGTGCCAGCTCGATCGGCACGACGACCGTGCACGACGTCGAGCGCTGCAGTTCCACGCGGAGCAGCCGGCGGTCCTCCTTGTTCGGCACGGGCAGCGGGCCCTCGACGACACGGTAGCCGACATGGTTCAAATAGATTTGGAGGACGGCGAGGCGCTGGTTCACGTCGGTCGATTTCAGATGGCCGGACGCGAGACCGCGCTCGCTGCCCCACAGCGTCCGCATCCGCTCGAGGTCGTTCGCTTTCACGGCGGACATGAACTGCGCGAGCGTCTCCTGAGGCGACTGCGGTGCGAGTTTCTCCGGGCCGGCTCCCCCACACGCGAGGCAGCCCAGCGCGACGAGCACGGTCAGTCGTGGTCTCACGGACGATACCTCGAGTGGGGGCGGAGTGAACCGAAGGTAAGACGGCATGCGGCTCTACGTCAACATTGATCACGTCGCGACGGTGCGCGAGGCGCGCCGCACCGACGAGCCCGACCCCGTGCGCGCCGCGGCGGCGGCCGAGCGGGGCGGCGCCGACGGCATCACCGTGCATCTGCGCGAGGATCGTCGCCACATCCAGGACGCCGACGTGCGCGCGCTCCGCGCCGCGGTGCGCAGCGTGCTCAACCTCGAGCTCGGCGCGGCGCCCGAGATCGTGCGGATCGCCGGCCGCCTGAAGCCGTTTCAGGCGACGCTCGTCCCCGAGCGGCGCCGGGAGATCACGACCGAAGGCGGCCTCGCGCTCGGCGGCGCGAACCGCAGGATCGGCACGGCCGTCCAACGCCTCACCGCCGCCGGCATCCGCGTCAGTCTCTTCATCGATCCCGATCTGGAGACCATCGATCGGGCCGCCGCGCTCGGCGTTCCCGCGGTCGAGCTGCACACCGGACGCTACGCCCGCTCCTGGCGCAAGAGCGATGCGGCGCTCCGCGCGCTGGGACGGGCGGCCGCCCACGCCCGCGCGCGCGGCCTCGCCGTCCACGCGGGGCACGGTCTGACCTACGACAACGTCCAGCACGTCGCCGCCATCCGGGACATCGAGGAGCTGAACATCGGGCATTCGATCGTGAGCAACGCGATCTTCGTGGGAATGGAAGCAGCGGTGCGGCGCATGCGGCAGTTGGTCGATGAGGCCAGGAAGCCTTAGCTTGGTAGCCCTATGACGGAGTCCCCGAAGCCCCTCGGCATGTCGGACTTCTTCGCCCTCGAGGCGGGGGAGTATCTCGAGCGGCTCGACGGCATGCTCGCCCAGGGCGACAGCCCCAGCGCCGACGAGATCGTGCGGCTCGCCCGGGCGCTGCGCGGCAGCGCGCTCATGGCGAGCCAGCCCGCGATTGCGCGTGCCGCCGCCGGGCTCGAGGTCCTGGCGCGCGCGGTGCGCGAAGGGCGGCGCGCCTGGGATCCCCAGACCCAGCAGCTCGCCCTCCGCGCGGTGGACGACCTCAAGATCTTCGTGCGCCGGGCGGGCAGCTGGACCGATGCCGACACCGCAAAAGCCGAAGCGCTGGCGGTCGAGCTCGAGCAGGTCGCCGGCCGGCCGTCGGCGCAGATCCGTGCGGTGGAAGCCCTGGGGCTCGATGCGGGCGCGCGGGCGTTCGTGGCGCGCGAGGGCGCGGCGATCGCGGGCGCGCTGGAGCGCGCGGCGCAGGCGCTGCGGGCCAATCCCCGGACTCACGACCCACTCCAGCACGTCATGCGCGCACTCCAGCCGCTGCGCGGCCTCGCCGCCCTCACCGATCTGCCGCCGCTCCCCGACCTGCTCGAGGGAATCGAGCGCGCCATCGGCGAGCTGTCGCGCTCGGGACTCGAGCCCCCGACCAACCTAGGCGAGCTGTTCCAGGTCGCGGGCAGCGCGATCGCGCGCGCCGCCCGCGAAGTGGCCGAGCGCGGCCGACCCGACCCGGAAGGGCCCGATTTCCGGCAGTTCGCCGGGTTACTGATGAAGTTCATGGAAAGCGAGCCGGACGCCGTTTCGATCGGCTCCCTCTATTACAGTGACTCGGGTCCCCACATCGTGTCGCGCGGCGTTCCCGCGGCGCGCCCGTCCACGCTGGGCAAGCTGGAGCTCGTGAGCCACGGCGAGCATCTGCGTCAGGCGGCGGACTCGCTCGAGCGCGCCCCCTCCGCCACGCAGCGCGAGCTGCGCGCTCACACGCTCGGCACCACCTTTCGTGCGCTCGCGAACGCGGGCGGCGGCGTGCTCGCCGACCGCGTGGCCCAGTTCGCGATCGCCGGGCGCGAGGCGGTGGCGTCGGGGATTGCCGTGAGCAGCGCGGCCGCCTTCGCCGCCGAGCTGCGGCGTGCCGGCGACCTGCTGGTGCGCTCCGGGACGGGCGACGAGGAAGCGCTCGCAACCGAGCTCGACGCCCTCACCGCGGCGCTGCGCGCGATCCAGCCCGGCGCCGCTCCCGCCCCCGCTCTAGCGCCCGCCGCTCCGGCTCCTGCTCCTCGTCCCGCGCCCGCGTCGCGGCCGACACCACCTCCCGCCGCGGCGCCGGTGGTTCCCGGGGTGAAAGCGGCGCCCGCGCCACGGCATGAACCGGCGATGCCTGAAACTCCCGACCTGGTCGGGTCGTGGGCCGCGTACCAGCGCTTGTCGGAAGGAGGTATCGGCTCGGCGTCGCTCGCGGAGCTCATCGCCGGCGTCGAGGGCGCGCCCGCAGCCCCTGCTCCCGGCTCCCCCCTTGCGGCTGCCGCGGCGCCCGCCGCCGTGGACGTGCGCGCCCTGTTGTATCGCGGCGACCGCGCGCTCCAGCGAGCGCAGGAGCTGCGCGCAGCGGCGAAGCGGGCGTCGGGCGACGAGCTCCGCGCGCTCGTCGACGAAGTCTGCGACCTCGTTGCCCTCGCCCTCGAGCCCAGCCCCTAGCCGGGCGTCCGCTTCCCCCTCCCCCTCCCGCTGGGCCTGGATCCTCGGCCTCGCGGTCACGGTCGCGTTCTTGGCGTGGGCCGTGCGGGGGACGCAGTGGAGCGAGGTGCTCGCGGGTCTCCGCGCCGTCGATCCCCTTCTCCTGGTGCTGACGGTAGCACTCGCCACGTTGACGTTTCCGATCCGTCTGATCCGGTGGCGTGTGATCCTGCGCGACGAGCGCGAGAGACCGCTTCCGTGGCTGCCGCTGTGGCACGCCGTCGCCATCGGCTTCATGGCGAACAATCTCCTTCCCGCGCGGGCCGGCGAATTCGCGCGTGCCTACGTCGCCAGTCGTCAATTGCCGGTGCGGTTCACGACGGCGCTGGGCTCCATTGGCGTGGAGCGCGTGTTCGATGCCCTCGTGATGCTCGGCCTGATGGCGCTGGCCATCGCGTCCCCTTCGTTTCCAGCGCACTCGACCCTGCTCGATACGCCGTTGTCACGTCTGGCCGGGCGGGCGGCGCTGCTGTTTGGCGCGATGTTCGTCGTGGCGCTCGTGGTCGTGCTGCGCCCGACGCCGTGGCTCGCGCTATTCGAGCGCGTGACCCGGACCGTGTTGCCGGCCCGGCTGGCGGCGCGCGTCGCCGGCATGGCCGAGGGCCTCGTGGCCGGCCTCACGGTGCTGAAGCGCCCCGGGCGGTTCGGGGCGATGCTGTTCTGGTCGTTGGTGCTCTGGCTCACGAACGCCGCGTCGTTCGCGGTGTGCTTCCGGGCGTTCGGGTTGCAGGTGCCGATCGAAGGATCCCTCCTGCTGCAAGGGATCCTCGGGTTCGCGGTGGCGGTCCCGGCGTCGGCCGGCTTCTTCGGCGTCTTCGAGAAAGCGACGCAGCTGACATTGCAGCTCTACGGCATCAGTCCGAGCCTGGCGCTGGCGTACGCGGTCGCGTATCACGTTTCCACGTTCCTGCCGATCACCCTGCTCGGCCTGCGCTCGCTGGCGAGGGTCCACCTCCACCTGGGCGACCTGGGTCGGGCACGGACAGCCGATCAGCTGGGGGACGCGAGACCGTGACCGACGCGGTCCGCGTGGCGGCGCACGCCAAGCTCAATCTCCTGCTGCGCATTCTCGCGCGCGAAGCGCCGGCGGGTTATCACCAGATCGAGACGGCATTCGCCCTGCTCGAGGTGGCGGACGAGCTGATGGTGACGCGCACGGCCAGCGGGGTCGCGCTCACCGTGCACGGGCCCGACCTGGGGGCGCCGGAGCAGAACCTCGCGGTACGGGCCGCGCGCGCCGTCCTGGAGACGACCGGACACAAGTTCGGCGTTGCGCTCGAGCTGACCAAGCGGATCCCGGTACGGTCGGGCCTGGGCGGCGGCTCGAGCGACGCGGCGGCCGCACTGCACGCGGTGAACGCGCTCGCCGGCAATGCCGTCCCCCGCCACGAGCTGCTCCACTTCGCCACGCGGCTCGGCGCCGATGTCGCATTCTTCGCGAGCGGCGCGCCGGCGGCGCTCGCGTGGGGCCGGGGCGAGCGGCTGTTCCGGCTCCCCGCCCCGCCGGCCGCGCCGGCGCTCGTGGCCCTGGCGCTCCCGCCCATCGCCGTTGCCACCCCGGACGCGTACGGCTGGTGGGACGAAATGCATCCCGAGCCCGCGCCACGCGGGCCGCTGCTGCTCGACGCCGACGCGTTCACCGGATGGGGCAGTGTCGGACGCCTCGGCGGCAACGACTTCGAGCTCCCCGTCTTCGGGAAGCATCCGCCGCTGCGCGCGCTGTACGAGCGACTGGCCGGCACACATCCCTATTGGGTGCGGCTGTGTGGCTCGGGGAGCGCCGTGGCCGCGGTGTACGCGAACGCAGGGCTGCGGGACGATGCGGCCATGCTGCTGGGTGAGAAACACCAGCGCCTGATCAAGACGACCACCCGGGCGGCGGCGGCGCCGGGTCCTGAGCCGGCCTAGGCAAACCGGGGACCGGACCGACCGGTCAAGCGGTGCCTGAGACGCCGCTGGGTGCGGTGCAGCGCGCTGAGCACGCGCATCGCAAGGACCAGCGCGCGGGGCGGTGCGTTCACCGGGGCATCCGGCACGCCGACGATGGTGTGGCGCTTGGCGTGCAGGCGGC
>Ga0209268_1001913_pt1 | contig 10128 bp, 13 predicted proteins | sample GraSoiAngelo_143_FD_185900 | JGI IMG/M metagenome (GOLD analysis project Ga0209268, IMG submission 185900) | Grasslands soil microbial communities from the Angelo Coastal Reserve, California, USA - 14_1009_02_30cm (SPAdes) (version 2) | ecosystem: Environmental > Terrestrial > Soil > Grasslands ... | reverse complement strand
TCGCGGGAGTTCGAATCTCCGCCGGGGAGAGCGCCCGCGCCTGCTGTCGCAAGACGGGATGACCAAGCCGCGCGACCTTCAGAATCGCCATGACCTCGGAAATTGTAGCACGCAGGTGCGAGGTCGCGACGAGCGAGCGCTACTTCGTCTCGATCCGGCCGACCCGGCGTACCCCGGCGGCGAGCCGGCGCGCATCGGCGTCGAAGAAGCGCTGAAACTCTTCCCCTTGCTTGAACACGATCGGGGTCTCGAGTTTGTCCATGGCGCCCTTGAAATCTGGATCGGCGACCACCTGCCGCATCGCGTCGCGCAGCCGGGTCAGGATCGGCTCCGGCGTCCCCTTCCCCGCGAACACTCCGGCCCAGATATAGAACTCGGCGTCCGGATAGCCGAGCTCCTTGAACGTGGGCACGTCGGGCAACGACGCCACGCGCGCCTCGCCCCAGCCGGCGAGCGCACGCAGCTTCCCGGCCTTGAGGTGGGGGAGGACGACGGCTGGCCCGGACGCCAGCGCATCCACGTGGCCGCCCAGGATCGCGGTGAGCGCGGGCCCGGCGCCGGCATAGGGCACGTGGCGCAGCTTCACGTTGGCCGCGTGCTCGAGGAGCGCCATCGCCATGTGGAGGGTTCCGTAAACGCCCGACGAGCTGTAGGAGATCTGCCCGGGCCTCTTCTGGGCGTCCTCGATGAATTCCCGCGCCGTCTTCCACGGGCTCTCGGCGCGGACCACCAGGACCGTCGGGTCGGCGGAGACCAGGGCAATCGGGGCGAACTGCTCGATGGTGAAGGCCGGCGGCCGGCCGAAGATCTTGTCGGCCTCGGGAATGATCGAGATCGAGGACAGCGCGAGCAGCAGCGTGTAGCCGTCGGGCCGGCTCGTCGCCACGTACTGCATGCCCACCGCGCCGGCGGCGCCCGTCTTGTTGACGACACCGACAGGCGTCTTGAGGATCTTCTCCAGCGACGCGGCCACCGGCCGCGCAGTCAGGTCGGCAACGCCGCCGGGCGGGAACGGCGCCACCAGCGTGATGGGCCGCGTCGGATAGCTCTCCTGAGCACCGGCGATGCCGGCCACCACGGCCAGCGCCACGACGCCGACGAGGACGCGGGCACGCCTCATAGCTCGTCTCCTTTTTCGGCCATCGCCATCCGCTCACGCCAGTCGAAACCGTGCGTGATGAGTGATTTGAAGCTCAGCAGGACGAGGAGGACGCCGACGGCGAGCAAGGTCGTGGCGATCGGGCGCGTGAGGAAGATCGCGTACTGCCCGTCGGACATCGCGAGCGACTGGCGCAGCGCCATCTCGATCATGGGCGCCAGGATCACGCCGAGCACGATCGGCGCCGGCTCGAACTCGAGCTTGCGCAGCAGGTAGCCGACCAGCCCCATCACGAGCATGATCCAGACGTCGACCACGCTCGAGTTGACCGCGTAGACGCCGAGGATACAGAAGACGAGGATCCCGGGATAGAGCAGCGGATACGGCACGCGCAGCAGGTTCACGAAGACGCCGACGAGCGGCAGGTTGAGGATCAGCAGCACGACGTTCCCGACGTACATCGACGCGATGAAGCCCCAGAAGAGCTCGGGCTGCTGCTTGATGAGGAGCGGCCCCGGCGACACGCCGTGCACCATCATCGCCGCCAGCATCACGGCGGGGATCGGCCCCGAGGGAACGCCGAGGGCCAGCATGGGCACGAACGCGCCGGAGGTGGCCGAGTTGTTGGCCGACTCAGGGCCGGCCACTCCGGCCACCGCGCCCTGCCCGAACTCCTCCGGTCGCCGGGCGAGCCGACGCTCCACCGCGTACGACACGAACGACGAGATGATGTGCGCCGAGCCCGGGATGATCCCGATCAGGAAGCCGAGCACCGTGCCACGCCAGATGGGCCAGTTCGCGTCCTTCCACTCCTGGCGCGACGGCAGCAGCTCACGCAGCGTCGGCTTGATGACGGCCGGCGGCGTTTCCTGGCCGGCGGTGGCGAGGATCTCAGAAAGGCCGAAGAGGCCGACGGCGACGGGCACGACGCCGATCCCGTCGCCCAGCTCGACCACGCCGTAGGCGAACCGGAAGTACCCGGTCATCTGATCGATGCCGATCATGCCGAGGAGGAGGCCGAGCGTCGCCATCGCGAGCGCCTTGACCATCGACCCGCTCGACATATAGGCGAGCACCAGGAGCCCCAGGATCAGCAGCGCGAAGTACTCGGGCGGTCCGAACCTCAGCGCGAACGACGCCAGCGGCGGAGCCAGGAACATGAGCGCGACGACGCTGACGGTCCCCGCGACGTAGGAGCCGACCGCGGCGATGGCGAGCGCCGCCCCTGCCCGCCCCTTGCGGGCCATCGCATACCCGTCGATGCACGTCATCACCGACGCGGCCTCGCCGGGAATACGCATGAGGATCGACGTGGTCGAGCCGCCGTACATCGCGCCGTAGTAGATACCGGCCAGCATCACGATCGCCTTGGTGGCGTCGAGACCGAAGGTCGCCGGAAGCAGCAGGCTGATGCCGGCAAGCGGACCGACACCGGGCAGCACGCCCACGATGGTCCCGACGACGCAACCCACGAACGCGTAGAGCAGCACCGGCGGGGAGAGCGCGACGGAGAAGCCGAGGAGGAGGTTGTGAACGGTCTCCGTCATCGGCGAGCGGTCAGAGCCCGAACGGGCCGCGCGGCAGCGGCACGCGGAGGAGCGTGTCGAAGAGCAGGTACGAACCGGCGGCGAGCGCGACGGCCAGCGTCAGCGTCACGAACACGCCCTGGCGCTCGATCACGCCGATGAGGAAGCCGAGCGCAATCGCCATCGTGAGCCGATAGCCGAGGCGCTCCAGCGCGATCGCCGCGAACGCGCACGTGCCGAGGATGGCCGCGGCGTGGCGCCATTCAGACCAGCCGACTGCGCCGAGGCCGCGCGAGGCGCCGCCATACGCACCGACGAGAATCGCGAAGACGAGCAGCGCGAGGGCGAGCAGCACCGGCATGTACGCCGGACCAGGGTTGTGGAGCGATCCGAGCGGGAGCTTACGGCTCTCGAACAGCACGACGACGGCGAGCGCGCCGAGCGTGACGGCAGCCACCCGATTCGTGGTCAGCATCGCGACGGATAGTACATCATCTGGGCACGGGCACCCGGGCTCGCGCCCGCCCGTGCCCCGCCGCAATCATTGTCGGCGATCACTCCACCGCCCGGTCAGAGTTGCGACTGCACGTGACGCTGTCCCTGCCCTGGAACCGGGCGTGATTACCTCTCGTCAACGATAGCCGACGAGCTCCAAAAGGTTACCGTCGGGATCGAGGAAGTAAAGGCAATCGTGGTCGCCCCAATCGATGGGGGCGTGGTACGGGATCCCCCGGGTTTCGAACAGCTCGAGGGCGCTCTCGAGCTCGGCGTACTCCACCAGGAAGGCGTGGTGCGACTTGCCGAGCGGATTGTCGATCTGCTCGCGCCCGCCTGGTCGCCGATCCGCTTTGAGGAAGAGCGCGCAGGCGCCATCGCCATAACGCAGGAGCACCTGGTCGGGCAGCCGCATCTGTACCGTCATGCCGAGGACATCCGTGTAGAACCGCTCGGCGCGCGCCAGGTCGACGACGTCGACGCCGAAGTGATCGAGGTGACGCAATCTCATCGCTTTCCGCTCCGTGGCTTGCGCTCGCTCATGACGTAGCGGGCAGCGTTACGAACGGTGGGATCAGGATCGCCGCTCAACGTCGTCAGGGCCCGCTCGACCTCGCCGCCGTCGCCCAGGACGAAGCCGAGCGCGGCGATGGCCACGACGCGTGCTCGGACTGGACCCGTCCGCGCGGCCTCGATCAAGAACCAGGTGGCCTCGCGCCCGCCGGCATGGCCCAGCGCGCGATAGAGATACGGCACCGGTAGCGGCACGGCATCGCTGAATCGCCCCTGAGGATCGACACCGCGGGCGACGGTGGACTGGATGGCGCCGATCAGCCGGGGCACGCCACGCAAATCACGGAGCACGCAGAGCGCGTACGCCGTCATCGCCTGCACCGTCGGATCGGCATCCGCTTGCATCGCGTCGCTGAGCGCATCGACAACGTCGGCCGGGTCGGACAACGGTACGTCGCGGAAGCCATGAGCGACGGCGATGGCGGCCAGCGCGCGGGCCGAGGGCTCGTTCGAGGTACGAAGAGCGTCGAGCGCATCCTGGTACGGCCGTGGCAGATCGCTCCCACCAGCCGTCGCGACCCAGAGCGAGAAGCCGACTACCATGGCCGGAACCGGCATCGGAAGCAGGATACCGCAGGCGTGCGCGAAGACAGAACGACGCCCCGGCGGGGAGCCACCGGGGCGCCATCGAGCCGCTCGGGCTCGTTGCCCGTTGTTACTTCTTGTGCTCTTCGGGCATGGGCCGGCCGGTCGGTTGGGGCTGGCCACCCTGCTGGTGTTGCGGGTTCTGCTGGGGCTGTGGCTCACCGCCGTGCTGCTGACCCTGCTTGTCCTTGTCGAGCTGAACGGGACGGCCGCTCTTCTGATCGTCCCGGTCGGGGTCCATCTGATGCTCTTTCTGGTCCATGGTTCGGACTCCTTCGTCTGAAATGGACGCTTCTGTGTGGTCAAAGGCAGCAAAGCCCGAGCCAGTGAATCAGCTCACGGTTGTAATTTCTCCAGTGCCCAGGTTGCGGCGTCGGCGACGGCTGGATCGGCATCGTCCGCCGCCCCGACAAGATCAGCTCGCGTCGAGCCGTCGCCGAGATTCCCCAACACGATGGCAGCGTTCCGGCGAAGCCCGGACCGCTTGGCGCGGCTCAGCGCTGAGCCACGAAAGCGCGCACGAAACGCGTCCTCATCGAGGCCGAGGAGCGTGGCCGCCGCCAGTGGCTCGTCCGGACTGAGCGCGGGCTCACGGGCCGACGGGGCCTTGCGGTTCCACGGACACACTTCCTGGCAGACATCGCAGCCGAAGAGCCAGTCGCCGATGCCCGGCCGGAGCTCGGCGGCGATGGAGCCGCGATGCTCGATCGTGAGATACGAGATGCAGCGCCGGGCGTCGAGCGTGAACGGCCCGACGAACGCCTCGGTCGGGCACGCGTCGAGGCACGCGCGACAGGTGCCGCAGCGGTCGGCTTGCGCGGCGTCGGCTTCCAGCTCGGCGGTCGTCAAGACGACGCCGATGAAGAAGTACGAGCCGAGATCGGGATCGATGAGATTGGTGTTCTTCCCGATCCAGCCGAGCCCGGCGGCAGCGGCGAGATCGCGCTCGAGGACGGCGCTCGTGTCGACGGCGGCGCGGCTGCGAGCCTCGCCGCCGGCGGCGCCCTCGATGAAGCGCGCGAGCGTGTTGAGCCGCGGCCGTATGACGTCGTGGTAATCACGGCCGCCGGCATACCTGGCGATCTTTCCCTGTGTCGCTGCCGCACGCTCGGCCGGCGCGTAGAGCATCGCCACCGCGATGACGGAGCGAGCGCCGGGTAGGAGCTGCGAAGGATCGAGACGCTGGTGGCGCGTCCGCTCCATGTAGGCCATCTCGCCGGCGTACCCGGCGTCGAGCCAGCGCTCGAACGCGGCGCCGTGGGCGGCCGGCGCCGCCGGTCCCACCGCCACGCGATCGAAGCCGAGGGCGCGCGCGCGGTCGCGGACGGCGACGGTCAACGCGCGCGTGGTCAGCGTCACCGCCGGCGCGCCTTGACGATCAGATGGCTGCGCGTGAGCGTTCGCCCGCCCTCCTCCAGGTACTTGATGTACCGGAACCAGCGGCCGTCACTCCGCCACTTGTCCTCCAGTCCCACCACCGCAGCCAGCGCCGCCTCCAGGGAGGCGTACTGTTGCGTCTCGCGCTCGATCTCGAGGTGCTCGACCGCGAACCCGTTGGCGTCGAGCACGGCTCGAGCCCGCGACTCATCGTAGGCGAAGCGCGAGCGTCGCCCCGTCTCGCGCCACTGCTCGGCCTCGAACGCCACGAAGCCGAAGGCGCGCCCGGGCGCCAGCACCCGGCCAGCCCGCTCGACGATCGCGTCCGACATGCACAGGTGGGCGACGACCATGTCGGGTGTGAAGGCGTGATACTCGCCAGCCTCGGCATCGGCCACGACGAACTCGGCGTTGGCGATCCCGGCCGCGCCCGCCCGTCGGCGCGCGTCTTCGATCAGCGCAACCTCTCGGTCGATCCCGACGATGCGGCGACTGCGCGGCGCGAGCTCGAGCGCCAGCCTTCCCCATCCCGTACCGACGTCGAGCACGCTCGACCCGGCGAGCGGCTCGGTGCCCAGCAGTCCGAGAAAGGTGGAACTGATCCCGCTCGTCTTCGCCGCGGCACCCGTCACACATTCAATGGTATCTTGACCGGCCATGAGCGTCATGCCTCCGATCACGTTGGGAGACGTCAGTGTGCGCCCGGTCGTCGAGATCCCCCGCTCGTCGTTCGCCACGACGTCAATGCTTCCCGATTCGACCGCCGATGCCGTGGCCCGCCATCGCCGCTGGCTGCGGCCCCATTTCTGGGACGAGGGAACGAACGACCTCGGCTCGCGCATCCAGTCGTTCGTCGTCAAGACGCCCCGGACGACCGTGCTCATCGACACCTGCGTCGGCAACGACAAGAACCGTGAGGGCTCGGCGCTCTGGCACATGCGCCGTGGCGCGTTCCTCGACGACCTCGCCGTCGCCGGCGTCACTCCGGACGACGTGGACGTCGTGGTGTGCACGCATCTGCACGTGGATCACGTCGGCTGGAACACGCGATGGGTCGACGGCCGCTGGGTGCCGACCTTTCCGCGGGCGACGTACGTCATCCCAGGCGAGGAGTGGGAGTACTGGCGCCACGAAAAGGACGAGTGTATCGCTGACAGCGTGGTGCCCATCGTCGAGGCCGGGCGAGCCACGCTGGTCGACTCCAGCCACACGATCGACCCGTGGCTCAGCTTCGAGCCCTCGCCGGGCCATACCCCCGGTCACGTCTGCGTCCGGCTCAGGACGAAGGCCGGTGAGGCCGTCTTCTCCGGCGATCTGATGCACCGGGTCGTGCAGGTCGCCGAGCCGCAGTGGTCGAGTCGCTTCTGTTATGACGGCCAGCACGCCACGCGGACGCGCCGGGCCTTCATCGAGCGGCATGCCGATACCGGCATCCTCGTCCTCGCCGCCCACTTCCCGCGTCCTGGCTACATCGTGCGCGAGAACGGCAGCCACCGCTTTCGGCCGGCGTGATGCGCGTCGGCATCTCGCTGACCAGCGCCCACAAGGTTCGCGACCCGCGCGAGACCGCGCGCTTCCTGGTCGAGCGCACGGCCGCCGCGCAGCGTGCCGGGCTCGATTCGCTCTTCGTCGGCGATCACCACGCGACACCGGGGCCGTACTACCAGAACGTCCCGATCATGGGCCGTCTGCTGGCGGAGTGGGGCGACAAGCCCGCCGGGTGCCTGTTCCTGCTTCCGTTGTGGAACCCGGTGCTGGTCGCCGAGCAGATCGGCACGCTCGCCGCCATCGCGCGCGGCCGCTTCATCATGCAGGCCGGCCTGGGCTACGACGAGGCGCAATTCCTGGCCATGGGCGCCAACATCAAGCAGCGGCCGTCGGCGTTCGAGGAGTCGCTCGGCATCATCCGGCGTTTGCTCGCCGGCGAGGTCGTGAGCAGCGATCATCGCTTCCATCTCGAGAACGCGCGGCTGGCGCTGCGCCCCGCCGAGCCGGTCGAGGTGTGGATCGCCGGTACCGCGGAGCCGGCCATCGACCGCGCCGCCCGTCGATCGACTACTATCGCGCGCGCTGCGCAACGCACAAGCGCACGCCGACGGCCATCGCGATCCGTCGCGACATCTACGTGGGCGAGTCGGCGGCGGAAGCCGAGAAGACCGCGCGCGCCGTGGTGGACCGGGGCTACCGCGGGATCGAGCCGAGCGCCCTCGTGTGGGGCGACGTGGCGACGGTCGCCGAGAAGCTCAGACGGCTCGGCGCCATGGGCTACACCGACGTCATCGTGCGCCATCTCGTCGACGACCAGGCGAAGATCATCGGCTCGCTGGCGCGGCTCGCTGAGGTCCGGAAGGCCGTCGCCGCCGGCTGAGCCTCACGCCCGGGCGGCAACGAGCGTCCGTCCGACCAGCATGCCCGTGAAGCAGAGGATCACGCACGCCACCGTCGTCAGCACCACGTTGATCGACGCCTCCGTCCAGGCCCCGGACTCGAACAGCCTCACGGTCTCGTAGCTGAACGCCGAGTAGGTGGTGAGGCCGCCCATCACACCGGTCGTCAGGAAGAGGCGGACATCGTCCGACAGCAGCAGCGACTCCATGCCGATCTGCTGGATCAGGCCGATCAGGAACGAACCGACGAGGTTCACGATCAGCGTGCCGTACGGGAATTCGGCGCCGAGCCAGCGGATGGCGAGCACGGTCGTGAGGTAGCGGAGACCCGTTCCGACCGCGCCCCCGACGCAGATCAGGAGCAGTCGCGCCACGCGCGCGCCGGCTCAGCCGGTCACGGCACCGTCCGACGCCGACGACACCAGACGCGCGTACTTCGCGAGCGCACCCCACGTGTAGCGCGGCTTCGGCGGCTTGGCGGCCTTGAGACGCTTTTTGAGCTCCGCCGCCGACAGCTCCACTTCGAGGCGGCGCTTCTTGACGTCGAGGACGATGGTGTCTCCGTCCTTGACGGCGGCGATTGGCCCACCGACCGCGGCCTCGGGCGCCACGTGACCCACCATGAGCCCGTGGCTCGCGCCCGAGAAGCGGCCGTCGGTCATCAGCGCGACGGTGGGGCCGAGGCCGGCGCCTTGCAACGCGCCGGTGACGTGGAGCATCTCGCGCATTCCCGGCCCGCCCCGCGGGCCTTCGTACCGGATGACGATGAAGTCGCCCGCCTTGATCTTCCCGGCCTTGATGGCCAGGAACGCATCCTCTTCGCGGTTGAACACTCGGGCGCGGCCGCGGAAGGTGTCATCGCTGTGGCCGGCGAGCTTGGCCACGCACCCATCGGGCGCGAGGTTGCCCTTGAGGATAGCCAGGCCACCATGGCGAGCGAGCGGGTTGGAGAGCGGACGGATCACCTTCTGACCCGGCGCTTCGCGCGCGGCGCGGGCGGCCTCGCCGATCGTCTTGCCGCTGACGGTCATCTCCTTCTCGTTGAGCAGCCCCGCCTCGAGCAGTCGCTTGGCCACGACGGGCATGCCGCCCGCTTCGTGCATCTCGGGCGCCGTATAGCTGCCCCACGGCTTCATGTCGGCCAAGAGTGGCGTCCGGCGCGAGATCCGGTCGAACTCGTCGATGTCGAGCTGGACACCGGCTTCCTTGGCGACGGCGAGCAGGTGGAGGACGGCGTTGGTGGAGCCGCCGGTCGCCATCACGCCGGCGATCGCGTTGTGCAGCGACTTCTTGGTGATGATCTGGCGCGGGAGCATCCCCTTGCCGAGCAGATCCATCACCATGCGGCCGGTCTGGAACGCGGTCTCCGCTTTCTGAGCGTCGGGCGCGGGCACGTCGTTGAAGCCCATCGGCGAGACGCCGAGCATCTCGAACGCGGTGGCCATCGTGTTGGCGGTGAACTGTCCGCCGCAGGCGCCCTCGCCCGGACAGGCCGCGCACTCGATGGCGTGGAGCTCGTCGGGGCCGATCTTCCCGGCGTTGCACGCGCCGATGGCCTCGAAGACGTCCTGCACGGTGAGCCGCCGGCCGTGATACTCGCCGTACATGATGGAGCCGCCGTAGAGCATGACGCTCGGCAGGTTGAGCCGCGCCATCGCCATCACCATGGCCGGAATCGTCTTGTCGCAGCCCGAGATGCCGACGAACGCGTCGAAGAGGTGGCCGCGCACGACCAGCTCGACGGAGTCGGCGATCCAGTCCCGGCTGATGAGCGAGGCCTTCATGCCCTCGGTGCCCATGGCGATGCCGTCGGTCACCGAGATCGTGTTGAACTCGATCGGCGTGCCGCCGGCGGCGCGGATCCCTTCCTTGATCTTCTCGGCCAGCTTGCGGTGGTTCGCGTTGCACGGCGTCAGCTCGATCCAGCAGTGGGCCACGCCGACGAGCGGCTTCTCGAGATCGTCGTCGGTGAAGCCGACGGCGCGGAAGTAGGAGCGCGCGGCGGCGCGATCGGCGCCGTCGAGGAGGACGCGACTCTTGTGCCGGGGATCGAAGGTCATGCTGGTCTCCTTGCCACCAGGAAGGT
>Ga0209268_1001910_pt1 | contig 10136 bp, 6 predicted proteins | sample GraSoiAngelo_143_FD_185900 | JGI IMG/M metagenome (GOLD analysis project Ga0209268, IMG submission 185900) | Grasslands soil microbial communities from the Angelo Coastal Reserve, California, USA - 14_1009_02_30cm (SPAdes) (version 2) | ecosystem: Environmental > Terrestrial > Soil > Grasslands ... | reverse complement strand
GTCGCCCCAGGTGTCTGCTTGCATTTCCGAACAACCCTAGTATCTTTGTTAACCATACCAGAGTAGTTTTGTTGCGGCGAAACCGTCTTTGGGGGCCATGCGTACTTCTAGAGGAAGTTATGACTGTTGCAGTGGAGAATGTGCGCGTTTTCATTCTGGCAGAGAATAGACTGCTACGAGAAGCCCTCACTCGAATTCTTAGAAAGAAGAGCAACATCGATGTGGTTGGAGCCTCCGCCTTGGCATCGCAGGTGACGGAGCAGGTCACCGCAGCCGCACCCGATGTTTTGCTATCCGACTCTGCCGCAATGTCTCTGGCAGAGCTCCGCCTCGTTCCGGAACTGCGTGCTGCCGTTCCCGGTCTCAAAGTCGTCATGATTGGCATGGACGCCGACCGGGAAACCTTTTTGCGCGCCGTGCGGGACGGAGTTGTCGGCTACATGCTAAAGGACGCGTCCGCTCTAGAAATAGCCGACGCGGTTCGTTGCGTAGTCGGTGACGAAGCGGTTTGTCCGCCTCAACTGTGCTTGGCCTTGTTCGACTATGTGGCACAGCACGCTAGGATGCCCAGTTTCCACATAAGATACGCTCTTGGTCTGACACGCCGCGAGCAGCAACTTGTGCAACTCATTGGGCTCGGCCTCACCAACAAGGAAATCGCCAACCAACTGAATCTTTCTGAACAGACGGTCAAGAACCACGTGCACCGCATGCTGCGCAAAGTGGGCGCGAGCGACCGACTTGGTGTCGTGGAACTTTGCCGCACTCAAGGCATCGCAGCCTGACTCGCGTCGACTGGTACTATTTGGGTACTAACGTCCTCTGCGGGTTTGTATCTCTTGTGCCTCAAGAATTAGGCCCCGTTCGGGTATGTATCCAACCAGGTTGGCCGGATCCCAATTGAACCTGTTTATTTCCGGAGTAGCTGCGCATACTTGGCGACGACGGGAGAGGGGTGTGCACAGAGTCAGAGTGCTGGTTGCAAATCAGCCGCGGCTTATGCGGGAACTCGTGCTGGCAACGATCGCGGATCAGCCAGATATAGAAGTTGTCGGCGAAACACAAGATGAAGCCGAGATCACCGAGCTTGTGGAGCGAACCCGGCCCGACGTGCTGATCATTGGTCTGCAGGAGCCCGAAACGCGGCCCGGTCTGAGCGGGTTCCTGCTAGGCCGCTATCCACAAATGCGAATTCTAGCGATTGCACCGGAACGGAACCGCAGCATTTTCTATTGGGCTTTCGTCGACATTCGTTCCAGGCAGGTACAGACGTCAGAGGACGGGATTCTTAGCGCGCTGCGCAATGAGCCTGAATTGGCCGAGTTGCCAGCGAATCCGCCTGGGCGATACGTCTGACCAGGGTCGGACCAGTTTGTGGCGGTATGAATCGGAAGTAGCTCTGCTTCAACGGGTTAGCTCACAAATACCGGTGTAAGTGAGGGGGCGAAGCTATGGCTGGGACTGCGCAACTGTATTGGCAAGCGGAACGTGAGAACACACACGCTGCGCCCCTGGCATTGATCACGCCGGAATGCTTCTGGTATGCGGCGTATACCTGCCCGCGTCATGAGAAAGCTGTCGCGCGGCAACTGCAAGAGCGGGAGATCGGAATGTTTTTTGCCGCTCTATCACAGCGAACGAAGATGGAAAGATCGGCGCAAAGAACTGAATTTGGTGCTCTTCCCCGGATACGTTTTTGTTCACTTGATGTTCGTGACCGTTTGCGAGTGCTGCAATTGCCCAGCGTAGTGAAATTCGTAAGCTTTAATGGTTCTCCAGCGGCGTTGCCGGAAAATGAAATTCATGTGCTGCGCAATGGATTAGCAAACGGGGTATACGCGCGAAGCCATCCTTATTTGAAAGTTGGCCGCCGGGTGCGAGTCGCCCATGGGCCTTTAAGCGGGGCGCAAGGCATTCTGGTGCGCAGAAAAGATAATTGCCGGCTGGTGATTTCCATCGACGCCATTATGCGGTCAGTCGCGCTCGAAATTGATGAGGCGGATGTGGAACTGATCGGTTAACGGAAACGCCGAACCAGGTATAGATCCTCACCGTCAACCCATTCGCTATTTGAATTCTCCCAAATCAGATCCGCCGATGGAGGTGTTATGAAAACGCGCTCACGTGCCAGTTCTGTTGCCAGAATCGGAACGGCGCCGTTGGTGATGATGCTTGCTGCACAGCTTCTGTTAGCGCAGGAGAGAACCAACCCCGAGGCGCCCTACTCGGATACGCCGCGCCCCGACGCGCCATACTCGGACCGCACACGGGCCATCGATGAAAACGAATCACGCGCCGAAAAGGCAGCGGAGCAAATGGTTTCGCTGCCGGCCGAAAAAATTATTGCACTGTTAGAACAGGAGCCGGGCCTGTTCCTGCAAGTAAAGCGGATGCTGGTGAGGAAAGCATATCAACAAGGCCAGATCGTAGATCAAAGAGAGCTCACCGAAGATGCGCTGTGCCGTTTGATCCGAAGAGACGAAAATGTTCGGGTACTGATCACAAAGGAAATCGAAGATCGCAACTACATTCGGGCCAAACCCACGCGCGAGGAGATGGAGCGAGAATGGCAGGCACAAAGCCCTGCAACAACGGGTAGCGGCGTGGGCAGAAGCCAATCGCAGACGAGAGGAGCCAGCAGCCAGGAACAGGAATACTGGTCAAGGCAGGAACGGCAATCGCAATATGGATCGCCACAGGATTCCACACGGCCTTTATCGAACCCGCCATCGCAACCGGCCCCTCAACAAACGGCACCGCAGAATCTTTCACCGGACGATAACCGTCGCGTATTGCAAGCCGAAGCGCAAAACCCGGCAGAGGATTCCTCTTCCACGGAAAGTCCGCTCAACGCGTCGAGCAGGATGCCGCAACTCAGCTCCGATCAGATATCGCAGCTAATCAGCGCCTACATGGGCAGCCAGCGTGGGACGGGTTCAGGGGGCAGTCTGCAAAATGTCGATATGAACAACAGACTTAGCGCCGTTCTAGGCGGGGGGAATTTGGCGGGAGCCTTCAATCCTGCGAGTTCTTTGCAACTTCCAATGCCCACGCTGCCCACCAGTGAGGAGCAGGCACCGCCGCGTCAACAAGCGCGATTGCAGTCACCGCAGCGTCCGTCCATTCCGCCTCTTCAGGACGGCTCCGGCTTGGATCAACCCGTGTTACAGCGACGGGCAAATCCCTACGCCGATGTTCCCTCTTTATATGATTTGTACTCACAGTATCAGCGTCGTTCTCCAGCATTGACCCGGTTCGGCAACGAAGTTTTCGAGAACGGAACAGGCAACTTCGATCAGCTACCCATGGACCTGCCGGTGGGTCCGGACTATGTCATTGGGCCGGGAGACGGTCTCAACGTCGATCTGTGGGGAAGTTTCTCGCAACGGCTGCGCAGGGTTGTAGATCGCGAAGGCCGGCTGGCACTGCCCGAAGTGGGTGCGGTGCAGGTTTCTGGACGCACTTTGGGCGACGTCCAACATCTTGTACAAACCGCGCTGCGATCTCAGTTTCGTGAGGTTGAAGCTGATGTCTCGCTTTCGCGACTGCGCACCATACGTGTTTACGTGGTGGGCGACGTGCGGCGAGCGGGAGCCTATGACGTGAGCTCACTTTCGACGCCGCTCAATGCACTGTATCAAGCCGGTGGACCAACCACCCGCGGTTCGATGCGAATGCTGCGTCATTTCCGCGGAAAGCAGCTAGTAGAGAACGTCGATGTATACGATCTTCTGTTGCATGGCGTGCAAACAGGCATGGAGCGGCTGGAATCGGGAGACACCATTCTCGTCCCGCCGATCGGCACAGAAGTCACGATTGAAGGCATGGTGCGCCGACCGGCGATTTATGAGCTGAACGGCGAGAAGAACTTGGCTGAAGTGCTACAACTAGCAGGCGGAGTATTACCTTCCGGTACCCTGCGCCACGTAGATGTGGAACGCGTAGAGGCTCACCAGAGCCGCTCCATGCTGCGGGTCGACATGCCCGAAAATAACAACCAAGACTCAGTCACGCAGGTACTGGAAAATTTCAACGTCCAAGACGGTGACAAGATCAGAATTTCTCCTATTCTTCCTTTCGCAGACAAGACCGTGTACCTCGACGGCCATGTTTTCCGGCCGGGCAAGTATGCATACCGCGAGGGAATGAAAGTCACGGATCTCGTCAAATCTTTTAGCGACGTATTGCCGGAGCCTTACAAGCCGCACGCAGAGATCATCCGCCTGAAGGCTCCGGATTACACGCCCGAAGTATTGGCTTTCAATTTGGAAGATGCGCTTTCGGGTAAAGATCAAGGTCTCGTCCTGAAGCCGTTTGACACGGTGCGCGTGTTTGGGCGGTTTGATTTTGAAGATCCTCCCGTGATTACCGTAACTGGTGAGGTGAGAGATCCCGGGGACCATGTCACGAATGGAGCCACGTACCTCCGCGATGCGGTCTATCTGGCCGGCAACGTGACGCCCGACGCGGAAATCGACAACGCGCAGGTTTTCCGTAGAACAAGCGACGGAAAGCTCAAAGTTCTCAGCGTGAATTTGGGCAAAGCACTGACCGGCGATGAGTCGCAAAACATTCTGCTCCAGCCGCAGGACCGAGTGTTTATCTACAAAGATGTATCAAAGCTAGATCCTCCGACAGTGACCATCCAAGGCGAAGTCGCGCGGCCGGGCAAATATCCGTTGGGCGAGGGCATGAGTGCCGCTCAGTTGGTCCGGCTTGCGGGAGGGCTCAAGCGCTCTGCCTACACTCAAGAGGCAGATCTAACTCGCTACGTTGTGGAGCAGGGGAATCAGGTCGAGGGGGAGCACGTGAATGTACAAATCGCCAAAGCACTCGGTGGGGAACCCGACACCGATGTTCGGCTACGCCCTGGGGACGTGCTTACGGTGAGGCAGATTTCGGGATGGGACGACATCGGTGCGACCGTGCAAGTGGCGGGAGAAGTGGTTCATCCTGGCACTTATGGAATAGAAGGGGGTGAACGCCTCAGCTCAATCCTGGAACGTGCCGGAGGATTTCGCAGTGACGCCTACTCGTATGGCGCCATTCTCGAACGAGCGCAAGTGAGAGAACTCGAGGAAAAAAGTCGTGCTGACCTGATCCGAGAGATACAGCAGGAGGGGACCAGTCTAAAGTCGACGATTGATGACCCCGTTTCCAAAGAGGCTTCGCTGATGCAGTGGAGGGACACGTTAAATAAACTGCAGAATGCGCCCCCCGCGGGCCGACAGGTGATCCATGTTTCTGCGAACATCAAGCAGTGGGCGAATACCCCAGCAGACATTCAAGTTCGCGCCGGCGACGTGCTTTTCATCCCCAAACGACCGAATTTCGTGATGGTAAATGGCGCGGTGTACAACCAGACCGCGATCACCTTTAAACCGGGCAAGAGCGCAGCCTGGTACTTGCAGCGGGCTGGCGGACCGACCAACATGGCGGATAAAAAATCTATCTTCGTGGTTCGGGCTGATGGCACGGTGAGTGGTGGAAAGGGCGGCCTGTTCACCGGCGGTGCTCTCGATGCAGCGCTGCAACCTGGTGACATGGTTGTGGTGCCCGACAAAGCGTTTGGGGGCGGCTTCAAATGGAAAGAGTGAAGCGCCGGGTTGGAAATCAAGCGCTGCTAGGCTCGCTGCTAGGCTGGTTCATGGTTGCCGTCCTAGTCACGATTTCGTGGACGCAGGAGGCTCCGCCTGCTCCACACGGCGCGAAGGTTGGCGGTCAAGTGAGTGCGCTTTCTCTGCTCCCTGCTGCCCGAGCAGAGCCGAAGACAGATTATGAACTGCTGCCCGGCGAGGATCCTCAAAATCACCTTTTCCGCCCGTTCGTTGAGCATCTTGTAAAGGACCAAGAGAATTTTTGGAGCGCGCCCACCCGAATTCGCAGAGTTGACCTTAAATGGGTGACGCCTCTGGCCGCGGTCACCGGAGGTCTGATAGCTGGCGACCATTGGATCTCACAGCAGGTTCCGGACAAGCCAAATCAGTTGCAGCGAAGTCTGAAGGTGTCTAATTACGGGATGTACTCGCTGGCCGGTGTAGCGGGTGCTTCGTTCTTGTGGGGTGAATTGAAGAAGAATGAGCATTTGAGCGAAACAGGTCTTTTAGCAGGCGAGGCCACAATCAATGCGCTGGCAGTGGCCTCCGTTCTAAGTGCGGTCACTCAACGTCCACGTCCTCTTGAAGGAAACGGCCATGGCGCGTTATTTCACAGGGGCAATTCTTTTCCATCCGACCACTCTGCCATTGCCTGGTCAGTGGCCAGCGTGTTCGCACACGAATATCCCGGTCCTTTAACTAAGCTGAGCGCATATGGACTGGCTTCTGCGGTAACCATGGCTCGGATTACCAGCAAAGAGCATTTTGCCTCCGATGCAGTGATAGGTGGCTTGTTGGGTTTCTATTTCGGACACGAAGTCTATCGAGCGCATCACGATCCGGAACTGGGAGGAGCAGCGTGGGGTAATTTCATTGAGAGTGATGACAAACCGAGATCCCGCACGCCGGCCAACACCGGATCACCTTACGTCCCGCTGGATAGTTGGATCTATCCCGCCCTCGATCGGTTAATTGCTCTGGGCTACATCAAAACCGCATATTTAGGCATCCGCCCCTGGACGCGCATGCAATGTGCGCAAATGCTGGAAGAAGCAGAACAGCAGATCGGTGATGAAGACAATCGTGCTGGAAATGGGCGGATCTATCGCGAACTCGCGCAGGAACTGTCGGATGAAAACGCCCGCCTCAGTGGTGCTGCCAACACAGGGGTGAGCCTGGACTCGGTTTATACGCGCGCCACTAACATCACAGGGAAGCCGCTGCGCGATGGATATCACTTTGGCCAGACCATTATCAATGATTATGGGCGTCCGTACGGGCAAGGCTTTAATTCAGTAGATGGACTGACCGCTCACGCCGAGGCGGGACGGTTTGCCTTTTACATTCGTGGCGAGTACCAGCATGCGCCCGCCGTAGTTTCGCACCCGCCCGGTGTGCTCCAGGCTATCGCAAATGCTGATTTTACAACTCCTGTCCCGGATGGACGGGCCGTAGTAAATCGATTGGATTTGGTCGAGGGGGCAGTTTCAGTAAACCTGAGCAACGTCCAACTGTCATTCGGCAAACAGAGTCAGTGGTTAGGAACGGGTGAATCGGGATCGCTGCTCATGAGCAACAACGCCGAGCCCGTCCTAACGTTTAAACTTAATAGCATTTTGCCTTATCGGGTTCCATTACTATCGAGTATCTTGGGACCAGTGCAATCGGAGTACTTCCTTGGGCAGCTCGGCGGTCATCAATTCGAGCTGAACGGCAATCAATTGCTCGGACCGGGCAACATAACCCCGCAACCTTTTTTGCAGGGAGGCAAGTTCAGCTTCAAACCGACCCCCAACCTCGAGATCGGGATGGGATTTACGGCTCAATTCGCAGGGCCGGGACTTCCCCTTACGTTTCGCAACTTTCTTCGGACATTCTACTTTCACAGCCAGACGGGTCCTACGAGCAGCGGCAACAATCCAGCAAAACGCGCTACCACTTTGGACTTCAGCTATCGTGTTCCTGGACTCCGGAACTGGCTGACAGTCTACAGTGACGCGCTGACTGTCGATGAGCTTTCTCCGATTGGTTCAAGCCGCGCCACGGTAAATCCTGGCATATACATGCCGCAATTTCCGAAGCTCCACAACTTGGAACTCCGAGCCGAGGGTATCCACGAGCCTCTGACAAACGAGTTTGCGCCAGGGTTTGTCTACTACGGCCTTCGCCGCTATCGCTCTGGCTACACCAATGATGGAAATCTACTTGGAAACTGGGTAGGACGCGCGGGCCGAGGCGGACAAGCTTGGCTAACCTACTCGTTCTCGCCACGCACAAGACTTCAGTTCCAGTACCGTCTTCAGGAAGTCTCCCACAAATTTATTGAAGGGGGGCGGTTGGGTGATTACGCAGCGCTTGCCGATTTTGCACTTTCGCCCAAACTTTCCCTTAGTGGTTCTTTGCAATATGAACAATGGCGGTTTCCGGTTCTCTCTCCGGCAAGGCAATCGAATATCACTGCCAGTGTCCAATTGGCATTCCATCCACATTGGCGGCTGACGAAGTAAGGACAGTCTCATCCGAATCACCAAACGTGCATAGTACTTAGGCAGGCGCAATGGCTTCATCGATAAGAGTGACACAGACAGCCAAAGAACCATTTGCAAGCGGCGTTGGGCCAACTTTGGTGGAGGTCGCTGGAAAACGCACTGCGGCCGCACGTTTCCGGCGCCTGATCGCTGCTCTTGAAGTCGCCGTAGATCTTGTGACGGTCACACTGAGCGTGGTGGCCGGCTACTTGGCTTACTACAACCTCGAGCTTGGCAAGCACATTCAATATCCGGTCAGAGTCGTATTCGGCATCGCCTTTGGTTTTGCCATGGTCGTGGTTTTGATGTTGGATCGCGTGGGCGCGTACAAGAGGGGAAACGGACTACTGCGAATTCGCGAGACCGAGCAGGTGCTGCGAGTGTCAATGCAGGCATTCCTAATTGCTTTTGCAGTCAGCTTCTTTACAAGCATGCTTGTCTCGCGATGGCTGTTGGCGATTTCCGTGACTCTGGTGCCTCTGTCCTTATTCGTGGAGAAAAACCTCATTTACCTGTTGGTGCGTACGCTACATTCGCGGGGTTACGGAATCGAAAAAGTTCTGATCTACGGTTCAGGTTCTACCGGGCGACGGGTCTTCTCTGCTCTAAGGCGATCACCCAGGCTTGGGCTGGAGCCGATAGCATTTGTCGACGACGACCCAACCAAAGCCGGGGCTGAAGTTTTCGAACTAGGATACGAGCGACGCCGTTCGGCCCCGGTTGTGCGCGGTCCCGTGGGACGCGAGCTAATTAAGCGCCATGGCGCCGACCTGGTGATCATCGCCATCCCCCTGATCTCACACGAAAAGTTTATTCGTACTATCAGCGAGGCAGCAGCCGCGAACTCGCGGCTTTCGTTTGTGCCGACCCATTTCCTACCATCCGATCCTTTAGTCGACTACGACGATATCGACGGCGTCTTGTTGGCTTCTTTCGGCAAACAGTCTCAAAGGTTTGGGTACGAATTCGCCAAAAGAGTCTTCGATGTGTTGGGATCCCTGGCCCTTTTAATCTTGGGTGCTCCGACCTTTGCGCTGTTGACTATTCTCATCAAATTGGACTCGCGGGGCCCGGCGTTGTTTCAGCAAGAGCGAGTGGGGGAGCACGGTACTCGATTCAAGATGTATAAATTACGAACCATGCGGGCTGGCGCTTATCAGTACGAGTATTCTCCAAGCGTACCCAGTGATCCGCGGATCACCCGCGTGGGAAGATTTCTGCGGCGTACCAGTCTCGATGAGCTGCCGCAACTTTTGAACGTCCTGCAGGGCAGCATGTCACTAGTTGGTCCCAGGCCGGAGATGCCGTTCATCGTGCAGCAATATACCGAGAGGCAGGAGCAGCGGCTTCAACTAAAACCTGGCTTAACCGGGCTTTGGCAGTTGAGCGGCGATCGGGCTTTCCGCATTCATGAAAACATTGAGTACGATCTTTACTACATTCAGCACCGTAATCTTTTTATGGATGTCGCGATTCTGTTGCATACGGTAATCTTCGCCATGCGCGGCGTGTAGGTTCCACAGTGCGGTGTGAATGCAATATCTTCTCTCGACTTGAGAGGCTCACGTGAAGGATCCACGGCACAAATCTTCTGTGCAGTCGATACAGGCGATTCCGGAGATTGACTTTCCCACTGACCACAAGCTGCCGGAATTGGAAGCGTCACCGGTGGAGAGCCGGTGGACGGCTTATTCATGGCTACTCTGGGAGAACCGACGCTTCATCTCCAAGGCTGCGGTCCGAGCGCTGATAGCAAGCACTCTGATTGCGATTCTCATTCCCTCTTCCTATGAGTCGAAGGCTCGAATTATGCCGCCAGAGCAAAATGATGGCGGCGCCATGCTCGCGCTTTTGGCGGGCAAGGTGGTTGGGGGATCTGGCGGAGGCACAGATTCCGCTGCCGCATCTCCCGGATTGGCTTCGCTCGCAGGAAATTTTTTGGGCATGAAAACGAGCGGAGCGCTCTTCGTCGATCTTGTGCACAGCCGGACGGTGCAGGACCACGTGGTCG
>Ga0209268_1001908_pt1 | contig 10140 bp, 9 predicted proteins | sample GraSoiAngelo_143_FD_185900 | JGI IMG/M metagenome (GOLD analysis project Ga0209268, IMG submission 185900) | Grasslands soil microbial communities from the Angelo Coastal Reserve, California, USA - 14_1009_02_30cm (SPAdes) (version 2) | ecosystem: Environmental > Terrestrial > Soil > Grasslands ... | reverse complement strand
TGATCGAGAGATGCGCTCCGTCGCGTCCTACTAATTTCTGGACGATGCAGAGGTCGTCCTCCAGTAATTGCAGCGGTTGGGCTATCGCAGTACCGTCCGCGCTTATGCTAAGCGCTGGTATCGTCGGATTGCCGAACGTCGGCAAATCGACGCTTTTTAACGCCGTTACGCGCACACATAAAGCGCCAGCCGAGAATTATCCCTTTTGCACGATTGATCCGAACATCGGCGTCGTCACTGTGCCAGATCCCCGTTTGTCGAGACTTGCTGAGATCTCGCATTCGCAAAAAATTGTACCGACCGCGATTGAGTTCGTTGATATCGCTGGGCTCGTTAAAGGGGCGAGTACGGGCGAAGGTCTCGGCAATCAATTCCTTAGTCACATTCGCGAAGTCGATGCGATCGTGCAGGTGGTTCGCTGCTTCGAGAATACTGACGTTCATCATATCAGTGGAACGATCGCTCCGGTTGAAGACATCGAAGTTGTCAACACCGAGCTTGTGCTGGCCGATTTGGCGTCGCTGCAGAAACGCAAAGACCGCTTACAAAAGGAGGTGCGCGCCGGATCTAAAACCGCAAAAATCGAAGACGAGATCATCGAAAAGCTTTTGTTGCATCTCGACGCGGGAAAACCCGCCGTCACCGCAAAATTGAGCCCCGAGGAAAAAACGTTCGCGCATGGATTTTTTCTGCTCACATCGAAGCCAACGATTTTCGCTTGCAATGTGGCGGAATCGGATCTCGCGGCGATTTCCTCTGGCGAGATCGGCAATGGCGCGGCGAATCGCATAAGCGCGGTAAAGGATTATGCGCAACATCATTTTGCAACGGAAGCGGTCGTCATCAGCGCCCAGATTGAAAGTGAACTTGTCGATCTTCGCGAAAATGAGGCGATGGAATACTTGCGCAACTTAGGCGTGGAGGACAGCGGGGTTCATGCGCTTATTCGCGCCGTCTATCATTTGCTCGGTTTGCGTACGTTTCTCACCACAGGCGAAAAACAAACGCGCGCTTGGACGATTCATGCGGGTGAGAAAGCGCCAGCGGCCGCGGGAGTAATCCATTCCGATTTCGAGCGCGGTTTCATCGCCGCTGAAACAATTCACTACGACGATCTAGTCGGGCTCGGTTCTTTCGCGAAAGCACGCGAAGCGGGCAAACTGCGGATGGAAGGAAAAGATTACGTCGTGCGAGATGGCGACGTCATTTTCTTTCGCTTCAACGTTTGATTCTGAATAACGTGAGAGCGGCCTTCGCGGCGGGACACTTGGATTCCTCCTAGGTTACGCTACGTCGTACAATATCCGCCCGCAGTTCTCGCAACTGACGATTTCCTTTCCGGCTTTTGCACGATGCGCGGTTTGCGTGGTCACCTTCATGTGGCAGCCAGTGCAAACTTCGTGTTCCAAGGCGACGACGACGGCATCACCTTTGCTTTTGAAAAGACGTTCGAAGCGGCCCAGCAAATCTTCGTCGATCTTACCAGCGATCTCGGCCCGTTCTTTCGTCAGTTCTTCCAGCCGCGACTGTAAGGTTTTTGATTTGGATTCGAGATCGTCTGTCTGGCGCGCGACTGATTCCCTGACGGTTGCAGATTTTTTTTCTTCGACGCCAAGATCAGCTTTCAGCTTGTCGGCTTCCACCATTAGTTCGAGCTCTTCGTCTTCGATCTTGCGAATTTCATTTTCGTAACGCTCGATCTCATGTCCAATCGCCTGAAATTCGTCGTTCTTGCGCGTTTGGTACTGTTGGGTTTTAAGCCGCGAGATGGTTTCGGTCCGCGTCCCGACGTCGAGCTCGAGTTTCTTACGATCCATTTCGACCTGTCGCGCTTTCTGTTTGAGCGCTTCGACCGCAGCCACACTCGCCGCCAATTGTTCTCCGAGGTTTTTCCTTTGTAACGGCAGAGTGTGTACTTCAGTCTGGATCTGCTTGATCTTTTGTTGTCGATCTTGAAGAACGAGCAGTTGTTCCAGGTCGGGATGCACGCGCGCTGAAGTTATTGATTCTGCAGAGCGCCGTCAAAGAATGTGTAGCTGAGAAAACCAGCTAGCGCGAAAAGGAATCCGATCCAGAGCGACCAATTCCAGCTTCGTTTCATCTCGATCTTGCCGACCCCATCCGGAGGATCCACCGGTAAAGTAAAATTGCGGTAGCGGCGAATGCAACGCCACCGATGATGATCGCGGCGGTTCCAAAGCCTGGCCCGACGAGCGCGAGCGGTGCAGATACGCCGGAGAACACGACGATTGCGGAGATCACCACGCCGATCACACTCTCGCCGACGATCAATCCTGACGCCAGTAGCACCCCGAGCTGCTTCGTCGCGTCCGGTCTGGAGCTGAGGTCAGCACGTTTGTCGAAGAACCAGCCTGCGACCGCGCCGACCACGATCATCAGGGTGCTCTGCGTCGGGAGATAAATTCCAAGACCGACGGCCAGTGGAGGAACGCGCATGTGTCGCGTGCTGCGCGCGAGGATCTCGTCCAGCAAAATGATACAGCCCCCGATCAAGCCACCCGTGCGGATCAGGCTCCAGTCGATGTCACCCGCGATCACGCCTTGCGCTAGCGAGGAGATCAGTCCTGCCTGCGGCGCCGGCAACGGATTCGGACGCAGCTCAGCGCCAGGCGCGCCCACGAAACCATAAGCATGATTCACGAGATCGAGCACGGGCGGAATCACGAACGCACCCGCGATTACGCCGATCACGAGCGCCACTTGCTGCTTCCACGGCGTGGCATCAACCAACTGGCCGGTCTTGAGATCCTGCAGGTTATTGTTGGCGATCGCGGCAACGTTGAAGATCACCGCGGTGGTAAAAAGCGCAAACGCCATTAGTCCTTTGCCCGCGTCCGGCGACACATACGGTTTTATGCCGAGTACGAGCAGCAACGCAGCGCCAATCACCACCAGAATGCCAATGCCCGATAGCGGGCTATTGGACGAACCGATCAATCCCGCCATGTAACCGCAGACGGCCGAGACAAAGAAGCTCATCAACACGACATAGGCGACGCCGCCGATGATGAGCATTGTCACATGTGCGCCGAGACCGCTCGCATTGCCGAAATAGCCGAGCAGCCATCCAATCGGGAGCATGCACGCCAACGTCGAAAGCCCGACAATACCAATAGGAATATCGCGTTCGGTAATCGCCAGCGTGTCGGCCTTGCCCGCTTTGCGCGCGCGCGATGCCGCCATCGCGCCGGCGAGGCCCCGGGCGACGGGCTTTACCAATTTGAGCAAGGTCCAGACAGCTGATACACCGATCGCGCCCGCGCCGATGAAACGTACCTTATGGCTCCAAGTATTTTGCGCGAGAGCGGCGGCGCTGCTGGTGAGATCGGGCACGAGCGAGGAATAGTGCGGTACGCCCCAGCCCCAGCCAATCAATGTGCCTATGAGCATCGCAATACCAACTGAGAGACCAACCAAGTGCCCAATCGCCAGCAAGGCGAACGACAACGCGAAGTCATAACCGCTCACGGCGCCCTTGCGGCCGATTCGGAAAGTCTGCGCTACATCGGAGGCGAACATTTGCGTCGCAACGATCACCGCAAACACCGCTGACACGATCGATCCCCACAACACCGCGAGAAGACCTGCCCGGCCGTGTTCGATGTCGGAAGCGTGCTCCGAATCGCCGCTACTGCCGACCTTCAGCACCTCGGCGCATGCGACACCTTCGGGGTAGGGCAGATCGGAAGTGGTTACCAACGCGCGGCGCAGCGGAATTGAGTACATCACGCCCAGAATCCCGCCCAATGCACAGATCGCGAATGAGATCCAGAATGGAAATCCAGTCCACCAACCGATCATGATCAAACCCGGCAGCACGAAGATAATCGACGACAGCGTGCCCGCTGCCGAGGCGACCGTCTGCACGATGTTGTTTTCCTGAACTGTTGCGTCCCGGAAGGCTCGCAGGATCGCCATCGAAATCACCGCCGCGGGAATCGATGTGGAAAAGGTGAGACCGGCTTTGAGGCCGAAGTACACGTTGGCCGCTGTGAACACTAACGTGATGATGATGCCGACAATCAGGCCACGAACGGTGAGTTCTTTCCGTGTTTGTTGGCCCGCACTCACGCAATGATTCTTCGCAAATTCGGTCGTTCTCTAAACGCAGGCCGCCGAATTCTTTCGGCCGACCAACGAGAGCGCAGGATATGTCGGATTCGCGAGAGGGGTCAAGCTGGTTACTTCAGTCTCGCGCCGGTCAGACAGGGTTCAGCAACTTAATACATTTCCACCGGCGAGCGTTTGGCATCTTCAGGACTGCGTTGCTTCGCGCGCTCTTCGCCAAGGACAGCGATGCGCAGGTCCCAGATTTCACTGTCGATCTTGCGAAAGGCTGCTTCTGAAAATTCATCGGGTGGCCTTAGCTTTTTCTTGAAGCGCGAGACATTACGCAATGCACGATCGATTTGATCGCGCGGCAACGTGCTGAGAATTCGATGCACATTCTCGATTTCTGGAATGCGATGGCAGATCATGGCCAGATCATTTCCCGCCGCGAGCGCGAGGCGAATTGTTTCTTCAAGGCCGTACTCATTCAGGATCGCGCCCATGTCGAGATCATCAGTCATAATCAAGCCGTCGAAGCCCATCTCATCGCGCAGCAAGCCTGTCACAACTCGATGCGATAATGTCGCGGGCATCCTTTTCGGCTCGAAACATGGATACCAGCCGTGGCAAGTCATCATGCTGTCGATCTTGTCGTCGCCGAAGTAGGGGCGATTGAGGTCAATCGCCCCCGGTCGGCTCAGTGAACCGTCCCTACCTACAAATTGCCGAAAGACAGCGAGCTCTTCGCCATCCAATTGCTCGCGTGTGCGAGTAATCGTCGGCAATTCATGATGCGCATCCACGGTTGCCGCTGAATAACCGGGAAAATGTTTGCCGCAGCTTGCGATCCCCTGCCCTTCCATAGCTTGGTTGAACGCCCCGGCGTTTCGAACAACTTGCTCGACCGTTTTCCCATAACATCGGCCACGCAGTGAATTATCCGCGTTGTCATCGAACGAAATGTCGAGCACTGGACAAAGATCGAGATTGAAGCCGAAAAGCCGGAGCAATCTTCCGGTGATATCGCCATGTCTTTGGATAAGATGGACATCGTCCTTGTCGCGCAATTGCTGCGCGTTCGGTGGCTCGTTTCCGATTAAGCGCAATCGCGACACGCGGCCACCTTCCTGGTCGATAGTGATAATCGGCTCGACTTCGCTGAGGCTGCGCAAGTCATCTATCAGTTTGCGCAGTTGCGGCGCGCTCTCGATGTTGCGAGCGAAAAGAATGAAACCACCGGGCTGGATTCGCCAAAACAATTTCTCCGCTGCTGCATCGAGGCGTGTCCCGGGAACACCGGTTAGAATCAATTGACCAAGCGAATCACTCTTCATACTTTCGGAACTTAGATGTCGATCTTGCACGGAGAAAACAAAAAACACGCTCTCGTCACGCTTCGTTGGTAATGAAAATTGGCATCTACGGCGGAGCATTCGATCCGGTTCACCACGGGCATTTGATTCTCGCTCGCGAAGCGCGTGAGACCTTCGGGCTAGAAAAAATAATCTTCGTTCCAGCAGCAGTTTCGCCGTTTAAGCAGTCACCGGCCGCGAGCCCAAAGATGCGATTGTTGATGTTGCAAGCTGCAATCGAAGGCGAAAATGAATTCGTGTTTGACGATTGCGAACTACGGCGCCCACCTCCTTCTTACACGATTGATACTGTTGAAGAAATCCGAAGGCGTGAAGCTGACGCGGAAATCTATTATCTCATCGGCGAAGACAACGTGTCCACACTCGGGAAATGGCATCGCTTTACCGAATTGGAAAAAATCGTCCGTTTTGTTGTTTTTGACCGCACGCAGGCGGGAACGAAACATGATTACCCGCCGGTGCATCGCAGGATCGACATCTCTGCCACGGAGATCAGAAAGAGAGTTGCCGCCGGCCGATCGATTCGCTATTTCGTACCGAGATCAGTCGAAGAAATTATTGACCGCCAAAAACTTTACCAGGAGCAAGTGAAATAACCGCAGAAAAGCTAGCGAAAACTTGTGCGGAACTCGCCTCAAACAAAAAGGCGGAAGAAATCGTCGTCCTGGATTTGCGTTTGATCTCGACGTTTACCGATTTCTTTGTGATTTGCTCAGCCACATCCGAGCCGCAGCTCAAAGCGATCGCAAATGAAATTGAAACGCGCTTAAAAGAGGATCACGGGATTCGGCCATCAACAATCGATGGATTTCCCGGCAGCCAATGGATTGTGCTCGATTACCTGCAAGTAGTCGTGCATGTATTTCACCGAGACAAACGCTCCTTTTATAGCCTGGAGGATCTCTGGGGTGACGCGCTGCGGCTGGATTGGGAAGCCGCCGTGACCGCACGTTGACGTCAACGCAGACACTTGCGCCAAGCCCTTATTCCTTTTGGCTCAGCGCTCGTCGCGGGCCAGCGCCACTACATTATCGAGGCGATGCAGAAGGCGCGGGGCTTGCGCCGCTTGCCGGGGGTTTAACGTCCATCAGTTCGACGTCGAAAATCAAAGTCGAATTAGGTGAGATGTCGGGACCAACGGCGCGCTCCCCGTAGGCGAGATTCGGCGGAATGAATAACTGGTATTTTGATCCTGCCTTCATCAATTGGAGCGCTTCGGTCCATCCTTTGATCACGCCGTTGACCGGAAATGTTGCAGGTTCTCCGCGTTTGTATGAGCTGTCGAACTCTGTGCCATTAATGAGTGTTCCGCGATAATTGACTGTCACGGTATCATTCGCTTTTGGCTGGGCACCTGTTCCCTCCTTGACGACCTTGTATTGCAGACCGCTGGCGGTCGTTTTTACACCTTCTTTCTTTTTGTTTTCCTCGAGGAACTTCGTGCCTTCCGACGCGTTCTTGTCTGCCGCTGCCTTCTGTTTTTGTTCCATATCTTTTTCAAACGCCGTCATGGTCTCCTTGATCTGATCGGGAGTAAGTTGAGGTTTACCTGCGATCGCGTCCTTTATTCCGGCGACGAGCGCGTCGGGATTGATCGGTACGTTTTGTCTGCCGAGATTAAATCCGATATTAAGACCCAGGCTGTAACTGACCTTGTCCTTTTGATCTTTAAACGGTGATGATTTCTCTTGCCCGAATAGCGGCAACACGAGCGAAAATACGGCCAGAATAAGAATGAAACGTTTCATAAAATGGAATTTTCCAGCGGGCTTGCTTTAAATCGAGCGCCGCAAGAAGGGGCACGCTAATGGATAAACTTTACTCGTCAAGAAAACAGCGCGGCCAAAAGGACATCCAAGCTCGCTTTCTCGCTGCCATTGCCTTCCTCGCCTGCCTTGCCGGTGGCCCGCAGCCCGTTCACGCGATCACGCTCTCGCAGAGTGATGCTCTCAGGATTGGGAAAAAGATCTGGCAAAACGAATGCAATGGAAGCGTCGCTGGTCTCACCTCGTGGAATGAGGGTGAAAACTTCGCTTCGCTCGGCATTGGTCATTTCATCTGGTATCCAAAAGGCCAGCGCGGTCCGTTCGAAGAAAGCTTTCCGAAGCTTGTAATCTTTATCTCGAGTCGCGGCGCGAAATTGCCAACGTTACTTTTAAAAATCGACGAGACTCCGTGTCCGTGGAATTCTCGGGCCGAGTTTTTGCACGCTCAGCACACGCCGGAGATGAACCAATTGCGCCGATTTCTTGCTGACACCGTCGATGTTCAGACCGAATTTCTCATTGCGCGGCTACAGAATGCGCTTCCGAAGATGCTAGTGGAAGCGGTGCCTTCCGAACGCGCGCATGTACAGGGCCAATTCGAGCGTGTCGCGGACACGCCACAAGGCTGTTATGCACTTGCCGATTATGTGAACTTCAAAGGTGAAGGAGTCTTGCACACGGAGCGTTATCGAGATCAAGGCTGGGGCTTGCTTCAGGTTCTCGAAGGCATGCATCAGACAGGGCGTGGCGCGACGGCGGTCGAAGAATTCTCCCGATCGGCAAGAGAGGTTTTGATTCGGCGCGTCCAAAACGCCCCCGCTCAGCGGCATGAATCACGATGGTTATCTGGTTGGCTTCAGCGCGTAAAGAGTTACAGTCGCGACTAATTTATGCCGGCAACCCTCCTCAGATATTTCTGTGCACTGCTGGCGGCCGCGCTGACGTACGCCGCCAGCGCTCAGATACGTTCCGGACCAACGCAGCCACAACCTTTGCGCAAAGCTTCCCAACTCATTCAGAGGCAAGAGCCGATCAAGATCAATCACTCCTTAATGACACAAGCCACGCCTGATTCCGTGCACGTTGTGATTTCTCTTCCAAAACAGCGCGCCTATCTCATGATTGGCGAGCAAATCGTCATCGACAGCCCTATATCGTCTGGCAAGCGCGGGCACACTTCACCCACGGGACATTTACCCGTGCTCGAAAAGGACCCGAATCATCACTCCAGTCTTTACGGTGACTTCGTGGACGGTTCCGGGCGTATCGTTCGCGCAGGTGTGAGTGCGCGAATTGATTCGGCTCCAAGTGGAACCCATTTCGTAGGCGCAACAATGAAATGGTTCATGCGACTTACCGGCGATGGTGTGGGCATGCACGTCGGGATTCTGCCGGGATATCCTGCCTCGCACGGTTGCATTCGAATGCCATTTGATGGAGCGAAGTTATTTTACGATCGAGTAAAGGTTGGTACGCCTGTCGACGTGGGTGACTACTGATTCGATCTTGATATTAATTTCTTGCGCAGAAGATCGAAGGCGGCTTGCGCCGCGAGTTCCTTGAAGGTTTCACGATCGCTCGGGAAGAAAAACTTCCTCGCGATTGTCTGATCCAACGACGCGAGCGCGACGTAAACAGTGCCGACTGGTTTCCCTGGTGATCCTCCGGTTGGTCCTGCTATTCCGGTGGTTGAAAGAGCAAATGTCGATCGTGCGCGCATTCGCGCGCCTTCTGCCAGCGCACGCGCGACTGGCTCACTGACTGCGCCGTAACGCTCGATCAATTTGAGATCAACACCGAGCGCGTTAATCTTCGCCTCGTTTGAATAGACAATGTAGCCGGCGAGAAGAACTGTGGAAGCGCCTGGCATATTCGTAATTCGATTCGCGAGCAAACCGCCAGTGCAAGACTCTGCCAGGGCAAGTGTCTCTTTTCTTTTCGTAAGAAGTTTTATAATTACCTTTTCCAGAGCAGCTTCGCTTGTGGAGTAAATCGAGTCTCCCAGCGTAGTTCTGATGATTTTATCCGCTCGCTCAAGCGCGTTGGACTCGCCGATGATTCGGACATCGACGTCTCCGGGTCGTGAGCAATAACCAAGTTCCACTCCGGAGATTGCTGAAATCCTCTGGCCGATCGCCTCTTCAACCAGCGATTCACCGATCCCCGTGACATGGTAAATGCGGCACTCAAACGGCTTCGAAGGTCGAACAATCGAATGCAAGATCGGCATCACCGACCGCCCAAACATTGGCTGAAGCTCACGCGGTGGACCCGGCAGAGCAAAGAGATGCGGTGAAGCAATGTGCGAATTGATATTCGCCTTTAAATATAATCCCGACGCACTCCCGTTTTCGTTTGGAAGAATCTGCGCGCCAGCCGGCACATCAGCCTGACGGGCAATACCCGAAGTCCATTTGATTCCACGCGTTTGAAGTCTTTGCCGAAGCGAAGCCAGCAGTTGTGGATGCTGATGCAACTCTAATCCAAGCAAACCGGCAATCATCTCCCGCGTTATATCATCGCTGGTTGGACCTAAGCCACCGGTCACAAAGAGGATTTCGGCGCGTAAAAACAACTCCGCCAGTGCATCTCGAATCGCCTGGCCATCGGGAACCGTACGTCGTTCTTCGATGCGCAGACCTAAGGGAAAAATCTCGCGGGCAATGAATGCAAGGTGCGCGTCCTGCACATCGCCGAGCAAGAGTTCTGTGCCGGTGTTGAGAATAGCCGTGCGCATGCGTAACGATCTGCGTTTAGCTATAGCAATAAGCTGAATCAATGCGAGGTCAGCTCTTTATATAGCCATAGTTGCAACGGCGATGATTTAGAGCTGCGTCTCCTCGGCTGGCGGAGCCAGCTTTGCCGCACACCAAATACTGCACGTAAAAACCTATACTTTCGGCCCTGTCGGATATGGGATGGGCAGGACT
>Ga0209268_1001907_pt1 | contig 10149 bp, 10 predicted proteins | sample GraSoiAngelo_143_FD_185900 | JGI IMG/M metagenome (GOLD analysis project Ga0209268, IMG submission 185900) | Grasslands soil microbial communities from the Angelo Coastal Reserve, California, USA - 14_1009_02_30cm (SPAdes) (version 2) | ecosystem: Environmental > Terrestrial > Soil > Grasslands ... | reverse complement strand
CTGACCAGATTTCGAATGTGCCAAGAAATTTATGGCACCTTGCTCGTCACACGCATTGGGAGGCTCGCTTATGCTCATGCGTTGTTCTCGAACTGCACGGGTTTTTATTCTCCGACTATGTCGACCTGCTTGGCTGGTGGGGCTTCTGATATTGGCCGCGTCACCGCTATTGGCGCAGACCTTTGAACCGACGCTTACCGTCGGAGCCGGAATACAAACCAACTACAGCCATATGGAACCTACCGGCGCCGAAGGCCTCGATCAATTCGCGCTTGGCCACGCGCGTATTTATCTCGCCGGAGACGTAACGGAAAATATTAGCGTGATGTTTAACACCGACTATAACAACTCCACCAACAACATGGGGATCCTGGATTTGGTGGGACAATTTCATATATCGCCCAAACTCAACGTGTGGTTCGGGCGCTTTCTTCCGCCGAGCGATCGCGCCAACCTTTACGGCCCGTTCTACGCCAACGAGTGGTCAGTGTATAACGATGGCATCCAAGACGGATATCCCTTTGTCTTCCAAGGTCGCGACAATGGCGTAGCGTATTGGGGAGACTTCAAGGCCGGCGCAGCCAAGGTAAAAGTCTCAGTGGGTACGTTTGACGGCACTTCCGCAGACAGGAATACCAGTCTTATCTGGGCCGGACGCGTCCAGATTGATTTCTGGGATCCGGAGAACGGCTACTACTTGAACGGCACCTACTATGGGGACAAAAACCTGCTCGCTATCGGTGGGGCCACCCAAGTGCAGTCCGGCAAGACGGCCACAACGGTGGACTTCCTCATGGAGAGAAAGGTCCCAGGCGGAGGGGCCTTTACGATCGAGAGCGAATATGCGCGCTACAACGGACTCGGCGGATATGACCCCACCCACAAAAGCCAAGGAGGTTACGGGCTGGCGTCGTTCCTCATTCCGCAAGCGGTTGGCATCGGTAAATTCGAAGTTCTCGGCAAATACGCCATAACGGAGTCCACCAACGGAGGACCCTTCAACCCGAGCTACCGTCAAAACACCACCGAGGTGAACCTTAATTACATCATCAAGCAGTTCGATGCGCGCGTGATGAGCTTTTATAGGGATACCAGATTCAACCGCGTAAAACCAAATTCCTGGGAGGCAGGCGTCGGCCTGCAGCTCCAGATCTCCAAGCAGATCTTGAAATAAAATTTATGACTGGAAAATCATAAGGAGGACAAATGAAATCTAAATGTTTGCGTATCACAGGCCTATTGCTTGCCGTGGGGATGACCTTCTCGGGAATGGCCAAGGCTCAGGACACCATTAAGGTGGGCGTGCTGCATTCTCTTTCGGGCACGATGGCCATCAGCGAGACGACATTGAAAGACACAATCCTCATGATGATCGACGAACAAAACAAGAAGGGCGGATTGCTTGGCAAGAAGATTGAGGCGGTTGTCGTCGATCCGGCATCCAATTGGCCACTCTTTGCCGAGAAGGCGCTGGGGTTGTTGGAAAAGGACAAAGTCACCGTAGTCTTTGGATGCTGGACTTCGGTCTCCAGAAAATCAGTGCTGCCTGTTTTCGAAAAGGATAACGGCTTGCTCTTTTACCCTGTTCAATATGAAGGGGAAGAGTCGTCGAGGAACGTTATCTACACCGGCGCTGCTCCGAATCAGCAGGCCGTTCCCGCTGTCAACTATTTGATGAACGAAGTCGGCGTGAAGCGGTGGGTGCTCGACGGACTACGTCTATCCCCGGACGACCAACAAAATTCTCGAAGCCTACCTGCTTTCCAAGGGCGTGAAACCCGCGGACATTTCGATCAACTACACGCCATTCGGTTACTCCGACTGGCAAGCGCGTGTTGCCGCGATCAAGCAGTTCGGCTCTGCCGGAAAGAAGACCGCGGTCGTCTCGACGATTAATGGTGATGCTAATGTTCCGTTCTACAAAGAGCTGGCCAACCAAAAGATTTCGGCGGAGGACATTCCAGTTGTCGCTTTCTCGGTTGGTGAAGAAGAACTTTCGGGCCTAGATGCTAAGCCACTCGTTGGCCATCTGGCGGCATGGAACTATTTTGAAAGCATCAACACATCTGAGAACAAGGCGTTCATCGCAAAATGGCACACCTTCATCAAGAACCCCAAGCGGACCACCAACGATCCTATGGAAGCGCATTACATCGGCTTTAATCTTTGGGTGAAGGCGGTACAGAAAGCGGGAACGACTGACGTGGACAAAGTAATTGCCGCGCTGCCGGGCCTTGAAACGCCGGACCTGACCGGCGGCATCGCCAAAGTGCTGCCGAACCATCACATCACCAAGCCGGTTTACATCGGCGAGGTCCGCGCCGACGGCCAGTTCGACGTGGTTTGGAAAACCAACGGCACGGTGCCCGGGCAAGCTTGGTCCACCTATCTGCCGGCGGATAAGGACATCGTCGCAGATTGGGTGACGCTGAAATGTGGTAACTATAATAAAGCAACCAAAAAGTGCGCGGGACAGAACTACAAATGAAAAAGTCTTTCATCCGGCTTGGCGTGCAGTGGCTGTTTGTATTGCTGCTGCTCGCCAACCTGAGCGCTCGCCGGGTATACGCCCAATCAGCGAGCGATGCGAACTTCCTCGCGGCGGTTGGGGAACTGCGTGACGCGACGTTCGCCGACAAAGAAAATATCATTGAGCGGTTGGTCCAAAGCGGTCATGCGAATGCCCGGCCTGTCCTCACAGCCTTCCTGGAAGATCGCCTCTACGTCCGCAACGAGGATCAGAAGATTTTCCTCGTCAAGTCGGCGACAGAAGAGAGTTCATCTTCACTTGAACTAATCGATACACTTTCTCTGAAAGGTGCTGGTTTAGCTCCCATTGATCAGCTTACTAAAATCGGCACCAACAACCATTTGCGACGCATATTGAAAACGATGCTGGCACGCTTTGAGTTGTCGAGCACAGATCCATCGGTTCGCTTAAACGCCGTACGAGACATCGAGAAGGACTTGGACGAAGGCAACGTGCGGCTGCTGCGCGAGCGGAGCGGCGTGGAAACCGATTCAAGGGTTAAAAAGGAACTTGATACAGGTCTGGCACTGGCCGCGCTGGGTGATTCGAATGTGCAGGCACGTCTCTCCGCGATATCTACCCTCCGCTACAGCCTCCGGCAGGATGCGCTGAACAAATTGGAGGCTTTGCTCGAGAAATCTCCCGACGGTAGCTTTGTGGAGCGCGATGAACGTGTGCGGCATGCCGCTGCGGCTGCGGTGGAGTTCATCAGTCGGTGGCGCACGTTCTATTCGGGAATCGAAACACTTTTTTTTGGACTTAGTCTTGGGTCTGTGCTCGTATTGATTGCCATTGGACTCGCAATTACGTTTGGTGTGATGGGAGTCATCAACATGGCACACGGCGAGCTGATGATGCTCGGCGCTTACACCACCTACGTTGTCCAAGTGGCGATGCCGGGTCACACTGCGATATCTATCCTTGTGGCGATTCCGGCAGCGTTTTTAGTCGCAGGATTTACTGGTATTCTGATCGAGCGCACGATAATCCGTTTCCTCTACGGGCGCCCCCTGGAGACGCTGCTCGCTACCTTTGGCGTCAGCCTCATCCTGCAGCAACTCGTGCGCTCGATTTTTACCGCGCTCAACCGATCGGTCGAGACACCTGCCTGGATGAGCGGGTCACTCCAGTTGAACGAATCGCTCGCGATCACCTACAACCGCCTCTACATCGTGATCTTCACGCTGCTTGTTTTCTCGGCTCTTCTCATAGTGCTGAAGCACACTCGAATGGGACTAAAAATCAGGGCTGTTTCGCAGAACCGCGCCATGGCCAGAGCGATGGGCATCCGCAGCGAGTGGGTTGACGCAATGGCGTTTGGGCTCGGCTCTGGGATTGCCGGTGTAGCCGGTGTGGCGCTAAGCCAGTTAACCAATGTCAACCCTAACTTGGGCCAATCGTATATCATCGATTCTTTCCTGGTCGTCGTTTTTGGGGGCGTCGGGAGTCTATGGGGCGCCATGGTTGGCGGCATGTCGATGGGAGTTGTCAACCAACTCCTTGAGCCTTATTCTGGAGCTGTACTGGCAAAGATTTTCGTGCTTATAGCGCTGATTCTTTTCATCCAGACCCGGCCGCGCGGCTTGTTCCCTCCAACCGGCCGCTCGTCAGAAAACCAGTAGGCATGCCTCAATACAAAGATTCGGGAACCCGATGGTTTCTGGGTGCTCTTGCCCTGGTCATTATTGTGGTGCCGATACTCAATCAGGTCGCACCCCCGTCATCGTCCTTTCACATCTCGGCCTACGGACTCACGCTGGTTGGCAAGTACCTCTGCTATGCGATACTCGCACTCTCTTTGGATCTGATCTGGGGGTACTGCGGCATTCTGAGCCTAGGCCATGCCGTTTTCTTTTCGCTCGGCGGCTACGCGATGGGCATGTACCTGATGCGCCAGATCGGCCCGAGGGGCGTTTACGGCGATCCCGTGTTACCCGACTTCATGGTGTTTCTCAATTGGAAGTCGTTGCCATGGTTTTGGTATGGCTTTAACCATTTCTGGTTTGCCCTGCTGATGATGGCCCTCGTGCCGGGATTGCTGGCGCTGGCATTCGGGTGGTTTGCGTTCCGGTCACGCGTAACGGGCGTATATTTTTCGATCATTACTCAAGCACTGACCTACGCCCTAATGCTTGCGTTCTTTCGAAACGACATGGGTTTTGGTGGCAACAACGGATTCACCGATTTTAAGGACATCCTGAGTTTCGATCTCCACTCCGACAGGGTGCGCATGGTCCTGCTGGTGATTACCGCAGTCATGCTTGCGGCTAGCTACATGGTGTGCCGCATGATTGTCGCGTCGCGCGCAGGGCGCGTGATGCGCGCGATCCGCGACGCGGAGAACCGAACTCGTTTTCTCGGTTATCGCGTGGAGTCATTCAAACTGTGGGTTTTTGTGTTTTCAGGTGTCCTCGCTGGTATCGCTGGCGCGCTTTACGTTCCGCAGATTGGAATTATCAACCCCAGTGAATTTTCGCCAATCAACTCGATCGAAGTCGTTATATGGGTCTCCGTAGGAGGGCGGGGCACGCTCTACGGCGCGGCGGCGGGCGCCGTTCTGGTGAACTACGCCAAAACGTATTTTACCAGCACGATTCCTGAAGCATGGTATTACGCCCTTGGTGCGTTGTTTGTGCTGGTGACGCTCTTTCTGCCTCGCGGAATCGTCGGCCTCGTGCAAGGCCACGCCCCGTGGCGCGGTAGGACTTGGAGGACCGCGAGTGCAAACCGATAAGGCGCACGCGTTAAGAAAATGACCGTTCGCGGCAAGATCCTCTATATCGACGACCTCACCGTCAGCTTCGATGGGTTCAAGGCGCTCAACGAACTGACGCTATACGTCGATCCGGGGGAACTGCGCTGCATCATCGGACCGAACGGCGCGGGTAAAACAACCATGATGGATGTCATCACCGGCAAGACCCGTCCGGATTCGGGAACGGTGTGGTTTGGCGACAAGTTGAACCTCCTCGCACTGTCCGAGCCGGAAATCGCGCAGGTTGGAATCGGGCGGAAATTTCAGAAACCGACCGTATTCGAGCAGCTGACGGTGTTTGAAAACCTCGATTTGGCATTGGCTGGCGGCAAGTCTTTCTTGAACACGGTGTTCGCTAAGAGGACGGCTGCGCAACAGAAGAAAATCGAAGAGGTCCTCGACATCATCGGCCTCGCCGACCAACACGAGTTGCCGGGAAGAATACTCACTCACGGCCAGAAGCAATGGCTTGAGATCGGCATGCTTCTGATGCAGGAACCAGAACTGCTTCTGGTTGACGAGCCAGTCGCCGGCATGACCTCGGAAGAGATCGAGCGCACAGCAAGGCTGCTACAGTCCCTCGCGGGCGACCACTCCGTCGTCGTGGTCGAACACGACATGGATTTCGTTCGTTCCATTGGCAAGCGCGTCACCGTGTTGCACGAAGGGCGCGTGCTCGCCGAAGGCGACATGCATCAGGTGCAAAAGGATCCACGCGTCATAGAAGTTTATCTTGGAGCATAGGCTTGCTCGCGATCAAGGGCCTCAACCAGTTCTACGGCGGCAGCCACACCTTGTGGGATGTGGATCTCGACATCGCTCCCGGCTCGCGCATGTGCCTGATGGGCCGCAACGGCATGGGCAAGACGACGCTCCTGAAGTGCATCATGGGGCTGCTGCCGGGAACTTCGGGCAGCATCACTTTTGAAGGACTCGATTTGCTCAAGTGTCCCCCCGAGGAGAGGGCCAGGATCGGTATCGGGTACGTGCCACAGGGGCGTGAAATTTTTTCGCAGCTGACGGTAGAGGAAAACCTGGGTGTAGGCCTGGGTATTCGCAAGAGCGGCGCCCGGACGATCCCCCAGCGTGTCTTCGATTTGTTTCCCGTACTGAAGCAAAAGCTGAACCAGCGTGGCGGCGATCTTTCCGGCGGGCAGCAGCAGCAGCTCGCGATTGGCCGAGCACTCGTTCTGGAGCCGAAGTTGCTGATTCTTGATGAGCCTACTGAAGGGATACAACCAAATATCGTCCACGAGATCGGCGACATTGTGTTGAAGCTGAACAAAGAAGAGCGGCTGGCTGTCCTTCTAGTCGAACAGAAGCTGCCGTTCGCTCGTCGTGTGGCGACCGAGTTCTGCATACTCGCCAATGGAAGACGAGTTTCTGCGGGAGCGATTGGTGAACTGACAAACGAAGTCGCGCGCGCACATCTGAGCGTGTAACGGCCAATAGCGATTTTCCGTAATGCTGGTATCTATGTCAGGGGGTCCTCTGGAATATTGCCCACTTGTCGGATAAACTGCGGTTCCTTGCACAGCGACTAAAACCGCTGATGCGTGAGAGACACTCGTAATTTACATGAACACTGGGTTGCAACTGTGCATTTGACGCCAAGAGAGATTGAGAAGCTTCTCATCGCCACAGCTGCCGATTTGGCGCGCAAGCGCCGTGCCCGAGGCCTGAAACTGAACCATCCGGAAGCGGTGGCGTTGATTAGCGCAGAGATTCTGGAAGCCATCCGGGATGGTAAGTCTGTCTCCGAATTGATGGAGTATGGCGCCGGGATCCTGCGCCGCGAAGACGTGATGGAGGGAGTGCCGGAAATGATTGCCGATGTTCAGGTCGAGGGAACATTCCCGGACGGGACCAAGCTCGTGACTGTCCATCATCCCATCCATTAGGCATGGCCCTGCTTTGAAGCAAGGAGTAACACATGATTCCAGGTGAATATTTTCTTGCGCCGGGTCCCGTGGTCGCGAATATGGGTCGGCGAACGCAAGAACTCGAGGTTGCCAATACCGGCGACCGCCCGATTCAGGTTGGCTCGCATTTTCATTTCTTTGAGGTCAATAGAGCCTTGCGGTTTGAACGCGCACGGGCTTTTGGGATGCGACTCAACATTCCGTCGGGAACTGCGGTTCGCTTCGAGCCTGGCGATAGTAAGAACGTTACGTTGGTCGAGTTGGCCGGCGCCTCAAAAGTATTTGGTCTGAACGGACTCACAAATGGCTCGGCAGATCAGTCCATCGAGCAAAGTTCCACAAGGAAGAGAGCATGCGAGGCTGCGAAGTTGCAAGGCTTTGAGGGGAGTTGAATCGCATGGCTCTTGAAATTACGCGCAAGCAATATGCCGCGCTCTATGGTCCTACCACTGGTGATCGGATTCGACTCGCAGATACAGAACTTCTAATCGAAATCGAACGCGACCTCACGACGCCAGGTGACGAAGCCAAATTTGGCGGTGGCAAAGTGCTGCGCGACGGCATGGGTCAGTCAGCTTCCGCCACCTCGCAAGCAGGTGCTCTCGACGTTGTGATCACCAACGCCGTGATCGTGGACCATTGGGGAATCGTAAAGGCAGACATCGGAATCCGCGGCGGGCGGATCGTAGCAATCGGCAAGTCCGGCAATCCTGACATCATGAATGGCGTCACTCCAGGAATGATTGTCGGTGCCGGCACGGAAGCAATCGCTGGCGAAGGAAAAATCATCACAGCGGGTGGCATTGATCCCCATGTCCACTTCATTTGTCCGCAGCTTGTCTGGACGGCTCTCTCGGCAGGCCTGACCACGCTGATCGGAGGCGGCACCGGTCCAGCTACGGGAACCAACGCTACAACGTGCACACCTGGACCGTGGAATATCCATCGGATGATTGAATCCGGCGAGGGATTGCCCATCAATCTGGGTTTTCTCGGCAAGGGCAATGCTTCGTTTCCTGACCCCCTGCGGGAACAGGTCCTGGCCGGAGCGATCGGGTTGAAACTTCACGAAGATTGGGGAACAACGCCCGCCGCTATTGATTGTGCCCTCTCCGTAGCAGATGAATTCGACGTGCAGGTGGCAATTCATACGGATACGCTCAACGAAGCTGGCTTCGTACAAGATACAATTCGCGCGTTCAAGGGCCGCACCATCCACACGTATCACACCGAAGGCGCCGGCGGGGGACATGCGCCCGACATTATCCGGGTCTGCGGCGAGTCCAACTGCCTTCCGTCGTCGACGAATCCGACCATGCCATTCACCATAAATACCCTGGACGAGCATTTGGACATGCTCATGGTCTGCCATCATCTCAGTCCCTCCATTCCCGAAGACGTCGCATTCGCCGAATCCCGCATCCGCGCCGAGACCATCGCGGCGGAAGATGTACTGCACGATTTGGGCGCCATTAGCATGATGTCATCGGATGCCCAGGCAATGGGACGGATCGGAGAGGTGATCATCCGAACCTGGCAGACGGCCGACAAGATGAAGCGACAAAGAGGATTCCTGCCTGGAGAGAAAACGGGCAGCGACAACCTACGGGTCCGGCGCTATGTAGCAAAGTTCACCATTAACGCCGCCATCGCGCACGGAATCGCTCACGAAGTCGGCTCCGTCGAGGTCGGCAAGTTTGCCGATCTGGTCATCTGGCAACCGGCCTTCTTTGGAGTGAAACCCGATCTTGTCATCAAGGGCGGCTTGATTGCCTGGTCCGCCATGGGTGATGCTGGCGCTTCGATTCCCACGCCGCAGCCGGTTCTCTTCCGGCCGATGTTCGGCAGCTATGGACGCGCCTTGCAAAGCACTTCTCTTATATTTGTGTCGGCGGCTGCAATGGAGGCGGGCCTTCCCGCGGAGCTCGGCTTGAAAAAGCGTGCATGTGCTGTGAAGAACTGTCGAAGCATCTCCAAACGCGACATGATTAACAATGACCTGCTGCCCCACGTGGAAGTTGACGCGGAAACATACGAGGTGCGCGCGGACGGCGAACTTCTTACGTGCGAGCCTGCGAGCATTTTGCCGATGGCACAACGCTACTTCCTTTTTTGAGTGCTCAAGCCCATGAGAATCTTTCGTACTGCACTGATGGCCGTTATAGACGGGTTACCCGTGCGTATCGATCCTGCGGATTTGCAAGGCAAAGAAGCCGACAGGCTGTTGCTGACGTGGGAGCAGCGGCGGTGGCTGCGCGGCCGTTTTACCACGGAAATGGGGCGTATGGTTGGCATCGCGCTTCCGACCGGAACACAAATCGAGTCAGGCCAGATACTTTGGATCGGTGCCGAATGGTATTTGACAATGGAGGCTGCAGTTGAGTCTTTGCTAGTTATTCAGCCCGAAGATCAACAACAAGCGATCCTCACGGCCTTCGAAATTGGCAACCTACATTTTCCGCTTGCACTCGATGCCCACGGGATCCTCGTGCCGGATGATTCGGCCATGGTCCAATTGCTCAAGCGAATCGGCGTACGTTGGGAGAGGCGCCGCGCCGCGTTCCAGCCCGCTGGAAAGGCTCGCCCCCATGAAGCCTGAGACCTTCGTTGGCCTTCTGCAATTCAGTGATGGGCTGTTCCCCGTGGGCTCCTACGCGCACTCCTTCGGTCTCGAGTCCTACGCTGCAGCGGGAACAATTCGCGACGCCAATGATGTCCAGTCCTTCCTACTTTCGTATCTGCAGGGTTCCGTCGCACCCACCGATGTTGTCGCTGTGCTCGCATCATGGAAAGTGGCACTTCGTGAACAGCCTCCGGGAATGGAGGAGTGCCTCAACATCGACCGACGTCTCGATGCTATGAAGCTAGCTGGCGAAGCCCGTGACGCCAGCCGGCAAATGGGAAGGCAGGTATTGCGCATTGCAACCAATTTGGGTGAGCCT
>Ga0209268_1001906_pt1 | contig 10150 bp, 9 predicted proteins | sample GraSoiAngelo_143_FD_185900 | JGI IMG/M metagenome (GOLD analysis project Ga0209268, IMG submission 185900) | Grasslands soil microbial communities from the Angelo Coastal Reserve, California, USA - 14_1009_02_30cm (SPAdes) (version 2) | ecosystem: Environmental > Terrestrial > Soil > Grasslands ... | reverse complement strand
ACAAATTGTCGCACGTAACCGAAGACCATATCAAGAGTAGGGTCTGATTGCAGTTCGGCGCATTGACGCTCCAGTTTGGTTGAAGTCCAAAGATCATCGGCATCGAGAAACGCTAGGAGTTGATGGCGCGCGAGTTTGACGCCCGCGTTGCGAGCCGCGGCCGCTCCTCTGCGTGGTTGTTGAATCAAACGGACGCCGCTTCCGGAATACTGAGAGACTATAGTTGCAGTTTCATCTTTGGATCCATCATCGACGACCAACAGTTCGGCCGGCGGTTTGGTTTGCTCGAGTACGCTGCCGATGGCATCCGCGATATATCGTTCACCGTCGCGCACTGGAATGATGACGCTGACCTTCATTCCAGTGTTCGCCGCCCTTCCAGCGCTTGCTTGACAACGCGGAGCACTGCAACCCGCCACTGTTGCGCACGCGCGGCGCTGTAAGTCGTGCTGTTTCCGTGCAGCCGTTTGTGCACTAGCACCTCATCAATCACCTTCATCTTCAAACCGACATGGCGTGCGCGCGCATACCATTCGGTGTCCTCCGCTTGTCGGAAAGAGCGATCAAAATAACCTGCGCGCTCGAAAGCGCGGCGCCGAGCCACTAGCGTTTCGATCAGATAACCGGGCACATCCACGCCCAAAAGTTCAGAAGGAAAACCAGGGGGCGGCACTGTGATACTGCGATCAAGAAAGGCTCGAACAAGTCCGATACAATAATCGAGCTCCGGTTCAGCCATCAGACATTCTGCTTGCTTCCTCAACTTATGCGAAACCCAGATGTCATCGTGGGAAGTGAAAGCCATTAACTCGCCACGCGCCAGTTGAATACCGAGATTGAGTGAACCGGCAATCCCAAGCGGCGGATGGTTCGCAATAAAGCGAACCCCCTCGGTAGTGAATTGCCGTACGATCGATTCCGTCTCGTCAGTCGATTCGTCATCCACAACAAGAACTTCATAGGGTCGGTGATCTTGCGCCAGCACGCTCCGTAAAGATTCCTCGAGATATTGAGCACCATTTTTGACGGCGAGAATAACACTGACGGAAGGAAGTGAGTTCATCCTGGTTTCATTGAGCGACCGAGACCTTGCATAAACTGCTGCAGGAATCGTGGCACGAGGGCAGGTTCGCCGCCGAGTGCAAGCTGGAAAGAAGGTATCCGATTTGTCAGCGCGGCGATCATGCGAAAATTGTTAGCCCCTACGCCGGGAAGTTGAAAAAGTGTGCTCGGGGCCAGTGCGCGGGCAGCCGCCCCCGATCCAACTCGCGTAAACCGTGGCTGTCCTTCGTTATTGTTTTCTTTCGAAACACGAGGCAATACCATCGCACGCAGAGGCAATTCCCTGCGAAAACTCTCCGGAAAAGATCGATAAAGGTCGAAGCCAATTTTGCCGCCGGGCTCACGCCCAATTTCATATAGAGAAACTCTGCGGCTGAGAGCTGGAAAAGCGGCTAACGTTTTGGCGTCAAGCTTCGCAGAGCAATAGAGGCTGTGGACGGTTGGTCTTTCGGCTCCCGCCCGAACAACGCAATAATCATCGGCAAGATAGCTCCATGTATCGTCCAGCAGAGACGCCAGCGCTGTTGTCGACTTACCAGACCCACCGCGACCCGCCAGCAACACGGCACCGCGATCTTCGCTTCCGATGGCTGCAGCATGAATTAAGAACGAGCTGTCGCCTCCAAGCGCGTGGCACCAATGAAAGAGTATGAGGAAAGGGGCGGCGCGTTCGTGCAATGGAAGCTGTGTGTAATCTCGTGTCCACCACAAACCAATCCGGCGGTTCACATCGTACAGCCTAAGTATGCCGAGCTGAAAGAAAGCGCAGAAGCCTTCGTTGTTGTACCTGACAATGTCGCCTGATGAGACATAATCTTGATTGGTCCACGGGGGAGACCACATGGGAATACCTGAATGAGCCGAATCACACGCTAGAATCTTGAAGTTGGTTTCAATCTTCTCCTCTGAGAGCTCCTGGTGTGCGACGGCCGGAAAGAGAAGATTTTCGAGGGCGCTGTCACAAAAGTGAATGGTCGCGCGCTTGCCGCCGCCGATATGAATGGATTTTGTGACCGCTTCAGAACATTCACACGCAGCAGCTGCGACTGCTAGTACACGTTCGAAGTAATCCGCTGGGCCAGCAATGTTCTGAGCCGCCGTCGGCCGCTTCGGACCAGAAAAGCAGCCGATCATTCGACCTGTTTCGTGCTCGGGTTCGGTAAGAGTGCGTGCGGCCAGCCCGTCTCGTCTACTTCATGAATCGGATCGAGTAACAACAAATCCTGCATGTCCGTGTACTTCTGCAGCGCCGGTCTCTCAAATCGGTCTAGCGTCATCCTCTGTCGAGCTACCTCCTCCGAGGCTTTTGCCGGTTCGCTTGTGATTTCCACAATCAGATTTTCTTCAACCAGTTCACGCACGAAGTCCTCCACAGCAGGAGCAATGCCATTGCTCCCTCCAAAATGCTGTTGCAGATTTTCGATTACGGAACCCACGGAGTCTCCCCGAACGATGCAATCCCAAATCAGGGCGCCGCTACCCGAAAAGCTGAAATAATTGCCGCTATCGAGATTGATTAGGACGGTCTCGTCCTCAAACGCCTCGTAAACAACTTTCGGTGTGTTGGCTCGATAGTGTATCGGAAGAGTTGCAGCCATAAAGTGAACGGATTTCTACAGCACAGAGCCCCGATTTAATCCTAAGTCGCAATCCTTGTCAAAACATGATTTCACCTTCCCGATCACCCCAATCGCTTATATAACAGGAGCTGCGTAAAGTGTTCCGGCGAATTGATGCGGCCTCAGCATCCGGAATTTTTCAATGCTATGCTAGGGACGATCGACGACAGAGGAAGAAGTGCGACGAACCAAGCGCCTGAGTTACCGCTCATCCTTGGAGGACACTCGTTCATCCGTCAGTTGGGCAATGATCCAGCGGTTCCTAAGCGAGACCAGTGCCGGATCGTTGACTCGTGCCTGGACCATGCTGTTCGATGGTTCGACACCACTTATCAGCCCGAGCGGATCGCCCTCGGGAATGTATTTCAGGCAATCGGGAGACGCAACGAAGCGACGATCATGGCTTGGAACTTCTTTACAGATTTTTCACCAGACGATCCTGTTGGAAAACCGGAATACTACCAGCCGCACCACATCGATGTCATTCTCGAACAGCTCCAAACCGATTATATCGACTGCCTGGTCGCCATTTTGTTGAATGACCCCGACGAGAACAAACGACAGGAAGAGCTGTTGATCGAGTGGCAGAGAAAAGGCTACGTGCGCTCGTTGGGACTTTGGATTCAAGATCCGCCGACCATTGAGCAGTTTCGGCATGACAACCCGTTTCGATTTGCAATCCGGCCGTTCAACATCACGACTGATGAGGGTGCTCCCATCTTCTCGACCTGCAAGATGGCAGGGTGGGAAACACTCGCCACGTCGCCATTTTTACGCGGCTGGGAGCTCGACAGAATGATCGCCGCGGCATCGGCACGCGGATACGGCGACACCGAGACTTTACGTCCGATTGTGGCAGACTTGATGCTGCGGTTCTCGCTGTTTCAGCGCGACGTCGATCGGGTCATCATTGGCATGAGAAAAGTCGAATGGATTAAGCGAAATGCTGAAAGCGTTTCCAAGGGACCACTCACGCCCGACGAGCAGCGCCGATTACAGCATCTGCAAAGGCTCACCCTCAAGAAGCAGCATTGGTGGGAGCGTATCCGCCGCTTGTTCTGATACATTCGCCATCGGAAGCCGCGTGGCGCCTGCCAGCAAGTTTGTCGGGAACACCGAAGGCGATAAGGTGTGCGTCAATATCTTTCGTCACCACGGATCCAGCTCCAATCACCGTACCGTTTCCTATGTGAACTCCGTCCAGGATCTTGCAGCCGGCACCGATCCATACGTCCTCGCCAATGGCAATCCCCTTCTTCGTCAAGCCTTGAGAATTCATCGGTCTATCGACTCTGGTCAGGTCGTGATTTGCAGGAACGATGATCGCTGAATTCTTGCTAGCAACGAGCGTTTGCCTCTCATAATGCTCTCCTCGTTCGTCAAGTGCTTGCTTCTCTTGTATTGATGTCGTCTCGCTGCATTATCAATGCACTTTGGGGGCGACTTCGTAGGGGCACACAAGCGATTAGAACGAATCGAGCAGCATGAGACAATCTAGGAGCGCTTCAGTCTCATGCTTACAATCCTTCCACAACGAGGCTTTGGGCCGTTTGCGCGCCTCGGGATTTGTATCAAGCCCAGCCCAAAACCAGCCACCGTGTTTCGCATCGATCAGATATTCTTTCACGTATTCCCAAAGGCGCAGGAAGTGCCTCAGATACTTTTCATCAGCAGGTCGGAGCCGGGCTATTGCCAAAAGCAGGCTCATCCCATCCGCCTGAACCCACCACGTCTTATCGCGCACGTAGATGACAAAGCCGTCCATATAGGTCCGGCCGAAACTGGATCCGGCCGAGTGAAATCCGCCGTGGTCCGGATCCCACGCGATTCGTAACATTGTGTCGACGATAGATGCGCTGACTCGTTCAGTCGCTGGGTCAACAGCCCCAGCAAGGGCTTCCGAAGCCGCTAGCAGATGCTTCGCCGTATGAAGAGTCTGCCCGTAACGGGCAAAGTCGGGTACCGGCGTCCAGTCGGGATGGACGAACATGTGCATGACTCCCGGTGCGACAACGAAGCGATCGCGCACAATACACAGCAATTCGTCCAGACGCTTCCTGAGCAGCGTGTCCGGCCAGACGCGATAAAGGTCGGCGAAGCAGTCCAGGAGATCTGCGGTGGTATTGCCATCCTTGAAACCGAAGGGCGCCCCGATAGGATCTCGAGTCTGTCCGGGTGCGGGTGCTTGATCTCCCGAGAGAATTGCCTTGCCGTCCTTTTGGTAGAACCCGAAATAGCCGCCGTGCCTGCTATCGTGGGCGTGCTCCTCTAACCAAGTGAAGGCCAGCTTCGCAAGCTCCAGACATTCCCGATCCAAAGTCAGTTCATAGCAGGCGACACAGGCGGAAATCGCGTAGGCCGAGCCGTGCCCATGTTTCGTCGCCCCTTCAAGGGGTTCGCCGGTCCGGTCGAGCATTCTGTACCAACCTCCCAGACTATGGTCCCATATTGTCTCCTTGAGATATTGAAAGCCGTGTGCAGCTGCCTCACGCAAGTGTTTGAGGTCGGGGAAATAAGCGGCAGCCCGTGCGGCTGCCAATGTTTCCCGCGCCTGATACTCGAGCATCTTGAGTTGTGGTCCAGAGGGTTTCCACCGATGGTTGAAATTACAAAGGAAACCGCCGTGCTCACGATCAATGGTGCGCGGAAACCAAATATGCATGAGGCGATGCAGCTCCATGCCAAACTCGTTGCGCAAACGCTCCTTCATGAATGGCGCGTCTGACGTGCTTCGCTTTTGCACCTCGTCGATTTCTTTCCCGGAACTCTATTTTTCCACTGCTTGCGTACTTTCGGCACGAGTGAAGATCGTTCCGGTGTGTTGATTGTCAGCGCCCCGAACCAGTTGTCAATAATCGACACCTTAGCTAGCTGTCAGCCTTCGTCCAAAATGGTCTGCGGGCGCCCGTTATGCCGTGAATAATTTTCTTGAAAGAACACGGTGGTGCGCTTTCGCTTGCACTTTCAAATTTCATAGAACTGGATGCCGTCGACTCGGAGACTAAACCAAAGCGATCGCGCGAAGCGGCGATGAGTTATTCTACCATATCAACGAAACAGACGCGCACGATCGCATACGATTACATCATCATTGGCGCAGGATCGGCTGGGTGCGTGCTCGCTTATCGCCTTTCAGCTTACACGGAGAGATCAGTCCTCCTGATTGAAGCAGGTCCTCCGGATAATAGCTGGCTGATTCATATGCCTAGGGGATATCTCAAAACCCATCACGATTCGCGACTGGTGTGGCGTTTCCCGGTCTGCGCTGATCGGGGCGAATGGAGCGGGTCGTTTATGGGCGGCAAGGTTCTTGGTGGCACGAGCTCTATCAACAGCATGTTGTACGTCCGGGGACAGCCGCAAGACTATGATGACTGGGCGACAACCGGCGCCCCGGGATGGAGTTGGCACGATATCGCCCCCTGTTTTACGAAGATAGAAGATCACGACCTCGGTGCGAGCGAGACTCGCGGCGTCGGCGGTCCATTACACATCTCGTGTACGCGAGACGGAGGCCCGATACGCGAAGCCGTCATTCAAGCCGGAGTCAGCCTGGGACTGCCGCGGCGGGATGATCTTAATGGGATTGACCAGGAAGGTATCGGTTATTTCCCCACGACGATCAAGAATGGCCGACGCGTCAGCGCCGCCCGCGCGTTCCTGGCGCCGGTCAGAGGTCGACCGAACCTGAGCATTGCTACTGACGCCACGGTTACCCGGATCCTGTTCGAGAGGACACGAGCCATTGGCGTCGCATGCACGATGAAGGGAAAGTCGCGAGAGTTTCGCGCAAAGAGGGACGTCATCCTCTGCGCGGGAGCGCTCCAGTCGCCTAAGATTCTCCAGCTCTCCGGAATCGGGCCCGCCAATCATCTCCGCTCGCTCAAACTTCCCGTGATCTGCGACAGTCCCGGTGTGGGTGCGAACCTGCGCGATCACTTTGGCTTGCGTCTTCAATATCGGCTCCTTGGAGCCCCCGGGCACAACCCGCGACTCAGACGCGTAAGGTTGTGGATGAGCGCGGTTCGGTATTTGACTTCTCGGACCGGCGTTCTCTCCACCGCTGGTGCCGAAATTGGCGCGTTCGTTAAGGCTATGCCCGACGCTTCTCGCCCGGATGCCGAGCTCTTAATCGGCATCCCGGGTACCAAACAGATTACGTCGCTAGGGCAGCTGCAATGTACCGTCCGTTCGCTCCGACCAGAAAGCCAAGGATCCGTCGTGATTCGCTCGGCCGACCCAACCGCTTCTCCGGCCATACATGCAAACTTTCTCTCCGCGCAGTATGATCGGCAGCTCACCGTCCAGATGATCCGCTACGCACGTCGGCTCCTTTCTCAGGCGCCTCTTCAAAAGTATCTCGGCGAGGAGACGTTTCCGGGTAGTGGCTGCGAGACTCCGGAGGAGATCCTCAACGCGTGCCGCCGATTCGGGTCACTCGGCGCGCATTTCGCGGGTACCTGCCGCATGGGCCAAGATCCGATGGCTGTCGTTGACCCGATGCTCCGCGTTCGCGGCGTCTCGGGGCTGCGCGTTGTCGATTGCTCGATCATGCCGATGCTTGTGTCCGGCAACACGAATGGGCCAGTCATGGCGATTGCATGGCGAGCCGCTGACCTAATCCTCGCAGGATCCTCTTTACCATGAGTCCGGCTCCCCTACCGGAACTGGCGTGATGGATGCGATCTTCTATCGCTTAGAAGAACGACACGATAGGAAAATTTGACTAGTTTTTTTCCTTGCTGAGAGAGTGCTTAGAACAGGGGACCATCATCGCGCGATTCCTCCAAAAGGCCATCCGCAGGAACTATCTGCGCAAGGATACGTTCGCTATCCTTGCCCGTGCTCCGTGAATCTATACATGATGTATAGGGGCTTATCGCGGATTCCAAGTCGAGAAATGCTATCAGCTTTTCATCCGCTCGCACGGGGAATCGCTTTCCGTCGCCGCTGCGGCGCAAATGCCGAGACGAATCTGCACAGCGCACGGATTTCGTGATATGGGTCTTTCCACTCTCCTGCCTTAACCCAATTGCTAATACTGCCGCGCGCATCCGTGCTCCAAATCCACACGCCGTCGCCGAGCATTTGCTGATTCCAAATCCAAGCCAGAAGGCGCAGCGTACTGGATTTGTAGTCCGGCATCGCTGGATGCGCCTGCGCACCCGTCAACGCCTCTGTCAGGGCGGACAAACCCTCGGCTTGAACCCACCATATTTTTTCGCCGAACGCTCGGTAGCCTACTGACGCATTGTCAAAAAAACCGCCCCGTCGTTCGTCGAAAGCGAATTGCAGTGCATAGTTTAGGTGTTCTTCCAACCTTTGCCACGCCAACGGCACGTTCAAGAATCGCTGCGCGCGCAAGAGCAGCCACGCGAACTCCAGATCGTGTCCACTAGAAAATCCTTGGTCCCCCTTAAACGCCACGTGCTGCCAATCGGGCGTACGTAAATTGCAGCGCGCAGCGAGATCCAGTGTATAGAATTTTGTCGTTGCAATGTCTATGGTTTCTTCAAGCGCGGCGCGGACTTCAGCGTCACCAGTAAGTTGGTAAAGCTCCGAGAGCGCCTCCAGCCAGTGCATTGTTGTGTTGCCGCATTTCAATCCAATCTTTTCGAGAATTGAGCCGGGCGCATTGACGCCCACAAAAGCCAGCGGGCGAAAATCTGCTGTCACGTGCTCCAGCCAACCGCCGTGTTGGACATCCCGCATTTTTTCTTGCACGAGGTGAAACAATCCCAGCGCACGCGACAGAGGTTCGGCCAATCCACTGGCGCGATGATATTCCGTCAGCGCATATATGACATACCCCTGTGCCAGCAGAAACTTCCGAGAATCCTGCGGCTGCCCGGATGACGAGACCGTCCAATATACGCCCCCGTCCTGGGCGTCCCACATCCGGCGAGTTAAAAAATCGTACCCGTGTGCGGCGGCTTGCAGATAGTCACGTACGCTATCATTATAACCCCAGCAATGTGCGTGCGCAAAAGTCCACAGCGTTCGTGTATGCGGCACGATGTGTTTCACGCGAGGCTGAGCGGGCAGGCGCAGCCCCCCGCCTAAGACCATCCACGCCCGTCGATTACGCGCAGCGCGCAGCAGCCTGTGCCAAGAGAGGTGCCGATCGGAGAATCGATAGCCGCCATCGATCCGATCTAACGCTGTGTCGTACCAATACGGCAGCATGCGGCGGCGCACAACGGCATCAAACGCCGCAGCCGCTTCTGGCAAATCCCGCGCTTGAAAACGTGGTTTATAATAACGGCTCATCCGCGCAACTGGATCACGGCGCTGTCAGCGATCGCCCACAACTTCGCCACCATTCCAGCCCGGAGTCACCATTGGATTTTGCGACGCCGGAATCGCTTTTACGGTTCGATTGAAACAGAGTAGCACGGGTACCATCGACGACTTCTGCACACGTTCATGATTACCAGGCATCGTCAATGTCGAAGAATGCTTTACCAGTGACGGTGATCGTCGGGGCTTCGGCAAATTTGAACAATATAACCCGCCGTGCATGTCTTTCCGCTTCTGTTCAATCAATGAATATTGTGACTCGATATTTAGGACCTAAAGAAGCCTGCCGAACAAACTGCCAATCGAAACGAAAGTGGTTTCTGTTAATTGTGGCGAATGGCATGTGGCTTCCCTCGAACAGATCATTCCGGGTAATCTTAATCCATGCCATTCGCTGCGCGCCCTGTTGCTGCGGCGCCTGCTTTTAGGGGATGTGACCACTAATGTCGATCTGATTTCGGAGGTGCTGCCGTTCGGTCGGCTGTGTTAGGATTTTCCAATCAGGCGGGGTGACGTGATTACCTTGGCGCGTGAATGAACCATGCCGGTAACTCTTGAGCACACTCACTCGATGGTATAGTCATGGGTATTCCGAACCGTGGGAGCGAATGGCTCTAACGACAATTCCCTATGTGGGTGCTTGCGAACGTATCGCGCTAAACAGATCCAAGCCACACGGGAGCCAATGAGCATGATATCCTATGACTACATAATCATCGGCGCCGGCTCCGCCGGATGCGTGCTCGCACATCGTCTCTCCGCCAATACGGACACGTCAGTTCTTTTAATCGAGGCAGGTCCTGAGGACAATAGCTGGTTGATTCATATGCCTAGGGGGTACCGCAGAACCCTTCGCGATCCGCGATTGACGTGGCACTTCCCCGCCTTTGCGAAGGGTGACTGGGGGGAGTGGAGCAGCTTCTTCATGGCGGGCAGGGTTCTTGGTGGCTCGAGCTCGATTAACTGTATGCTCTACGTACGGGGCCAGCCACAAGATTACGATGATTGGGCTGCTGCCGGCGTCCCAGGCTGGAGCTGGCGTGATATTGCTCCCTGTTTCAAAAAGATTGAGGATCATGAGTTCGGCGAGAGCGAAACGCGCGGGGTCGGTGGTCCGTTGCATATTTCCTGCCCGCAACATGGAGGCCCGGTGCGCGAGGCAATCATTC
>Ga0209268_1001905_pt1 | contig 10151 bp, 7 predicted proteins | sample GraSoiAngelo_143_FD_185900 | JGI IMG/M metagenome (GOLD analysis project Ga0209268, IMG submission 185900) | Grasslands soil microbial communities from the Angelo Coastal Reserve, California, USA - 14_1009_02_30cm (SPAdes) (version 2) | ecosystem: Environmental > Terrestrial > Soil > Grasslands ... | reverse complement strand
CAGCCACGACTCCACGGCGCGGGTGTGGAAGGTGGAGACCGGCGACTCGATGGCGCTGCTCTCGCGGGGCGCCGACTGGATCATGTTCACGCCCGATGGCTATTTCGACGCCTCCCACTACGGAGGCGAGCTGGTGGCCATGGTCCGGGGTCTCGAAGCGTTCAGCGTCGATCAGTTCGCGACGCGACTGAACCGGCCCGATCTCGTCCTGCGTCGTCTCGGCGTCGGCTCGGACGAGTTCATCGAGCACCTGGAGCTGCAGCATCGCAAGCGGCTCCAGCGCGCCGGGCTTCGCGATGACCCGGCGGCGTCGGAGATCGAGGCGCCGGAGGTCCGGCTGACCAGCGCCCGGCGAGAGGGCAAGCACGCACTGCTGGAGGCCGAGGTTCAGGCCCGTGCTCCGCTCCAGAGCTACCAGATCTACGTCAACGGCGTGCCGACGTTCCCCGGCTCGGGCAAGCCGCTCCACGGCACGGCGGCCCGCGTGAGCGAACGCATCGAGCTCGGCCAAGGCCTCAACACGGTCGAGATCACCGCGTTCGATGTCCGCGGCGTCGAGGCCTTCCGCGCGCGCTCGTCGTCCACCTACGCGGGTGAGGGCAAAGGCGATCTGTACTTCATCGGCTTCGGCGTAGCGCGCTACCAGAACCCCGCCCTGAATCTCCAATTCGCCGACAAGGATGCGCTGGACCTGGCCAACGTGATGCAGCGCTATCAGCCTCACTTCCGGAAGGTCGTCGTGCGCACCTACGTCAACGAGGCGGTCACCGTCGAGAACATCGTGAAGGCGAAGGAGGTGCTCCGCGACGCCCGGGTGGACGACACCGTCGTCGTGTTCGTCTCCGGGCATGGGGCCTACGACCTCTCACGCGAGGCGACCTACTACTACGCCACTCACAACGTCGACGTGAAGGACCTTGCCGGGACCGCGGCGAGCTTCGAGCGGATCGAGTCGCTCCTGCGGGACATCGGCCCCCGCCGCAAGCTGCTGCTCGTCGACACCTGTGAGTCCGGCGAGATCGACGACGCGTCGCGAGCCGAGATCGAGGCCCGGCGGCACGCGATGGGTCTCGACGGCCGGACGAGCGCTGCGCTGCAGTCGGATCGCGCGAGCCGCCCGCGGCGCGTGTTCCTGTACGACCGCGACCGCTACATCTACAACGACCTCACTCGACGCACCGGCGCCCTCGTCTTCTCGGCGGCGCACGCGGGAGAGCTGTCATTCGAGTCTCCGAAGATCCAGAACGGTGTCTTCACGTGGGAGATCGTCGATGCGCTCGTCTCCGGGAAGGCGGACGTCAATCGGAACGGCACGATCACGCTGGACGAGCTCCAGGCCTACGTCTCCCGCAACGTCGCCGTGAAGACGGGCGGGCTCCAGCGACCGACGATGGATCGCGACAACATCCACCAGCGGTTCGGGTTCCCCGTCCTCCGTTAGCCGCCGCTAATCCGCCTGACGTCTCAGGAACGCGGGAACGTCGAAGTCGTCGCCCCCGACGGCGTCGTCGACCTCGGCGCGCACGTCAGCAGGGCGCCGTCGCCACGGCGCGGCTCCGGTCACCGCCGGAGGCCGGTTGCCCCGCGACAGGTCCACGATTTTTCCTGGCGGTGAGGCGGCGTCCTTGCGCTCGGTGAAACCGGTGGCGATGACGGTGATGCGCACCTCGTCACCGAGGGCCGGCTCGATCACGGCGCCGAAGATGATGTTGGCCTCCTCGTGGGCGGCTTCCTGCACGATGCGGGCGGCCTCCTCGACCTCGTGCAGCGAGAGATCGGTGCCACCGGTGAAGTTGATGAGGACACCCTTGGCGCCGGCGATGGCCGTATCGTCGAGGAGGGGGCTGGCCACGGCCTTCTGAGCGGCGTCGAGGGCCCGGTGCTCGCCGTGCCCCACGCCGGTGCCCATCATCGCGATCCCCATGCCCGACATGACCGTCCGCACGTCGGCGAAGTCGAGATTGATGAGCCCGGGAACGAGAATGAGGTCGGAGATCCCCTGCACGGCCTGCTGCAGCACGGAGTCGGCGACGCGGAAGGCGTCCATCAGCGGGGTGCCGCGGTCCACGACGGAGAGCAGGCGCTGGTTGGGAATCGTGATGAGCGTGTCGACCACGGTTCGCAGTGATTCCAGCCCCGCCTCTGCCTGCAGCATGCGCCGGCGCCCCTCGAAGTGGAACGGCTTGGTGACGACGGCGACGGTGAGGATGCCGAGGTCCTTGGCCAGCGACGCGACGACCGGCGCGGCGCCCGTCCCGGTCCCGCCGCCGAGACCGGCGGTGATGAACACCATGTCGGCACCCGACAGGAGCCGCGTGATCTGCTCGGGATCTTCGAGTGCAGCATCACGGCCCACGTCGGGATTCGATCCCGCGCCGAGTCCCTGCGTGAGCTTCGCTCCGAGCTGCACCTTCACCGGCGCCGGTGACGCGCGGAGGGCCTGACTGTCGGTGTTGGCGACGATGAACTCCACGCCGGTGAACTGCGCGGTGATCATGCGGGTGACCGCGTTGCTGCCCCCACCCCCGAGGCCGATGACCTTGATCTTGGCGGCCTGCGGAGCCTCGTCGAGCTCGAACAGCGGCCGTCGTCCCCGCTCCTTGTCCATCCGGGCCTCCTCTCGCTTCCTCGCTAACAGTGTCGGGTGGGCGGCCTTGCGACGCCGCCGACGCCTCCTAGAAGACTTCACTGAACCAGCCCGCGAGTCGGTGCGCGATGCGACCGAACAGATGGTCCTCCGCGCTCGCCGCCGGCGTGCCCGCGACGGCGGGCCGGCGGGCACCGTAGAGCGCAAGACCGACCGCGGTGGCGTAGATCGGGCTCTTCACGATGTCGGCGAGTCCGCCGACGGTCTCGGGCAGGCCGCGGCGAACGGGAAGATCGAACACGGCTTCGGCCAGCTCGGGAATGCCTTCCATGATGGAGGTGCCGCCGGTCACGACGACGCCCGCGGTGGCCGCGTCCTGGAACCCCGCCTTCGTCAGCTCGCGCGCGACGAGTGTGAAGATCTCCTCCACCCGCGGCTGAATGATCTCGGACAAGATCTGGCGCGAGAGCGGTCGGGGCTTGCGGCCGCCCACCGACGGGACGTCGATCATCTCGCCGCCCGAGATGAGCGTGGTCAGCGCGCACCCGTAGCGCCGCTTGAGATCCTCGGCCTCGGCAGCCGGCGTGCGCAGGCCCACCGCGATGTCGTTGGTGATGTGGTCGCCGCCGACGGGCAGGATCGCCGTGTGCCAGATGGCGCCGTCCCGGAAGAGCCCGACGTCGGTGGTCCCGCCACCGATGTCGAGAAGGACCACGCCCAGCTCACGCTCGTCGGAATAGAGCACGGCTTCGGCCGAGGCGAACGGCTCCAGCACGATGTCGTACACCGTCAGGCCGGCGCGGTTGACCGAGCGCACCACGTTGTGCACCGAGGTGATCGCGCCAGTGACGATGTGCACCTCGACCTCGAGCCGCACCCCCGTCATCCCGACGGGCTCGCGGATGCCGTCCTGCTCGTCGACGACGAACGTCTGCGGGAGCACGTGGATGATCTCGCGGTCCTGAGGCAGGTTGATGGCCCGCGCGGCGTCGATGGCGCGCTGGACGTCGACCACCGAGACTTCGCGGTCCTTGTTGCCGACGGCGACGACGCCGCGGCTGTTGACGCCCCGGATGTGGCCGCCGGCGATGCCCGCGTACACGCCCGACACTTCGACCCCGGCCATCTGCTCGGCCTCGCCCACGGCCTGGCGGATCGCCTCCACGGTGGCGTCGATGTTCACGACGACCCCCTTGCGCAAGCCACGGGACGGCGCCGTGCCGACTCCCACCACGTCGATGCTGCCGCTGGCGTTCGGCTCGGCGATGACCGCGCAGATCTTCGTCGTGCCGACGTCGAGCCCGACGACGTACTCCTTGAGTCCCTTGCGAGCTATCCCTGGCCTCCCTTCCTCAGGACGACCTGGTCGCGGAAGCGCAGATCGATCGCGGTGACACCCTCGCCCGTGCGCCCGATTTGCGCGAGCACTCCGGCGAGCCGCGCCAACCGTTCCTCCCATTCCTCGGCGCCCAGCCGGACCTCGATGCCATCGACGGTGTAGAGGACCGGGCCCTCGCGGCCGCTCATGTCGATCTCGGAGATCTCGCCGACGAGCGCGCTGCCCGACCGCAAGAGCGAGCGGATGAGCGTGAGCGCCGCGCGCGCCTTCGGCCCCGGCTCATCGGTGCGAAGCGCGGCCAGCTCGGCCTCGCTCAGGCCGCTGATCACCGGAACGTTCGGAGCAACGGCGTGCGGTTCTTCGCCGAGCAATCGCCCTTCTTCGTCGAGCCAGTGCAGCGTGCCGTTCGACACGAGCGTGAAGGGTCGTCGCTCCTCGACGAGGATCGTCACCCGGTTGGGCAGCTCGCGGATGACGTCGGCGCGCAGGATCTCGGGCACGGTCTGCAGGCGTGCGGTGACGGTGGCCGGGTCGATGCGAAAGATGTTGGCGCGGGCGGGAATCCCGGCGGCCTCGACCACGCGCTCGGCCGACACCCGCGACACGCCGCGCACCTCGACGCCGGCGATGGCGAATCGCGGCGCCGTGAGGAGCCAGCGCACCCCACCGGCGACGCCGCTCCCACCAGCGACGACGATGACCGCGATCGCCAGCCACCGCCGTGTTGCCGACCGTCGGGCCCGCGTCCGGGCGGCGCCAGCCGACCGAGAGGCGGCGCGGCCGACCTTCTGGCGCGCGATGAGCGCCGAGCGCTCGCCCACGTCACCCGGCCACGACGGCTGCCCTCGGGGCGACAGCAGCCCGTTACTCACCGATGATCCGGATCTCGTTCTCCAGCACGATCCCGTAGTGCGCCTGGACGCGCTCGCGGGTGAGCTCCATCAGGGCCTGGACGTCGGCGGCCGTGGCCCCACCGCGATTGACGATGAAGTTGGCGTGCTTGGCCGAGATCTCGGCGCCGTTGAAGCGCTTGCCCTTGAGGCCGACCTTCTCGATCATTCGCGCCGCGGTCTCGCCCGACGGGTTCTTCCAGACGCATCCGGCCGAGGCCAGCGCCAGCGGCTGGCTCGACTTCTTCTGCTTGAGCCGCTGCTTGATGTCTTTCTGGATCTCGCTCAGCGGCCGGCGGTGCAGACGCAGCCGGCAGCCGATCAGCACGGTACCCGCCGGGAAGTGGAACGCGCGATACGTGAAGGCGCCCGCGTTGGGCTTGAACTCGCCCAGCGTGCCGTCGGGATAGAGGAAGTAGGCTGCACTGACGAAGTCGCCGATGCAACCGTCGGGCGTGCCGGCGTTCATCGCCAGCGCGCCGCCGATCGTCGCCGGAATCCCGACCAGACACTCGAGGCCGCCCAGGTTGAGCGCGGCCCCCTCGCGGATGAGCGCGGAGAGGCTGGCCCCGGCCCCGGCCACGGCCTCCTCGCCGTTGAACTCGGAGCGCCCGAGGCAGCCTTCGAGCTTGAGCACGACGCCGCGCACGCCGCGGTCGCGCACGAGCAGGTTGTTGCCGCCGCCGATGACGACGACCGGAAGCTGCTCGCGCTCGGCGAAGAGGAGCGCGTGACGGATGTCGTCCACGTCTTGCGGCACGACGAAGATGTCGGACGAGCCACCGATACGTAACGAGGTATGAAAGCTCAGGGGCTCCTTGAACCGGACTTCCCCCCGAATTTCTCCTAGCATGTCGTCCGCCCTCCGCACAAGCCGGCCTCGAGTCGGAGCAAGAGATCCGGACCGATCTGGCCCACGTCCCCGGCGCCGAGCGTCAGCACCAGGTCTCCGGGCCGCGTGATGTTGATCAAGTGCTCCACCGCCCGCGCGCGGCCGCCGCCGACGTACGTCACGTCGCGGTGGCCGTGGGCGCGGATCGCCCCGGCCAGCTCCTCGGCGCTGACGCCGGGGATCGGCTTCTCACCCGCTGCGTAGATGTCCAGGACGACGAGGACGTCGGCCTGGTTGAAGGCGGTGAGGAACTCCTGGCGCAGGTGATGAGTGCGCGAATACCGATGCGGCTGAAATACGGTGACGAGCCGACTCTCGAAGCCAGCCTTGGCGGCGGCTAGCGTCGCGCGGACCTCGGCGGGATGGTGACCGTAATCGTCGACGACGGTCACGCCGCCCGCCTGGCCGCGTACCTGGAAGCGGCGCTGCACGCCGGTGAAACCGGCCAGCGCCTTCTGGATCGCGTCGAACGGAATCTCGAGATCGAGCCCGACGCCGATGGCGGCGAGGGCATTGAGGACGTTGTGGCGGCCGGGAATCTGCAACGTACACTCACCGAGCCGCGTCCCGCGATGGACGACGTCGAAGCGGCTGGTCAGCCCCGACAGGTGGACGCGCCGGGCCACCAGATCCGCGCTCGACGCCAGGCCGTACGTGATGAGGCGCTTCTCGAGGCGCGGGATCAGCATCTGGATGTTCGGCTGGTCGAGGCACAGCACCGCCGAGCCGTAGAACGGCACCTTGTTGACGAAGGCCAGGAAGCCTTCCCGGATCGCGTCGAGCGTGCCCCAGTGGTCGAGGTGCTCGGCGTCGATCGTCGTGACCACGGCGATGGTCGGCGTGAGGGTGAGGAACGAGCCGTCCGACTCGTCGGCCTCGGCGACGAGGAAGTCGCCTTGACCGAGCCGGGCGTTGCTTCCGAGGCTCGACACGCGGCCGCCGACGATGATCGTCGGATCGTGGCGGCCCTCGGCGAGGACTGCCCCGACCATCGACGTCGTCGTCGTCTTTCCGTGCGTGCCGGCAACGGCAATGCCGTACTTGAGTCGCATCAGCTCGGCCAGCATCTCTGCGCGCCGAATGGCCGGGATGGCGCGATGGCGAGCGGCCTGGACTTCCACGTTGTCGGCGGCCACGGCGGACGAATAGACGACGACGTGGGCGCCCTCCACGTGGCCGGCCTCGTGCCCCGAGAACACCTTGACGCCCAGCCGCTCGAGGCGCTCGATCGCCTCGTTGCGCTTCAGATCCGAGCCGGTCACGCGGTAGCCCAGGTTGGCCAGGATCTCGGCGATGCCCGACATCCCGATGCCGCCGATGCCGACGAAGTGGATCTGCTGGTAGCGCTTAAACATGGGCGTGCTGGGAGATGTTGAGGAGGACGCCCGTGCCCGCCATCGTGACGAGCAGAGCCGAGCCTCCGAACGAGATGAAGGGCAACGGCAACCCCTTGGTCGGCAGGACGCCGGTCACGACGCCGAGATTGACGAGCGTCTGGGTTGCGATGAGCACGGTGATGCCGAGCGCCAGGTAGGCGCCGAAGGGATCGGGGGCGCGCAGCCCCACGCGCAGGCCCCGCCACACCAGGATGGCGAAGAGCGCGATGATCGCCAGGGCGCCGACGAACCCGAGCTCCTCACCGATGACGGCGAAGATGAAGTCCGTGTGCGCCTCCGGCAGGTAGAAGAGCTTCTGCTTCGACTCGCCGATGCCGCGGCCGAGGAGGCCGCCGCTGCCCAGCGCCAGCCACGACTGGATGATCTGAAATCCGCTGCCGCGCGGATCGCTCCACGGGTCGAGGAACGTCGTGATGCGTCGCAGCCGATAGGGCGCGAGCCAGATCGCGAGTGCGAGGAACGGCAGCGCCGCGCCGATGATGAAGCCCAGGTAGCGCACCGGGCTCCCGGCGAGATAGAGCAGCGCAAACGTCACCGCGACCAGCGTGAGGCAGTTGCCGAGGTCGGGTTGGGCCAGGATCAGCACGGCCAGCGCCACGGTGATCGCCAGCGGCTGGAGCAATCCGCGGCGGAAGTCCTCGATCTCGGCGCGCTTCTGCGCGAGGTAGCCGGCCAGGTAGATGACCAGCGCCAGCTTCGCGAGCTCGGCCGGCTGGAACGAGACCGGCCCCAGACGCAGCCAACGTCGCGTGCCGTTGATGGGCTGAGCCAGCGGCGGCACGAGCACGAGGACGAGGAGCACGCCGGCGGCGAGCAGGACCGGCCAGCCGAGGCGCTCCAGGCGCCGGTAGTCGATGCGAAGCGCGACGAGCAGACACCCCGCGCCCAGCAGCGCCCAGACGAGCTGCTTCTTGAGGAACAGGTAGGGATCGTGGAAGCGATCGGCCGCCACGATGGCGCTCGCCGAGTAGACCATCACGACGCCGGCCGACAGGAGGAGCACGACGGCGCCGAAGATCCACATGTCAGGCCGGAGCTTGCGCGGCATATCAGCGCGGCTCCGAGCAGCGAGCACCACGAGGCCCGAGGGAGGAGCCGACCGCAGCGTACGTGGCCGTAGGAGCTGAGGCGCGCCGAGCGACGAGGCGACACTTCAGAGGTTCGACGATCGTACGTGAGGATCGGTGTGGTTGTGCGAGCCCGCAGCGCCGCCTCGGCGTGAGGCGAGCCTGCGTGAATCCGAGAACGAAGTGGGGCGACACTGATCGGAGCCGCATCAGGCAAGCCCCTGCACGAGGCCGCGGAAGACATCCCCGCGATGTTCGAAGTTGTCGAACATGTCGAACGAGGCGCATGCCGGCGAGAGCAGCACCACGTCGCCGGGCCGGGCCGCGTTGCGGGCGGCATGCAACGCGCCCTCGAGCGACACGCTCTCGGTCACCGGGATGCCCGCCCGGGCCAGCGCGCTACCGATCTTGCCTCCGTCCTGGCCGATGACCACCGCGTGGAGCACCCGACCGCGAGCGGCGTCAGCCAGCGCCGTGAAGTCCTGGCCCTTGCCGATGCCGCCGGCGATCAGAACGATCCGTTCGCTGAAGCTCTCGAGCGCCTTGATCGTGGAGGCGACGTTGGTGCCCTTGGAGTCGTTGTAGTAATGCACGCCCTTGAGATCTCGGACGAACTCGATGCGATGGGGCACCCCGCGGAAGCGCGTGATGCCGCGGCGAATGGCCTCGGGTGCGATGCCGGTCCACAACGCGCAGGCCGTGGCGGCCAGTACGTTCTCGACGTTGTGCGCCCCGCGCAGGAAGACCTCGCCGAGGGGGCAGATGCGCTCGACGTGGCCATTGAGCTTCGTGCGCCCCGCCAGGCCCGCCGCCGCCTCGTCGTCGGCGTTGAGCACCGCGCAATCGGCCGACGTCTGGTTCAGGAAGATTCGCGCCTTGGCGTCCAGGTACGCCGCGAAGCTGCCGTGTCGATCGAGATGGTCCGGCGTCACGTTGAGCACCGCGGCCACGCGCGGGTGGAAGGCCTCGGTCGTTTCGAGCTGGAAGCTCGACACCTCACACACGACGAGGCCGTCGGCACCGAACGTGAGCGCGTGAGCCGCGAGCGGCACGCCGATGTTGCCGCCCACGAGCACTGGACGGGCCTGCTCGGCGAGCAGCGCGCCCGTGAGCGCGGTGGTCGTCGTCTTGCCGTTGGTCCCGGTGATCGCGATGGTGTCCGCCTCCATCGCGCGCCAGCCCAGCTCCAGCTCACCGATGATCGGGATGCCCTCCGCTCGGGCCGGCACCACCAGGGGCGAATCGAGCGGAATCCCCGGGCTCAGGACGACCAGGTCGGCACCCTGCGTCACTTCCGGGTGGCTGCCGCCCACCAGGAGGGTCACGCCGAGCGCCAAGAGCCCGCGTGCATCAGCGCCGAGCGCAGCGAGCGTCTTCTGATCGCTGGCGATCACACGCGCGCCGGCGGTCTGGAGCAGGCGCGCGGCGGCCAGGCCGCTCTTGCCGAGACCAACGACGGCGACCCGCCGGCCGGCGAGGCTCTCCAGATACGCACGTCCCCGCGCCACGACGTCCGCGTCCTTCAGTGGGCTCACGCCGCTCGCCTCACGCTGGCGGTCATCGCAGCGTTGCTCATCGCAGCTTCAAGGTGCTGAGCGCGAGCAGCGCCAGCGCGAACGAGACGATCCAGAAGCGCACCACGATCTTGGGCTCGGCCCAGCCCTCCAGCTCGTAGTGGTGATGGAGCGGCGCCATGCGAAAGACCCGTCGTCCGGTGAGCTTGAAGGACGCCACCTGGATGATGACCGACACCGCCTCCACCACGTAGAGCCCGCCGATGAGCGGCAGCAGCAGCTCGGCCTTGGTCACCACTGCCAGCGTGCCGATGGCGCCACCCAGCGCCAGCGAGCCGACGTCGCCCATGAAGACCTGCGCCGGATGGCAGTTGAACCAGAGAAAGCCGATGGCGGCTCCGATGAGCGCCCCGCAGAAGACCGTGAGCTCTCCCGCGCCCTTGACGTTGGTGATCCTCAAGTAGT
>Ga0209268_1001904_pt1 | contig 10156 bp, 9 predicted proteins | sample GraSoiAngelo_143_FD_185900 | JGI IMG/M metagenome (GOLD analysis project Ga0209268, IMG submission 185900) | Grasslands soil microbial communities from the Angelo Coastal Reserve, California, USA - 14_1009_02_30cm (SPAdes) (version 2) | ecosystem: Environmental > Terrestrial > Soil > Grasslands ... | reverse complement strand
GACGTCGTTATTCTGGGAGCGGGGCATAATGGGCTGGTGGCCGCCAGTTATCTCGGGCGGGCGGGCCTTAGCGTGCTCTTATTGGAAAAAAACGATTACATCGGTGGAGCGACTACTTCGCAGAAAGTCTTTCCCGATTATGACGCCCGACTCTCACGCTATTCCTATCTCGTTAGCCTGTTTCCGGAGAAAATCATTCGCGATCTCGGGTTGAACCTCGAGTTGCGGCGGCGCGCGACCGGATCCTTCACCCCTTATGTCAAGAATGGAAAATATAATGGATTACTCTTGAGCAATCTCGATGACGAGGTGGGTCGCCAATCGATGATCGATCTGACCGGCAGCAACAAAGAATTTGAGCAGTTAAAAAAGTTTTATAATCTCTCGCGCGTTTTCGCCACGCATTCCTGGGACAGCATGCTGGAACCCCTGATCGCGAAAGAAGAGTTTCGCCGCCGGTTTGATGTCGATGATATTTCGCGCGAAGCGTGGCGCAGTTTGGCGGAGGAGCCGCTCGGAGCTGCGATCGAGCGTTATTTGCAAAATGATCTGGTACGCGGGCTTGTCCTGACCGACGCGAAGATCGGTCTCTTTACGCATCCGCATGATCCATCTCTCGTCCAGAACCGTTGTTTTCTTTACCATCTGATTGGAAACAAAACGGGAGAATGGAGGGTGCCGGTGGGAGGAATGGGCGGGGTGGCGCGCGAACTGGAAGAAGCGGCCCGCCGAAGCGGCGCTGAATTTCTAACGGGTATTAGGATACGCGCTCTGGGATTGAATGGAAAAAGCTCCTCAGTTGAGTTCGAGATGGCGGGAAAAAAGGAGACAACCGAAGCGCGGTTTGTCCTCGTGAACTTCGGTCGCAACGTGCTGGCGAAGTTTACCGGCAAGCCGTTCCAACCAGACGCGACCGATGAGGGCTCGGTCTTCAAGATCAACATGCTGTTGCGCAGGCTGCCGAAGTTGAAGTCGAAAAAGCACCCGGCGACCGAAGCGTGGTGCGGAACGTTTCACAGTGACGAAGGTTACGAGCAGATGAATCTGAGCTACGGGCAGGCCGCGCAGGGACGCCTACCAGACAAAACGCCTTGTGAAGTCTATTGTCATACCCTCACGGATGATAGCATTCTCGCTCCTGATTTGCGTGAACAAGGTTATCACACCATGACGCTGTTCGGGCTGGATGTGCCCTGGAGCTTGTTCGCGCGCGACAATAGGACGCTGCGGAAAGAAGCGGAGAAAAAATTCCTCGCCAGCATGAACCAGTGGCTGGAAGAGCCGCTGGAAGATTGTCTCGCGGTCGGCCGCGACGGCACTCTCTGCATCGAAAGCAAAAGTCCGGTTGATATCGAAGACTCGTTAGGAATGTATCATGGGAACATTTTGCACGACGCACCGACCTGGCCATTCGCAACCACCAAAGCTCAAGCAGGGACCTGGGGCGTCGAGACCCAATACGAGAAAGTCCTTTTCTGCGGATCAAGCGCGCTACGTGGCGGCGCGGTCAGTGGCATCCCCGGGCACAACGCGGCGCGCAAAGTTCTGGAGACGATCAAGACATAAAACAAAACGCAAAACGCCCAACACCGAACATCCAATGTTTAAGTCAGAAGCCAATCCCGCTGATGTTGCAACAATCGATTCGATCATCACAGCTGCTTACGACGGAATTTCAGGCCCAGCGGGAGAGAAGCGCGATTGGGACCGCGAACGTTCGTTGTACATGCCAGGTGCGCGTTTGATCCCGACGGCGATGGAGGCCGGGACGGGAGGTGTCGATCTTGCGCCGCACATTTTGGATATTGAGGGATACATCGCGCGCGTGGAGCCGTTCTTTGAGAAGAGCGGTTTCTACGAAAGAGAGATCGCGCGGCGCACCGAACAGTTCGGGCAGATTGCGCATGTCTGGAGCACCTACGAGTCGTGCCATCAGCCGGACGATCCCGAACCATTTATGCGCGGGATCAACAGCATCCAGCTATTCAACGATGGCAAACGTTGGTGGATCGTCTCGATTTACTGGCAGCAGGAAAATGCGAGCGCACCAATTCCAGAAAAGTACCTGCCGGGAATGGACTGAGGGCTATTCCGCAGCAGTCGCGGTTTTTCCATTCATTTGTTAGTCGAGGAAGATAATCCGCCACGGCCGATAGTTGGCGATTAGGAAGCGCGGACAAAGGAGTTCACTTCTTTGGCGAGTTGTTCGAGCATGTTCGGATCGGGGGCGGGAGCGTAGCGTAACGCAATATAGGCCTTCGCGATGCGACCGATCCGATCGGATTCGGTGGGCAACAAACGCGTCGCTCGACGCGAGAAATCCAAAGGGCCTTCCGACGGATTGCGCTGCGCCCCAAGCTTGGCCGTCTTCCGGCAAAAGCTTTCGTACACGATTTTAACGCGATCGCCGCGAGGGCGAGTCCGCAAGTGTGTCCATCCCGCGTAAAGAGCAAGCAGGGCAATTATAACCGCTAAGGTACCAATAATGAAAAAGATTGGTCCATGCCCGGCTATCCCGACCGACGCGAAAAATGATCCCTGCTCGTCTCCATCGAAGCTAAGAACCCGAGTATCCCAGGCATAAGTAAGCGTCTGCCAGCCGAGTCGCGCTCTGGCGAATATCGGCCAACGCGCGAGGTTTTTCGCAAATACGCTCTGGGTATCCAGTTGACCGGCGGCGCCACGCCTTTCTAGAAAGGAATTGAATCCCAAATTAACGCGATCAGGAGCAACGACGGCAGTGGGATCGATTCTTTGCCATCCGCTGTCCGGGAACCAGACCTCGCACCATGCATGGGCATCTGCTTGTCGCACGAGAAAGAAGTGTCCAATCTCGTTATACTCACCGCCAAGGTAACCGGTAACGACGCGCGCTGGAATTCCGGCCAATCGCATTAAGGTCGCGAAACTGGCCGCGTAGTGCTCGCAAAATCCAAGGCGACGATGAAAAAGGAATTCCTCGAGGTCGTTCTGTCTGTATTCGCCCGGCGTAAACGAATAGCGAAAGCCTTGGGTACGAAAAAACCCCAACGCTTTGTTTACGATCGCACGTGGCTCCGCTTTTTCGGCCGACCAAGACTGCGCCAATGCACGCACTGCCGGATTGGTGTCCGCGGGTACCTGGAGCAAGGGCTCGCGTTCGCGGGAATGGAGCCGGTTGTTCGGAATTTCCGGATAAGATACAACTTCGTATCGGCGCGGCTTGTGGATCGGTTGATTACTCAACAAATAATTACCGGGCACGAGCTTCGCACCAGCAGGCGGATTCGCCGGCCAATCGAGCGCGAACATCCAGCTTGCGTCATGCGGCTCGATCGTAATCCATTGTCGAAGTGCTTGCCCGTGGGGCGGACCTTGGCTGGTGGAGGGCAGTGCCACCTGAGCTTTGGGCGCTTCCCACTCCAAACCTTCGCCGTGCCACATCACGACACCGCGCCAGTACATCGCGCGGAGAGGAGGGATTTTGCCATCGGGAAACTCGACCCGGAAAGCGACCTCAGAAGAATTAGCCAAAGAGGAAACGCTCCCGGGTGAGAGCCGGTCGGAGAAGCCGGCCGATGCTCCACGCTGCGGCGTGATCTGAAATCGGAACCCGGTACTCAGGCGCGGAAAGAAAAGGAACAGCAGAATAATAAGGGGCGCGGCTTGAGCGAGAAGTTTACCGGCGGTGCGAACCGGTGGCCAAAAGGCGGATGATGACCCGCGATGAAACTGGACGAGCGCGACGAGCAGCAGAGTGAAGGCGATAAGCAGACAGAGGGCAATCGCGAGATTCTGAGAGAGAAAAAATCCGCAGAGGCAAAGAACCCACGCCACCATGATCATGATGTGGAACTCGCGTGCTGTGTGCGCTTCCAAAATCTTGACCGACGTCAACATAACAATGAGGGAAACGCCGGGCTCGATTCCCCTGAGCGAGCCGTAGCTAAAGAACAGCAGGGACAGGATCAGGGCCACGAGAACCAATTTCCAAACCAGGGAGCGGAGACGATAACCTTTCGGTTCCATCCAGAACTTCGCGGCGAGCGCTATCAAAAATAGTAAGGGCACCCAGGACGGGAGACTCCCAAACATTGGCGGCAACGTAAAAAGTAACGCCGCCGCCAGCCACAAGAGCGGTCGTCGCGGGATGCGCGTGTCTTGTTTTCGAAGGATCTTCATTTGAACAGGGCTAGTTCGCGCAAGCAACGATGGAGATGCGGCTCGCCCAGTGACGGCCGAATTTCAACCGCAGGCAGACGCAGCCCGTAAGGACGTCGCGCGCGTTCCGCTTCGATCACCCAAAGCGCGAGTTGCGAAAGTCGCGCTTCGAGATCGTCAAGTCGAACCGCCCGAAGATCGAGATACAGCAGGCCGTCCGCTTCGGCCGTAAATTGTTTTGTCATCAATGCCTGTCCGCGCGCGACCGCCTTCCAGTCGATGTGGCGTTGGGATTCTCCTCGCACATATGCGCGCACGCCGGCGAAATCGTCGCCCTCTCCCAGCTCCCTCCGCGAGCTGGATTGCCCCGAACGCGCGGTCTCGGCTGGCAGGCGCTGATCGCCGGCCGGCTTTGGATAAACAACGTAACGCTGCGCACTCGGAAGTTGTTTCAGCACTCGCAAAAAACCGAGCGGATAGACACTGGTCAGGTGCACTCTCCCGATCTCATGCTCGCCCCGGGTCACCGCGGGAAATCGAAGTATGGTGCGGGTGGCTTTGTCGGCGGGAATTTCGTCGATACGTTCGCAGGCGTCGCCCAAATCCGGCAGCGTGAGGGCAATCCCGTATCGAGTGGCGCGCGATTCGTTCGTGACCTCGAGTGGCAGCGAAACCTCCTGACCGGCGAATGCTGGTTTGATTGATTCGGCCGTTGCTTGCAAGCCTCCCAGATTCGAAAGCGTCCGCGGAATTGAAACCAGAAAAACGCTCATAAGAGCAAACAAGAGCAGATATGACGCGGCGTTATTTTGACTGGAGGCGCCGTACCAAATTGCGACCAGCACAAATAGCAGGCCGGCGAGACTTCTAGTTGGAGCAAGGGGCAATCTGCGCTCGGAAGATCCGCCTTGCCTCATGGCACCGGTACGCTGTTCAACAGAGCATCGGCCAACGTGCGACCGCTTTGCCCGGACTGCTCGATATCGTGTCCGAGCCGATGAGCCATGACGGCGGTCCCCACCGCTTGAATGTCTTCGGGCAGCACCATTTCGCGCCCATTCATCATCGCCCAGGCTTGCGACGCATGAAGCAGAGCCAGCCCCGCGCGCGGCGACAAACCGCTGCGATGGCGCTGTCGCGAAGCGTCTAGCAAATCCTGGAGATAATCGAGCAGCGCTGACGAGGTATGGATCGTCCGCACTTTTGCTTGAATCTCGAGCAATGTTTCCGCGCCAAAAACCGGATCCAATTCCTTGAGCATCTCGCGACGATCCATCCCGAGAAGCATCGCCCGCTCACTCGCGCGGTCCGGCACACCCAGCTCGATTCGCATCAGAAACCGATCCAACTGCGATTCGGGCAGTGGAAACGTTCCCACCTGATATTGTGGATTCTGTGTCGCGATGACAAAAAACGGCCGCGGCAATTCGTAAGTGACCCCATCGGCCGAAATTTGATGTTCTTCCATCGCTTCGAGCAATGCGCTTTGCGTCTTGGCGGTGGCGCGGTTCACTTCGTCGATCAGCACCACTTGCGAAAAGAGCGGTCCTTGATGAAATACGAAACGCTGTTCGTTCCGATCAAAAATTGAATTACCAAGGATGTCGGCTGGGAGCAGGTCGCTGGTGAACTGGATACGCTGAAAGACGAGGCCGAGCGAACGGGCCAGCGCCTGGGACAGGGTCGTCTTACCTACTCCCGGGATGTCTTCAATTAAAAGATGACCGCGCGCGAGGAGACAGGCGACCGCCAGCTTTACCGCCTCGGTTTTGCCAACGATGACCTCGCAAATCTGGCTGGTGAACGCCGCAATCTGTTTCTTTGTGTCGAAACGAATTTCCGGGTCGCGTTCATTCGCGAGCAATGAGGAATGCATAGGACGCCCGATAAATGATCGTTGGTGCAGCAAGTCCTGTGCGGCTTTTTCGTCCATTTCCCGGGAATATAAGTGGATTCGGATAGAACCAAATCATCCTCCCTGTTCTAGGGGACGGCGCCAAGTTGTGGCACAAGCTTCAAGTGATTCAAGCTTGCTGCGAATCAGCAGGCAAGATGCCCGCTGGCCCCACAGCCAAGATGGCTGTGCTACAAACGGAGCCCGCTTTTCAGGCCAAGACCTGACGAAAGGCGGACAGGAATGCTTCCATCTCGCTCTTTTTGCCGATAGTCAGGCGCATGTGATTTGGCAATGCCGGAAATAACCTGCCTACCTGCACATTCCGTTCTTTTAATGCTTTGATCAGCGGCAGGACCGGGCGTTTTACATCAATCATGACAAAATTCGCCTGCGAAGGGATGTATTTGAAATCCATCGCGTCGAACTGAGTAGTCACAAACGACCTGGTTTCCTGATTCAGGCGCCGACCATTCGTGACTTGGTCGGGGTCGTTCAAACTCGCACCCGCCGCGGCTACTGCCATAATATTGACGCTATCCCAGCTTTGATGAGAGCGCAGTTGCGCAATAGTCTCCGGCTGTGCCACCGCATAACCGCAACGCAATCCCGCCATGCCGTAGACTTTCGAAAAAGTGCGTGCGACAATTAGATTCGGGTGATCCTTAATTAACGGAATGGCGCTTTCGTAGTCGGGACTATCGGCGTAGTGGAAGTAAGCTTCGTCCACCAGAATCATCGTTTGCGGCGAGGTTTTGGAGATGAAATCGGCTAGTTCGTTCTTTGGCGTGATGCTGGCGGTTGGATTGTTCGGATTACAGACGTAAACAAGACCGGCATTTGCAACTGTACTCATCTGGGCAAGATCGTGCGCGAAGGTATTGGTAAGAGGAACCTTCACGACTTCCGCTCCATTGACGGTAGCATGGTGGAGAATCGCCTCGAAAGTTGGATCGCCCGCGACCAACTTACCGCGCTGCGCTCCCGTAAAAGTTTCGGCGCACAGCGTCAGAATCTCACCCGATCCGTCTCCTAACAGGATTTGATTCGGGTTAACACTGTTTAGTTTTGCCAGTTTTTCACTCAAGAGACCGGCCGGTTCATCCGGATAACGACAAGCCAGGTTGAACGCCTCCGTCATCGCCTTGAGGGCATGCGGGGAAGGGCCATAAGGATTTTCATTCGAGCTCAAACGCACAATTCCCGTTAGCGCCGGAGCGGGTGGATGTTTCGCCAGGGGGACTGTTTTTGCTAAAGAAAACGCGGGCTTAACCACGGCGCAGGCTGCTCCCGCGCTCAAGAGCTGCGCAAATTTACGTCGAGAAATCGAGATGCTATTCATTTTAAACCTCCGTCTGATGGTGATACGGCGATCCTCGGCAAATTGCGAGACGGAAAATTGGGAAGCGCAGGCTGCCGGCCTGCTCTTTTCGGCCGCTGGCCGAAAAGTTTCTGCGAAAATCAATCTGTTTAGGCCAACCTATTGTCGTCGGCAAGCTGCCGGCGACCGCAGGCTAGCAGCCTGCTCTCCCCAGAATCTAGCGTGCAGCGAAGGCGCCGCTATCGCTCAAAGCGTCGCTTCTGGCTCCGTAGAGTCTGTCGCCTGCAGAGGCGTCGTATTTACGGTTGCTGCCGCTGGCTCTTTTGGCTTCTTGGGTTGCATCGCCGCGGTAAGGGCGGCGTCGAGCATCGGCAGAGCGACCGGTTTGGTGAGGATGGCGGTTGCACCCGATGCCTCGGGCTCAACCGGCGCACTCCAGCCAGAAATTAAAATTACGCGCGCTTTGGGGTCCTTCGCCAGGATGTAACGGCAGGCGGTGATGCCATTTAGTTTTGGCATCCGGTAATCCATCAGCACCACGTCCGGCCGGTGCCGATCGTATGCCTGAATGGCTTCCATTCCCGTGCCCACGACTTCGACGACTTGGTGGTGACAAAGGCCGACCATTTCTGCCAGGGATGTCCCCACGCTCTTTTGATCGTCGGCGATCAAGACACGCATATGCTTCTGCGGAGAAGTTTTCATGCCAGCGGCGGGAAATAACAATAAATTCTGGAATTTGGCTGGAACAAATGAAGCCCTCTCACAAATGCTCAAGACACTTGTATTTTTGGAACCTCACCGAGCGTTTTGCTTCCTCCTCTCCCTTGGGGAGAGGATCGAGGTGAGGACCGGTCGCTCGTGTAATAAGCTCTTAAAGGCGCGACCCAGGACATCGATTTGTCCTGAATCCTTTCTTGCAGCTGACTTCTTGATCCCTCACTGGCACTGGCGTACCTGTCTCTCCCCGTGGGGGGAGGACGTGGGCTAATGTGCTCTGAACTGGCTTTTACGGAGCACTCGCCGAAGGCGCCGGCGTACTGTTCTGACGGGGCTTCGCTTCCGGTTGTTTCCTGAGCGATTGCTTTAATCCCGGCTGCGTAGTGGTCGAGACCGGATGATTACGCCGATATTCCTTCACCGCCAGGCCAACCAGTATCGCGAGCATCACGAAACAGATGACGCTTCTTTCTTCCTTGGTGAGGACGAACATCAACTTCGTCGCGGTTTTACATGCACCGACGGAAAATGCCCGCGCACATTCATATCGTAGAATTGGGCCTTGGAAGCGGCGCTGAGAAGGTCGCGGTAAATCTGTGGTGGCACATTGTTGTAACGATAAACGGCGCCGCTCACAAACTCCACTTCGAGCGCGTGAAGTCGTTTGCTGTAGCCGACGGCTGCAAGAGCGTGGGAATGCACCGGCAGACGCGAAATGTGCGAAGTAATCTCTCGCTCTTCCGCCGCCGAAGCGCCACCCAGAGTGAGCAGTGCGACAACAACAAGACTAGCGCTACGCAGCACGGCAATTTCAGGGCAATTGTTTAAGCAGCGTCTTCCAACGCGCCCAGGCCTCGTCGCGCGCGTGCCGGTTCTCCTCGTTGGCATCCGGCTTCTCGCCTTCGCGCATGAATCCATGACCGGCGCCGCCGTAAACCACCGGCTCGTATTTTTTTCCGGCGCGCTTCATCAGATCCTGGGCTATCGGAATCGTTACGTTGACGCGTTCGTCGTTCCCTGCGTAAAAGCCGTAAACAGGACAGGGAATGTTTGCGACCTTTGCTTGCTCATCTGGCGCGGTTCCGTAGAACGAGTAAGCCGCTTTCAGCTTCGAATTCATGTTGGCGTATTGGAAGGCCCAGCCGCCGCCCCAGCAAAATCCGCATACCGCCAGAGTACCGTTGCCGGCGGGAATTTTCAGCGCGTAATCTGACGTAGCATCGAGCTCCGCTTTAATCTGCGATTCCGGTAAAGCAGAGATCGCTTTCCGCGCACCATCGGCATCAGCAAAGGTTTGGCCGCTGAGCAGGTCGGGCGTAATCGCAATGACCCCGTTCTCCGCCAGTTGATCGCACAAACCGCGGACCCAATCGGTCAGTCCAAAAATCTCGTGAATAACGAGCACAACCGGTCCTTTATCCTTCCGCTCCGGGTAAACAACGAACGCCTTGATTGTGCGATCGCCCGATTTCATCTCAACCCATTCCGCGTGCCGCGGGGAATTGTTGAGTCGCGCCTTCGCCCACTCCTGAGCCTGAGCCGGTGCGATCTCGAGCCAGGCGAGTACTATCGCGACCAGAAAGGTTGTGGCGGTGCTGAAGCGCGGTGGTTTCATACAACGATTTTTGGTTTTAACTTTTCAATGCTTCAACTCTTCAACGTCTCAACTCGCGTGCGACTTCTCGCCATCAGTGCATCAAGACTCCAACGTCCGGGCCCGTAGAAGAACATGAAGAAAAACACCCAGCAATAGAAGACGGCGAGCTCTCCCTTGTTCGAATACTGCGGGCCGGCGCTGGCGAGCGGGAAAAACTTCGCCATCGTCGTGGTGGCAGGGGCAACATGAATCATGAAATACGCCACTGCGAACATGCCGCTACAAATGAAGGCAGCGAGCCGGGTGAGCAGTCCAAAAGCAATAAGAAAACCACCGATCAACTGGAGCCAGCCGCCTACCTGAGTCACCATTTTTTCCGAGCCGGGCATCCCGCCGAACATTCCAAGCACCAACTGCCCGCCATGACAGGCGAGCATTAACCCGACAATGAACCGCATTATGCAGTAAACCGGATCCGCGTAGC
>Ga0209268_1001900_pt1 | contig 10173 bp, 5 predicted proteins | sample GraSoiAngelo_143_FD_185900 | JGI IMG/M metagenome (GOLD analysis project Ga0209268, IMG submission 185900) | Grasslands soil microbial communities from the Angelo Coastal Reserve, California, USA - 14_1009_02_30cm (SPAdes) (version 2) | ecosystem: Environmental > Terrestrial > Soil > Grasslands ... | reverse complement strand
GCGTAGCGCTACTAACCTAAGCCTAGTATAAACTATGCGCCTGAGTAACCCCAAAGCGCAGCGTTACACCCTCCCCGTGTGGGTTCGCGGAGCTCTATCACGCCAGCCCTCAACCACGCGCTCCGCGCTAAACCTCTCCGGGTTCAGGGCGAGCTTGGGTTCAGGGCATGCACCACGCGGACACGATTTCTATGAGAAGGGAACACGGCGCCGCCATGCACCCAAGCGAAGCGCGTGGTGCATGGTGCCGGGGGTGGGAGTCGAACCCACACGGGCCTTGCAGCCCAATGGATTTTGAGTCCATTGCGTCTGCCAGTTCCGCCACCCCGGCAAATGCGTTCCTATTATAAGCGCCCGGAATGAGCCGGCAAAGTCGCGCTAGGCCGGGTGGCGGACCTCTCGAAGAGATTCAGATACTGGGCCAGGAGCGGCCTGAGGACGCTTGGCCTGGCCAGCATCGTGGCAACACTGGCCACAGCGCGACGTGGCAGCGCGAGCACCGCCAGGTTGGCCCACGTCAGTGCATGAAACTTTCGTCGAGACTTCGCCACGAATGCCTGATACGTCGCCTCCGCCTGGTCGCGGGTGCGCTCGCCATCCAACACCTGCCGTAGCAGGTCCCCGCACTCGAACCCGGCCAGAACTGCAGTTCTGATCCCCTCCCCCGTCAGCGGCAGGCAGTGCCCGGAGGCGTCGCCGGCGATGAACACCCCATCCACGACAGGCGGGCGCAATCCGGATGCCAGAAATCCACCGTGCACGGCGGCAGGCCGCTGCCCGAAGCGGCTCATGAACTGCTCCAGCGCCGGTCCCAGCTTGCTCCGACCCAGGTAGCTGAGCACGCCGAACCGGACCCCTTCCCCAGCTGGAAACGCCCAGGCATAGCCATCGCGCACCTCAGGCAGAAGGCCAAATGCCATCCAGCGCCGATTCACGTATGCCGAGCCGGGCGCTGCGGCGAGCGCGGCTCGCCACCCGGTGGCATCAGCGAGAAGCGTTCCCGAGAATGCCCCTCCCCGCGTCGTGTGCACCGTCGATCCCGACCGCCCTGCGACTGTTGCCTGGAGGAACTCGACCCGGGCGCGCGCCCACGCGAGTTCACAGAACCGCTGGTAGTCGAACGTGCAGAACGGTTCCGGCAGCGGCCACACGGCTTCACCCGCAGGCGTATGCAGGATCAGCCGATCGTGAACCTGCAAGATGGATCCTTCCGCACCCATGGCGTTGACGATCGAGACTGGTGCCCCACACGCCGACGTGACCCCGCGCCCCACCGGCGCACGGTCCAGCAGGACGACGCGCCTGCCCACAAGGCGCTGGGCCACGGCCAAACCGGCAAAACTAGCGCCAGCGATGATCACATCATAGTGATTCGTGACTCGTGATTCGTGATTCGCCACAGCGGGAATCAATCGCGCCAGACGCTGCCGGCGCCCAGCAGACCTTCGATCTCCGCCTCGAGCTCGGCGGTGGCGGCGACACGCAGGTCGCGCGCGCTCATTACCACTTCGCGACCGGACGCGAGGAGATGGAGGAACACAGGCAGGTCACCGCGGCGCTGGGCTAGCAATGCCTTTAACCGGTGCAGCCCTGCCTCGCCTAGCCGCGCCGTATCGACCCGAACGTGCAGCGCTGTCGGTGCCTGACGGACCTCAGACACCTGCCCTGAGCCCTGTCGAAGGGTCGGGTCTCGGGCCTCGACGAGGTCGGGCCTGGAGTCAGTCTCCGCAGGCTCCGTCTTTTCACCGTTCAAGGCGCCCGGAGGGTGGAGCAGAGGGAGCGGCTCGACCTCGTCCGCTTCCTCCAGCGTCATCACCCGATCGGCCAGGATCTTCGCTTGCTGCTCCATCACGTCGACCTTTCCGCGCACGACCAGGACAGCATCTCGCTTCAGCAAGAAATGCACCTGCTCGTACGCGCGTGGAAAGATGATGACCTCGCAGCTGCCGGTGAGATCCTCCAGTGTCACAAAGGCCATCGCCGACCCGCCCTTGGTCGTCGTGCGTTTAACCGCAGTGATCAGACCGCCCACGGTGACGGGTGTCTTATCCGGCAATTCCAGCAACTGGTTGAGCGCCACGTTGATCCGCGCCGCCAGCGTGGCGTGGACGTGTCGCAGCGGATGGTCGGAGATGTACAAACCCAGCATCTCCTTTTCCATCGCCAGCAGTTCCTCCCGCGAGAATTCCTCCACCGGGCCCGCGGGAGCGGCGGCCTCAGCGGGCGCAGTCTCCCCGCTCAGATCAAACAATCCGGTCTGCCCGGACGCCCGCGCCCGCTGCACACGCTGGGCGGCCTCCATAGCCTCATCCAGCAGTTGCAGCAACTGGGCGCGCGGCATCCCCAGGGAGTCCAGCGCGCCCGCCTTGATCAAACTCTCCAGCACGCGCCGGTTCACCGCGCGGGGGTCCACCCGTTCGACCACATCGGTCAGCGAGGTGAACGCGCCGGTCTCCTGGCGGGCCTGCAGGATCGCCTCCACGGATCCCAGGCCGACATTCTTCACCGCCGCCAGGCCGAACCGGATGGCGTCGCCGGCGACCGTGAAGTCTTCGAACGATTCGTTCACATCGGGGGGGAGCACGCGGATGCCCATGCGCACGGACTCGGCGACGGCGGCGGCAACTTTGTCGGTGTCCCCTGCGTCACTGCTGAGCACCGCGGCCATGTACTCCGCCGGGTAGTTGGCCTTCAGGTACGCGGTGTAGTAGGCGATCAACCCGTAGCAGGCCGCGTGGGCGCGGTTGAAGCCATAGCGGGCGAACGGTTCGAACTGCTCGAAGATCTGCTCGGCGACGTGCCCCGCCACCCCCTGCTCCACACACCCGGCGATGAACTTCGCGCGTTGCTGCTGCAGTTTGTCTCTGATCTTCTTGCCGATGGCGTATCGCAGCACGTCCGCCTCGGCGGGCGAGAACCCGGCCACCGCCTGCGCCGCTGCCATCACATCTTCCTGATAGACCATCACGCCGTAGGTCTCGCGCAGCACCGGCTCTAACGCCGGGTGCGGGTAGGCGATCGGCTCCTGGCCGTGCTTGCGGCGGATATAGGTAGGAATGTTGGCCATGGGGCCGGGCCGGAACAGCGCCACCATGGCCATGATGTCCTGGATGTTGCTGGGCCGGAGGTCTTTGAGATATCGGGTCATGCCCGCGCCCTCCAGCTGGAAGATGCCGACCGTCTCCCCCGCGGCGAGCAGGTCGTACGTCTTGCTGTCGTCCAGAGGGATACGCTTCAGATCGACGCGGTGTCCCCGGGTGCGTTCGATGATCTTCATCGCGGTGTCGAGAATGGTGAGGTTCGCCAGACCGAGGAAGTCCATCTTCAGCAGACCAATCTTCTCGACCGCGATCATGTCGTACTGGGTCATCACCAGATCGCCCTTGGTCGCTTTCTGCAGCGGCACGTGCTCGATCAACGGGTCGCGCGAGATGATCACGCCGGCCGCATGCGTGCTGGCGTGCCGGGCCACTCCCTCCAGCTTGTGCGCGAGATCCAGCACCCGGTGAATCTGTGCGGACTCCTCCGAGAGGTGCTGCAACTCCGGCTCGCTGCGGACGGCGTCGTCCAGCGTGGCGTTGAACGGGATGAGTTTGGCAATCCGGTCGACGTCGCCATAGGGCAGCCCCATCACCCGGCCGACATCCCGCACAGCCTGGCGGGCGCCCATCGTCCCGAAGGTGATGATCTGGGCCACGTGATCCGCGCCGTACTTGTCCATCACGTAGCGGATGACTTCATCACGCCGGCTATCCATGAAGTCGACATCGATATCCGGCATCGTGTACCGCTGAGGGTTCAGGAACCGCTCAAACGGCAGCCGGTACTGCAGGGGATCCACGTCGGTGACCCCCAGGGCGTACAGCACCAGGCTGCCGGCGGCGGATCCGCGGACGGTGGTGAGAATGCCGCTGCGCTTGGCGAACGCCACGAAATCCTGCACGATTAGGAAGTACGGCGCGTAGCCCATGTGCTCGATGACGGACAACTCGTAGTCCAGCCGCTGGCGGGCCACCTCCGGCACCCGGCCAAAAATGGCCTCCAGCCCTTGCCGGCACAGCTGGCGCAGGTACGACTCTGGCGTCTGGTCGGCGGGAACGGGGAAGTGCGGGAGCTTGACGGCGTCCAGCTCCAGGTCGAGGGCCGCGCGTTCGGCGATTTCCATCGTCGCCGAGAGCGCGCCCGGCAGTTCCTGAAACGCCTGCGCCATCTCCTCTGCCGATTTGAGATAGAACTCCGGCGTCTGGCCCATGCGGGGTTTGTCGGTGGCGTCGAGGTTCACGTTCATCTGGATGCACATCAGGGTGTCCTGCGCGTCGGCGTCACCACGCTGCACATAGTGCACGTCGTTGGTGGCGATCACGGGCAGGTCCAGACTGCGAGACAGTTCGGTCATGCCCGTGATGTTCTGCTGCTGTTCGGGCAGCCCGTGAGATTGGACCTCGAGGTAGAAGTTTCCAGGACCGAGGATCTCCCTGTACTGACCGGCAGCCTCCTTGGCCGCGGCCAGATCGCCGCGCAGGATGCCCTGGGTGACCTCGCCCTTCAGGCAGCCCGACAGGGCGACGAGCCCGCTGCGGTGGCGCGCCAGCGCGTCCTTGTCGATGCGCGGCTTGTAGTAGAACCCGTCCAGGTGCGCGAGGGTGGTGAGCTTGATGAGGTTGCGGTAGCCCTGAAGATTCGTGGCCAGCAGGACGAGATGAAAGGCGTTGGCGTCGAGTTTTGGATCGCGGTCTAAAAGCGTCCGGGGGGCCACGTAGGCCTCCACGCCGATGATCGGGTTGAGCCCGGCTTCTTTCGCCCGCAGGTAGAACTCGATCACGCCGTACATCGTCCCGTGGTCGGTGATGGCCACGGCCGGCATCTTCAGCTGCTTGGCCCGGGTGATGAGGGCAGGGATTCGGCTATGACCGTCGAGGAGGCTGTACTCGGTGTGCAGGTGGAGGTGGACGAATTGACCCATGCGCAGAAGACCCTTAGATAGAGTCCGCAGTCATTGTAGCAGGCTCCGGGAAACGCGGAAACGGGGAAACGTGGAAACGCGACCATCAGGGACCTCGGTTGTCGCCGCGCTTCCGCGTTGCCGCGCTTCCGCGATTCCGTTATTTCGTGGCTTCCGCCGTCACCTCCATGACGCATTCCTCGAGGACGTCCAGCGCCTGATCCAGCTGCGCGTCGGCGATGACCAGCGGCGTCAGGATGCGGACCACGTTGCTGTAGACACCTGCCCGCAGCAGCAGCACGCCCCGAGTCATGGCGCGGCGGATGACCTCCGCAGTTTCGCGCGCGGCGGGTTCCTTCGTGGCACGATCGCGGACCAGTTCCATGGCGACCATCGCCCCCAGCCCCCGCACGTCTCCGATCAGGGGCGATCGGGCCTGCAGGCGTTGGAACCGCTTGAGGATGCGCTCGCCCAGCGCCGCGGCCCGCGCGACCAGTCGTTCTTCCTCCATGATCTCCAGGACGGCGAGCGCCGCCGCGCAGGCCACCGGGTTCCCCACGTACGTGCCACCCAGCGAACTTTCCGGCAGCAGGTCGATGACGTCGCGCGCCCCGACCACCGCGGACACGGGCAACCCCACGGCGATGGATTTCGCCACCGTCATCAGATCGGGTTCGATGCCGAAGTGCTCGATGGCAAACATGCGGCCCGTCCGGCCGATTCCCGTCTGAATCTCGTCCACGATCAGCAGGATCCCGTACCGGTCGGCCAGCGCTCGCAGCTCCTTGAAGAAGTCCATCGGAGGGACGACGAACCCCCCTTCGCCCAGCACTGGCTCGACCACGATCGCCGCCACCCGATCCGCCTGCACATGCGTGGTAAACAGGTCGTCGAACTGACGCATCACCAGCCGCGTGGGATCGGGGTCGCCGCTGCGGTACGGATCTGGGAAGGGGATCCGGTACACTTCGGGCATGAACGGTCCGAAGTTCTTCTTGTACGGCTCGACTTTGCTCGTCAGCGACAGGCTCATATACGTCCGCCCGTGGAACGCCCCTTGAAACGCAACCAGCCCGGCACGGCCGGTCGCCGCCCGCGCGATCTTCACGGCGTTCTCCACCGCCTCCGTCCCGGAGTTGAACAAGATCGCCTTCTTGGGGCGCGGACCCGGAGCGAGGCGGCACAGTCGCTGGCACAGCCGGATGTATGCTTCATACGGCGCCACGCTGAAGTCGGTGTGCGTAAACCGGCGGGCCTGATCAATGATCGCGGCCACCACCTTGGGATGCGAATGGCCCACATTCAAGCAACCGACGCCGCCGGACAGGTCGAGGAAGGTATTGCCGTCCACGTCGGTGAGCAACGCGCCTTCGGCCCGCTGCACGACGGCAGGAAGGTGGATGCCGATCGCGTTGGCGACATACGCCGACTTCTCCGCCAGCAATGCCTTGGACTTCGGGCCGGGAATCACGTGGGTGATGGTAGGTGCTTTGGACAAGGGAGGTCCTCCTCGCCAGAAATGCCGTCTACCTAGTCTACCTGGTCTACTTGGTCTTCCTAGTCTACTTGCCCTACTTACTTGCCATGTCGTCCTGCAGACCAGGTAGACTAAGTAGACTAGGTAGACCAAGTAGACGCCGTTTGGTTATTGGCGTTCGAGCGTGGCGACGCAGTGGATGCGGCTCGTCTGCGGCAGGAGGTCGACAGGCTGCACCTCGATGAGCCGGAATCCTGCCGCCCGCGCCGCCAGAAGATCCTGCGCCAACAGCGTCAGCGAGTGCCCCGCGCACACCGCGCGGCGCGCGCCAGACACCACAGCTTCCTGGAACACCTCGGCTGCGGTCGGACGGCCCCGGGGACTGACCACGTCGATATGCTCCCCGCGGGCTCGCAGCCTGGCCAGCACCCCCGCCGGGGCGCGCGTGTAGAAAATGCAATTCGTGATTCCGTTCAGCCGCGCGTTCTCCCACGCCCGGTGCATGGCCTCGCGGTCTGGGGCGATGCCGATCGCCTTGGACACCCTGGATGCCAGTGCCAGAGGCACCAGCCCGTCCTCGCACGCGGCATCGGCCACAGTCTGTGTTCCGTCCGCACCGATCCCGCGGGTAATGGCGTCCAGCCATAACGGCAGCGCGCGGGGGTTCGGCGGAATCGCCGGGGTGGCATAGAGCCGGAGGTGCAGCCCCGCGATGTCATCCTCGATGTACGCACGGCCCCAGAGCAGCCGGACCGATCCCAGCAACTCCGGCGTGTGGGCCGGTTGAACCGACAGCAGGAGCGACGTCAGGTTCAAGACTCGGTCGCGCACCCCCCGCACCAGGGCCATGCGGTCGGGGACCTCACGGCTGGTGCAGAGCACCAGCATGGCCTCGCCACTGTACATCCCCACCTGCCCGATCACGCCGCGCACCAGGCCTCGACCGGTGACGCGATCGTAGATCGGCCAGCCCAGCTCAACGATCACATCGCGGGCGGCGCGCAGCAGTCGCACGTTGTCCCCGTGCTGGATGGGGCACTCTTGCACGTTGATGACCCGCAGGTCATCTCCCAGGGTGTAGTACCCGACGACGACTTTGTCCTGCCGGAGGGCGAATGCCGCCTGGACACGGTTTCGGTACTCCCACGGCGCCGCGCCCACCGCGTCCCGCACCGTGAGGGTGGCATCGCGCAGCGCATCCTCCAGGTGCGCCCGCACCAGCCGCGTCTTGTGCTCCAACTGCGCCGCATACGAGAGGTGCTGCCACTGGCAGCCTCCACACACGCCGAAGTGCCGGCACGGGGGGGGCGCGGCGTGAGCGGACTTCCGCACCAGTGAGACGATCTTACCCTCGGGGCGCCGGCCGCCGCGAGTAATTTCGACGATGGCCTCTTCCCCCGGCAGTGCGAACGGCACGGCGATGCGCTGGGATCCCGCCGTCGCCACGCCCGCGCCGTCGAGATTGAGGCTGCGAAACGACAGCGTGAGCTTCTGCCCGGGCCGCAACGACACAAGAGAGCGGGACTGGGGACTGGGGACTGGGGACTGCCCACGCCGACGGTTGTCTTTAGTCCCTAGTCGCGAGTCCCTAGTCCCGCCCTTCCGGACCCCACGCGACTGTTTCATGAACGGAGCTTCTCCCGTAGCAGTCTATTCACCAGCTCGGGGTTGGCCCGTCCCCGGCTCTTCTTCATCACCTGGCCGACCAGGAAGGTCAACGCCTGTGTCTTCCCCGCCCGGACTTCTGACACCGGTTCGGGATGCTCGGTCAGGACCTCGTCGACGAGGCGCCCCAGTGACACTTCGTCACTGATCTGCGCGACTCCGCGCTCGCCAACGATCAACTCGGGCCGCCGGCCCTGTGCGAGCATCTCGCCAAGGATCTCCTTCGCCGTTCGGCCGCTAATCGCCCCACGCTCGATCAGCTGAAGGAGTTCCGCCAGGTGGACGGGAGTCACAGGGAGTTCGTCGATCTCCTTCCCTGCGGCATTGAGATAGGCTGTCATATCCCCCACCAACCAGTTGCACACGGCCTTCGGATGGGGAAAGAGCCGGACGGTCTCCTCGAAGAACCTGGCTAACGCCTCCGACGAGGTCAGCAGGTCGGCATCGTACTCGGACAGTCCGTACGCCTCCACGTACCGGCGGCGCTTTGCCTCGGGTAGTTCGGGCAGCGAGGCGCGGATCTGCGCCACCCACTGCGGGGCCACGTCGATCGGGACCAGGTCGGGTTCCGGGAAATACCGATAATCCTGCGCCTCCTCTTTCGTCCGCGACGAGAAGGTGATGCCCCGGTGCTCGTCCCAATGCCGGGTCTCCTGCCGGACCGGCTGCCCGCGATCCAGCACCGCGCGCTGGCGCTCGACTTCGTAGGCCAGCGCCCGTTCGATCGAACGGAGCGAGTTCATGTTCTTGACCTCGGTGCGGATGCCGAGCTCCGCGCCGGGCCGGCGCAGGGAGACATTGGCGTCGCAGCGCAGGCTCCCCTCTTCCATCCGGCCGGTGCTGACCTCGATCGCCTGCAGGACTGCGCGAAGGCGCGCAAGGAAGATGCGGGCCTCCTGTGGCGACCGCAGGTCGGGTTCGGTGACGATCTCCATCAGCGGCACGCCGCTGCGATTGAAATCGACGAGACTATAACGAACCTGTCCGCGCTCCTCCGCGTGGACGAGCCGGCCGGTATCTTCTTCCAGGTGTACCCGGCGGATCCCGATGCGCCGGCCTGGGATCGCCAGGCTGCCGTCGGTGGCCAGCGGCGGGTGAACTTTATACCGGTACTGGGTGATCTGATAGTTCTTAGGAAGATCCGGGTAGTAATAGTTCTTCCGGTGGAATTGACTGGTGGGGTGCACTGTGCAGCCCAGCGCGGCCGCCGTGCGCAGCCCCAGGTCGACCACCTTTCGGTTGAGGACCGGCAGCGACCCCGGCAATCCCAGGCAGACAGGGCAGATCAGCGTGTTGGGTGGCGCGCCGAACGTCACCGGGCAGGCGCAGAACATTTTCGAGGCCGTCAAGAGCTGCACATGGATCTCTAGACCGATGACGACTTCGAACTGCATCGCGAGCGTTTGCGTGTTCATCAGTGATCCAACAATTCCGGTCCGTCATTGCGAGCCCGAAGGGCGAAGCAATCTCGCTTTGACAGGAGATTGCTTCGTCGCTCCGCTCCTCGCAACGACAGAATCAGAGTCAGCCCACCTATTTCCGTGTTCTCGTCTTCCTGAATTTCCTCGATGGTCGCTTCCGCGTCCTTGCGCTTCCGCGCTTCTCTGTTTCGCGTTCCCGCGTTCCCGCGCTCCGCCCCGAGTCCGCGTGGGGGACCCTGCGTTCCCGTTTTTCAACAATCGGTGGCCGCCGCGTGTGCCACTCCGTCGTTTGCTCGTAGGCGTACGCCGCGCGCAGCACCGTGGTTTCGTCGAAGGGTTTCCCAATCAACTGCAACCCGACGGGCAGGCCGCCGGGGAACCCGCACGGCACCGAGATGCCGGGCAAGCCCGCCAGATTCACGGGGATCGTGTAGATGTCCGCCAGGTACATCTGCAGCGGGTCGTCCACCTTCTCGCCCAGGCGAAACGGAACTGTAGGGGACACCGGCATCAACACCAGGTCCACCCCCTCAAGCGCCCGCAGGAACTCCTGCCGGATCAGCGTGCGCACCCGCTGGGCCTTCAGGAAGAACCCTTCATAGTAGCCGGCGGACAGGGCATACGTGCCGAGCATGATCCGCCGCTTCACCTCGTTGCCAAATCCCTGC
>Ga0209268_1001883_pt1 | contig 10225 bp, 9 predicted proteins | sample GraSoiAngelo_143_FD_185900 | JGI IMG/M metagenome (GOLD analysis project Ga0209268, IMG submission 185900) | Grasslands soil microbial communities from the Angelo Coastal Reserve, California, USA - 14_1009_02_30cm (SPAdes) (version 2) | ecosystem: Environmental > Terrestrial > Soil > Grasslands ... | reverse complement strand
CTTTCAAGGGCAGCGAAATCCAGAGCAATCCGTTGCGCTGCTCGGCTTGCGCGTGCTCGATTTCCACTTCGGCTGGCAACGGCACTTCCCGTATGAACGGGCCGTAATCGATCTCCATGGCCAGCAATTGCAGGGCGCATCCCTCGTCATCAGTCGGCTCAGGCAGCTCTCGCGTGCCGCGAATCACCACCCGTCGCGATTCGACGGTGAGATCAATGAACGCGCGATCGACTCCCGCCAGATCGACGCAAATACGAATGGATTTTTCGCAGCGATACGCATTGATTGCAGGTTCCCAGGCGTGCGGTGCAAATCTGGAAAATTGCAAACGCGATAGCTCGGAAGTCAGATCCTGCAACGTGCCATGCAGCCAGCGCAACTTAAGGTTCCTGATTGGATCCATTGGAATGCGAAACTTCCACCCCGCCCGTTCGGTTTTCAATCCCTCAATCGAGAGATATGCAAACCAACAATATGGGATGGCTGTTGTGCCTCGACACAGCGACGCGGCTACAACACCGCAGGGACTAATCGCTTCGGTTTATGTGACCGGGATTTTCTTCCGACGGGATTGCGCTCCGGGGCGCTTGGGAAGAGTCAATCGCAGCACGCCTTTTTTGAACTCAGCTTTCGCTTTCGATTCATCCACTTCCGCTGGCAGTTCGATGGCGCGCTCAAATGAGCCGTAGCTACGCTCCATGCGATATTGACCTTTCTCCTTTTCTTCGCGCTCGTATTTCTTTTCGCCTTTTATGGTGAGCATTCCATCCTCGACGCTCACATCAATGTCTTTGGGTTCCACCCCTGGAATATCCGCCGAGATTTTGATTTCCTTGTCTGTCTCAGTGACGTCCACCTGCGGCCAGAAACCGGCTGCGATTTCGCGGCGAGGCGCCAGCCAGGACTCGCCCCAGAAATCGTCAAACACGCGATTGACCTGATGTCGCAAATAGTTGAACGGATCCGACGCGCGCTCCGCCGGCGAGCGTTCCTCACTTCTTCTCCATGGAACAATTGCCATAATAAACTCCTTTCCTTTTAGAAATATAACGCCCTGAAAGGTGCGTTCACGTGTTTCTTTTAGCCGTAGCACAGCCATCCTGGCTGTGGGGCCGGCGGGCATCTTGCAAGACTGCACTTCCTTAAACGTTGTGAGCCGGAACGGCGATTTCAAAAAAAGCCTTGTGGATGAGATGCTATTCGGGTATTCACTCCAATAAGGCAACCAATCGACGTTGGCATACTGATATTGATCGACGCAGTTTGGTCGGGAAATTTTGAGCGGGGCGAGATTGTCTCGCCGGTAGGAAGCATTGCCAGTAAAGTTGTCGGGAACTTAATCTGGTAACGCCCGATGCGCGTCATCGTCGCCCGCTCAAATTTCTTTTATACCATCAAAGTGTAAAAACGCAACGCACTGCTCCGAGAGCGTACTCTCCAGTTGGATTCGTGCTGCATTGCCGTACCGGCTGGGGGTACTTTCACTTGTCATTTCGTTCTACGGAAATTGCAGAAAGAAGTTCCCTGGCAAAGTGCTGAGCCGAACATTGATTGGTTCTTTTGGTGCTCGTTAGCTGCGATCTTAGGCAAGCGTAGAGATCGAACCAAGCTGGGCACTGCCGGAAAAGTGAAAGACGTGGCAGATGTCCATAAAACGCCTTGGCCTAATCAACCGAAGACTTACGTTTTCATGCGGCCTGTTGCGCGTCCACCAAATTGCCGTTTTTCAGCAGTAGACGGTCGCTTAAGAGGGTGGCTACCCCGCTTGGATTCGAACCAAGAATAACGCCTCCAAAGGGCGCTGTGTTACCGTTACACCACGGGGTACGAGGATTTGCGATTTTAGATCGGCGATTTTCGATTCAAGCGCAACGTCCAAAATTCAAGTGTGATTGCGCTTCCGCAAAGCAACTTGCCGAGAAAATTAAGGTTGAATGATCGATGATGAGGCGCGTATGGTCCCTGGTGCGGACAATAGGGCTCGGTTATGGCGCGGACAACCTTCCTTGATCATTATCGGGTCTGTGTTGGCTATGATGGCACTCGCAATGAGCTTGGCCGAGACGGCGGCGTGGTTGCTTACGAGGCCGTGGACGAAAGGTCCAGCGAACCGGTTGTCCTAACGCTAGTCCCAGTAGGAGGCATCGATCCGGCCGTCCGGGAGCAATTCGAAGAGCAGGCGCGCGCTCTGCAGAGACTGCGTCACGTCAATATCGCCAAGGTTTTTGATTTTGGACGCGAAGGCGAAGATTACGTTTACGCCTCGGAACGATTACCAGGCGAAACGCTTGCAGCGTGGGTTGCCCAGCACGGCCCAATGGCGGCTGACGCCACGTTGCGTGTGGCAGAACAAATCGTGAGCGTCCTTTCGTCTGCCAGTTTTCACAAGCTTCCGTTTCCGCCTGTTCAGCCTCAAGACATCATCGTTGTTCCCGGACAAACTCCCGAAGGCGGCTGGCCCTTAGTGAAGATGACGAACTTCGGTCTGACCGGACTCAAGGCAGGCACGCAAAGCTTGCCACCGGGCGAAACTTCGCCCCCCCGTGTAGCGGGCGAACTCGAGCGAAACGAAGTAGCAGTGAATGGGCAAATATCTTCTGCCGAGCAGTCCGCCATCGCTGGACCTCGGGGAGAGTACGCAACGACGGGGCTGCGGTCGGAGATCTATTCGCTCGGCGCGACAATGTATTTTCTTTTGACCGGCGTAGAGCTTTCGGCTGAGACGCTCCGGGAGCCTCCGAAGCTTTCGGGATTTCCAAAACCACTGCGAAACTTGCTTTCCCGGATGTTGCATCCCAATCCCGATCAGCGTCCAAAGGACCTGGTCGTGCTAGGAGAGATGATTCGGAGTTGCCTGGTAAAAATTGAGCGCCGGCTCGCATTGGCTGATCGATACGGCATTCCCTTGAGAACAACAATTCCCAAGCCGGTCCAGCCTCGGCCGCGGCGTTTACTGCGAAGAGCCTTGGCCTTTGGCGCGCTAGTCGTGGCTGTAGCGCTGCTCGCTGCGTTCCTGTTGCCGGGGCCAATTGGCAAAATCTTACATCAGCCCCGCGAGGCAAAGTCCATTGGCGTTCTTGTTGGGGTTCCCGAATCTTCACCAGCGCCTGCTGCGGTCCAAAATGCTGCGCCGCCAGTGGCTCCTGCGACTGTGCTATCGCAGGCGGCAAATGCGGCCATGGGGTCCGCGAATCAACCAGCGACGGACGCTGCGGCAGTTCCCAATTCGTCTCAAGCTACGTCCCCGGATCTTCAACAAGCTCAAGCATCAGGCAGCCAATCGCAGCTCGCTACGCCCCAAAACGCTGTCGCGGCCACTTCGCCAAGCGCAGTTCCAGAAAATTCCACTGAGGCCGAGGTTTCTAATTCATTGACGAAAGCTCCCGAGACTGCGCAGCCCACCATTGCCACTCAGTCGAGCTCACGTGGCAAAAAGAGACGCGTCGCTTCGACATCGCTACCTCGCCAGGGTTCAATGCGCGTCCGAATGCTTGGAATAACGTCCGATGGAAGGATAATTTATCGTTTGCCCTCGGGGCGCACCAGAATCATTGCGCCTGATTCGGACCAAAATCAATTCGTCCCGCGCCGACACCGCCGTGCTCCAATCGAGCGCGATGAGATGTTCGGTCCTCCGCCTCAATTTGGGCCGGATTATCTTCCCTACGATTAGTTCCTCAGAACGGCACGCGCGAGACGCTAAAGATAACGGCCGCTACTTTTCAGCAGATCTGTTTTGGGGCCGCTGAACTTCTCAAAAAAAATGGAAAAAAAGCTTGCCTAGCGGCACGATTCCCGGCATAACCTCGCCTTCGTGGGGAAACGACCTGCCCTCTGGGCATTCGCAACTGCATCGCTTCTTGTCATTTCCGGCGCAGCTCTTCGTGCGCAGGCGTTGGCTCCTTCAACGTTGGATCTTGCGAGTCACGATCAAAAGAAGGCGGACGACATGGTTCAAGTGATTACGCAGAAGTCGGCACCGAGTACCCCGGATAAGCCGATAAAAGCGATCACGAAAAAGCGAGCGCCCGCAACCGCGAAGAAACCGACGCAACCGGTCAAGCAAGAGCCTACGCAAGCCGTCGCCAAAGAGTCGGGGCGAACTTTTGCGATAGAGCCAGTGCGACCGATGGGTCAACAATCCGTAAGCCATACAACACAACCCTATTCGCGGTTTAGCTTCAAGACCCCAGGGGGCAAAAAGGAATCCATTCCGGTCATCACGCAGTATTATCCCAACCAGATCGTTTACCCGTATGGCAAGATCGATCGGCACATCGACGGCAGATTGATGCAAGCTGCCACCATCGCGCAGGAACGAGCCCATGCGCATTCGCGCTCGAGATGCTGGCATTACGTAAAAGACGCATTGCTTGCTTCCGGTGTTATCGATTCCCGCCCGAAAACCGAGCTTGCCAGGGACGCTGCATCGGAGCTCGTCAGTAATTATGGATTCAAGAGACTTCCTGTGTCAGATCCGTTCTCCGCGCCGGTCGGTTCAGTGCTAGTGTATGGTACCGCGCGCAGCGTTGGCCATGTCGAGCTTCGCACGCGGGATGGTTTTGTTAGCGATTTCCGTTCGAAAACGCCGTCGCGCCGCCCTCTACTCGGCGTTTACGCCAAGTTGTAATTTTCTCGCCGACTGCCGGGGTCACCCATCAACCGCGTCATCGTGCACATCCGCTGGACCGCTGCTGGAGGCGTCGACGCAAGTAGCCCTAGCGGCTGAAATTGTGAGAGTAATTTCAGCGCTGCCCCGGCGTTGACCCGCTAGTAATTCCTGATCAGGCGGATCACGGCGATGAACATGGACATGACCGGCCATGCGGCGATGCCAGTGATCAGAATGAAGAAGAAAAGCTCGGCGATGTAATCCCAGGTTGCTTCTCCGCGGAAGAATTCACTGCTTAATTTGTGGAAGGCCGGCACCTTTGTGGCTGGCCGAGCCGCGGAGGAACTCACCTGGTTTTTCGCTGTCGGACGATAGTTGTAATTCGTTAATGGAAAACTTGGGTGATTGCGCCATGCGCGGTTGTCGTGGCGCGAGGCGCGCTGCGTCTGACTAATTTGAAGTGTTGGTTTCATAAATTTCTAAAGTGCTAAGTGTAGTTCCCGAATGCGGTTCGAGAGGACCGGCGCAAAAAACGCGCGCGTGGTGTGATTCGACCACTGGGGTGCCGCGAATTGCGGGCTCCAACTTGGCGAGATCTAACGAGCCTTTATGCCGCCTGCCCGCCCCGGCGGGCAGCGCGGATCGGCGCGTTTATCAATTTCATCTGTATTTACCTACAGTTGTTTGCGGGCTTGTCTAGCCATGCACCGTAATCCCACGTTGTAAGTGCCTCTCCCGCTGAGAGAAGCGATCCGATCTTTTATCTTGAATTAATCATAGCTCGGATAGTTCTACGTGAGATCCGGGCCGAACAATTTGAAGCGTCATAAAGTGCGGATGCGCATTCATCCACGAAATCGCCTCTCGCTTTGTTTCAAAAAATCGGTCGACGACGATAGCCTTGAGTTGGTTCGCAGTCCGTCCACAAAGACGAGCCGCTTTGCGACTAACGACAGCTGGTCCGGTGTCGACTGCGGTGCAAGTTTGATCAGGGAAGACAATTGTACTGCCATAAGGAATTCGCCTGGGATCGACAGCGCAATGTCCAGCGCGTAATCGCCGACCGGTACTGGCATATTTAGGCCCCTCGCCCGCCCAGTAACAGGTGACACGCGCCAGCATCGACTCCTGGCTCGCAAGACCGGTCGATGCCAACGATAACAAAAACATCACTGTGCAAAATGACTTCATAATGTCCAAGCGTTGCTTCGATGTTGTCGAGTCTCGGGTAGAGCAAGCCATTCTCGATGCCAAGAGCCGCAGGAACGCAGCTTGACCTCGGGTTCGGAATAACCCCGGCGTGCTAGCCCTTCTGGGCGACGCGCGGACTTGACGACGACTCGCCGCGGCGAGCCGGCCCTCCTATAGAGGAGTTAGCGGAATTGTCAAACGGTCGACGCGAGAAAAGTGAACTGCGGGATTTTGGAGAATTGTAAAAAAAGAATTTACTGGCCGCCCGAGAGGCGCATCTCGTTGCTGGCGACGAATCCGGACTTCTCATAAAGCGAGCGGCCTTCGTCCGAAGCATGAAGCAAGAGACGATCGATCCGCTGATTTTTGGACCAAGTAACGATCTCTTTGACGAGGAGGCTGGCGATTCCGTGTCGACGCCACTGCGGTTCGGTGAAAACATTCACAATTGTCGCCTGCCGGCCTTCGCCAATTGTAATGTGTCGACTGGGCGTGGCAGGATCGGTTGTAACTGAACACCAGCGCCTCCAACAATCGTCTCCGGATTGTCGGCCGGAGTTGCAAGCCAGCCGATGTAGTCACCGCTATCGATCCACTGCTCCAGTCGTGCCCGCGATTTAGTGCGCAGAATCTCAAAGGCGTCATCGGAAACGTCTCCCATATCCTGAAACATTCGTGCTCGATGCCACGCGATGACGTCCGCATCCGGCAGAGTAGCGCGACGAATCTTAAAAGAGTCGGAGGCAGCTCGTGCCACCGGATAACGATCCGAATGTCTGCAATGCTCCTTTTCTTCAGCTCTTTGCATTCAGTCTATCTTTTCCCTGAGGTTCGCGATTCAATATTTAGCGCGCAGCCCTTCACACCCAACGCCGAACTCAGAACTTGGCAAGGCGTGACAGGGCATCGCTCGATGATACCATGCGCGAAATGGAAACTGCCGATTGGGCGTCGCTGAGTGACGAGGAACTTCTCGAGCGTCGCATCTCCGCGCTTGGTCTGCGCCTTGAGGGCACGGTATTGGAACCGCTCATCCAACAATTATATGATGAACTGTCGGCGCGTGCGCTGGTATTTCACCCACCGTGTCACGTGGGCGATGAATGGTTTGTGCCAATCGGTATCCCGGCCATTTTCATTCCGTTTTTCCTCGTGCATGATCGATTGCGAGCGCTGGAGCGGACGATGATGCTCGAGGTCGAGGGAGGGACACCCGAGTGGTTCATGAAATTGATGCGACATGAAGCCGGTCACGCTTACATGTACGCATATCGTCTCACCCGGAAGAAGAAATGGCAGGAGCTTTTCGGGCAAACTTCACGTGAAGAGACGCCGGACAGTTACCGCCCCCGACCGTTCAGCCGTAGCTATGTCATGCATCTCGAGGATTGGTACGCACAGAGCCATCCCGATGAAGATTTCGCCGAAACCTTCGCGGTCTGGCTTACTCCCGGGCTCGACTGGCGCAAGCGTTACGCACGCTGGCGGGCGCTCCAAAAACTGGAATACGTCGATGAGTTAATGCGCTCGTTGGTTGGCAAGCCACCAGTTCACATGCCCGAGTATCGCTTCGCTGATTACGATTGTTTGAACGTCAAGCTCAAGACTTATTACGCGCGCAAACGAAAGCTCTACGAAGATACATACCCAGATTTCTACGACGCCGATCTGCGGCAACTTTTCGCAGCCCCGGCGGGCATCAAAGCAAGCGTCTATCTGCAACGGCGGCGGCGACGATTATTGAACGCTATCTGTCAATGGACGAATGAGAACAAGTTCCGGGTGAACCAGCTGCTCGCCCGGCTGACCCGCCGCTGCGATCAGCTCGGGCTCCACGTGCTCAATGACGATCCGCAACAGGATTTTCGCGTCTCGGCATTTATCACCACGCTGGTGATGAATTATCTTTTCACCGGAAAATTCAAGCGCACGAAATGACAAAGGCGACAAAACGACGTGAAAAAGAAACTTAAAGTCCTCGTGCTTTTCGACGGCACAAGTCCAACAACCGTCGATCAGGATTTCACAAAGGAGCTGAAAACAAAGGATTGGAAAACCGAGGCGGACGTCATGGCCGCGCTCGGCACGCTCGGTCACACCGCAGAGCATCTCGCGATCTACGACGATGTCGATCTTGTGCGTCAAAAACTAGAGACTTTCGCCCCCGACATTCTTTTCAACCTCGTCGAACAATTCAGGAACAATCCCGGCTTCGATCAAAACATCGTGTCGTTTTTCGAAATGCAGGGCCTGCCGTTTACCGGCTGCGGTTCAACGGGCCTTACTCTTTGCAAGCACAAAGGCATTTCCAAAAAGATCCTGCATTATCACGGCATCCATGTCCCGCATTTCGTCGTCATTCCACGCGGTCAGCGCATCGCCCGGCGCAAGCAGCTCAGATTCCCAATCCTGGTGAAGCCGGTGAAGGAAGAGGCATCATATGGGATCTCGCAGGCGTCATTCGTCGATACCGACGAGCAGTTCCGCGAGCGCGTGGCTTTTATTCACGAGAAATATAACAGCGATGCGATCGCCGAGGAATACATCGATGGCCGCGAACTCTACGTAAGTTTGATGGGCAACGTGCGGCTAACGGTGCTTCCGGTTCGCGAACTGGTCTTTCGCGAAGTGCCGCCTAACGAACCAAAGATTGCGACGTTCAAGGCGAAATGGGATGAGGAATATCGCAAACGCTGGGGATTGGAAAATCGATTCGCCGAAGACCTCGATCCGCAACTTGTGAGCCACATCGAGGAGACGTGCAAACGCATCTATCGTCTGCTAACCATTGACGGGTATGCGCGCATTGACCTCCGGCTGACAGAGGCCAACGAAGTTTATTTCATCGAAGCCAATCCCAATCCCATCCTCGCCAACGATGAAGACTTCGCCCTTGCGGCGGGAAAAGCGGGTTTGCCTTACTCGCAATTGATCGACCGGATCGTGCGGCAGGGGATGAACGCGGTCCGTGATTAGCTTCGAAAGTGTTCCGGGCTTAAAGCCACTTTTTTACATGTGGCCAGCATTCCCGCACGTTAACCCTTAAATCTTTACAGAGATAAATATGCGTCCGGCGTTCAAAAGGCATCGCCCACGGACTACTCACGATTTGGCCAAATCTTCGACTGAGGCGAATTGCTCGCGCTCATTGTCATCCCGCGTGTCGAGCACCAAAGCAACTTCACCACTCCAATCTCGCGGTCCCCAGAGAAAATAATTCTGATGGCCAGAAATCGCCGGTGGCAGCCCAAACTTGGGACCAAAGAAATCAATTGCTCCAGCCTCGCCATAGTTTTGGCAGAAGATGGCAGCGCGCTTCTCATCTTCGGGCCGCAAGTGATGATAAACGTGTGCGACCGATGCGACCATTTCTTGCCAGCCAAATTGATCGGCGAAAAGCTGTGGCAGCGGAGCGGTATGCGAAGTTTCAGTGCGTGGCGGCTCTTGGTGGATGGCTCGCATGTACGCGACCAGTTTGCCGGGCGGCAAAATTGGTATGGCCAATGGCGCAAATAGCGCGCCGGTCAGGACGATTACAACCAGCAATGCCAGCTTAAACCATCTCAATCGGTTAGCAAAAACACGCTCTAATGCCACGCCTCCCGCTGCAAGAAGCATCGGATACGCGGGTGCGAGGTAGTAGCTTTTGCCATGCAAGATGATGAACTCGGCGAGCATGACCAGATATATGACTCCAAGCACCATATAGCGCCGGCCTTCGCGGGAACCGAACACCCAGCACAATCCAGCGAGCCACAGCGGAAGAGTTCCCGGATTCATGAAAACAATCTGCTGTACGATGAATTGTGCCGGGCTTAGGGCGATGTTTTTGTCGCTGTGAGCAATGTTGCTCAATAGCTCGTACGTGGGCCAATGATTTTGCAGCTGCCATAGAACGTTCGGTAACGCGATGGCGAACGCGATCAGACCATCGAACCAGATCCATTTCTCACCGAAATGGCGGCGCTCCGACGTGAGCAGCAGCGCGACGAAAATGCCACCGGCGAAAAACGCCGTGGAATGTTTGTTTTCGAGACTGAGCCCCAGAAGAGCGCCGAACCAAAGCCAAAGGATCGGTGAACCACCGTTGATAATCCGAACGAGCAGATAAATGCATCCCATCCAGAACAGCGGCTCAAACGCGTTCATGGAGAAAAAATTGCCGACCGCCAAACTGAACAGCGCACAGAGCGAGCCCGCGCAGGCGAGCGCAACCGCCCACCCGCGTCCGCCCAGTTCACGTGCGATCAAACCTGTGATTGCAACCGTCGCCGCGCCCGCTAACGCCGGGAGAAGACGAATCGTAAACAATGAGTTGCCGAGAAGGATCTGGCTCAGGCGCAGCAGCAGGATCGACAACGGAGGTTGGTCCACATATCCGAAAGCGAGATGCCGACCGCAGGCGATGTAGTAGAGCTCGTC
>Ga0209268_1001880_pt1 | contig 10227 bp, 8 predicted proteins | sample GraSoiAngelo_143_FD_185900 | JGI IMG/M metagenome (GOLD analysis project Ga0209268, IMG submission 185900) | Grasslands soil microbial communities from the Angelo Coastal Reserve, California, USA - 14_1009_02_30cm (SPAdes) (version 2) | ecosystem: Environmental > Terrestrial > Soil > Grasslands ... | reverse complement strand
CACTGCACGCCTATCTCGACGGCGAGCTGTCGCCGGCGGAGGTGCAGGGCGTCGAGGCACACCTCGCCCAGTGCCCCGCCTGCCGCGGCCGGCTCGACGAAGAGCGCGCGCTCATCACCCGCGCCGGCGAGCTACTCGCACTGGCGGCACCGCCGGACCGCGAGCTCCCGCCGTTTCGAGCGGGCGACCTCAAACCTCCGACCCGCCTGTGGTGGAAGGTGCGGCTACCACTGGCGTGGGCGGCGACGCTCGTGCTGGCGCTGGGGATCGGGACCTACCTGGGCAGCGGGGTAGAACAGCGGCAGCAACCCGAGACCGCCGCCGACGCCGAGCCCGCGCGGCCCCAAGCGCTCGAGAGTCCGCTCAGCTCGGAACGGGCACGGCGCGAGTCTCGCGTCAAGCTGCGCGGCGCGGCGCGCACGCCGCCCGCGGCTCCGGCCGCGCCTGGTCCGGCGGCTCGCCGCGAAACAGACGGCTTTGTGCAGGAGCGCAAAGCGCAAGTGGCCGTCATCCCGCGCGACACCGCGCTGAGCGCCGCCACGCCGGCCCGGGCCCCCGCCCCGCAGCCGGCGTTCGTAATGGTCGATGGTGCGCTCGTGGAGAAGACGTCTCGCATCAGCCTCGACAGCGCGCGTGCGCTACTCGGAGCCGATCCCCTCGCCGTCCCCGGTGCACCGATCCGCACGATGTATCGAGCACGCGAAATCGGCTACTCCGCCGTCGTGATCGTGGAGCAAGCGCTCGATTCGAGCACCGTAATCGAGGTGGTGAACGGGCGCCGGTCCCCGGCAGCCCTCGACGCGGTTGCAGTCACCGGAGCGGCAGCGCCAGGGGCGCGAGCCGACAGCGTGAGCGTGGCCGAGCGGGCGCCACTGAGTCGCGCCCGGATCGCGGACTCGCTCGCCGCCGCTCCGGCCGCGAAGGCAGCCGCTCGGCTCGGGCGTTACGAGACACGGAACCGGGTGGTGCGACGCCTGGGCGACCTGGAGGTTCGAGTCTCGGGACCGCTGCCGAGCGACTCCCTGGGGAAGCTGCTGCAGCTCGTCCAGCCGGTGAAGCCCTAGCTACGGCGTGACCGTGATCGTGCCGTGCATCCCGGTGGGAGGCGTGCCGTTGACCCCGTGATTCTTGCAGAAAAAGTTGTATGTGCCGGCGGTCATGAACTGGTGGGACACCGTCCCAGCCGCTAGGGCCTTGTCATAGGTGTCCGCCGACCCGGTCGCGCTCGTGACCGTATGCGCCACGCCGTCCCCATTCTGCCACGTCACCGTCGTGCCCGCCGTCACGGTGAGACTTGTGGGCTGAACTGGCTGCCCCCGACCGTGCAGATCTTCGTCGCCGTCGACGTGCAGCCCCCTCCGCCCCCGTAAGGAGACGTCGAACCGCCGCACGCGGCGAGCAGCACGACTCCGGCTGCCCCTAGTGTCAGAGTCATTACGCTCGACCGCATGGATCCCCCGAGGTGGCGCGTAGGACAATCAGCAGCTCTATCACGCATGCTTACTACCCTTAGAAAGATGCGCGAATTGTCAGAGAATGATGAAGCGGTCCGGGGGGCGCTAGTGCCGCTCGCGCTCCAGTGTGTCGGCCGCGAGCCGGGGTGAGAGCATCGGGTAGCGGGCCCCGAACCACCCGAGCGACAGCAGGAACAGCCCAGCGAACAGCAGCGTGACGCCGACCTCCGGTAGGCCGATTGCCGGCCCAGCGCCGCCGTTGATCGAGGGAACGATCTCGAGGTAGCGCTCGAGCCAGATGCCGGCGAGGCTCACCAGGGCGAGCGCCACGAGCGCCGGCGGGTACTTCTTGGGTCTGACGCCGAGCAGGCCGACGAACGGGATGACGAACACCAGCAGGAATACCGCTACCCCGACCGGCTTCCACGGGCCGATCAGCCGGTAGAAGATGAAGAACGTCTCCTCGGGCAGGTTGCCGTACCAGATCACCAGGAACTGCGACCACATGAGATAGGCCCAGAACACGCTGAAGCCGAAGCACAGCTTTCCGAGATCGTGCTGCTGCTTGGCGGAGAACAGGCCCTCGAGGCCCATGCGCCGCCGCACCGCCAGCACCAGTACCGCGAGCGCCATCAACGCCGCGAGGAAGCTCCCCATGAAGTAGAACGCCCCGAACAGGTTGCTCACCCATTTGTGAGCGAGGGACATGACCAACTCGAACGCCAACAGACTGTATCCGAACGCATAACCGATCACGAGCAACGCCGCCTCGCGGGTGATGGTGTCCCGGCCTTCGAGCCGATCGGCGGGCCGGCCCTCGGCGAGCTCCCGGAGGTCCGGCGCCATGTCGTGTCGCACGAAACGCCACGACAACCAGGTGAGGAGCAGGTAGATCACGCCGTTGCGCACGAAGAAGAACTTTGCCGTGAGCCAGCCGCCCAGGTCGGCACGCGGCTCGTGCAGCCAGCTGAAGATGTGCGCCCGGCCCACGATCAACCCGAGATACAGCACCAGAGCGACCCACAGAAACGCGGCCGCCGCCTCGGCGAGCCGGATCACCACCCCGGACCAGTGCCCTTTGGCGAGCTTCTGCGTCGCGGCGAAGACCACCAGTGCCTGCGCCAGCCCGGTCCAGAACATAAAGTTGACGTGCCAGGCCTGCCACGCCCGGGGCGCGCCGCCCGCCGCGAGCACCCAGAGGAACACGGCCCCTCCAGCCACGGCCAGGAGGGCCCCCCACAGTAGGAACGCCCCTGCGGGGAACTGGCGCGCCTTCCGGACCAGCTCCGACCGCGCGACCGCCGCGACCGCGCTCATCGTCTCCCCCGTGGGCTCTGCGCGCCGGCCTGTAGCGTGCGGAGGTAATTCACGAGGTCCCAGCGATCCGTCCCGCGCACTTTGTCCCCGTAGATAGGCATCAGCCCCCGGCCCATCACCTGGCCGCTCACGATCACCCCGTAGAGGTAGCCGTCCGTGCGTCGAGCGATCGTGTCGTTGACAAGGGAGCGCACACCGAAAAAGGGCCCGCCCGCTGCCGACGAGATCGGGCCGTCGCCCCGGCCCGCCGGGCCGTGGCAGACGAGACAGTACGTCTCATAGAGGAACCGCCCGCGGTTGATCGACTCCGAGGTGCGGGTCCGAGGATTCACGAGTCGGTCGGCCGTCTGCAGGCTCATGAGCGGGTCCGCGCCGGTCACCGGCACGGTGCCGGGGACAGGCGGGATTGGTTGCGCGTACGGCTTGATGCTGCGCTGATGCCGCATGGTGGAGAACCAGCCGATGCGGTGCACGACGTCGTCCGGGTTGCACCCGATCGCGGCGAGCGCGACCAGAGCGGCAAGGACGGCCCGCGGTCTACGCACGGCGGACCTCCTCCGCCCCAGCGCCGCGGAGCAGGGTCTCGACCTGACCGGCGCGCGCCGGCTCGGACGGCACGAAAATGCCGAACTTGTCGTTCGTGAAGCGTGGATCGTAGGCGACCGTGCCGAGCCGCCGGGCGGCGAACAGCGCGTTGAAGGCGATGCCGAGAATCGTCGAGAGCGCGCCGAACAGGATCGTCATCTCGAACATGATCACGACGTACGGCGGGATCGAGCCGATCGGCTTGCCGCCGAGCACGAGCGGCCAATCGTACGACATGTACAGCGTGATCCAGGCGCCGATGGCGCAGCCCGCGATTCCCCCGATCAGCGTGAACATCCGCACGGGGCTCACCGGCTGCTCGAGCGCATCCTCGATCTCGTGCCGGGGGATGGGCGAGTACACGGTGAAGTCGGTGTGGCCGGCCCGGCGCAGCTGGCCGATCGCGTCCACCGTCGCGTCGACGTGGCCGAACACGCCCAGCACACCCGGCGTGGGCGGCGGGTGGAAGATGGCGGTCAGCGGGTTCGCGAGCTTCACGACACCCTCGCCTTGCCGCGCTGCGGCGCGGGCAGCACCTCTTTCACCTCGGAGATCGACACCGTCGGGAAGTTCTTCACGAACAACAGGAACCACATGAAGAACCAGCCGAAGCTCCCTGCCATGATGCCCCAGTCCGCCCACGTGGGATTGTACGTCGCGTTGGCGAACCGCTCGAACGGCTCGCCCGCGAGCGACACGACGATGATCACGAAGCGCTCGAACCACATCCCGATATTCACGAAGATCGAGATCACGAACAGCGCCAGGATGCTCGTGCGGACGTTCTTGCGCCACAACAGCCACGGCAGGAGCCCGTTGCAGATGTTCATCGTCCAGCTGGCCCACCAGAACGGCCCGAACGCCCGGTACCAGAACGCCGCGCGCTCGTGGGCATTACCGCTGAACCAGGCCACGAAGTTCTCGGTGCAGTACGACATGCTGACGATCAAACCGGTCAACAAGCACAGCTTCGCCAGGTTCTCGAAGTGATGAACGGTGATGAGCTCCTCCAGATGGAAGAGCTTCCGGATCGGCACCAGCAGCGTGATGACCATGGCGACGCCCGAGTAGATGGCGCCGGCGACGAAATACGGGGCAAAGAGCGTGGCATGCCAGCCAGGGACGATCGCCATCGCGAAGTCCCAGGACACGACGCTGTGCACCGACAGCACGAGTGGCGTGGCGAGCGCGGCGAGATAGAGATAGCCCCGCGTGTAGTGACGCCACTGCTCGTTGGTGCCGCGCCACCCGAGGGCCGTGATGGCGTACAGCTTCTTGCGCCACCCGCTGGCGACGTCGCGCACCGCCGCGATGTCCGGGATCAGGCCCATGATCAGAAACACGGTCGAGACGGTGAAATACGTGCCGATCGCGAACTCGTCCCAGATGAGCGGCGACTTGAAGTTGGGCCACAGGCCGCGCTCGTTGGGATAGGGGATGAGCCAGTAGAAGTACCACTGGCGGCCGATATGGATCAGCGGGAAGAGGCCCGCGGTCATCACGGCGAACACCGTCATCGCCTCCGCGGTGCGATACACCGCGGTGCGCCACCCCGAGCGGAACAGAAACAGGATCGCCGAGATCAGCGTGCCCGAGTGGGCGATACCGACCCAGAAGACGAAACAGGTGATGTAGACTGCCCAGTACACCGGGTGCGAGTAGCCCGCGAGCCCCAGCCCGTAGCGCAGCAGGAACAGCAGGCACACGATACCCACCCCGAGCAGGGCGACCGCCAGCGCCAGCAGGGCGTAGTAGCCCTTGCCCGGGTTACCGAGCGTCCGCGCGATGGCGCGGGTGACGAAGTCGTAGCTGACGCGGGACGGGGACGTCTCGGCCATCGCCTCAGTCCTCCACCACGGCGCCGTGCACGACCCTCGCGAGGTACGTGATCGCCGGCCGGGTGTTCAGTCCCTCGAGCACGTGATAGCCGCGCGGGTCCTGCGCCAGCGCCGCGACACGCGACGTCTTGTCGTGCAGGTCGCCGAAGACGATCGCCTCCGACGGGCACGCTTGTGCGCAGGAGGGCGTGATGTCGCCGTCCTGCACGTTGCGGTCCTCGAGGCGCGCCCGGTTCTGTGCGCCGCGGATCCGCTGCACACAGAAGGTGCACTTCTCCATCACGCCCTTCTCCCGCACCGTGACGTCGGGATTGAGCAGCATGTTGAGCGGGTCGGGCCAGCTCTCCCATTCCCCACCCTGCTCGGCGTAGTTGTACCAGTTGAAGTAGCGGACCTTGTACGGGCAGTTGTTGGCGCAGTAGCGCGTCCCGACGCAGCGGTTGTAAACCTGCCCGTTCAACCCGTCGGGCGTGTGGTAGGCGGCGTACACCGGACACACCGGCTCGCAGGGCGCGTTGCCGCACTGCTGGCACAGCATCGGCGTAACCACGGCGCCGACGGGATGACCTCCCTTACCGCCCGTGTAGTAGCGCTCGATCCGGAGCCAGCTCATCTGGCGGCGCCGGCTCACGAGCTCTTCACCCACGGTGGCGAGGTTGTTCTCGGCGTAGCAGGCGGTGACGCAGGCGGAGCAGCCGGTGCATTTGGCCAGGTCGATCGCCATCGCCCAGCGCGGATGCTCGCCAGCGTAGTTCCCGAGCGTCGCCTTCTCGTGTTGCGCTTCCGCCCACGCCTCGAGCGCCTTGCGGGCGTATGCCGGTGTCTCTTCCTCGGCGAACGGGTGCGCGCCGCGCCTCAACTCCCGCGCCTTCGCGAGCGGCAGCACCTCGATGATGCCACGCCCTTGCTCGCGCGCGTCGCCTTCGACGGTGGCGAGGCGGCGATGGTCGCCGGTCTTGGTGACTCTGACCCCGACGGAGAACGCGCGCCCGCCGAAGTCCGTGGGCTGGTCGCTCAGCAGCTCAAACGCATTGAACGAGCGGTCCTTGGCATAGCGGCCGTACGCCTTGTGACCCTGCCCGCTCGGGACCGCGAGCACGTCGGGTCGCACGCCCGGGGTGATCCACACCGGCGCCCGTACGGTACCGTGCGGGGACTCGAGCAGCAGGATGTCGCCGTTGGCGAGCTGCGATTTCGCCGCGGTCTCGGGATGCACTTCCACCCACCCGTGCCACGTGATTTTCGACACCGGGTCGGGCAGCTCCTGCAGCCACGGTTTGTTCGCTCCCCGACCGTCGTGCAGGGCGATCGACGGGAAGACGATCAGCAAGTGCTGTTCCGATGCGCCTTCCGAGGCGGCCAAGCCGCCGAGCCGCTGCGCGAACCCGGGCACGAGCCGCGGGCTCTGCACCGCCACGTCGGTGTACACGCCCCCGTGCTGCAGGGCGTCGCTCCAGAAGTCGTCGAATCCCCGGCCGCGTCCGTACCGCTGATGCAGCGTCCGCCACCGCGTTTGCAGGTAGTCCTTGAACGAGCTCGCGCTGCCGGAGGCTTGCAGGAGTACGTCAGCGGTGTGGCGGGTGTTCGGAAACACGGGCTGCATCACCGGCTGCTGCAGCGCATAGACGCCCGCGCGCGGACGCGAATCGTTCCACTGCTCGAGCGGATGGAGGTCCGGCAGAATCAGGTCCGACGCGGCCGCCGTCTCGTCCAGGTAGGACGAGAAGCTCACCTTGTACGCCACGCGGCCGAGCGCCTGGGAGAACGCGGCCGGCAGGGAGTGCGCCGGATTCGCGCCGTGGACGAGCAGCAACGCGACCTTCCCGGCGCTCATGTCCCCGACGAGGTCCGTCAATTGCTTGAACGATCCGCCGGCCTCGAGGGCGTGGTTGGGTCCGAACTTGACGGTCTTCCCCACCTGCCCCGCGACATAGTTCAGGAGGTTCACCGACGCCACGAGTACATGCGCGCCGCTCCCGTAGTGCGTCGACATGCCCCCGGCCACGGCCAGCCCCCCATGCGAGGCGGCGAACTCGCGAGCCAGCCGCCGGATGTCGCGCGCCTCTATTCCGACGAACGTCGCCACCTGCTGGGGCGCGGGGAGCAAGCGATCGAGACCGCGCGCGTCCGCCGGTGTGGGGGCCAGGCGCTCGGCCAGGATGACCTGCGCCATCGCGAGCGCCAACATGTACTCCGTCCCCGGCTTGGCCGCGATCCACTGGTCCGCACTCATCCCGGTCAGCGACAGGCGCGGGGCGACGGAGACGAACTTGGCCATCGACCCGTCTCGTCCACCCTCGAACGCGTGCGCCCGGGTGAACCCGTTCTGGTAGCCGACCGGGGACAGCCAGGTCTCCATGAAGTCGGCGCCGAACGAGACGATGTAGCGGGCGTTGGCGAAGTCATACCACGGGATCGCCGACGTGCCGAAGGCGAGGCGGTTGCCTTCGCGCAGCGCCTCGAAGGCGAACGGCTCATAGGTGACGTGGCGACCGCCCAGCCCTTTCATCCACGCGTCGACCAGCTCGCCGAACGATCCGCTCTCGAGCCCGGTCACGAAGGCGATCCCCTTGCCGCGGGCCTCCTTCACCTTCGCCTGCAGCCGGTTGATGGCGTCCTCCCAGGAGAGTTTCTGCCACTCGCCGTGCGGACTGCGGGCCATGGGATCGGTGACGCGGTCGGGATTGTAGAGTCCCTGGAGCCCGGCCTGGCCCCGCGAGCAGAGCCGCCCCTGGTTGATCGGCGACTCGGGATTCCCCTCGAGCTTGATCACGCGGCCTTCGCGGACTTTCGCCTGCAGCCCACAGCCGGCCGCGCATTCGCGGCAGGTGGTGGCGTAGTACGTGGCGATCCCGGGGACCTGGTTCTCGGGCGGGACGGTGTAGGGAACGAGATGCTCGGTCGGCTCGGCGTGGATATCACACGCCGACGCCGCCGCGGCGGCGCCCCCCGTCGCGCCCAGGACTGTCAGGAACCGTCTGCGGTCCATCGGTCGGGCCTCAGTAGTGACACACGGTGCAGTCGCGCGAGACGTTGCGCTGCACGTGGCAGTTGACGCACCAACCCATCTTGAGGGTGGCGACTTGGTACACCTGTGGCATGCGATTCACCTCGCCATGGCACGTGCTGCAGCTCTCCGTCCCCAGAATCTTGATGTGACGCTGGTGCGGGAAGCGCACGAAGCCCGGGAGAGCATGCACGCGCGTCCACACGGGCGGCTGCTTGTTGGCCCACGCGTCGCGCACCTTCTTGATCTCCGCCTTGTGAGACTCGGTGGAGCCGCCGATCATCTGATGACAGCCGAAGCAGGTCTGCACCGCCGGGATCCCCGGCTCGCTCGAGATGGTCACGGTATTGTGACAGTACAGGCAGGGGATCTGATCCTGGCCGGCGTGGATGTCGTGACGAAAGAAGATCGGCTGGCGGGGACCCTGGAGCCGCCCCGTGTCGCTGATGACGGGAGCCTTGTAGCCTGACGCAGACTGACCGGTTTGTGCCGCGGCCGGAAAGGCGATCGACAGTGCGATCGCGACACCGGCCCCGACCCTCCCACTCCTCTTCGTCATCCAGAGCGCTCGATGGCGAATGGTATCGGTCTGTGTTGTGAAACGGCTTGCGGGCGCCGGAATGTAGCGCCAGCGCGGAAGCATACACAAGGCCTGCTCGTGTAGGGGCGCAGCATGCCGCGCCCTTACCAAACCGGTCACTCCGGTCGTGCCAGGAGCTGATGCTTCAGCCGAATGATGGAAACGAACGCGTCGACGGCGTCCAAGTCGGGGAACTCCATCCAACACCAGCGCACGCCGCCGGACATCCGACCGTCGCGGATTGCCTGTCGCGAGGTACGCGGCAGGCCGTCGGTCACGGCGAGCTCACGCTCCTCGGTCTCGGTGAGAATGAACGTGCCCGAGAGCCCGGTCTCCATGGGGTGGAGGTAGCCGAGCTTGCGCCCGCCGACCTCGTACATCCAGACCCATTTCCAGGCGGTACCCATGAACACCACCTGCTCGGTGACGTGGCGGAGGGCGCGGATGCCTTCGCGCGCCCGCTTGAACCGTTGCGCGGCGCGCGCCGGCAGATCCTTGAGCGGGGCCTCGGACTTGGGACGCTTGCTCGGGGTGGCGTAGAGATTGGTCGCCCAGTACCCGGCCGGCTGGTGATCGATGGGGATCATGATGTTGTCTATTGTAAACGGCGCGTCACCGAACGGAAACGCCCCGCGTCGAGCAGGCGGGCGATCGATACACCGGGCACCGCCATGCGGCCGTCCCGGCTCATGCTCAGCTTGATCACGTCTGCGCCGCGTCCGAACCAGCGCGCGCTCGGCTCAACGTCCGAAGGATAGACGCACGCCCCGAGCGCCGCGACCGCGATATCGGCCTGGGTTCCGATCCCCGACTCGGGCATCGTGCCGGCCCAGAGCTGCGCGCCGCATTCGGCGGCGATCCGGCAGATGCGGCACGCTTCGGCAAGCCCGCCCACGCGATGCACCTTGAGATTCCAGACCATCGGGCCCTCGAGGGCCAGAATCTGGCGCGCCGACCCCGCGTCGCGCAGGGTTTCATCGAGGCACAGCGGCGTCTTGAGCGCGCGCGCCAGCCGGGCGTGACCCACGAGCTCGTCGGGGGCGAGCGGCTGCTCGATGTACAAGAGGCCGGCCTCGTCCAGTGCGCGCAATGCGGCTTCATGCTCCGGCCACCGGTACGCGCCGTTTGCGTCCACGGTGAGCGGGACATCCGTGCCGGCCATTCCGGCGCGGGCCGCCCGCACGGCGACCTCATCCCACTGCGGCGCGACCTTGATCTTCACGCGTTGGTAGCCGTGCTGCAGCGCCTCGTACACGCGGCGCGTCAGGGTCTCGGCACGGCGATCCTCGGGAATGCCGAGCGCCACGCCGCAAGGGAAACTCGCTGCCGGCGCGACGCCGAGGCGTTCGGCAACCAGCTGCGGTAGCCCCGTGCCGCGGCGATGCGCCTCGAGGTCCCACGCCGCGGTCTCGATCCCGGCCCGAGCGCACGGATTGCCGCGCACGT
>Ga0209268_1001874_pt1 | contig 10239 bp, 8 predicted proteins | sample GraSoiAngelo_143_FD_185900 | JGI IMG/M metagenome (GOLD analysis project Ga0209268, IMG submission 185900) | Grasslands soil microbial communities from the Angelo Coastal Reserve, California, USA - 14_1009_02_30cm (SPAdes) (version 2) | ecosystem: Environmental > Terrestrial > Soil > Grasslands ... | reverse complement strand
TGCGCAGAAAGAACACGCCGGCGGCGCGACCCTGCACGAACACCGGCAGCGCCACCGCCGACTGCACGTTCACCGCGATCCGCTGCTGCGTCCAGCGCCGGCGAATGGCCTCGAAGAGGGGATGCTCATGCACGTCCGGAATGAGGACGGGCCGCTCGGTGCGGATCGCTTCCTGAATCTCCGGGTAGCGCTCGAGCTCGACGCGCAGGTCGCGGATCGCCGGGTTCTCGTACACCGCGACCACGCGTCCCTTGTCTTCTCCCGGGGCCGTGAGCACGAAGGAGCAGTGGGTGAGGCCGAACGCATGCCCCACCCGACGGACCAGGGTCTGGAAGATCTCGTCGGCGCGCAGGGCGGCCGACACTTCCTGGAAGATGTCGAACAGCAGGTCGCGCGTCCGCAGGGCGTCCTGGGCCTCGCTCAAATCATGACGCAGCCGCAGATCGGCGTCGATGCGGGCGCGCAGCTCCCCGAAGTGCACCGGGCCCGCCATGGCGTCCTGCGCGCCCGCCTGGAGCGCATCAGCGACGGCGTCGGCCCCGCCGTCCGCCAGGAGGACGATCACCGGAGCACCGGCGAAGCGCGCGGCGGTCGCCAGGTCCCGCACCACCTCCGCCAGCCCCGCCTCCTTCGCGGCGATGGAGAGGATGAGAAGATCGGGAGGCTGCGGCTCCGGCCGTTCGGGACCGGGCGGCGGATAGGCGGCTTCGGTGACCTGGAAGCCGCCCCGGACCAGGAATCGCTCGAGCCCGTCCGGCCGGGCCCCGGCGTCGCCGACGAGGAGGATGCGGTGCTTGTGGTGTTCCGGCAACAGTCCTTACCGCACGATGACGGGTGTCAAGCTATAGTTCACCCTATGGGACGGCAACCGCGGAGCGCGGTGGGTGCGCCCGGCGCCTGAGACGCGCCGCCAGCGGCGCCGCATGGTCGCGAGACAGCTCGCGGGCCGCGGCATCCGCGATTGCCGCGTGCTCGCCGCCATGGGGTGGGTGCCGCGTGAATGGTTCCTGCCACCGCATCTCGCGAGCGAGGCGTACGAAGACGCCCCGCTGCCGATCGGGAGCGGACAGACCATTTCCCAGCCTCTCATTGTCGCGTTGATGACGGAAGCACTCGCCCCGCGGCGCCGGGACCGCGTGCTCGAGATCGGCACGGGCTCCGGTTACCAGACGGCGATCCTGGCGCGCCTAGCGGGACGCGTGTACACGATCGAGCGGCTGCCCGACCTGCTGGTCGAAGCGGAGGAGCGATTTCGGCGCCTGGGCCTCACGAACATCGAGACCCGGCTGGGCGACGGCGCGGCCGGCTGGCCGGAGTGCGCGCCGTTCCAGGGCATCATTGTGACCGCGGCCGCGCCCAGCGTGCCGACGCCGCTCACGGAGCAGCTCGCGCCCGGCGGCCGTCTCGTGATCCCGATCGGTGACCTCGCGTCCCAAGAGCTGGTCATTCTACAGCGCGGCCCCGCCGGGATGGTGGAGCGGCGCGCCGGCGGCGTGCGGTTCGTGCCCCTCATCTCCCGGCTCGCGTTCACGGAGGAGCCCTGGACATGAAACGCGCACGCGACGACCTGCTCGGGGCCCATGTGTCGACGCAGGGCGGCGTAGCCCTGGGCCCCGCGCGGGGGAATGCCATCGGGGCGACCGCGATTCAGGTCTTCACGAAGACGCCCAACCAGTGGCGCGAGCCAGTGGTACGGGACGCCGACATCGCGGCGTTTCGCTCGTCGTTCGCCGCGAGCGGGATCCGGGCAGTGGTCTCGCACGACAGCTATCTGATCAATCTGGCGTCGCCGGACGAAGCGTTGCGCACCAAGAGCATGCGGGCGTTTACGGGCGAGCTGGAGCGTTGCCGGACGCTCGGCATCCCCTGGGTCGTGTCGCACCCCGGGAACTACATCGACGATCGGACCGACGGGCTCGCACGCAACGCCCGCGCCTATGCCGAGTGCCTGGCGGCGGTCCCGGGGGAGGTCGGCCTGCTGATCGAGGGGACGGCGGGCGCGGGCACGGCGCTCGGGAGCACGTTCGAGGAGCTGCGCGCGCTCCGGGACGGGCTCCCCGCGGGGGCGCAGGCTCGGGTGGGGTTCTGCCTCGACACGGCACATCTACACGCCGCCGGGTACGATGTGTCCACGGCGTTGGAGGAGGTGTGGGAGCGGTTCGAGCGGGAAGTCGGGCTCACGCATCTCAAGTGCTTGCACCTCAACGACTCCAAGGGCGGGCTCGGGTCACGGCTCGACCGCCACCAGTGGATCGGCGAAGGCACGATCGGGCCGGAGCCGTTCCGGCGCATCATGCGGGACCCGCGGCTCGCGCCGGTGATTAAGATTATCGAGACGCCGAAGGGCGACGATCCCATCCGTCACGACCGGCGGATGCTCCGGCGGCTGCGCGCCTACGCGCGCGGCGGTCGCCCCAACGGTCGCACCGCGCAAACCGTAGGCAGGGCGTGATCGCACTGACGACGACCCCCAACCGCTGGACCCGGCGACTCGCCGCGCTACTCCTGGTGCTGCAGGGGCTGGCGGGCGGCGCGGTGCCGCTGGCGCACGCGTCGGAGCGGCTCAGCGCGCCGGCGCACGTCGAGGCGCAACATGGGGCGGGGTGCGTCGCGCTGCACGACGGCCTGCGCTGCCCGCTGTGCCAATTCGCCGGCTCGCAGGGGTCGTCGCAGCCGGTGCGCACGCAGGGCCGGCTGGCCACAACCGTCGAGCGACGTCCCCGCGAGGTCGACGCGGCGCCGGTGCGCCGCCCCGAACACCCCACCGCCCCACCCCGAGCTCCCCCCGCTTCTCGTTCCTAGCTTAACGGCGGCCGGCGATGCCGGCACGCCGACCACGCGTGCCCGCCGTCCGAGCGGGACGCCTGCTTGGAACAATGGAACGGGAGATTCTCCAGCATGACTCGACAACAAGACGTCGTCGTGGCTGCGCTCGCCGCCGTGCTCGCGTTGGCCGCTCCGGCGTCCGCGCAGCAACCGGCGGACCAGCGCCGGGTGGACTCGCTCGCGGCGGAGGTTCGGGCGCTCAGGGCGCGGCTCGACAGCGTGCGGGCGCAGCTCGCTCATCGCCCGGCGGCCGCCGAGCCGGCGGCCGACACGTCGCTCGCCGCGTTGCGCGCCGCCGCCGCCGCCGCGGCGGGCACCGACACCAGCAGAATCCGGGGAGACACCACCGGCCGCACGAAGTTTGTCGGACGCGAGCGCAGCCAGCCGCAACTCAACCCCGAAATCAGCGCGACCGGCGACGTTCGGGCCTATGGCTACTCGCCGGGGGTGCAGCGGGACAACTTCGATGCGCGCGAGTTCGAGGTGGGGTTCCAGTCGCCACTCGATCCCTACTCGAGCACCAAGATCTTCGTGAGCTTCGAAAACGGTAACGTCAGCATCGAGGAAGGGTATGCGTACTGGACCGGCCTACCCGGGCGCATCCGCTTCGACATCGGCAAATTCCGCCAGCAGTTCGGCGAGGTGAATCGCTGGCACCTGCACGCGCTCCCGGAGACCGAATACCCGCTTGCGTTGCGGGCTTATCTGGGTGATGACGGGCTCGCGGGAACGGGGATCTCGCTGTACCGCGCCTTCGGGGGGCTCGGCGTGCACGAGCTGACGGCCCAGCTGACCCGCAGCGAGAGCGACAGCGAGCTGTTCGGCGGCAGCGGCCGGCCGACGTATCTCGTTCACCTGCTCAATTTCTGGCAACTGACGCGCTCGACCTACGCCCAGGTCGGCGGCACGGCGCTGTACGGTACAAACCCGGACTCGAGCCTTCGTACGAAGGTGGGCGGCATCGACTTCCGCCTCACGTGGCGGCCGCCGGCCGAGGCGCTGTATCGGGAGTGGACGCTGCGCGGCGAGCTGTACGCGCTTCGCAAAGAGTACGCCGGCGCCGGCACGACACGGCTCGGTTGGTACGCCGGGACCACCTACAAACTCGGCCAGCGTTGGATCGCCGGGGCGCGATACGATTACGTCGAAGACCCGCTCTTCGGAGTTATCACGCGGCAAGTGATCCCCTCGCTCACGCTGTGGCAGAGCGAGTGGGTGGAGCTACGGGGGCAGTACACCTGGGCCAAGACCGCGGGCTTGAACGCCACGAACCAGTTCGCCCTGCAGGCTGTTTGGGCGATTGGACCACACAAACACGAGACCTACTGACATGCGTCGACTCACTGCACTGCTGGTTGCGCTCCCCGTCCTCCTGACACCGCCGCCCGTCCGGGCGCCGGTCGCGGACAAGGTCAAAGTCGTCACGTCGCTCACGACGTACGGCGCCATCGCTCGCGAAATCGTCGGCGACCGAGGCATCGTCAACTCCATCGCCACCGGCGACGAAAACCCACACTACGTCCAGCCCAAGCCGAGCTTCGTACCGCTGCTGGGTCAAGCCGACGTGTTCGTCACGACGGGTCTCGACCTCGAGCTGTGGGTACCGGCGCTGCTCGACAAGGCGAACAATCCCAAGGTCACGGAGGGCGGACCGGGCTATGTCGCGGCCTACGCCGGGATCGACCTGCTCGACGTGCCGACGAGCTACTCCCGCGCCCAGGGCGACATCCACGTGTACGGCAACCCGCACATCTGGACCAGCCCGCTCAATGCAGTCCAGATCGCCCGCAACATCCTGACCGGCCTGAAGCGGGTCTCGCCCCAGAACGACGAGTATTTCACGCAGCGGGAGAAGGATTTCGAGGAGCGCATCTACCAGGCGTTGTTCGGCGACGAGCTCGTGAAGCTCCTGAGCGGCCCGACGCTCGCCGACCTGGACCGGCAGGGCAAGTTGTTCGACTTCTTGAAGACGAAGCAGTACCAGGGTGCACCGCTACTCAACCGGCTGGGTGGGTGGCTCAAGGAGGCGATGCCGTTTCGCGGAAAGCCGGTCGCCTGCTATCACAAGGAGTGGGACTACTTCTCCCGAGAGTACGACCTCCCGTGCGTGGATTACATCGAGCCGAAGCCCGGAATCCCACCCACTCCCGGGCACGTGCTGGAGGTGATCAACGAAATGCGGACGCAACACATTCAAGTCCTCCTCTCCACGAACTACTACGACCGCAACCAGGTCATGGAAGTGGCGCAGAAGACGGGTGCGAAGGCCGCGATCGTGCCGTCCAACACCGGCGGCCAGGCGGGGATCAATACCTACTCCGACCTCATGAATCTGTGGATTTCGGAGCTGGCACGCGCGTTCGGCACGGGCACCGCCACGGCCAACTGACTGACAACGGGGAGGCGAGATGAGTGGTCTCCAGCTGATGATTCCGCCGTTCGTGGCCTGCATGGTGCTCGTCGCGATGTTGTCCTACCTGGGGCTCCATGTGATCGCTCGAGAGGTGATCTTCGTCGACCTCTCCCTGGCGCAGATGGCGGCCCTGGGCGGACTCTCGGCGTTGCTGATCCACGTAGAGGCCGATTCGACGTGGGCGTACGTCTTTGCCCTGTTCGCGACGGCGGTCGGAGCCCTGCTGTTCGCCCTGACGCGCTCGTCGCCCCGCGAGGAGCGGCGCGTGCCGCAAGAAGCGTTCATCGGCATCGTGTATGTGGTCGCCTCCGCGGCCGCCGTGCTGGTCGCGAACAAGGTGCCCGGGGGCGGCGAAGCGATCGAGAAGACCCTTACGGGCAGCATCCTCTGGGTGACGTTCAAGCCGACGATCGTGAAGCTCGCGGTCGCCTACGCCGCGCTCGGCGTGTTTCATTACTTCCTACGCCATCGGTTTCTCACCATCTCCTTTCACCCGGAAGAAGCCGAGCGCCTGGGCTGGAAGATCAAATGGTGGGATTTCCTGTTCTATCTGTCCTTCGGCGTCGTGATTACGCTCGCCGTGCCCGTCGCCGGCGTGCTGATGGTCTTCAGCTTCCTGGTCGTCCCGGCTGTGATCGCGTTCCTCTTTACCCGCGACATGCGGCGCCTGACCTACATCTCGTGGGGATCGGGCGCGCTCGCGTCGATCCTGGGCCTGTGGCTGTCGCTCGCGGGTGACCTCCCCACCGGCCCGTTGATCGTGTGCATGTACGGGATCGTGCTGCTCGGGGCCGTTGTGGTGCGGAAGCTGGTGCGCACACCGGCGTGACCGGCGTGCCCACGGCTCAGTGTCATCCGGATCCGCTGAAGCGGGAGCGCCGCCATCCGCTTGACACGGGCCGTCGGCGCGGATAGCATAAGTCCTTCACAAAAAAGGACTTGTGTCCTCGATGTCGATCCGCCGCCAGGAGGCCCTCGACTACCACGCGCAGGGCCGCCCTGGGAAAATTCAGGTCTCGCCCACCAAGCCCTTCAAGAACCAGCGCGACCTGTCCCTCGCCTACACCCCCGGGGTGGCGGAGCCGTGCCGGGAGATCGCCGCCCGGCCGGAGGAGGCCTACACCTACACGGCCAAGGGGAACCTCGTGGCCGTGGTGACTAACGGGACCGCGGTGCTCGGCCTCGGGAATATCGGCCCGCTCGCGGGCAAGCCGGTGATGGAGGGCAAGGGGATCCTCTTCAAGGCGTTCGCCGACATCGACGTGTTCGACCTCGAGGTGGGCTCGGAAGACCCCGAGGACATGATCCGATTCTGTCGACTGCTCGAGCCGACCGTGGGTGGCATCAACCTCGAAGACATCCGCTCCCCCGATTGCTTCCACATCGAAAAGACGCTGCGCGACACCCTCTCGATACCAGTCTTTCACGACGACCAGCACGGCACGGCGATCATCACGGGCGCGGCGCTGCTCAACGCCTTGGAGCTGGTGAAGAAGGACATCGGGAGCGTTCGGGTCGTGTTCGCGGGCGCCGGCGCCGCGGCGATCGCCACGGCGGAGCATTACGTTCGTCTCGGCGTGCCGCGCGAGCACATCACGCTGTGCGACCAGCAGGGCGTGGTGCACGCCGACCGGAGCGACCTGGACGAGTACCGGCGCCGGTTTGCCGTCCGAGGGAAAGCGCGCACCCTCGCCGAGGCCTTGAAGGACGCGGACGTGTTCGTCGGGCTGTCGGTGGGCGGGATCGTCAGCGGCGACATGCTCAAGGGCATGGCCAAACGGCCGATCGTGTTCGCGCTCGCCAATCCCAATCCCGAGATCACGCCGGAAGAGGCCCGCCAGGCGCGCAGCGACGCGATCATCGCGACCGGACGGTCGGACTACCCCAATCAGGTGAACAACGTCCTGGGCTTCCCGTTTATTTTTCGGGGGGCCCTCGACGTGCGCGCCAAGAAGATCAACGACGAGATGGAGATGGCGGCCACGCGTGCGCTCGCCGCGCTCGCAAAAGAAGAAGTCCCCGATTCGGTGATGCGCGCGTACGGGCTCGAGCGCCTCCGCTTCGGTCCCGACTACCTCATCCCCAAGCCGTTCGACCCACGCGTGCTGCTGTGGGTCGCGCCGGCCGTGGCATGGGCGGCGGTCGGCTCGGGGGTCGCGGGGCGCGTGATCGACGTGGACGAGTACCGCGCAGAGCTGGACGCCCGGCTGGGGCGGGCGCGAGAGGTGATGCGCGGTTTGTCGAGCCGCGCCCAGACGGTGGCGCAGCGCATCGTTTTCCCCGAAGGCGAGGATCCCCGCATCCTCAAGGCCGCGCGCATCCTCGCGGACGATGGCGTGGCGGAGCCGATCCTGCTGGGCGACCCGGATGCGATCCGCCGCGAAGCGGACGACGCGGGGGTGACGCTCGAGGAGATCACGCTGGCGAACCCACGGGCGAGTGTTCACCTCGAGACGTTCGCCCAGGAGCTGTGGGAGCGCCGGCGCCGCAAGGGCATCACGCTGCGCGAGGCTCGCAACCGGGTGGTCGACCCGCTGTACCACGGGCTCCTGATGCTCCGCGCCGGTCAGACCGACGCGGTGGTGGTCGGGGTCGACATGTACTATCCCGACGCGATGCGCCCGGCGCTCGAGGTGATCGGCGCGGAACCCGGGCGCCGGCACGTGAGCGGCATCTACATGCTCGTGCTCCCGCAACAGACGTTCTTCTTCGCCGACTGCGCCGTCAACATCGATCCGGACGCGGAGACCCTCGCGGAGATCGCGTCCGCGACGGCCGAGTTCGTCGGGCGGCTGGGGATCGAGCCTCGCGTGGCCCTGCTCTCGTTCTCGAACTTCGGCTCGGTGCGTCATCCGGCGGCCGAGAAGGTGCAGCGGGCAGTGGCGCTGCTGCACGAGCGCGAGCCGGCACTGCAGGCGGACGGCGAGATGCAGGCCGATACCGCCGTGGTCGAGCGGATCCTGACCAGGACCTATCCCTTCTCCAGGCTGCGCGGAGCGGCCAACGTGCTGATTTTCCCGAATCTGGACGCCGCGAATATCAGCTACAAGCTGCTCAGCCGGGTCGGCGGCGCGGAGGCTATCGGTCCCATCCTGGTGGGGATGGCACAGCCTGTGCATGTGCTGCAGCGGGGCTCCGACGTAAACGATATCGTGAACATGGCCGTAATTGCGGCTGTAGACGCGCAGGAGCACGGGCGGCGTTCCCGCGCCTGAACTCTTCGATCGGAACCGAACGCATGACCGCGCATGCCAGCCGCCCCGCCGAACGCAAACGGGCCTCCGCGCTTGAGGCCGCGGGCCTCACGCCCCAGCGCGCCGTCTATTGGAACCTCGGGCCACCCGAGCTCTACGAGCATGCGGTGCGTCGCGCCGAGGGCGTGATCGCCGAGGGTGGGGCGTTCGCCGCCGTAACCGCCCCGCATACCGGGCGCAGCCCGAACGACAAGTTCATCGTGCGCGAGCCCGCCTCGGCGGACGAAATGTGGTGGAACCGGGGCAACCAGCCGCTCGAGGCCGATGCGTTCGAGCGACTCAAGGCGTCGCTGCTGGCGCACCTCGCGGAGCAGGAGCTGTTCGTGCGCGACCTGTTCGCCGGCGCCGACGCGGAGCACCGCTTCGGCCTCCGGTTCGTCACGCCGAACGCCTGGCACGCCCTGTTCGTCTACAACATGTTCCTGCGCCCCAGCGCCGCCGACCTCGCCGCCTTCGTCCCGGCTTGGACCGTGCTCCACGCTCCTGAATTCCACGCCGATCCCGCAATCCACGGGACCAAGTCGGGCACGTTCGTGGTCATCCATTTCAGCCAGCGGACGATTCTGATCGGCGGCACGCGCTACGCGGGGGAGATGAAGAAGTCGGTGTTTACCATCCTCAACTACCTGCTGCCCAAGCGCGGCGTGCTCTCGATGCACTGCTCCGCCAACCTCGGCCGGGCAGGCGACGTCGCGTTGTTCTTCGGCCTGTCGGGCACGGGGAAGACGACCCTCTCCGCCGACCCGGAACGAGCCCTCATCGGGGATGACGAGCACGGCTGGTCCGACCGGGGGATCTTCAACTTCGAGGGCGGGTGCTACGCCAAGGTCATCCGGCTGTCGCGCGAGGGCGAGCCCGAGATTTTCGCGACCACCCACATGTTCGGCACCGTGCTCGAAAACGTGGTGGTCGACCCCGACACCCGCGCCATCGATCTCGACTCGGACCGGATCACCGAGAACACGCGCGCCTCGTATCCCATCCATTATATCCCGAACCACGTCCCGGGCGGGGCGGGCGGGCACCCCTCGCACATCCTGTTTCTCACCTGCGATGCGTACGGGATCATGCCGCCCATCGCTCGCCTCTCGCCGGCGCAAGCGATGTACCACTTCCTGTCGGGGTACACCGCGAAGGTCGCCGGCACGGAGCGCGGCGTGACCGAGCCCAAGGCGACGTTCTCCACCTGCTTCGGCGCCCCGTTCCTGCCGCTTCAACCCAACGTCTACGCGTCGCTCCTGGGCGAGAAGATCGCCACCCACGGCGTGCAGTGCTGGCTCGTGAACACCGGTTGGACCGGCGGACCCTACAGTGTGGGCCAGCGGATCCGGCTCGGTCTCACGCGCGCCATGGTGCGCGCCGCGCTCGTCGGGAAGCTCGACCGCATCCCCACCACGCCCGACCCCGTGTTTGGAGTCGAAGTCCCGTTACAAGTCCCCGGCGTGCCGGACGACCTGCTCTTGCCACGCGGCACCTGGAGCGACCCGGCGGCCTACGATGCGCAGGCCCACCGGCTCGCACAGATGTTCCGGGACAACTTCGCCCAGTTCCAGGACCAGGTGCACGCCGCGGTCGGGGACGCGGGGCCACGGGGATAGGATTGCCGCCGAGGCAGCCAACGTGACCCGGTTCGAGGTCGTCCGCGACCCGCTCTGGGACAACATCCGGCTCGATCCCGAAGCGCTGGCCGTGGTCGACACCCCCGCCGTCCAGCGGCTGCGTTACGTCCGCCAGCTGGGGCACGCC
>Ga0209268_1001872_pt1 | contig 10247 bp, 10 predicted proteins | sample GraSoiAngelo_143_FD_185900 | JGI IMG/M metagenome (GOLD analysis project Ga0209268, IMG submission 185900) | Grasslands soil microbial communities from the Angelo Coastal Reserve, California, USA - 14_1009_02_30cm (SPAdes) (version 2) | ecosystem: Environmental > Terrestrial > Soil > Grasslands ... | reverse complement strand
CGCGAGTCTGTCCACCAGCAGGACGAGCGCGGACTCTGGGGCGGCGCTCCGGGCGTACTGCTCCACCGCTTCATCTCGTACTTCCGCGTTCGGCTGGGCGCGGGCGAGGCGCGCCAGCGGTGCGATGGCCTGCGGGCTGCCCAGGTGCCCGAGCGCCTCCACGGCCTCCTGCTGAACCTCGACGTCGGGGTCGCGCTGCGCGAGCCGTTCCAGCACGCCGAGCGCTGCCTCGGCGGTCGCCACGTCACCGACCATCTTGACGGCCTTGCGGCGGACGCCCGGGTCCGGGTGGGTGCGGGCGATCTCGAGCAGAGCGCTCACGCCGCCGCCGCCCCGCACCTTGCCCAGGGCCTTGACCGCCTCGTGCTGGACCTCCTCGTCGCCGTCCTGTTGAGCGATCGCCAAGAGCGGCGGCACCATCCGCGGGTCCCGCCGGCTGCCGAGGGTCTTCACCGCCTCGTGTCGCGCAGCCGGGTTCCGCAACGCCTCGACGCGGTCGATCAGGGAATCGAGCGTCGCCGGTCGCGTGCCGCCCCGGTCGCCCGTGGCTGCCGTCCCACTCGCCAGGTGGGCGCCGCCGCCGAGGGCGACGGTCACGGCGATCACGCCCGCCATCCAGCGGGGGAAGATCTCCACTTGCACCGGCGCCACGAGCCGCCGGATCCGGCCCATGAGCGCGCCGGCGGGCCCGGTCGCCGCCAGGGCGAAGGCCGGCGGCGTGCCACGGAGTCGCTCCATGCCGACCAGCGCCGTCGCGTAGAAATGCGCGTCGCCGCACACGGCGACGGCGAGATCGTCGCAGCAGTGCTCGCGTTCTTCGCGCACCTGCTGCGACACCCACCACACCGCCGGGTGGTAGAACAGCAGGGTCTCGATCACCGACTGGACGAGGTTGACGAGATAGTCGTATCGCCGCACGTGGGCCAGCTCGTGCGCGAGCAGCGCGTCGAGCTGCAGCGGGGTGAGTCCCGTCAGCGCGCTTGCCGGAAGGAGGATCACCGGGCGCAGCCACCCCATGACGGCGGGCACCTGTACCACGGCCGACTGCAGCACGCGCACGGGCCGGCTGATGCGCAGCCGCGCGGCCAGGCGGGCCACCGCCTCGCGACATGAGTCAGGGACGGACGCCGTTCCCACGCGACCGAGCTGCCGCGTCACCAGCCAGCCCGACGCGAGCCGCAGCGACAGCACCACCACGCCTCCGAACCACACGAGCACCACCCACGGCAATGCGGGCTCGAGGGCCGCGCGGATCCGGGCGGCAACCGGCGCGGCGGCGGTGGGGGCCGCCGGAGCGGCCTGCGGGTCGGGGCCCGACGTCGGCCCCGGGGTGACCGGGGATGTGGCGGTTATCACGTCGTCGGTCCACGGCGACGTCCCGCTCAACCGCACCGCGCTGGCGAGGGGGAGAGCGAGCATCAACCCCAGGGTGAGCGTGGCGAGGGCGTAGCGGATGCGGGCCGCCCGCACCGGAAGGAGAGCGAGGAGGGCAGCGAGCCCCGCGGCGGCGAGTGCGTCCTGCCACAGACGCACGCGTTGGGCCCAGCCCAACGCGTGCGTCATCATCATATACGTCCTCCGTTCTTCTCGTCGAGCAGTCTGCGGATCTGTTCGAGCTCCGGTCCCGTGGCGGGTGTGGATTCCAGGGCGTGGAGCACGAGCCCCAGCGTCGAGCCTCCGAACACGCGCCGCACCAGGTCTGCGACCATGCGCCGCTGAGTGGCCCCTCGGGACGCCACCGCAGCGTAGACGTGGGAGCGCGCCGATGCGTTCCGCCTCACCAGCCGCTTCTCGACCATGATCTGCAGCAGCTTGAGGACGGTCGTGTAACCGACCGGCCTGGCGTGGTCGAGGGACTCGTGGACATCACGCACGGTGCTCGCACCGCGCTGCCACAACACGCGCAGAACCTCGAGCTCCCCGTTCGTCGGAGCACGCTTCGGCATTCGGACCTCATTAAGTACGAAGTTGTTCGTAAAGTACGAAGTTGTTCGTACCTACACCGGGCGGGTTGCGGAGGTTTCCGGTCGGCGGAGGGGAATGGGTGTCGCGGGAGCGCGACAGATCTCGGGAGCACCCGCTCCCTGAAACCTGTTCACCGCTGTGCGTCTGTGCGTCTAGTTGTGGGTTATCCTCCTAACCCAAGTACTCTTCTCTGTACATCTTGACGAGCTCGAAGAAGTACGAGAGCGCCAGCGGCCCGATCAGCAGTCCCAGAATCCCGAAGTACGGCACGCCCGCGAGTGCACCGACCAGCGTGACGAGCGGGTGAATGTTCGCCCAGCGGCGGAACACCATCGGTCGCAGGATGTAGTCGACATTCCCCACGAAGAGGCCGACCAGTGTGATGAGCGCGGCGGGGCCCGGACGGTTGCCGATTAGCAGCGCGATGGCCGCCGGCACCCAGACGAGTCCGCTGCCGACAATCGGCAGGATACCGAACACCATCGTGACGACGCCCCAGAACAGCGCGTTGGGCAGGCCGACGATCCAGAACGCCAGTCCCAGGATGGCACCCTGGGCCGCGGCGGTGAGACCGGTGCCGATGATGGTCGAGGTGGTCACGTCCCGGAACCGCTGGCGCAACTTCTCCGTGTTCTTGGCGGAGAACGGGATGTACGGCCGGACGGCCTCCCAGGTCTCGCCGGGACGCAGCAACAGGTAGAACAAGCCGAACAGCGAAATGGTGAGGTTGAGCGCGAGGCGCGTCGCGGTGCCAATCAGCCCGAAGGCCGAGGAGCCGAGCCACCCGACGATCTTCGCGCCGAGGTCGGCGATCCGAGGACCGATATCGACCCCACCGAGTTCGAGCTGCGCGATCCGGCCTAGGATCGGGTTCTTCACGACGCTCCCGGTGATCTGTTGGGCCTGATTGACGATGAGCCCGGCGAACGACACACCGGGGACCACGATGAGGAACAGCGCGAGCACGACTACCAGGCTCGCGGCGACCTTGGGCCGGGCCCGCAGCGACAGCCACTCGTGCACCGGGGCGAACACGGCGTACAACACCGGGATGCCGATGAGCCCCGTGGCGTAGGGGGTGAGCGCGATGACCAGCGCGAGGCCCAGCAGCAAGACGAGCAGCGCCGCGCGCTGGTGATTCGTGTCGATCAATGGCATGCGCTAGTGTAGAGCCCTCCAGGCGCAGAAGCTAGAGGCGGGCCGGTGGGGTGAGCGGGGGCGCCGTCACCGGCGCTTCCGGCTCGGGGGTGAAGTCCTCCCCGGGGTTCACGAACAGGTCCTGCTCGAACCGGTACTGCTTGTCGTACAACTGGCGGTACCGGCCGTGCTTCGCGAGCAGCTCGGCGTGAGTGCCGCGCTCCACAATCTCACCCCGCTCCATCACGAGGATCTGGTCGGCGCTGCGAATGGTCGAAAGGCGATGGGCGATGACGAACGTGGTCCGGCCGCGCCGCAGCGTGCGCAACCCGTCCTGGATGGCGGCCTCGCTCTCCGAGTCGAGGCTGGACGTGGCCTCGTCGAGGATCAAGATGCGCGGATCGGCGAGGATCGCCCGCGCAATCGAGACCCGCTGGCGCTCGCCGCCGGAGAGCTTCACGCCCCGCTCACCGACCACGGTGTCGTAACCCTTCTCGAAGCGACGCACGAACTCGTCGCAGTGGGCGATCCGCGCCGCCTCTTCGACGTCCTCGCGGGTCGCGTGCGGCCGGGCGAATGCGATGTTCTCCGCGATCGTGCCGTCGAACAGGAAGTTGTCCTGCAGCACGACGCCGAGCTGCCGGCGGTAGTCGGCGAGCCGCAAGGTGGCGAGATCGCGACCGTCCACCAGGATGCGCCCGGCTTTCGGGCGGTTGAAGGTGAGCACGAGATTGATCAGCGTGCTCTTACCCGCCCCGGAGGAGCCGACCAGGGCTGTCGTGGAGCCCGCCGCCGCGCGGAACGAGATGCGCTTCAGGACTTCGGCGCCGGGCACGTACTCGAAGCTCACGTTCTCGAAGGCGATGTCCCCGGCCACGTCGGCGAGCGGCGCCCGCGCCCCGTCCTCGGCGTCCTCGGTGACCAGCCGGCGGATCTCGCGGATCCGGTCCAGCCCGGCGAACGCCTCCGTGATTTGCGTGCCGATCGAGGCGATGTTGATGAGCGGCAGGGCCACGAGACCGATGAAGACGCCGTACATGAAGAAATCGCCCAGCGTCATCTGGTTCGACAGGATAGCGTGCCCGCCCTCGAGGATCATCAGGATGCCGATCGCCCCGATGATGATGGTGGCGAAGGCGCCGACGGCCGAGATCCCCGTCATGGTCGTGGCGATGTTGCGGAACAGCGTATTGGCCCCACGGGTGAACACGAGCCGCTCGCTGCGCTCCGCGCGATAGGCCTTGACGATGCGGATGCCGCCAAGCGTCTCGCCCAGCCGCCCCGTCACGTCCGCGTTGAGCTTGCCGCGATCGCGGAACAGCGGCCGCAGCTTGGCGAACGCGTACGCCATGCCGCCCCCGAAGCAGCCGAGGATCAGGATCGCGATCAGGGTGAGCCGCCAGTTCAGGTAGAACAGCACGCCCAGCGCGATCGCGGCCGTGATGAGGCCACCCGCCAGCTGCACCAGCCCCGTGCCGACCAGGTTTCGGATCCCCTCGGCGTCGGTCATGATACGCGAGATCAGGATTCCGCTCTTGGTCGAGTCGAAGTAGCTGATCGGCAGGCGGAGGACGTAGGCCTGCACGGTGCGGCGCATATCGGTGATGGCGCGCTGCGCCGCCACGCCGAGAATTTGCGATAGGCCAAATCCGGTAATGGCCTGAACGAGGGTGGCGCCGCCGGCGGCGAGGGCGAGCGGCAACAGCAGCTCGGGGTGGTGCTGATTGATCACCCGGTCGATCACCCACTTGGAGGACGAGGGCAGGACCAGGCCGGCGAGGCGGTTGACGAGCATCAGCGCGAGTCCCACCGCCAGGCGGCCGCGGTGCGCGTAGATGAGGGCCCGCGCCTCCTGCCAGGCACCGGGCGTGATGGTCTTCTTGGGGGATCGGGTCGGGGCGTCGGCCATGAGAGTCAGCGGAATCTAAGCAGGGCCGGGGCGAGAGGAAGTACTTGACATAGTCAAGTATCTCGCGAACATTGGCCATATGGTGCCGCGCGAGCTGGAGCAGCGGGTGGAGGTGGCGCGCCGCTTCAACCGGTTCTACACCCGGCAGATCGGCGTGCTGCGCGAGGGGGCGTACAAGAGCCCGTTCTCGCTGACGGAGGTGCGCGTCCTGTACGAGCTCGCCCACCGTGATCGGCCGACGGCGACGGCGCTGGGCCGCGATCTGGGGCTCGATGCGGGCTATCTGAGCCGCATCCTGCGCGGCTTCGAGCGGCGCGGGCTCGTCCTCAAGACCCGCTCCCCGGCCGACGGTCGGCAGAGTCACCTCTCGCTCACGGCGCAGGGACGGAAGGTCTTCGCGCCGCTCAACGCGCGCTCGCACGACGAGGTGGCCGCCCTGCTCGGCGGCCTATCCCCCGCCGCGCAGGCGCGCGCGGTCGGCGCGATGCAGACCATCGAGCGGCTGCTCGGGGACCGTGCGGAGCGCCCTCCTGCCTCCCACCTCCGGCCGCCACAGCCCGGCGACCTGGGCTGGGTGGTGCATCGACACGGCGCCGTGTACGCGCAGGAGTACGGCTACAACGAGCAGTTCGAAGCGCTCGTCGCGGAGATCGTGGCGCACTTCGTCCAGCACTACAACGCGAAACGGGAGCGATGCTGGATCGCGGAGCAGGACGGCGCGGTGGTGGGCTCGGTGTTCCTCGTCGAACGATCGAAGACCGTGGCCCAGCTGCGCCTGCTGCTGGTGGAGCCGCAGGCGCGTGGGTCGGGCCTCGGGACCCGCCTCGTGGATGAGTGCGTTCGCTGCGCGCGCGCGGCGGGCTACCGCAAGATCATGCTGTGGACCCAGAGCGAGCTGCGCGCGGCTCGACGCCTGTACCAGGCGGCGGGCTTCCGCGTCGTAGGCAAGGAGAAGAACCACAGCTTCGGCAAGGACCTCGTCTCCGAGACCTGGGAGCTGGAGCTGTGACGAGGTCGGGGTCCTTCGAGGATCATTTTTCGGAGATCGCCGCCGCCTACGCAGCGCATCGCCCTTCTTACCCTGCCGCGCTCGTCGATTTCCTGGCCCGGCTCGCTCCTGAGACGCGCCTCGCGTGGGACGCGGGCTGCGGCTCGGGCCAGCTGTCCGTACTCCTGGCCGGGCCGTTCGACCGTGTGGTCGCGACCGACGCGAGCGCCGAGCAGATCGCGCGCGCCGCGCCACACCCGAAGGTCGAGTACCGCTGCGCTCCGGCCGGTGTCAGCGGCCTGCCGGCGCGGGTGGTGGACCTCGCGACCGCTGCGCAAGCCGCGCACTGGTTCGACCTGCCGGCCTACTACGCCGAGGTGCGGCGAGTGACCAGGCCCGGCGCGATTGTCGCCCTGATCAGCTACGGCGTCGTCATGGCGGGCGCCGATCTGGACGCGGTCATCCGGCCGTTCTACCGGGACGTCCTGGCCTCGTACTGGCCGCCCGAGCGCCGGCATGTGGACGGCGGCTATCGCTCGTTGTCGTTTCCGTTCGCGGAGCTCGACGCTCCCCCGCTCGAGATCCGGCTCGATTGGCGACTCGAGGATCTCGTCGGCTACATCGGGACCTGGTCCGCCGTGTGGGCGCTCGAGCAGGCGGAAGGGCCTGGCCCGTTCGCGACGTTCCGCCGCGCTTTGGCAGGCGTCTGGGGGTCAGCGGCGGTCCGTACGGTCCGCTGGCCGTTGGCGCTGCGGGTCGGTCGCGTGTGAACAGATCCTTCGCGCCTGCGGCGCTCAGGATGACAGGCTCGCTCGCGCGAAATAGATAGAAGGAGAAAGCACCACCCTCCGATGCAATATTGAGCTCCGGGCTGCCGAGAGATGGTGTCGGTCGCGAGCGCCGGATGCACGACCTTGGTGGGTCGTGCGCACCTACTATGTCTACATCATGGCGAGTCGCTCGCGCGTGTTATACACGGGCGTCACCAACGACCTCGCGCGGCGCGTGGATGAGCACAAGCGCAGCCTGACCCCCGGCTTCACGAGCAGGTACCACATCACGCGGCTGGTCTACTTCGAGGAGTTTGGCGATGTTCGGGACGCCATCGCTCACGAAAGACGCGGTTGATCGAACGGAACAACCCTTCATGGCGGGACTTGGCGAACACCTGGTTCGCGGCACGGCCCCGTCCATCGTGACCGACAAAGCTACCACACCCCCTTCTTTATTTTACCGTAGCCGCCCAGCGCTGTCATCCTGAGCGAGCGCGCGGAACGCGCGCGACGCGAAGGATCTGCTGGACCTGAGACGCTACGGCGTGGGATCCTTCGTCACCGCCGCCTGGAACAGCGGGAGATACCGGCCGTACCCCTCCGCCTCCAGGCGGTCGACCGGAACGAATCGCAGGGCCGCCGAGTTCATGCAGTAGCGTAATCCCGTCGGCGGGGGACCGTCGTCGAACACGTGGCCCAGATGAGAGTCGGCGTGGGCCGAGCGGATTTCCGTGCGCACCGTGAAGAGCGACCGATCGACGTGCTCGCGGACATTGCCCGCCTCGAGCGGTTTGCTGAAGCTCGGCCACCCCGTGCCGGACTCGAACTTGTCGAGCGAGCTGAAGAGCGGCTCACCCGACACGACATCCACATAGATCCCCGGCCGGTGGTTGTCCCAGTACTCGTTGTGGAACGGCGGCTCGGTGGCCTCGTGCTGGGTCACCTCGTACTGCCGCGGTGCGAGCGTGCGGCGCAGGTCGGCGTCGCTCGGCTTCTGGAACTTCATCGGATTCCATCCTTTCGCGCTGCCCTGGGCGCTCGCGCCGCTGGTCAGGGACGCGAGCGCGAGCGCGAGCACCAGGGCGCGACCCATGGCGTCGCCTACTTGACCGTGAACCGCACCGTGTCGACCACGAGCGGTTTCAGGGGGACATGCTTCCAATCCGCCACGACGGCGATCACCCGGTGGGGGCCGGGCGTGAGGGAGTCGAGTACGAACTCGGTCTGCCCCCGGCCGAGATGCAGGATCCCGGTCACGCCGCGGGGAATCGTGTCGTCGACCGGCGTGAGGTCGTGGTCCACGAACAGGTGATGATGTCCCGTCCCGGGCCGCTCCACCGTGGCGGGGACGATCTCCACCCCGGTCGCGACGAGCACGACCTTCACCGGCCCGCTGACCGTGGCACCGTTCGCGGGCGCCGTAATTTTGACTTTCGCGTGACGAGTCTGTGCCGGCGCGGCGAGGGGGAGCAACAACGCAGCACCGAGCGCGAGTCTGGGAATGCGGATCTTCACGGGGATTGCCTCCTGTCCTGCGTGTGGTGCCTCCGTCAGTAATTAGGCCCCGAGACGAAGCCGACACAAGGGATCGTTCGGGGTACTCTGTCGGTGGCCCTGTGGATGCTGTTCGCGGGGACCGCGCCGCTGCTCCTGGCGCGGGTCATCAAGACGATGGGCGGCTCTGGACGATGCCCTTCAGGAATGCTTCGAACACGCGGTCGGACCACCAGGACCGGTACCGCGTGAGCTCCGCCAGCGCCTGGTCCGCCGTCCGCGCGGATTGATACGCCCGGGCGCTCGTGAGCGCGTCGTAGACGTCGAGCATTCCGACGATCTGCGCGGCGAGTGGGATTTCATCGCCCTTGAGGCGGTCGGGGTAACCGGTCCCGTCGTACCGCTCGTGGTGCCAGCGGATGATGGGTTTGAGGTCCCAGGGGAACTCGACGCTCGCCAGCAGCTCGATCCCCCAGATCGGGTGCATCTGCACCAGCTCGCGCTCTTCGCGCGTGAGCGGACCCGGCTTGCGAAGCAGCTCGTGCGGGATGCGCAACTGGCCTACGTCGTGCACATAGGCACCCAAGAGGACCGCCGTCTCATCGTGGTCGTCGAGCCCCAGCACCCGGGCCATCGCGACGGCGTTTCGCGCCACGCGCTCGCAGCGGCCAAACGTGTAGCTGTCGCTCGATTCGATTGATTGCCCCCAGGCGCGTACCACCGCCAGGTACGCCTCCTTGAGTTCTGCCAGTTTCCCACCCACGTGAATCAGGTCCACCCGGGCGTCCAGCCGCTGGAACAGCCGGGAGGCGGTGTTGAGCAACCGGAGCGCTTCCTGGTTGCGTGCCATGGCTTGATACAACAGGGCCAACTCCCTCGAGGCTTCCGCCTCGCCGAGCACGGCGCCCGCGCTGGCGGCCAGTTCGATCGCGGAGCGGAGCCGCGACTCGGCGAGCACGATGCGGCCCGTCTCACGGTACACCATGCCGATTACCCGATAGGCCTCGGCCTTGGCGCTCTGCGCACCCAGCTGGTCGAACACCGCGAGGGCTTCCTCCGCCTTCTGCCGCGCGTCCTCGAAGCGCTGGCGCGTCACGTCTAGCTCGGCGTGATTGACGAGGCAGAGTCCCCGCAGATATACGTCGCCGACCCGCTCGGCGAGGGCGCGGCTCTCCCGGAAGTAGCAGTCCGCCGCGTTGAGCCATCCCCGGTCCGCGCTCACCATCCCCAGATTGTGGTAGGCGAGCGCGCATCCGTGGTCGTCACCGCAGTCGCGGTACGCGTCGAGCGACCGCTCGTAGCGCGCGATGGCTTCGTGGAGCTCGCCCCGGATGTTCGCGAGGATACCCAGATTCTGCTCCACGCGCGCGCGCACCTCGCGGTTCGATCCACCGAGCTCGAGGGCCTCGAGGAACACCCGGCGCGCGTCGTCCGGTGCGCCGGTCGAGAGGTACAGGCCGCCGAGGGTGTTCAGTGCTTCCGCCGCGAGCAGGTCGTCGCCCGCCTGCCGCGCCACCTCGTAGCTCCGCTGGCACAGCGCGGTCGCCGCAGCGACCTCGGAGCGATGGCGCCGCACCACCGCGAGCCGCCGCAGCGCTTCGGCCAGGACCGTCTGCTCGCCGCCGCGCTCAGCTGCGGCGATTGCCGCTTCGTAACACGCGATCGCATCGGGCAGACACGCGGCCCGCTCTCGCTCCCGTGCCTCATGCAGGAAGTCGGCGGCCTGCCGGGGTTCGCTCACGCCAGCCTTACCAGGCGATGGCATACTCGGAGAAGTGGTGCAGCTCCCCGGTGACCCGTTGGGCGAGCAGGTCGTCCGCCGAGAGCAGGTACTCGAGGATGCCGAGCGCATCCGTCGTGTAGGCGATCTGTTTCGGGGCGATCGAGCCGAGCAGGTCGCAGTTGGCGTAGCTCATCGTGAGGTACGCGGTCTGCTCGAACTGCAGGCCCTCGGGCTGGAAACGCACGGCGTTCACGGGGC
>Ga0209268_1001871_pt1 | contig 10248 bp, 3 predicted proteins | sample GraSoiAngelo_143_FD_185900 | JGI IMG/M metagenome (GOLD analysis project Ga0209268, IMG submission 185900) | Grasslands soil microbial communities from the Angelo Coastal Reserve, California, USA - 14_1009_02_30cm (SPAdes) (version 2) | ecosystem: Environmental > Terrestrial > Soil > Grasslands ... | reverse complement strand
TCGGACGGAACCGTACCGGGCCGTGACCCGCGTCCTGGGGGACTGGCTCGGCTTCCGGGTCCCCGAGGTCTTCGAGCCGGACGCGCTCCTCAAGGAGATCAACCCGCGGCTCAGTTCCTTCAAGTTGAACGTGCAGCTGAAGGACCTCACCTGGCTCGACAAGGAACTCAACCTGCGGAAGGCGAAGCTGGTCCTGGGGGACCAGGAGAAGATCGTCCGCTTCAAGGACGTCCGGGATCTCGTGAAGTCCGTGAACGAACTGCTCGCCCCGAAGAAACTCGCGTTCCTTGAGCTGGAGACTTGGGACGACGACTTCGCGTTCCTCCTCATACGCGAGCCGCGATGGGACAAGATCGCCGGGACCAACCTCGTCGTCATCAAGGCCGATCAGACCGCGACGGGCGGTGAGTGCGGTGAGTGCGGGGCCCCGGTCGGAAAATATTGGCGCGATTGCCTCAAATGCGGAGCCGTGTTCAACTAGTCCTTCTTCTCCGCCTTCTTCGGCGCTTCCTTCGTTTCCGGCGTCTCGATCTTCAATGAGTCCGGTCCGCCCGGCGCCGTCCGGAGGATCGGCATCGGGTCGTACATCTTCTCGGGCCACTCGCGACGCTCGACGCGCATGCCGCAATGGGGGCAGTTCTTGGCGTCCAGGTGCTCCTCGTTCCGCGTGAAGAGGACCTTCCCGTCGCAGAACGGACAGTGCAAGGTCCGCGGCTTCCGCATGATCCGTTTCGCGAAGACGCTCACCTGTCCTTCTCGGAGGTCGGGCGACATCCGCGCGGACCAAGACATGCCTGACTAAGAAGGTTCCGCCGTGGAAGTCCGCCGGGCAACGTCCACCGCTTGCCCGCCCGCAAAAAGCCTAATGGCGCCGACGCATCCATCCGATCGTCGATGCGCGAGCTCCCGCTTCGTCCCTACCATGAGTTCGCCGGGGCCCTGTTCCGTTCGGAAGCCGACTGGGACGTTCCCGCCGGATATCGTTCCCTGGACGAGGAAGTCGCCTCGGTCCGACGCGGGGCCGGCATGGTCGATCTGAGCGACCGTGCGAAGCTCGAGCTGATCGGTTCCGAGCGCGTCCCGTTCCTCGACGGACTCGTGACCGTCGACGTGAAGATCTTGGCTCCCGGGACGTCCGCTTATGCGCTGCTGCTCAACGAGAAGAGCCGCGTCCTCGCCGACGTCCGCTTGTACGCCTTTCGAGATTCGCTGGTCCTGGACATGGACGCCGCGCAGGCCCCTCGCGTTCGCGAGATTCTGGAGAAGGGGCGGGTGAGCGACGACGTGGAGTTCCGCCAACTCAGTTCGGCGGGCCACATCGCCGTCGAAGGGCCGAATGCCGCCGACGTCCTCGCTAAGGTGGTGCGATCGGAAGTCCGCGGGCTCGCCCTCGACGCCTTCGCCGCGATCCCATTGAGCAACGGTCGAGAGGGCCGGATCGTTCGGAGCCGATCGAACGGGGCGCCTGGATTTCAGGTGTGGGCCGAAAATGGGAGCCTCGCGGAAGTTTGGCAAGCGCTCCTGAGGTCCGGCGCGACGCCGATCGGGCGGGACGCCTACGAAGTCCTGCGAATCGAGGGGGGAGTCCCGCGGTTCGGACCCGAAATGAACGAGGGCACCCTCGCCCTCGAAGTGGCACCGGACTTCGCATTGAGCTTCACGAAAGGCTGCTATGTCGGCCAAGAAATCGTCGCTCGCGGGACGTATGTCGGCCAGGTACGCCGAAAACTCGCCGGCATCCGCGTGGACGGAGATCAGCCACCGGCCCACGGCGACCGCGTCCTCAAGTCCGATCGGGAAGTCGGCTTCGTCACGAGCGGCACCTGGTCGCCGACCCTCGGCTCCGCCATCGCGATCGCGCTGCTGCGGATCGAGGAGGTGGCCGCGACGGAATCCCTGCGCATCGATCGCGGCGGGTGGGACCTCCGCGGGCGTCCCCATTCGCTGCCGTTCGTCCGCGCGTCCTGAGGGGCCGAAAGCCCCGCGAGGGAAACCTTCAAAACCTTTCCCATCGGGCGGGCGGGTTTCGGCGGAACCCGGGGCCGATCTCGGCCGGTACGCTTATCTCCCATTCTGCTAATATCGTGCGCAATCGGGGCCGGTTCGTCTAGCGGTTCGCTGGGCGGGCTGGGGGGAGCCGTACCAACTCAACCACGAGGGGGGTTAAGCATGAGTTATCGAACTGAACTAGAGAGAGCTGTGTCTCGACACACTTGGAGTCGCATCTTCGCGATGGTCATCGTCGCGGTGATGAGCTTGTCCGCGTTTGCGATCCTGCAGACGCCGGCGCGCGCCGCGCCGCAGGCGGTCATCGGACTGCCTCCCGTGGCGATGCCGGATTACATGAAATATATCAATGTGAATAATTTCAAGTTCGATCCGCTCGCGGCGATGCCGATGATCCCCGCGACGTTGCATTATTCGTCGGTCGCAAGGAATGCGCCGAGCTACTACCTCGTTCAATTCAACGGTCCCGTCACGCCGGACATGAAGAAGGCGCTGGCGGCGACGGACGTCACGATCCTATATTACGTTGCATACAACACTTTCATCGTTCGGGCCGATGGACCCGCGATTGACCGCGCCGCCGCACTCCCCTCTGTGCGGTGGACCGGCGTCTTCGAGCCCGCTTACAAGCTGAGCCCCCGGCTCTCCGACGAATTCGGCGCCCTCGCGCAGCGGGCGATGGACCGCGCGCGGTACGGCGACCAAGCCTCCTCCGATGCCGTGACCGTGGTCGGTCCCGGCCTGACGTCGAAGACCCTCACCCTGAGCGGCGCGGCATCGACGGTCGCGGCCGCGGGAACGGCGGTCAGCCCCGTCAGCTCCTCCCTCGGTGGCCGATCCTCGGCCCCCTCCGGCGCCGTCGCGGCGAGCTCCACGATCCCCGTGGAGATCATGGCCTTCGAGGCCTCGCGCGTCCCGGAGATCGTCCGGGCCGTCTCCTTCCTCGGCGGCCATCAGACGAGCTATTCCTTCGGACAGACCGGCGGCGTGCGAGCCGAGCTCTCCAAGAGCGTGATCGAGAAACTCGCCCGCGTCCCGGGCGTCATGTACATCGACCGCTTCGTCCAGCCATATGTGATGAACGACCTCGCACGCTGGGTCGTCCAGAGCGGCGACACGGTGAACCACGCGACCCCGGTCCATGACCACGGCATCTTCGGGACGAACCAGACGATCACCCTCGGCGACACCGGGATCGACTACAAGCACCCCGACTTCTGGGACCCGAACAACGAGACCCCCGGTCCCACCGCACGGAAGCTGACCGCATACTACAAGGATTGCGGGAACACGAACCACTGCGACTTGAATGACAACGGCATCAACCACGGGACGCACACCTCCGGCAGCGCCGGCGGCGACGACGGCGTGTGGCACGTCTACGACGGCGATGCGACCGGGTCGAACGGCACGACGGGCCCGCACGATGGCCAGTCGTTCGACGCGTTCCTCAACATGCAGGACCTGTCCGACGACGGCTTCGGGATTTACTTCGACTCCGTGACGCCCTTGTGGACCGACGCGGTCGCCCACGGATCGTGGATCCACTCGAACAGCTGGGGATCGTGCTGCAGCTCCTACATCCCCGAGGACGTTGACACGGACACCTTCATCTGGAACAACCAGGACTTCCTCGTCCTGTTCGCCGCCGGCAACTCCGGTTCCGGCACGAACACCATGAACCCCTTCGCCGTCGCGAAGAACGTGATCGGCGTCGGCGCCACGGTGAACGGGCCGGGCCTGGAGAGCGTCGCGGACTTCAGCAGCCGCGGCCCCGCGGGCGATGGCCGGCTCAAGCCGGACGTCACGGCCCCGGGCGTCTCCCTCTGGTCGGCCCAGGGACAGGACCCGGGAGGCGACGGGACCGCCTACTGGACCCTGAGCGGCACCAGCATGGCCACCCCGACCGTCGCAGGGAGCGCCGGCCTGGTGCGCCAATACTATATGGACGGCTGGTACCCGACCGGTTCGAAGTCCGCCGGGGACGCCTTCACCCCGTCCGCCGCGCTGATCAAGGCGACGATCATCAACAGCGCCCGCGAGATGAACGGTGCGGGCGCCTACGCGAATGGCGAGAACAAGTACCCGAACGACAACCAAGGGTTCGGCCGGGTCACCCTCGACGATGCGTTGTTCTTCCAGGGCGACACGCGGGGCCTGACGGTCGACGATCACCGGAGCGGGATCAACACCGGCGACACGGTGACCTACAACCTCGCGATTGGCGATTCAACGCTGCCCGTCGAGGTCACCCTCGTCTGGACGGACTATCCGGGGACCGCGAACTGCGGGCCCTGTCTCGTCAACGACCTCGACCTGCAGGTGACGGCGCCGGACGGCACGACGTACAACGGGAACCAGTACATGGGCTTCAATCCCGGTGAGTCGCAGCCGAACCCGAGCGACCGCGACAAGCTGAACAACGTCGAGTCGGTCCTTGTGATCTCGAACGTGCAGGCGGGCCTCTGGACGGTCACCGTCCACGGCTTCAACGTGCCGCAGGGACCGCAGACCTTCGCCCTCGTCCTGACGGGCGGGATCGCGACGGAGCACGGCTTGATCGGATTAGACCACCACTCCTACCAGTCCTCGGCGACGGTCAACATCAAGGTCGTCGACACGGGCCTCAACGTGGACCCGAACGCGCCGGACACGGTGCAAGTCAACGTGAGCTCCGACACGGAGTCCACGCCGGAACTTGTGACCTTGACGGAGACGGGCAACTCGACCGCGGTCTTCGCGGGTTCGATCCCGCTCGCGCTCGGCCCGCCGACTCCGGGAGACGGAGTCCTCCAGGTCTCGAACGGCGACAACATCACCGCGATGTATTACGACAATAACAACGGGCTCGGAGGCAGCGGCCCCGTGTACGCCTATGCGGTCGTCGACGATTCGCCGCCGGTCATCTCCGGCATCGGGGTTTCGAACCTGCGGTTCAATCGCGCGGACATCGGATGGACGACGGACGAGATGTCGGATTCGCTCGTCTATTGGGGCGTCGGCACGCCGCCGGGGAACACGACCGGAGAGGCCACCCGCACGATGTCGCATTCGATCGCGCTGACCGGGCTGAACGACAACACGACGTACTTCTTCGCGGTCCAATCGACCGACGAGGCTGGCAACACGGCATTGGACAACAACAACTCGGCGTACTACTCCTTCACGACCGCCGTCAAGCCGCCGACCGCGCCGCCGAACCCGGAGTGGCCGACATTCCACAACAACGAACCGCGGCAGGGCATCTCGCCGAGCAAACAGACCCCGCCGATAAACCAGCAGTGGATGGACGGACCGCACCTGCTCAACCGGTGGAATGGCCCCGTGATGGCGGACGGCATCCTGTTCTCCGCGCCCCTCGATGGCGTGTTGCGGGCCCGCGATCCGTACTCCGGCGAAGTCCTCTGGAGCAGGCAGCTCGGCGGACAGTTCTACTACACGAGCACGATGACCGCGGCGAACGGCATCCTCTACGCGACGTTCTACGGGCCGAGCGGCGGATACGTGTACGCCCTCGATGAGGTGACGGGCAACACGATCTGGGTCGTCGGGCAGTCGGACACGAGCCTCGACTTCAACGCCCGCAATGAGATGGCTTTCGCGGACGACCTGATCTTCGGGACGACGTGGGGCCGGCAGGCCTACGCTTTGCACGCTTCCGACGGAAGTGTCGCGTGGACGTTCCAGATGGACGGCCTCGCGATCGCCTCGGGGGCCACGATCAACGCCGGCGTCGCCTACTTCGAGACGATCGCCGGGACCGTCTTCGCCCTCGACGAATTCAGTGGCGCCTTGATCTGGAGCCACACGCTCGACGCGGTCGTCACGACGACGGCGCTGTACGCGCAAGGGAACGTGTACGTCGGGACGTACGCCGGGACGGAGTGGGCGCTCGATGCCCTGACCGGTGCGACCGTCTGGTCGACCGGTGGATTCAATCTGATCGATGCATCGGCCGCCGCCTACGACGGGATCAACATCTACTTCGGCACTTTCGCATCCACGTACGTGGCCCTCGACGCGACGGACGGAACCCTCGTCTGGCAGACGAGCGTGGCCGGACCGGTCGGCACCGCGCCGGCGTACGCGAACGGCTTCCTGTACGGGACCTGCTGGTTCTGTCCGTTGTACACGATCGACACCGCGGACGGATCGATCGCGGACCAGGACAGCTTGGTCTCGAGCTCCGGTTCGACGTCCTTCCCTGCCGTCTCCGACGGCTGGGTCTGGTTGGAAGACAACGACGGGAACATCTTCGGCTTCCTCGGACAGCTCCCCGTCGGAGTGCTGCTGAAGCCCAGCTCCCAGGCGCAGGACTCGGTGCCCGACAACACGGTCACTTACTCGGTCAACGTAAAGAACGTCGGCATCTCTGGACCGGACACCTTCGATGCGACGATCACCGCGGGCGCCCACGGTTGGGCGGTTGGCCTCTATGAATCGGACGGCGTCACGCCGCTGCCCGACACGGACAGCGACGGGATCCCGGACACTGGCTCCCTCGCGACCGGCGCGTCGGCCGACGTCGTGATCAAGGTGACCGTCCCGGTGACCGTCAGTCCAGGCGACACCGAGCTCTCGAAGGTCACGTTCACGTCGAGCAACGACCTGAGTCGCTTCAAAGTCGAGAAGCTCACGACGACCGTCCCCCTGCCGGGCGTCAGCATCGGCCCGCGGGCGTACTTCCCGCTGCAGCCGGGCGACACCGCGGCCGCGCCGATGGACGTGCGCAACAAGGGCGGCCTTCCCGACACGATCGAGCTCGCGCCGACCTCCGGCCATGGCTGGACCGTGACGATCTACCAGGCGGACGGCGTGACCCCGCTGACGGACACGGATGGCGATGGCCTCGTCGACACGGGCCAATTGCCCGGGCTGACGACCCTGTCGATCGTCGTCTCGATCCAGGTGCCCGCGGACGCGCCGCTGGACATGGTCGACCGGACGGACGTCGTCGCGTCGTCGGCCGTGGACCCGAACCAGACCGCGACCTCGTCCGTCGTGATCGAACTCGCGGCGCCCCCGAGCAAGGAATGGCCGCAGTTCCACCACGACCGCGAGCGCGGAGGCGTGAACCCCGAGCCCTTCCAAGGACCGCTGACCCCGCAATGGACCACGTCGGTCGGAGGCGGGTTCCCGATCCAGTGGACCGGCTCGATCATCGACGGGCACGTGGTCTTCGTGACCTCGCCGGCCGGCGTGATCAGCGCGCTGGACCTCGGCACCGGCACGATCCTGTGGCAGAAGAGCTTCGGGGCCGGCGGAGATATCTCCGGCACGCCGGCGGCCTCGAACGGGATCCTGTACGTGACCTTCGTCACCGGCTCGAACTCCGCGGTGAGCCTCCTCGCGATCGATGAGGCGACGGGCGCGCTGAAGTGGCAGGTCGACTCGAACATCGGGTTCGCCTTCTCGACCTTCTCGACGGTCGCCGTCGCGGCGGGCAACGTCTACTGGGACGACGGGTTCGGCTTCCACCTGTTCGCGAACGACGCGACCACGGGTGCGCCGGTCTGGACGTTCAACTTGCCGGCGGCCTCCTTCCAAGGCCCGACCTATTGGGGCGGGATGGTCTTCGCCAGCGACCTGAACGGCGACATCTACGCCCTGGACGCCTTCACCGGCACACAGCTGTGGCAGGCGAGCATGGGCAACACGGTCACCTCGGCCCCGACGGTCGCGGGTGGCGTCGTCTATGTGGGCGACTACAGCGGCGTGGTCCACGCGCTCGATGCGCTGACGGGCCAGAAGATCTGGGACTCCCCGGCGGTCGGCGCCCTCGTGGACGTGTCCTCGCCGGTCGTCGCGGGCGGCTACGTGTTCGAGGGATCGTTCGCCTTCGACTTCTTCAGCGGGCTCATGACCGCGCTCGACGTCAACACCGGCCAGGTCGTGTGGCAGTACTTCATGCCCGCGGGAGCGGTCGGTACCTCTGCGGCGTACAACAACGGCACCGTGTTCCTGTCGACCTGGGATGGAAACCTCTGGTCGTGGGACGCGGCCACCGGGGCGGTCCTGCAAACGCTCCAGCTCTCGTCGAGGGGCAGCACCTCGTCGGTCGCGCTCGGGGACGGCTATGCCGTCGTCGGCGACCAGGACGGCGAGATGAATGGCTTCTCGTTCGTCGGCGCGGGCGTCGCGGCCCGCGTCGTCGTGAATCCGGCCTCGACCGATGTCGCGGTCGGACGGGCGGCTCTGTTCCAGGCGGCCGCGTACGACCTCTACGACAACCAGGTCGGCGGGCAGACGTTCGTCTGGTCGAGCCAGGCGGACCTCGGTTCCGTCCTGCCCCTGACGCCCAGCGGCGACAAGATCGTGTACATCGCGGGAATCCAGTCGGGGACGGACAGCTTGCAGGCCATGAACGCCGGCGGCCTGTCGAACGCTTCGACGGTGAACATCCTGCCGGGCCCACTGGACCACGTCGACGTGACGCCGGCAGCCGCGAGCATCGTCGCGGGTACGAAGATGTCCTTCAACGCGGATGCGAAGGACCGCTACGGGAACACGATCCACGGCCTCAGCTTCGTCTGGAACGCGACGGGCGGCATCGGGACGATCGATGCGTCGGGGGTCCTGAACGCCTCCACGCAAGTGGGCCTGGGACTCGTCACGGCGACCACCGGGTCGGCGACGGGCACCGCGATCGTGGAGATTGTGCCGGATGTCCTTGCTACCCTCGCCTTGCAACCGGCGGCGGTTAGCCTGGAGGCCGGCTCGAACCTCGCCCTCCACGCGCAGGGGTTCGACCGGTACGGGAACGAGATCTCCGGGCTGAGGTTCGTCTGGGCGACGACGATCGGGAGCATCGCGCCGGTCGAGACGGGCTCCCCGACCGCGGTCCTCGCGGCCGGCTATCTCGCCGGATCCGGGCGCATCACGATCTCCTCGGGCGGGGTCACTCTCGTCCTCAAGGTCGATGTGACGCCCGGGCCGCTCGATCGAATCCAGGTCGTCATGCTCGTGGACGCCAATCGTTACGAAGGCCCCGTCGACATCCCGGCTGGCGCGGCGCGAACGTTCGTGGCGGAGACGACGGACCGGTTCGGCAACGCGATTCCAAACGTACCGCTCACGTGGAGCGTGACGGGCGGCGTCGGGACGGTCAGCTCGAGCGGCGCGTTCACCGCGTCGACGAGGGTCGGCGCCGGCTCCGTGATCGCGATGTACGCGACTGGGATGACGGGCAGACAAGACCTCACCATCGTCCCCGCCACCCCGGCAAGGGTGGACATCGGCCTCACGTCCACGACCCTAGCGGTCGATTCCAACTCGGTGATCGTCGCAACGGTCCGGGATGCGTACGGCAACGCGAACCCCGACGACCTGGTGACATGGACGACGACGGGTACGGGCACCATCTTGTCGCTCACCCCGGACGGCCGTTCCATCCTGTACCACGCACCCATCACGACGACCCCGGCGTCGGTGCAGATCACCGCCACGATCGGCGCGATTTCGCGGGCGATCACCGTGTCGATCGTCGCGGGCCCGCCCGTCGGAATCTCGATCGACTCGCCGGCGACGACCGTGGCCCTGGGAGGGACCTTGGCCTTCGGCGCCGTCGTGACCGATCAATTCGGCAACGCGGTGACGGGGCCGACGATCACCTGGGAGGCCACGGCGGGCTCGATCAACCAGCAGGGCGTCTTCCGGGCGCCGTCTGAACCGGGATTGGTCGTCATCACCGCGAGCACGGCGGGCCGGCAGAGCTTCGTTGTGATCGAGGTCACGTCGGGCGCGCTCGACCAGTTCTCCCGGCAGGCGACCTCGGCGACTTCGCTCGGCCTCCTCGTGGCAACCATCCTCGCGATCGCGGCGGGCGTGTTCCTGTTCGTCCGCTACCGTGAGGCCCGACGGGAGTTGCGAGAGATGCGCAAGGGCGAAGGCGGCGGAGGCGGCGGCGAGACTTGAACGCGAACCGGAGGGCTTCGGCCCTCCCCTTTCCTTCCGTCCGATGGCGGGCGGACGCCAAGATCACATAGCGCGGGCCGAATCGCAGGTTTGCGGGGGGAATGATGGGGTGTCGCCAGCCGGGGCTAGGTGGACTACGATCGGTTTGAGGAGTTCGCGGGCCTGGCCACGCGCGGCACGTGCCCGCCCGGCGCGGACCGTGTCGGATGGGTTCCGAGGTTCGCTCGGCCTTGCCTCCGGACGGTCCCCCGATGAGACTATACGATGCGGGCCATTGACCGGAGTAAGGGGGAGGAAATCGCTGTGGCCCTGATTCGGTACGCGGCG
>Ga0209268_1001870_pt1 | contig 10250 bp, 9 predicted proteins | sample GraSoiAngelo_143_FD_185900 | JGI IMG/M metagenome (GOLD analysis project Ga0209268, IMG submission 185900) | Grasslands soil microbial communities from the Angelo Coastal Reserve, California, USA - 14_1009_02_30cm (SPAdes) (version 2) | ecosystem: Environmental > Terrestrial > Soil > Grasslands ... | reverse complement strand
GCGGGTCGCCATCGAGCAGAAGCTGCCGTACGTCTGCGTCACCGCCTCCGGCGGCGCCCGCATGCAGGAAGGGCTGCTCTCGCTGGTGCAGATGGCCAAGACCACCGCCGCCCTCACCGACCTCGCCGAGCGCAGGCTGCCCTTCATATCGGTGCTGACGGATCCGACGATGGGCGGCGTCTCCGCGAGCTTCGCGATGATCGGCGACGTGGTGATCGCAGAACCCAAGGCGCTGATCGGCTTTGCCGGCCCGCGGGTGATCGAGCAGACCGTGCGGCAGAAGCTGCCCGAGGGCTTCCAGCGCGCCGAGTTCCTGCTGGAGAAGGGCGCCATCGACATGATCGTCGACCGCCGCCAGCTGCGCGACAAGCTCCACGGCATCCTCTCCCTCCTGCAGGGGCAGTCCGCCGACAACGTGGCGTGACGCTGCTTTCCGACGTGGTGCGCACGTCGACCCAGGTCTCCGGCACGCCCGGCCGGCTCGCCAAGCTGCGCGAGCTGGCCGCTTGCCTCGGGCGTCTCGAGCCGGAAGAAATCCGCGTCGCGATTCCCTACCTGAGCGGCGAGATCAGGCAGGGAAAGCTGTCGCTCGGTTACGCGAGCTTGCAGTCGGCGCGCGCCGCGCCTGCGCCGGCTCCTACCCTGACAGTGCCCGAGGTCGATCGGGCCTTCGACGAGCTGAAAGCCATCAAGGGCAAGGGCGCCGCGGCGCGGCGCGAAAAGCGGCTCGCCCAGTTGTTCGAACGCGCGACTGCGGAGGAGCAGGATTTCCTCGCGCGCCTCATCGTCGGCGAGCTTCGCCAGGGCGCGCTGGAAGGCGTCATGCTGGAGGCGGTCGCGGCGGCGGCCGGGCTGCCTGCGGCGCAGCTGCGGCGCGCGGCGAGCGTCGCCGGCGGCATCGCGCAGGTCGCCGAGGCGGCGCTCACCGGCGGCGCGAGCGCGCTCGAACGCTTTTCTATCCGGCTGATGCAACCGGTGCTGCCGATGCTCGCGCAACCAGCACAGGACGTGGAGGCGGCGCTGGCCGCGCTCGGCACGGCGATCCTCGAATGGAAGCTCGACGGCGCGCGCGTGCAGGTGCATAAGTCGGGCGACGAGGTGCGCGTTTTCACGCGCAACCTGAACGATGTCACCGCCGCGGTTCCCGAGATCGTTGCGGTGACAAGAGCGGTGACGGCGCGCTCGCTGATCCTCGACGGCGAGGCGATCGCCTTGCGCCCCGACGGCAAGCCCCATCCCTTCCAGGTGACGATGCGGCGCTTCGGCCGCAAGCTGGACGTGGCGCAGGTGCGCGGCGAGCTGCCGTTGTCGGTGTTCTTCTTCGACTGCCTGCTGCGCGACGGCGAGCCGCTCGTCGACAAAGGAGGCATCGATCGGCGCAAGGCCCTCGAGGCTGCGGTTCCGCAGAAAAACCTCACCCCCTGCATCGTGACCGCCGACCAGGCGCAGGCGGCGGCGTTCTATGCCGACGCCCTCGCACGCGGCCACGAGGGCGTCATGGCGAAGGCGCTCGGTGCGCTCTACGAAGCGGGCCGCCGCGGCGCGGGCTGGCTCAAGGTGAAGCGCGCGCATACGCTCGACCTGGTGGTGCTCGCCGCGGAATGGGGCCACGGGCGCCGGCGCGGCTGGCTGTCGAACCTGCATCTGGGCGCGCGCGACCCGGCCGGCGGCTTCGTCATGCTGGGCAAGACCTTCAAGGGGCTCACCGACGAGCTGCTCGAATGGCAGACGAAAGAGCTCCTCGCCCGCGAGACCGGGCGCGGCGACTGGACGGTGCAGGTGCGGCCTGAGCTGGTGGTGGAAATCGCTTTCAACGACGTCCAGGAGAGCCCTCAGTATCCGGGCGGCCTCGCGCTGCGCTTTGCGCGCGTCAAGGGCTACCGGCCGGACAAGAGTCCCGCCGACGCGGATACGATCGACACCGTGCGCCGCATCTACGAGGAGAGCCTGTCCTGAGGTCGCTCGACGACTGGCTGCGCCATATCGAGGCGCAGCATCCGGCCGCCATCGCGCTCGGCCTGGAGCGGGTAGGCGAAGTGCTCGGCCGTGCGCTACAACGAGCGCGTGCGCATTGCAGGTCTTGAAGTCGAAGACAGTCCTTTGTGCGAGGCGTTCGCGGCAGTCGAGCAGGTCCGGGGTCACACCCTACTGACGTATTTCGAGTTCGGGACGCTCGCCGCCTTGTGGCTGCTCGCCCGCGGGAAGCTCGACGCAGCGGTGCTCGAGGTGGGGCTGGGCGGAAGGCTCGACGCGGTGAATGCGCTCGATGCCGACTGCGCAGTGCTGACGAGCGTGGGGATCGACCACGTCGAGTATCTCGGCAACGACCGCGAAGCCATAGGTCGCGAGAAGGCGGGAATTTTCCGCGCTGGCCGGCCGGCGGTGATCGCCGAACCCGATGCGCCGCGCTCGGTGTTGGAGGCGGCGGGTTCCAAGCTTCTTGTCGGCAAGGACTTCGGCTATGTCGCGGAGACCAATCAATGGACCTATTGGGGCCCGGGTGGACGCCGCGCGGGGCTGGCGTACCCGGCGCTGCGCGGCAAAGCGCAGCTGCGCAATGCCGCAGCCGCCCTGTGCGCGCTGGACGCATTGGCGCTGCCCATCGCGATGCAGGAGATCCGGCGCGGCCTTGCCGAGGTGGTCCTGGCGGGGCGCTTCCAGGTCCTTCCCGGGCGCCCGCAGGTGATCCTCGACGTAGCGCACAATCCGCAGGGTTCGCGCCGCAGACGATCGCGGTCTGCGGCATGCTGCGCGACAAGGACATCGCCGGCGTGCTGCGCGAGGTGGCGCCGCGCATCACGCGCTGGCACTTCGCTTCGCTCTCCGGCCCGCGGGCGGCGACTGCAGAAGAGCTGAAGAAGGCCTTCCTGCAGACGGGAGCAAGCGCGCCGTTCGAGCTGCACGACTCTCCGCAAAAAGCCTTTGCGGCGGCGAAAGAGCGCGCGAATGAGAATGATAAAATCGTAGTCTTTGGCTCGTTCCTTACCGTGGGTGAAGTCATTGCATGGCTGAAGCTCAGGACGTCGACACGCTGAAGCGCCGCGGCCGCAGGCGGCTGGTGGGCGCGGTGGCGCTGGTGCTGCTCGCCGTGATCGTGCTGCCGATGGTGTTCGATCCTGAGCCGCGCGAGGCCGTCCCGCCGGTCAGCGTGAGGATCCCCGGCGAAAACGAGACCGCTTTCGCCCCCAAGCCGAAGCCGGCCCCGGCGAAGAAGCAGGCGAGTGAAAAGGAATTCGTCGTGCAGGTCGGCGCCTTTGCAAACGCGGACGGCGTGCTCGCAAAGCTTGCCGCCGCCAAGATTCCCTACTACACCGAAGCTGTGAAAGGCAACCTCACCCGCGTGCGCGCCGGCCCGTTCCCGACGAAAGACGCGGCGGAGAAAGCGCTCGAGCAGCTGAAGGGGCTCGGCCTGCAACCCGGCACGGTGACCACCAGGTCCGGATGAGCTGGCTCGACATCGCCGTCATCGTCGTGCTGCTGCTGTCGATCGGCTGGGGTGCCTGGCGCGGGATGGTGCACGAGGTGCTTTCCCTTGCCGGCTGGGTGCTGGCGTTTTTCGCCGCCAACCTGCTCACCGCACCTCTTGCCGAGGCGTTTCCCGCCGCCATGCGCCCGGAGGTCCGAGTGCTGATTGCGTTCCTCCTGGTATTCGTCGGGACTCTGGTGGTCGCCACCCTAGCTACGACGCTGTTTACGAGGATCGTCAAGGTCGTCGGCCTGCATCACCTCGACCGGTGGCTCGGCGCCCTGTTCGGTCTGGTTCGCGGCCTCGTGGTCCTCGTTGCATTCGCCATGCTCGCGGGGTTGACCCCGCTGCCGCGCAAGGCATTCTGGACCGATTCCGTAATGGGCCATTCCCTCGCGCAGACGGTGATCCAGCTCAAGCCCTGGCTGCCGCCCGCGTTCGCCGAGCGCTTGCGATATCATTGACCCTTAACCACACCCGGGACAGCTAGATCCGATGTGCGGGATTCTCGGCATCGTCGCGCGCTCGCCCGTCAACCAGCCGCTGTACGACGGGCTGCTCCTGCTGCAGCACCGCGGCCAGGACGCCGCGGGCATCGTCACGAGCGAGCGCAATTCCTTCCACATGCACAAGGCGCCTGGCATGGTGCGCGACGTGTTCCGCACGCGCAACATGCGCTCGCTGCCCGGCAACATGGGCATCGCGCATTGCCGCTACCCGACGGCCGGCTCGGCGTTCAGCTCGGCCGAGGCGCAGCCGTTCTACGTCAACTCGCCGTTCGGCATCGTCCTCGGGCACAACGGCAACCTGACCAATTCCGACCAGCTGAAGGAGGAGATGTTCCGCACCGACCTGCGGCACATCAACACCGGCTCGGACTCGGAAGTGCTAGTCAACGTGCTCGCGCACGAGCTGGAAAAGGCGTCGGACAAGCTGCGCCTCGAGCCGCAGACCATTTTCACGGCGATCGCGAATGTGCACCGGCGCGTCAGGGGCGCCTACGCCGTCGTGGCGATGATTGCCGGCAACGGCGTGCTTGCATTCCGCGATCCGTACGGCATCCGGCCGGCGGTGATCGGCTACAACGACACGCTGGCGGGAACCGAATACATGGTCGCTTCGGAATCGGTCGCAGTGGACGCGCTCGGCTTCCGCGTGCTGCGCGATATCGGCCCCGGCGAAGCGGTGTTCATCGACGAGCACGGCAACTTCCATAGCCAGCAGTGCGCGCCGGACGCGAGCCTGAATCCCTGCATCTTCGAGTATGTCTACCTTGCCCGTCCCGACTCGCTGATCGACGGCGCCTCGGTCTACGAGACCCGGCTCAACATGGGCGAGAAGCTGGCCGAGAAGATCCGCCGCCAGTACCGCAGCCTCGAGGTCGACGTGGTGATCCCGATTCCCGATTCCAGCCGCCCCTCGGCGCTGCAGCTCGCGGCCGGCCTGGGCGTGCCCTACCGCGAGGGCTTCGTCAAGAACCGCTACATCGGCCGCACCTTCATCATGCCCGGGCAGGCGGTGCGCAAGCGCTCGGTGCGCCAGAAGCTGAACCCGATATCGATGGAGTTCGCGGGCAAGAACGTGCTGCTGGTGGATGACTCGATCGTGCGCGGCACGACCAGCCGCGAGATCGTGCAGATGGCGCGCGAATCGGGCGCGCGCAAGGTGTTCTTCGCCTCGGCGGCGCCGCCGGTGCGCTTCCCCAACGTCTACGGCATCGACATGCCGACCCGCGCCGAGCTGATCGCCGCGCATCGCAGCGAGGAGGAGGTGGCGGGAGAGCTCGGCGCCGATGCGCTCATCTACCAGGACCTCGACGCGCTGAAGGACGCGGTGCGCCGCGCCAATCCGAAGCTGAAGACCTTCGAGACCTCGTGCTTCGACGGGCACTACATCACGGGGGATATCACCAGCGACTACCTGCGCGACATCGAGATCCGGCGGGATGCCAGGCGCGACTCGGGGGACGACGCCGAAAGCGCACAGCTCGATTTGAACCTCGCGGCCTGATATACTGGCCTTCTCGCGCCGATTTGAGCCACAGCTTGCGGGCGCGTAATAAATGCCGCTAAAGCGTGCCGAAAAACCCGGTCCGCTGCGGCCGGGTTTTTTTATGGATAAAACGCCGGACATCTCCACCCTGGGCGTGCGCGCCGGCCAGGTGCGCAGCCAGTTCAACGAACACGCCGAGGCGCTCTATCTCACCTCGAGCTTCCTCTTCGACAACGCCGCGCAGGCGGCTGCGCGCTTCGCGGGCGGCGAGGAAGGGATGGTCTATTCGCGCTATACCAACCCAACGGTGTCGATGTTCCAGGAGCGCCTCGCGGCGCTCGAGAGCGCAGAGAGCTGCGTGGCGACCGCTTCGGGCATGGCGGCGATCCTCGCAACCGCAATGGTGCACCTCAAGAGCGGCGATCATGTGCTGTGCTCGAACGCGGTGTTCGGCGCGACGATCCAGCTCTTCAGCAGCATCCTGACGCGCTTCGGCGTCGAGACGACGTTCGTATCGCCGACCAGGACGCAGGAGTGGCAGCGCGCTCTCCGCCCCAGGACGAAGCTCTTTTTTCTCGAGACGCCGTCGAACCCGCTCACCGAAATCTCCGACATCGCGGCGCTTGGCCGGGTCGCAAAGTCCGCGGGCGCACTGCTGGCCGTGGACAACGTGTTCTGCACGCCGGCGCTGCAGCGGCCGCTCGAGCTCGGCGCCGACCTGGTGATCCACTCGGCGACCAAATACCTCGACGGGCAAGGCCGCGTGCTCGGCGGCGCGGTGCTGGGAGCGAAGACGCTGGTGGGCGATCCGATGACGGCGTTTCTGCGCACGGCGGGACCGGCGCTGTCGCCTTTCAACGCTTGGGTGCTGCTAAAAGGCCTCGAGACGCTGCAGCTGCGCATGGTTGCGCAGTCGGCCGCTGCTCTCGAGCTCGCGCGCTGGCTCGAGCGCCACCGGGCGGTCGCGCGTGTGCACTACCCCGGCCTCGCTTCGCACCCGCAGCACGAGTTGGCGAAGCGCCAGCAGCGCGCGGCCGGATCGGTGCTCTCTTTCGAGGTGAAAGGCGGGCGCGCGGCAGCCTGGCGTGTGATCGATTCGACCCGGATGATCTCGATCACGGCAAATCTCGGCGACGTGAAGAGCACCATTATTCATCCCGCGAGCACCACGCACGGCCGGATCTCGGCCGAGGCGCGCGCCGCCGCCGGCGTCACCGAAGGACTGGTGCGCATTGCAGTCGGCCTCGAGGCGGTCGCCGACCTGCAGGCCGACCTGGAACGCGGACTCACCTAGCCGATCAAAACCATGTGCATAAGTCCGTAGCCTCTCTACCGCGGCGGTGGGTGACGGTCGCACAGGCCGCCCTTCTTGCCGCGATCTATTTCGGGGCTGCCAGGCTCGCCCTGCTGCTGGCGATCCCGCCGGGGTATGCAACGGCGCTGTGGCCGCCCTCCGGAATCGCCCTGGCGGCGCTTCTCGTCCTCGGCCCTCGCCTTTGGCCCGGCGTGTGGATCGGCAGCGCGCTCGCCAATCTGAGCATCGACGCTTCGCTCCCGGCCGCGATCGTCATCGCCACCGGCAGCACGCTGCAGGCGCTCGTTCTGTCGGCGCTCCTCCGCCGGCACGTCGACATCGCGTATCGTTTCCGCCATGTTCAGCAGGTGGTGAAATTCGTTGTGCTGTCCGCGCTCGGCGCGACCATAGCGCCCACCGTAGCGCTGATCCCGCTCTCGCTCCTGTACCCCTTGCCGGGCGCGGACCTGTTCGCCAACTGGCGGACCTGGTGGCAGGGCGACACCTCGGGCATCCTGATCTTCACGCCGCTGATTCTGAGCTGGAGCGTGCGCGGCACAGTGCAATGGACGCCGCGCAGAGTGCTCGAGGGCCTGCTGCTCGCGGCTCTGCTTCTCGCCGCCACGCACGTGGCGTTCAGCAGCGGCTTCGGCCGCACCTTTGTCATCGTGCCGCTCATCGTATGGGCGGCGTTCCGCTTCGGCCAGCGCGAGGTGACCACCGCAATCACCGTGGTGTGCGCGCTGGCGCTCTGGTACACCCTGAGCGAGGAGAGCGGGCCGTTCGCCACCGCGCCGCTCAACGAGTCGCTGCTGCTGCTGCTGGCGTTCATCAGCACGGTGGTGTTCACCGGCCTGGTACTGTGCGCGGTGATCAGCGAGCTCAGTCGCGCGATGGGCGAGCTGCAGTCGCGAGTGCTCGAACGCACGCGCATGCTCGGCGAGAGCGAGCGACGCTTCCGGCTGATGGTGGAAAGCGTGGTCGACTATGCCATCTTCATGCTCGACAGCGACGGGCGCGTGGCGAGCTGGAATGCCGGCGCGCAGCGCATCCTAGGCTACAGCGCCGACGAGATCGTCGGCGAGAGCCTGTCGCAGTTCTACCCGCGCGAGGACCTCGAGCGCGGCGAGCCCCAGGTCGAGCTGGGGGCGGCGAAGGCCGAGGGGCGTTTCGAGCAAGAGGGCTGGTGCGTGCGCAAGGACGGCTCGACGTTCTGGGCCAACGCGGTGGTCACCGCGGTGCGCGATGACACCGGCAAGCTCCTCGGCTTCGCCAAGGTGACGCGCGACCTTACCGAGCGCAACCGCGTCGAAGCCGAGCTGATCCGTGCCAAGGTGGCGGCGGAGAAGGCGAGCGAGGCAAAGTCGCAGTTCCTCGCCAACATGTCGCACGAGTTGCGCACGCCGCTCAACAGTCTGCTGATCCTCGCGCGTCTGCTCGCCGACAACGTGGGCGGCAACCTCACCCCCAACGAGGTGCAGTTCGCGCAGACCATCTACGCGTCGGGCATGGATTTGCTCTCGATGATCAACGACCTGCTCGACCTGGCGAAGATCGAGTCGGGCGCCCTCACCACCGTCAACGTCGCGCCCGCGCGGCTCGACGAGCTGCGCGAGGACCTCGAGCGCACCTTCGGGCAGGTCGCGCAGGGCAAGGGCCTGCAATTCTCCATTTTCATCGACCCCGCGCTGCCGCCGCTGGTCAGTACCGACATGGGGCGCCTCAAGCAGGTGCTGAAGAACCTGCTCGCCAATGCGTTCAAGTTTACCAAGCAGGGCCGCGTCTCGCTCGCCATCGCGCCGGCGCAGTCCGGCTGGACGCCGGGGCACGGGCGGCTCGACGCGGCGCGCTCGGTAATCGCTCTCTCCGTCGCCGATACCGGCATCGGCATTCCGGCAGACAAGCAGAGGATCATCTTCGAGGCATTTCAGCAGGCCGACGGCACGACGAGCCGGCAATACGGCGGCACCGGCCTCGGGCTGTCGATCAGCCGTGAGCTGACCCGGCTGCTCGGCGGAGAGATCCGCCTGTCAAGCGACCCGGGGAAGGGCAGTACCTTTGCGCTCTACCTGCCGCTCGCCGACGCTTAGAAACGAACCAGCCGCGGTTCGCCCCGCGCGATTTCCAGGTAGCCGCCGCGCCCGTACCAGTCGGGCAGCACCCAGCGCTCGCAGCGCCGCGCGTCGACCTGCACGGCGTGGCGGCCCGGCCGATGGGTGTGCCCATGCACCAGGCGGCGAACGCCGTGGCACCGCAGCGCCTCGCGCACGGCGTCGCGGTTCACGTCCATGATCGCGGCGGGCTTTTCCTGGATGACCGCCTTGCTTTTCTCGCGCAATGCCAGGATCGCGCTGCGCCGCTCGGCGACCGGCTGCGCCAGGAACTGCTGCTGCCAGGCGCTCGAGCGCGCCGTCGCGCGCCATGACTGGTAGTCGACGTCGTCCGTGCACAGGGTATCCCCGTGCATCAGAAGAGTCTTGACCCCGTTGATCTCTTCGAGGGTCGGATCCGCCAGCAGCTGCGCCCCGGTTTCCCTGCAGAACCGCTCGCCGATCAGGAAATCGCGGTTGCCGTGCATGACGCTCAGCCGCACGCCGCGCCGGGTCAGGTCGCGGAGGAAACCGGCGATGACGGCATTGAAGGACTCGTCAAGGCCGTCATCGCCGATCCAGTACTCGAACAGGTCGCCGAGGAGGTACAGCGCGTCGGCGGAGCGCGCTTTGCCTTCGAGGAAGGTGATCAGGCGCTCGTTCGCTTCGGGACGATCCTCGCTGAGGTGGAGATCGGAGGCGAAAAGCGCGCGCACTACTTCCCGCTCACCAGCGTCATCGACTCGATGACGACCGGCGAGCGCGGCACATCGCGCGGAAAGGGGCCGCCGGGGCCGGTCGGCGTCTTCGCGATCTTGGTGACCACGTCCATCCCCGAAACCACCTTGCCGAACACGGCGTAGCCATTGCCGTCGCTGCGCGGATCGCCCCAGTTGAGGAAGCCGTTGTCGCCGACGTTGATGAAGAACTGCGCCGTCGCCGAGTTGGGATCCGCGGTGCGCGCCATGGCCACGGCGCCGGGCTCGTTCTTCAGCCCGCCCTTCACGCCGGCCTGCGCCTCGTTGGCGATGGGCGAGCGCGTCTTCTTCTGCTTGAAGCCGCCATCGAAGCCGCCGCCCTGGATCATGAAGCCGTCGATCACGCGATGGAACACGGTGCCGTTGTAGTGGCCGTCGTGCACGTATTGCAGAAAATTTTCCACGGTTTTCGGCGCTTTCTCCGGGTACAGCTCGAGCCGGATCGTGCCGAGGTTCGTGCGCACGTCCACCTGCGGCTCGGCGGCAAGCGCGGCCGGGACCACCGCGGCGGTCGACAGCGCGAATAGATATTTGAGTTTCATCCTGCTCCTTCGTACAGAATTTTCCAGCGCCCTTCCTCCTTGATCCAGTACTGGCGCTTTCGCATGGTGGTCGACAGCGTGCTCGATCTGTAATCCTGCTCGAAGCTC
>Ga0209268_1001866_pt1 | contig 10263 bp, 7 predicted proteins | sample GraSoiAngelo_143_FD_185900 | JGI IMG/M metagenome (GOLD analysis project Ga0209268, IMG submission 185900) | Grasslands soil microbial communities from the Angelo Coastal Reserve, California, USA - 14_1009_02_30cm (SPAdes) (version 2) | ecosystem: Environmental > Terrestrial > Soil > Grasslands ... | reverse complement strand
CCCGTTCTTCCGCACCCCCGAGCAGGGCGCCGCCACCGCGATCTACCTGGCCTCGTCGCCCGCGGTGGAAGGCGTGAGCGGCAAGTACTTCGTCGACTGCCGCGAGGCGCGCTCCTCGGGCGTGTCGTACGACGAGAACCTGGCCCGCCGTCTCTGGGACGCCAGCGCCCGCCTGAGCGGCATCGAATAGGACGGTCGCGTTCCGCACGCCATCTGTCGTGCGCTGCGGCCCCGTGCGCTGCCGGCCGGCGTCAGCGGCTCAGCGTCCCGACCCAAATCGAATCGCAGGAGGTGAACCCGCAGTCGATATCGAAGCCCGTGGAGGCGCTCAGGGTGACGGTGCCGTCGTTCTGCGCGACGAGGACCAGGGCTACCGTGCAGCCCGAGTCGAGGAAGCTTCCGAAGACTTGGAAGCCGATGGAGGTCGCGCTGCCCTGGAGGATGACGCCGGGGAGGCTCCCGACCGTGACGTTGAGGGCGGTTCCGCTCTGCGAGACGTGGAAGGTTTCGGTCAGCCCGGTGCTCGAGCCGCAGGTGTCCGCGGCGAGGCTGCCAACGAAGGTCCAGTCGCCGCCGTAATCGCGGAGCGCCGGGCTGGTCGTCGAGGTGCTGTTCGTGCTCGTTGTCGTCGTGCTGAGGGTGACCGTCGTGGTCGGCCCGTTCAGCGTGAGTGTTCCGGCCCAGATCGACCGACACGGCGGCGCGAAGGGGCAGTCGAAGTCCAAGCCGGTGCCTGCGGTCAGCACCACCGTACCGTCGTTGTACGCCGTGAGGGCGACCTCGACGGTGCAGCCGGCGGCGACGAAGGTCCCGGAGACCTGGAAACCGTCACCGGTCGCCTGTCCCCCAAGCGTCACGCCCGGTAGACTCTCGACCGTCACCGCGAGCGCGGTACCGCTCTGCGAGATGACGAACGTCTCGGTGAGCCCCGGGCTCGTGCCGCAACTATCCTCGGCGAGCGTACCGACGAAGGTCCATGCTCCGCTGTAGTCGCGCACCGGGAGGGTCGTGGTGACGCTGGTCGTGGTCGTCGTCGTGCTGGTGGACGAGGTGGTCGGCAGCGCGGGGAACGTCGTGGTCGTGGTGGTGCTGGGTGGCGGGAGCGTGGTCGTCGGAGGCGTGATGTCACACGCCGCGACCCCGTGCTGCCTGCACGCCCGGATGAGCTGCTTCTTGCACGCCCGCCGGCGGTGGGTCGTGGCAACGCAGTCGTCGACCGCGGCACGGCAGGCGCGGCGGCATCGGTTCGCCTGGGCCGCCTCTGCGACCGAGAGGACACAAGATACTACGAGGAGGCAGAGGGGTAGCGTCCGTCGCATTGGGTCCTCCCGAGGCTAGGCGACGCGGTAGCGTACCGCCTTGCCGGCTGTCAAGGAAAAAAGCGGATTCCCAGGCATTGGGATACAGCAGACATGGAAGAATCCCGGCGCGAGGGCAGGGGGGGGCATGGCCTCGACGGCGGGCGCGGGTCATGTCGAATCGCTCCGCGCGGGCGGCGCGCGGCGGAGGCCACGGACCGCGCCGCCGTACAACGAAGAGCTGGTGAAGGCCGGCGTGTTGCTCGCAGCCGAGGGGCCCCAACCGAGCTCGAAGGGCGCGCGCATCGAGCTCTCTGGGGGGAAGCGGACCGTCACCCTGTCGCAATCCTCGGTCATGCCGCGAAGCTGGACAGGCGTCTCAAGATTGTGAAATACGGCTCTCAATCCAAAGGAGGATCCTGATGCCACGACCGACCAACTTCATCAGCGTCGTCCGGAGGCTCGTTCGGGAGCAGGTCCAGCAAGCGATCCACGGGTTGTTGGGGAGTGCCACGCCGAAGAAGAAGGCCAAGAACGGCCGCAGAAGGCGGCGCAAACGTCGAGGGCCGGGACGGCCGCCGGGGTCGAAGACACGGCGGCGGGGGCCAGGTCGCCCGCCGAAGCAGGGGAAGGGCGAATGAGAGGCGGAGCTCGTGCCGAGAGTCTGTAGGCTCACCACGCTCGCCACCGGAAGGGCATGGGCCATGCTCCCGCATGCGGTCGTCGGCCTGGCGTGCGTCGTATTGGCCGCAGCGGCTTGCACCGGTCCGAGGGACCTTGCGACACGCGGGCTCGCCAGCGACGCCAACATCCGCTCCCTGATCGGTACGTGGCGTTTTGTGAATAGAGATGGGACGCTCAGCTACCGGGATCACTACCGCCTTGAAATGAAGGAGAAGACCCAGGAGTTATCACTAATCTGGGTTGCTGATGCGGATGACGAGAAATACGGCAAATTTCTGAAAGGGGATGAAAAGGAGGTCGGCCGCTTCAAGTTGAATGGGCGGAGACTCAGCGGGGTACGCGCCTGGGGCGCTGATAAGTGGATCAAAATTTACAATGGCTATGTCACCGAGGATTTCCGTCAGCTGCAGTATCAACTGCAATACAGTTTCCTTGCGGGCGGGTGTCGAGACCCCGCAGGGAACCCGTGTACGGATGTCGAGCGGTATAGACGCATGCCCTAAGGTGTGCGACCGGGTGCCGCCGAGCCGGGCGATCGCGTCGCATACGCCGCCGCCGCGGCGCTCTCCAGCGAGGTAGACTCGCACCGCCCGGGCAACGGTCACCATCGCCAAAAGATGGAGACCGCCGCCCTGGCGCGTGTCGCCACCCGGCACCGTGTCCCCTCCGTGGCCATGCGCGCTGTCGCCGCGCCGGCGACCAGCTCGGTCGCCGAGGGTTCCCGGGACAATTTTCGACTACTATCGCCTGGCGGCCCGAGAATGCTGCGGCCGGCTCACCCGCGCCGGCGCCCAGGATGCCCTCGTCCCGAGCCTCGCGCCGTAGGCGAGCCGCCGGGCGGCTGCGATCCCGCAGCCGCCCGGCGCGTCCGCTCGATCCCTGTCGCCGAGAGGCCTATGGGCAGCTGCTGCTGCCCGTGAGGATCCTGATGTTCACGCAGTTCTCGCCCACGTCGCCACCGGTCTTGTTCTGGTCGCCGTCGTGGAACATGAACTCGAGCCGGTAGGAGTGTCCGGCGATCAGGGTTCCGTTGCCGACCAGGTCGTCCACGCCCCAGCGTGCCTCGGCGCCGTAGCCCTCGTCGGCGGGCTGGACGCAGGTCTGGGTTCCGCCGCAGTCCGCATTCACGTTGCACGTGGTGCCGAGCGACACGCTGCAGTGCTTCGGCACCGGATCGCTCCCGGGGCCGAGGCTCCAGTGGTTCTTCGTCCCGGGATCCGCGGCCGTCGTCAGCGTGACTGCCGGCGGATTCTTCAACTTCGTGACGCTCTTCCAGCTGCCGAACACGGCCGAGGGAGGAATGGGCGTACCGCCCGACTGCCAGTCGCCGGCCTTGCTGGTCTGGTTGGGGTCGGTGATGTCGGTGACGAATAGCGAGGGGAAGATCGGACGGTCGCAGAGGTCCGGGAAGCCGGTGCAGGCGTTGGTGTCGGTACCCGACTGGTCGCCGTTCAGGGCCGTCGTGCCGACCTGCGGGTTCGGCTGGGCGCAGCCCGTGCCCGGCGTCGCGCAGAGCGACGAGAGCGGGTAGTTGGTCGTGGTGGTCCCCGAGCTCGTCTTCACGCTCACCTTGCTCACGCCGAGCACCATGGCGTGCTCGTCGTTGTACCAGAGCTTGATGGTGAGCCCCGGGGTCGCCGGTACTCCCCCCATCGGGGTGAACGTGCGCAGCACCTCGCTCTCGTTGAAGGTCACGTTCGTGCGTGGGTCGCTGCTCGAGAACGGATACATGATCGAGCAGTTCGTGATCGGGCAGCTCGTCGTGTTGACGCTGGCGCGCTGGTTGCAGCAGCCTGCCTGGCACGCCGGCGTCGTGCATGCATCCCCGTCGGTATCCGTGCACGGCGAGCCGTCCGCCACGTTGGTATGCGAGCAAGTGCCCGCCGCATCGCAGAAGTCGTTCGTGCACTCGTTGTTGTCGTTGCACTTGCCCGTGTGCATGCAGTTGCCGGTCGCCGGGTCGCAGCTGTCGTTCGTGCACGGATCGCTGTCGCTGCAGGTGCGCGTCGTGTACACGCAGCCTGTCGTCGGATCGTGCAGAGTGTTCGACGGATCGCACCCGTCGTCCGTGCAGGCGTTGCTGTCGCTGCACGTCGCGTCGTTGCGCCCGTGCTGGCAGCCGTTCACGGCATCGCAGGTGTCGGTCGTGCACGAGAAACCATCGTCGCAGGCCCCGTTGTTGGGCGAGTGTTGGCAGCCCTGGGCCGTGCAGGTGTCGGTCGTGCAGGCCACGCCATCGTCGCAGGCGCCGTTGTTGGGCGAGTGCTGGCAGCCGTTGACGACGTCGCAGGTGTCGGTCGTGCAGGCCACGCCGTCGTCGCAGGCGCCGTTGTTGGGCGAGTGCTGGCAGCCGTTGACGGCGTCACAGGTGTCGGTCGTGCACGCAACGCCGTCGTCGCAGCGTCCGGAGGTATCGGTGGACGAGCACACGCCGAGCTGGACGCCATTGGACTTGGCCGGATCGCAGAAGTTGTCCGTGCACTGCGTGTCGGCGGGGCAGAACTCCACCGTGTTGCCGAGTTCGGTGTGCGCGCGGGGCACATCCGGCTCCTCAATGGCGCGCGTGTGGGAGAACGCGGCCATGTAATCGACTTGAGCTGTGACTTCGCCGCTGGCGACGTCTTGAGGCCTGACGCTGTAGGTCGCCGTGTTGGACGTGGCGCTCATCGCGCCGCAGCCGCCCGCCACGGTGCCGCCGACGCACGGCACGCCGCCGGAGGGGGTCACGTCATGAGCAACCCCGTCGGGCGTGGTGATCGTGATGGTGCCCCCTTCGAACGCGCACGGGTTACCCGCGGTCGATTTTGCGAGCATCGCCCTGTACGTGAGCAGCTCACACTCGGTCACGGTCTCGCTGAGATCGATCGGGCTCCCATCGTTGCGGAGCGCCTCGAAGGTGATGGCAACCCCGGTGCCGCTGCAAGCCGGCGGGTCCTGGTGCGCCCACGCCGTGCCGGCACCCGCCAGGGCGAGCAGGGTGGCAAGGGTACCGCTTGCCAGGGCCCGGCCAGACGCGGCCCTTCCGTTCTTGAGTCTTCCCAGTCTTGAAAGTTTAAGCCGTCTCACGATAGCCCTCCGATACGCTGCGGGGTCGCCCCGACGCACCACGCGCCGGATGGTGAGGCGGCCGAGTTCACGATTTGTGCCACTTGCCGACCTCGCGACGCGCGCCGCGTCGGCATGCGGCAGCGCACGGCTCACGCCCAAGGGTGGTCGCGCCGGTCCCTCGAAACGACGAGGGGTCTGCGGAGGGCCCATGCAGACGCCCCCGCGGAATCCGAGGAACGAGACGTTGCAGGAGCGGCGGATTCTTACGTGACGCCCGCCGTGCGCGACGCCGGTCCAAGCCTGCAACGCTGCACTATGCGCAGCGCTGCGATGTCCGCCCGCGCGGGCGGGCTCAGCCGTCGGACCGGCCGCCTACGCGAGGCCGGCTATCTCCGCCGGCATCAGCCGGCGCTCGGGTGTTCGCGATCGGAGATGGGCGAGCTTCACCTCCACGGCGCCGATGTCGCACGCCGGTCCCTGTGGACGGGCGACGCCCCGCTCGGGCGTGGCGGCGGGCGACGCCGCCCGCGCGCCCGCCGCCCGTGCGGAGGCGCTCACCCGAGCCGCCGCTCCATCACCACCGGCACCCCGCGCGACGGCGCGACCGTGATCGCGCGCAGGACGGGCCGCATGCGGTAGCCCGGGGCGATGCGGAGGTCGACGCGCGAGAGCACCTCGGCGAGCACCATTTTGAGCTCGTAGGTCGCGAAGGCCGCCCCCAGGCAGCGGCGGACGCCGCCGCCGAAGGGGAAGAAGGTGTTGGGGCTCGGGCGCGTCCCGAGGAAGCGCTCGGGCAGGAAACTCTCGGGGTCCGGCCAGAGGTCGGGCCGGTGGTGCGTCGCGTAGATGGACGCCGACACGCTGACGCCCGCCGGGAGGTCGAGCCCGCCGATGCGTGCCGGCGCGTGCAGGCGTCGCATCACGTTGGTCGCGACCGGGGTCAGCCGCGCGGACTCCTTGGTGACGGCGTCCAGATACTCGAGCTGGGGGAGGTGCTGGGCCTCGACCGGGCCGGAGCCCACCACACGCGCGAGCTCGGCGCGTAGGTTGGCGAGCGCGCCGGGATGCCGCAGCAGGTGGTAGAAGACCCAGGCCAGCGAGGTTGCGGTCGTCTCCTGGCCGGCCATGAGGAGCGTGAACATCTCGTCGAGCAGCTCCGCGTCGCTCATGGGCGCGCCCGCCTCGTCGCGGGCGTCGACCAGCAGCGAGAGGATGTCGCTGCGGCCCGCGGTCCCCTCGGCGCGGCGGCGCGCGATCTCCTCGAGCAGGATGGCTCGGATCGCGTCGCGGTTGCGCACGAAGCGGCCCCAGGGCGTCCAGCGACCCAGGTCGATCTGGAAGGGCTTCAGCGCGATGAAGGGCGCGCTCGGGCCGTTGGCCTGCGCGACGAAGCGCTCCACGTGCTCGCGGACCCGGGTGAAGGTCGCGCCCTCGTCGACGCCGAAGACGGCGCGCAGGATCACGTCGAGGGTGATCGCCTGCATCTCGTGATGGATCGGGAACGGCCGCCCGAGGGGCCACCGGTCGATCACGCGGTCGGCGATCTCGCGCATGAGGCGGCCGTAGACGTGCATGCGCTCGCCGTGGAACGGCGGGCTCATGAGGCGCCGCTCGCGGTGGTGGCGCTCGCCGTCGAGGAGCAGGATCGAGTGCGCGCCGAGGATCGGCCCGAGGATGGGCGCCGCGGCCTCGCCGGAGCGGAGGTCGTCGCCATCGGCGGTGAAGATGTCCTTGATCCCCTCGGGGTCGGTGAAGATGACCATCTTCCCGGGCTGGCCGAACGCGGGGACGGTGTAGCGCTCGCCCCAGCGTCGCGCCCCCATCGCGACCGATGCGTAGGGCCAGAGCGCGAACCGGAGACTCTGCCACCACCCGGGCGTGCGAGGACCCGGCGGCAACGCTGACGGCGTGGGAGTGGCGGTGGCGTCGGCGACCAGCGTGCTCATGCGGCCCTCCTTTGCGCTCAGCGCGGCACGAGGCCGCGCATGACGATCTCGCCGTACAGCGGGAGTACCTCCTGGTACGGGTAATGACTCTGGCTCGAGAGAGCGTCGCCTCCGGTGAAGAGGATGAAGGCCGTACGCTCGGGGTCGACCTCCCGCAGCGTACCCTCGCGGATGCCGTCGCGGATGACGTCGGCGATCATGGCCACGTTCTCGTGCACGAGCTGCTCGTGCAGCTCCTCGAGCAGCGGGGCGAAGATGATCTCGCCGTCGCGCCGGTAGACGGAGTTGATGAGCGCGTTCTCGCGGTTGTGGTCGACGCTCGCCTCGCCGAGGCGGGCGAGGCGCTCGAGCGCGGTCCCGGGCTCGGCGAGGACCCGCCGCGCCGTCTCGAGCCAGCGCACCAGGCCCTCGCGCATGACGGCGCGGAAGATCTCCTCCTTGTTCTCGAAGTAGCGGTAGAGCGTCCCCGGGGCGACCCCGGCGTCGCGGGCGATCTCCGCGATGCCGGTGCGGCGGTAGCCGAAGGCGGCGAAGCGCTCCTCGGCGGCTGCCAGGACGCGGGCCCGGGTGGGGGAGTCGCTCGCCTGGCCCGTCGTGAGCCAGTCGGTGTGACGAGGTGGCTTTGCCCGGTCGCGGAAGTGGCCGATCACGTCGAGGTGATCGGCCTGGGCGGCGTGGATGAGGTCGCCCCACGGCTGCGAGCGGGTGGGCACGATGCCGTCGTTCGCGCCCGGCCCCGGCAGCGTGCCGTACGCCCGCCGGAGCCAGCGCGCCTGCGCGGGGGCCAGGGCGGGCACCTGGCCTCGGGGCGTGCGGGACGCGAGCCGGTAGAGCGCCTGGTAGAGGGCGTGGGTCGCCTGTGCCGAGGGGTCGAGGCCGGCGGCGAGCGTCGAGCGCACGCCCGGCGGGCGCGCGCGCGTCACGACCGAGCCGTAGCGCACGCCCGGCCGGTCGCGCGTCGTCGCGTTGAACAGTTCCAAGCCCTCGGGCGTCAGCTGGGGCAGGAGTGCCTGGTCCCTGCTCACCTCGGCGAAGAAGGTCTCGACCGCGCCGCGTCGGGTGGGCGAGAAGTCCGCCAGGAGCTGACCGAAAAGCTGGTCCAGGAGCGCGATGTTCAGGCCCACGTGGTCGTCCAGGCGCGCGAAGAGCGCGCCCAGCTTGGCGACGACGGAGATCGGCAGGCGTCCGAAGCGGAGCACGTAGACCGTCCAGAGCGAGAGGAAGCGGAGGAGCCGCTGGCCGAGCAGGCTCGCGAAGAACGACGCCAGGGGCGTGCCATGGTGCGGGGTGGCGACCGTGATCACGGTGCGCACCCGCCGCGCGACGCGCTCGACGTTCGCGTCGCTCGGCAGCGAGACCCCCGAGGCCACCGCGAGCCGGGCGTCGAGCCCGCCGCTCGAGTGCCCGATCACGTGCACCGCGCCCGCTCGGCCCATGGTCTCGGCGATCGTCTCGACGACGCGCGCCGCGCGCTGCGGCAGGGAGGCCGTGGGATGGGTCCGCACCACGTGGATGTCCGCGCGGACGCCGAGTGCCCGCGCGCGCGCCCGCAGAAAGTCGAGCACGTGCGCGAAGTACCTGAGCTCGCCCAGGTTCGTGAACCCGAAGAAGCCCGGGACGAGGTAGAGGTGATGGCCGCCCGGCATCAGCCGCGCGCCGCCACGAGCCCCGGCACGCCGACGCTCTGGATGTGCTGCGCGTTGTTGCCGTCCTCGTAGCGCGGCAGCCGGCCCTCGGTCCGCCAGAGCCGGTAGGCGAGTGCGGCGGACAGCACGCGGATCGGATAGTCGCGCGGCAGGGTGTTCAGGTAGGGCTGGATGGTGGCGAAGTCGCGCGCGCCGTACTGCTCCATGATGGCGCGCAGCCCGCCGTTGCGCGGCCCGATGTTGTAGGCGAGGAGCCCGAGGAACAGGTCGCCGTGCATCTCGTCGAGGTAGCGACGGAGCGTGGCGGCGGCGAGGAAGGCGTTGTGGCGCTGGTTGAGCGCGTCGAGCTCCGCGACGCCGAGCCGTCGGCGGACCTCGCTCACCGCCTCCGCCGGCGGCGCCGTGATCTGGAAGAGCCCGCGCCCGCCGCCCGCGCTGTCGCGCGGGTAGAAGGCGGACTCGGCCGCGCCCACGCCCATCAGCACCTCGGCGTCCACGCCGAAGCCGGCGGCCGCCTCGAGCACGGTCGGCTCGTAGACGCGTGCGCGCTCGAGCACGCGCGCGAGCGCGGCCAGGTCGGCGCGGCGGTAGGCGGCGTAGACCTGGTGCGCGAGCGTCAGGCGCTCGGTCTCGGCGCGCCCGCCGACCAGCATGCGGAGGCTCGTCAGGCGAGCGTGAAAGGCGGGACCCGAGGCGAGCCAAAGGGCGAGGCCCGCCACCGCCAGCGCGGCGCCCGCCGGCAGCGCCGCCGCGCGGCGCGCGAGCCAGCGGCGCGCGGCGAGCCAGCCGCGGAGCAGCGTCACCGCGCCCATGCCGAGGGCGAGCACGCCGGCGGCGAAGAGGACGAGGCGCCACCACGGGCTCGCGCCCGCGACCATATCGGCGAGCCAGCCGAGCGCGGCGATCACGCCCACCAGCGCCGTCACGACGAGCGCCGCCACCTCGCTCCCGGGACGCGTCCAGACGCCCCACGCGCGTCGCCGCGCACGCCGCCGCTGCCTCCCCATCGCCGCCGCCTTGTAGACGCCCGCCGTCGGCGTCGTCAACGGCGTTGACGCGCGTGGCGCGGCGGCGCTACACGGGCAGGCGTATGCGCCGCGTAGCCCCCTTCTTCTTCATGCAGATCGGGAGCTTCGTCCCCGTGTTCGTGTACTTCTACCTGTGCGGGGCGGCCTTCACCGCCGAGGGCGTGCGGCACGCGCTCCTCGTCGCCCTGGTGGTGGACAGCGCGTACATCGCGCTCGCCTGGAGCCAGGGGGAGGTGAAGCAGTTCGACGCCGGCATCTGGACGCTCTTCGCGACGGGCACGCTCGCCACGTGGGCGGGCATCGAGCCGGTGCTCCGGCTCTACCAGCGCTACTCGCCGACGCTCCTCTTCGTGACGCTCGGCCTGACGGCGCTCATCCCGCTCCTCCTCGGGCGCGAGACCTTCACCTACTACTACGCGCGCCGGCAGCTCCCGCGCTGGCAGCTCAAGGTGCCCGAGTTCCACGACGTGAGCCGCGTGATGACGGTGTACTGGACGCTCCTCTTCTTCACCGCGGCGGGGCTCACCGCCTGGGCGCCGACCGACTGGCACTTCACCTTCCTCTACCCGAACCTCATGATCTTCGGGGTCGGTATGACTGCGACCCTCTGGCT
>Ga0209268_1001865_pt1 | contig 10264 bp, 9 predicted proteins | sample GraSoiAngelo_143_FD_185900 | JGI IMG/M metagenome (GOLD analysis project Ga0209268, IMG submission 185900) | Grasslands soil microbial communities from the Angelo Coastal Reserve, California, USA - 14_1009_02_30cm (SPAdes) (version 2) | ecosystem: Environmental > Terrestrial > Soil > Grasslands ... | reverse complement strand
CTCCTGCAATGCTTCGCATTACTCGTGATTTTGTTCGTCGTTGTGGTCATCGCCATCAAGTTTGGCGCCGTCCCCGTTTCCCTCTACGCCCTTGGCCGCGATCTATGGAACGTCTTATTGCACCAGCGCTCCAACATCTCCAGTGATTACGTCTTGATCATCCAAAATATCCGCCTTCCCCGCATTCTCCTTGGAATCATGGTGGGGGCTTCTCTCTCGGTTGCCGGCACGAGCTTTCAGGCGCTACTTCGTAATCCTCTCGCTGATCCCTACGTCCTCGGCGTATCCAGCGGCGCAGGCCTCGGAGCCATCCTTGCGCTTATCGTCGAACCCCGCGTCACGCTTTCTCCAGTGTTCGCCGCACTGTTGACTCCTCTCGGCGCCTTTCTCGGGGCCGCCGCTACTGTCACTGTCGTCTATCTTCTCGGCCGGCGCGAAGGCCAGATTGACAGCACTACGCTCCTTCTCGGCGGTGTCATTACTGCTTCTTTCATCTCCGCCATCATCATGTTCCTCATGAGCACGCTCACTGGGAATCTCCGTGGCCTCTCCTTCTGGTTGATGGGCGATCTTTCCACTCCTCTCCAAAGGAGTGTCTATTGGTTCTTGGGCATTGGTTTCCTCGTTGCCTCCGGCGCGATATACACCACCGCTTCCGATCTGAACCTGCTCCTGGCGGGGGAAAAAGAGGCCATGCACCTTGGCGTCGACGTCCCTCGCGTCCGCCTCGTCGTCTACATCGCCGCATCCTTGCTCACCGGTTTGGCTGTCTCAGTCAGCGGCGCCATCGGCTACGTCGGCCTGATCGTGCCGCATGTCATGCGCCTCATCTTCGGCTCGGACCATCGTACTTTGCTGCCGACAGCCGCGATTGGCGGTGCCATTGCCGTTGTATTCGCGGACACGCTGGCGCGTACCGTTGTTGCGCCTAATGAACTCGCCGTCGGCGCTGTAACCGCCGTTGTCGGCGCGCCTCTGTTCATCTACCTCCTGCGCAGGAGGCTCGCATGAGTCCCGGCTCGTCTCACGCGCGGCATCTTGCCGAGGCTGGCCGCCTAGCCAACGAAATACGCCTGAGCGTCGAACAAGTCAGTTACGCCTATTCCGCGAATCCGGCGCAGGCTCCGCTCTTCACCCTGGAAGCCACGAGCTTTCAGGCGCGTCCCGGCGAAATAGTGGCTATTCTCGGTCCCAACGCCAGCGGCAAATCCACATTGCTTAAATTGATCGCCGGCGCCCTCGCGCCACTCTCTGGCCGTATTCTGTTGAACGGCTTCGTCACTCATTCGCTTACCCCGCGCACTCGCGCGCAGCGCATCGCCGTCGTCCAGCAGGAGAGCCGTTTGCTCTTCCCCGCCCGCGCCTGGGAATTCGTCCTTCAAGGCCGCCATGCTCATGGGCGTTCGCTCCGTTTTGAATCCGAAGACGACGTCCTCATTGCAAAAAACGCTCTCGCCCAGGTCGGGGCCGCCGATCTCAGCGATCGCTGGATGGATCAAATTTCCGGCGGCGAAAAGCAGCGGGTCATTCTCGCCCGCGCTTTGGCCCAGCAACCGCTGCTTCTTCTGCTTGATGAGCCGACTCTCCATCTCGATATCGCCGCGCAGATCGGTTTGCTCGACGCTCTTCGTCGCCTTGCTGCGGCGAATCGTTACACCGTCGTCGTCGTCACGCACGAGCTGAATCTCGCCGCCGAGTATGCCGATCAAGTCGTCTTGATGCAGCGCGGACGCTGCTTGCGTGTCGGTCCGCCCATAAACATTTATCAGCGCGAATTGCTCGAGCAGGTTTTCCAGACGCCGCTTACCGTGGAGCTTGGCTCCTCCGGCCGGCCGCGTGTCACGGTCTTAGCTGGAACTGAAACGTAGCAGGGGCGTCCGCCACTGTGGGCGCCCCTTTCTCGTTAACCCCAACCCTGCGGCCTTGTGCTGCAGACCACAATCACCGCGAACTTCGTGCTCGGGAAGACGGGCAACCGCTTAGCGGTTGCACTTGAATTGTTGATTCCAGTTCCTTCGGAATCGTCAGCCAAGTAGAAAGCCGTCGCCGCCGCGCGACTGTAAGGCGGATTCAGTGTATGCGCCAGCCACTGCGGGCCAGTCGCTCCATCGCTGGGCGACACCGCGGGAAGGCCCCGCAACGGTCCTCATTCGAAAGGGCCGGAGCTACCGCCAAGCCAGGAGACCGGCGAAGTTCGCAGCCGTGCGATTCATCTTTGATCGCACAGGTCAACCTTCAACTCCCGCGCGAGAGGGAGCGGAGGATAAAATGTATAAGACTCTTCTTCGAACTGCCTTTTTCCTCTTCGCAGTTTCTGTAGTCAGCTTTTCCTTGCAAGCCCAAAGCAATTCCATAGAAGCCCGTCTTTCCGGCCATGTTACCGACGCTTCCGGCTACACCATCGCGGGCGTAAAAATCACCGCTCAACCTGAAAATGCCGCCTCCCCTGCGGCTTCGGCTTCCACGGCCGCAGACGGCACCTTTTCCCTAATCTTTCCTCCCGGCCGCTATCGGATTCGCTTCGAACGCGCCGCTTTCGTCCCTCGCGAATTTTCTCTTTCGCTGGCCGCTTCAGACTCTCGTACTCTCGACGTCAAGCTTGAAATCGCGCAAGTCTCCGAAAATGTCGTCGTCACCGCCAACTCCCAGCCTCTCGAAATCAGCCAGACTCCTGCTCCCGTCGATGTCCTCACGCCCGACGAAATCCGCCAGCGTCAGCTCGTCTCGCTTGCCGATGCTCTCGGCACTCTTCCCGGCGGTGCTATCGCTCGAACCGGCCGCGAAGGAGGTCTCACCACCTTTTTCCTCGATGGCGGCAACTCCAATTTAACAAAATTCTTCGTTGACGGCACGCCACTCAACGAACCCGGCGGCTTCCTCAATCTTTCCAACCAAACTTTCGACAACATCGACAAGCTCGAAGTCGTTCACGGCGCCGAAAGCGCCCTCTATGGTACGGATGCGGTTTCTGGCGTCGTCCAACTCTTCAGCCATCGTGGCGCCACGCGCGTTCCCGAACTCAATTTTTTCGCCGAAGGCGGCAGCTATTCCTCCGCGCGCGGCGGTGCGCTGGTAGCTGGCCTCCTCGGTGGATTCGATTACTCCCTCGCGGGCTCCTATTTCCAAACCGACGGCCAGGGATCCAACGACGCTTTTCTCAATCGCAGTTTCTCCGGCAACCTCGGCTACAGCTTCAGCGACTCCAATCATTTGCGCCTTACGGCCAGAAGCAACTCCAGTTTCGCCGGCCTTCCAGGGCCTATTCTTTTCCTCCCTCCTAGTCTCTCGCAATTCGAACGTCTCAAGCTTCTCCTCCTGCATCTCAGCTGGGATTTCCGCAACGGCCCGCACTGGATCCATCGCTTCAGTGGCCATGAAAACCGTACGCTGGACACCAACGCTAATCCTCCATCCTTCACTTTCGTTGACCAGTTCAATCGCGCCGGTCTTCAAGAGCAATCCACCTATACATTCCGCACCGGCGCTGTCTCCGCTGGCTACGAATACGAAGTTGAGAACGCCTATCCCAGTCTTATCACCGGATTCCACGCGCGCCGCAACAACCAGGCCGGCTTTCTCGACGCCCGCTGGCAACCGCTTGCGCGCCTCACCCTCAGCGCAGGAGCACGCGCCGAGGCCAATACGACCTTCGGCACCCGCGTTGTGCCCCGGGCCGGCGTTGTCTACGCTCTTCACAATGGCCGCGGCTTCTGGGGCGACACGCGCGCCCGTTTTTCCTACGGTCAGGGCTTCAAGGAGCCCGCTCTTGAGCAATCTTTCGGCAGCGATCCTTGTTTCCCAGGCAATTCCTCCCTTCGCCCCGAGCGCAGCCAGACCTATGACGCCGGTCTCGACCAGTTTCTCGCCGGTCAGCGGCTTCGACTCTCCGCCACTTATTTCAACAATCGCTTTCGCGACATCGTCAGCTTCACTTTCGATCCCACAACCACTGCCGCCTGCCAACAAGGCACTGGCACGTATTTCAACACCGATCTGGCCCGCGCCCGCGGCGTCAATCTCTCTGGCGAATTGCGCCTCCGACGATGGCTCAGCCTTGACGGCAACTACTCCCATGACGACACGCGCGTCTTGAAATCCCCCAACGCCTTCGATCCCGTTCAGATGCCCGGAAATCATCTTCTTCGCCGTCCCGTAAACTCGGGAAGCATCATCCTCAATACTTCCTATCGCCAATGGAATCTGAATCTCACCGGCTATTTCTCCGGCATTCGCACCGATAGCGATTTCCTCGGCTTCGGCCTGACTCACAATCCGGGCTATGCGCGCTTCGACATCGCCACTACGTATCTCATCGCTCGCGGCATTTCCTTCACCGGCCGCGTCACCAATCTTTTCGACAAGCAATACCAGGACGCCCTTGGCTTCCCTGCGCTCGGCCGCGATTTCCGTCTCGGCCTCAACTACCGTTTCACCGGACGAAACTGATGCTCTTTACAAAGCCCATTTTGACCGATCCCTTCTTCTCTGTAGGGGCGCAGCATGCGGCGCCCCATCTCGGCAAGACTCATTGCTTTCGGAGATTTTCTTGACAGCACTCGAACCCATTCTCTTCTGCTGGAGCGGCGGCAAAGACAGCGCCATGGCCCTGTACTCGCTGCTCCAACAGAAGACTTTCCAGGTCGCAGCCCTACTCACCACCGTCACCGAGACCTACCACCGCATCGCTATGCACGGTGTCCGCCGCGAACTTCTCCAGCGCCAGGCCGAATCCATCGGTCTCCCGCTTCACGAAGTCCTCATCCCGCCGCAATGCGTCAATCCCATCTACGAAGCGCGCATGGAGGAAGCCCTGCGCATTCACCTCGCCCAGGGCGTCCGCACGGTCGCTTTCGGCGATATCTTCCTGGAAGACCTCCGCTCCTACCGCGAAAAAAATCTCGCTCGCATCGGCATGACCGCGCTCTTCCCCATCTGGAAGCGCGATACCCGCGAACTAATCCGCCACTTTCACGAACAGCGTTTCCGCGCCATCGCCGCTTGCATTGACACCAAAATTCTCGCCCCCAGCTTTGCCGGCCGCGAACTCGACGAGTCTTTCTTCCGCGACCTTCCGCCCCAAGTCGACCCTTGCGGTGAAAACGGTGAATTCCACACCTTCGTCTTCGATGGCCCCATCTTTCAATCTCCCATTCCCATTCGAACGGGAGTAGTCGTCAACCGTGATGGCTTTGTCTTTTGCGATCTCTTGCCTCAACCCTGTAGCTCACCCCGGAATTTATCCCGGACCGGTCGGGAGGGGTGAGGTTTTACTCTGTCTTTGTTTTTTTGAAGTATTGCCCCAAATGGAGGAAGCACCAAAATGAATACCGAACTCTCTCAAAAAGAAAACCTGCTTTATCGTACCGTGCTCGCGCTCGCACTGATTTTGCTCGCCGCTGCCTTACGTATCGCCCCACACCCCTGGAACTTCACGCCTGTTGGCGCCATGGCTCTCTTCTCCGGCGCGCTGCTCAAGGACCGCCGCCTCGCTTTCCTATTCCCGCTCGCTGCGCTCTTTGCGGGTGACATTTTTATCGGCTTCCACAAGCTACTCCCCATCGTCTACGCCAGTTTCCTCATCAACGTAGCCATCGGCCTCTGGCTCAGCGACCGCCGCAGCATCGCCCGCATCTCTCTCGCCACGTTTCTAGGCGCCATCCAGTTCTTCCTCGTCACTAACTTTGCCGTCTGGGGGCTTCTGAACTCCTATCCAAAAACCGTTTCCGGCCTCGCCGCCTGCTACCTCGCCGGCATTCCCTTTTTCTGGAACACCCTCGCGGGTGACGCCTTCTACGCCGCGCTGCTCTTCGGCGCCTATGCCCTCGCCGAGCGTCGTTTTCCGGCTCTACAACAAGCGTCCCAACCGTAGGTTTTGGTGGCACAGCCACTCTTGGCTGTGTTCCGGCGATGCAGAACCTGGGTGGCGCCCCGATCGATGACGGACGGTCCGTCTCTCCGTGCGCCTGATGCTATAATCTTTGTTCCTTTATGCCGAAATCCACTCCAGAGGCCCCCTCCCTCGCTCCTGACGTGCTCGCCAAATACGAGCCCGTCATCGGCCTCGAAGTCCACGTCCAGCTCCTCACGCGCACAAAAATCTTCTGCGGCTGCTCCCCGCGTTTTGGATCCGCCCAACACCAATGTCTGTCCCGTCTGCCTCGGCCTCCCCGGCACTCTGCCCGTGCTCAACAAGCGCGCCGTTGAGATGGCCATGCGCGCCTCGCTCGCCCTGAACTGCACGGTCCACGACCATTCCCGCTTCGCCCGCAAAAATTACTTCTACCCCGACCTCCCCAAGGGCTACCAAATTTCCCAATACGAATTGCCGCTCGCCACCGGTGGCTGGCTGGAGATCGAAGCCAACGGTGCAAGAAAACGCATCGGCATCACCCGCCTCCATCTCGAAGAAGACGCCGCCAAAAATCTCCACGAAGGTTTCTCGCAATCCGCCACCAAGGCCTACATTGACTACAACCGCTGCGGCACTCCGCTCAGTGAAATCGTCTCCGAGCCGGACATGCGCGCGCCCGAGGAGGCCTACGCGTACCTCACCACGCTCCGGCAAATCATGGTTTATACCGGCGTCAGCGATTGCAATATGGAAGAAGGCTCGCTCCGCTGCGACGCCAACGTCAGCGTGCGCCTGCGCGGCTCAAAAGAATTCGGCACCAAGGTCGAGGTAAAAAACCTGAATTCCTTCCGCTTTCTACAAAAGGCTCTCGAGTTCGAAATCGAGCGCCACATCGGCGTCCTCGAATCCGGCGGGCGCCTTTTCCAGGAAACGCGCCTGTGGAATCAAGCCGAAGGCCGCACTGTCTCCATGCGGTCCAAAGAAAAGGCCCACGACTACCGCTATTTCCCAGAGCCCGATCTTCTCCCCGTCCACATCAGCTCGGCCTGGCGGGAAGAAGTCCGCGGCACCCTCCCCGAACTCCCCGAAGCCAAGCGCGCCCGCTTCGGCTCCGCCTACGGCATTACGCCTTACGACGCCGAAGTCCTCACCAGCACGCAAGCTCTCGCCGATTATTTTGAAGCCGTCGTCAAAGCCGGCGCTCCCGGCAAAGCCGCCGCCAACTGGATGCAAACGGAACTTCTTCGCGGCTTGAAAGACTCCGGCAAGGAAATCAGCGCGAGCCCCGTTTCGCCTGCCGCTCTCGCCGAACTGGTGAAGCTCGTCGAATCCGGCAAAATCACCGGCGCTGTTGCCAAAAAAGTGTTCGCCGCCATGTTCGAGTCCGGCCGCGCTGCCGCCGAGATCGTCGCCGCTGAAGGCCTCGGCGCGCAGGTCAGTGAAGCCGCCATGGAGCAAGCCGCCCGTGAAGTCATCGCGAAAAACCCGGACAACGTAGCCAAGTTCAAATCCGGAAACGAAGGCGTCTTCAAATTTTTCGTCGGCCAGGTCATGAAAGCCACCCGCGGCCAAGCCAACCCTCAAGCCGTAAACGACATCCTCCGCAAGCTGCTTTCGTAGGCAAATTGAAATTTGTTGTTGCTTGTTTTCGTAGAGCAAGTTGTAGCTCAGGCCGGCGCTGTAGCTCAGGCCTTTAGGCCTGAGGTTTTTGCGAGCGCGGCTGACCATCGCTTTTTCGGGTCTTCCCAGCCCATGCGCTTCGATTCCTGTTATGCTTTCAACAACTGACCTGAGGAATGTCCCATGCTCAAAGTAGGCGCCAAAGCCCCCGCCTTCCGCCTGCAGTCTGACGAAGGCAAAGAAATCGCTCTCAAGGACTTCGCTGGTCAGCGCGTTCTGCTTTTTTTCTTTCCCAAAGCCAGCACTCCCGGTTGAACCATCGAAGCGTCCGAGTTTCGTGACGCAAAGAGGCAATTCGACAAGCTCGGCGTGGCCATCCTCGGGATGAGCGCCGATCCTGTCAAAGCGCTTGTCTCGTTCAAGGAAAAGCACAGGCTCAATTTTCCTTTGCTCAGCGATCCCACTCGCAAGACCATCCAAAAATTCGGCGTCTGGCAGAAAAAGCAGTTCATGGGCCGTGCCTTCATGGGCGTTGTCCGCAGTTCTTTCCTCATCGGCAAAACCGGCAAAATCGAGGAACTCTGGCCCCTCGTCAGAGCCAAAGGCCACGCCTCCGAAGTCCTCAGCGTCGTCTCCAGGCAATAGCGCCCTCCCCGTCGTTTGCCTTGAGCGAAGACCTCCTTGGCACCTCGTCGCTTTTGATTGGCGCAATTGTCGGAGCCCTCCTGGCCGACTGGATGTAAAATGAAGCGGACATTTGTCTTGCTCTGGGAGGTAAGAAAATGTTGCCAATCCGAGGTGCCTTCCCCCGATCACTCTTCTATGGTGCTCTGAACGTAATGCTTTTCATGTGTGCGTGGCCAGCTCACGCGCAAGTAATGAAAGGATGCTCGGGAATAGGTTATCTCGGAGCGGATTCCAGCAATTCGTTTATCGCCGAGTACGTTACGACGATCACGATGCCTTCTTTTTTAGGAGTCCCGAAAACGAGCGTGCAAAGGGAAAATGTCGCAAGGGACAGTCAAGGGCGAATCCGGTTCGAGAAGCACGGTGTGGCACGGCCTCCCGACGACCGGGAAACCGTCACGCTAGAGACTCCGGATGGCAAGCCGTTCACCGTCACACGGGAAGAGTATGGCACTCTGATTGAAATCTTTGATTGCGCTTCAGGAACATTCATTCGTATCCAACCGGGAATGAGAATTGCGACCGTTAAGGAAAGCAACGACGCGGCCTCGGTGCTGCAGTCAGGACGCGCGTACTCCACTCCGTACATCCCTAGGTCTGGAGTGAAAATACCGCCGAACATGACCATCGAACAATTGGGAACTCGTGAAATTCAAGGGATTCCGGCGCGTGGAGTGAGGACAACCAAGCTCGGAACCGAAAAAGATGGAGACTGGAATGGAAAACTCATCAGTGAGATTGAGCTTTGGGTTTCAGATGACCTGGCTGCACAAATGCTGTCGATTGCGAATGATCTGAAGACTGGAACCAGAGGAAGATCCGAGCTGGTGGCCATCAAGAGAGGAGAACCTGACCCGGCCCTCTTTGAAATCCCAAAGGGATATGAAGTGAATCCTGCCAGGATGCCCATTGCGAAGAACTTATCCGTGGTTCGGGCTCCTACACGGTGACCGCGGTGGGCGTGGTGATTTTCTTGGAGTTAGATTACGAAACCAAATTTGTTCCCGAATCGGTGCGTTTACGAAGACTTATACCGCCCCCAATTCTTCCTTGACTTTCTTTAACGTTCTGGTATACTACATTGCAGGTAAAACTCCCTTATTTTTCACGCGCAGTCAGTCGTTGTCAGGGCAGTAGGGCTCTTCATTGCCAACCAAGTCATTTAGAATCAACACTTGAAGAAAAAAGCAGAAAATAGCGCCTCTACTTACAGAGCCCGCCCGCAAGTGTTGCCAGAAATCGCCACTCTTCAGTTCGCCGCCTTATATGGTTTCATGGCTGCGGCTTCGCCCGGCACCGCGCAGCGAATCCCCTAATTGATCGTCACGGGCGCCCGCACGGTGAACGTCAGTTTCGTCTCTGCCGGAAACTCGATGTCCTTCTTCCCTGTTGCCGCCGCGCCGGCAGTTCCGGCTCCCGCTCCGGCCGCTGCTCCGATCGCTGCACCCTTGCCGCCGCCCGCGAGCGCTCCGATCACGGCACCCCCCGCCGCGCCGCCGCCGATGAACCCGGCATCCCGTTTGCCCTTGCCGCCCAGTATTCTTCCGGCGGAACTCGTTGCAATCGTGTACGCTTTGCCGCCTACGGTCACCATGCGCACCCGCAAGTAGAGTTTCGCCGGCGTGGACAGCCGCCCGGAAGCCTGCACGGCGCTCACCGTCATCTTGACGGCCGAGCCTTTGGGAATCACCACTCTGCCGCCCGAAATCACATCGTGCGCGAGCGAACCTGTGACCGACTGCCCGGCCTTCGCGGTCTTCGAGCTCACGGACTGATCAGTCACTACGGTAATCTTTGTTCCTTCTAGAACCGTGCCGCTGGCCTGGGCCAGTGCGGGCAAAACCAACGCCAGTGCGAGAAAGATCGAAGCGAATCGAATCTGGGATTTCATCTCCGTCACCTCAACAAGGAATTTAGGACTGTAAGAAAAGTCTAGCAAAAAGAAGAGCGAACGCGGGAACGCCGCGCCACCAAGGCGCTAGAAGTGAAACACCAATTCTTCGGAATCCGAGGATTTCGGTTCGACAAACAAATTATCGATCAATCGCGCCTTGCCGATAAAAACCGCAAGCAGCACGTAGCAGGGTTTGCGAACGCGCACGACCT
>Ga0209268_1001850_pt1 | contig 10289 bp, 6 predicted proteins | sample GraSoiAngelo_143_FD_185900 | JGI IMG/M metagenome (GOLD analysis project Ga0209268, IMG submission 185900) | Grasslands soil microbial communities from the Angelo Coastal Reserve, California, USA - 14_1009_02_30cm (SPAdes) (version 2) | ecosystem: Environmental > Terrestrial > Soil > Grasslands ... | reverse complement strand
GACTGCGTGGCGTTCTCGCGGACCAGTTGTGCGAGTAATGTGCCTGGGAAAGCTGCTGCAGCCAGGGAAAGTCCGAGAACAAATGCCAGTTTTCTCATGAGAGGTCGAACCATGAGGCGGCCATGCCGCGTGGGCTGAGGAAGCATCTCCACTGTTAGCAGATGCCCCGCGAAGGCGCAAGCGTTGTCCAGATTGAGCGAGTGATTTCAGTGTGAAAATGAGCAAAAATGGACATGCCGGGGCATCTGAGGGTTCGCGGAGCAGGGCGGGATTCCTTGACGGAGTGTGTAGGGGGCTTGTAGATTGGCAATATGCCGGTAGAATTGTGAGAGGACATAACCGCTCCAGATATGCCCTTCCATGCGGAGAACCGCGACGCGCAGAAATAGAATCAGCGACTGGCCCGAGTGAGGACTGCGGCAAGAGGCATGAAAGAACTTCAAAGACCGATCGTACTGGTTGGATTGTGCTTGGCATTCGTTTTGCCCGCGGCTGCGCAAGCACCGTCGCCGGTTCCCGCACAAGTGCAATCACCAGCTCCGCCAGCGGCCCAGGGGCCCGCCCCGCGGCCGCGCACACGGACCGCTCCGCCCAGCACCGTGAGCGTTGACGGCAGCGAAGCAATGTTCACAACCATGTGCGCGCTGGTCGCAGCCGGTTTTGAATCGAACGTCAGCTCCGACAATTGGACGGCGTTCCGCGCGCAGATGCGAGAGCGCTTGCGCCAGCAACAAGGTCCCGCGGTGGACGCCGTGCGGGAATTCTATCACCACCACGAATTGCGGGATCCCGGTGCGACTCTTTCGAGGTATCTGTGGTTTGGCCTGGTGTCCGGACCTGCGCCTGCGTTTCAACCAATTTTGGGGCGCGATGAACTGCCGCCGGAAGTCATTGCGCTCGAAGGATTCAGCGAAATCCTTTCGAGCTACTATCAGGAACAGAAAATCGGGCAACTTTGGCGGCAAGTCCAGCCGGTTTATAACCGCGAAGTCGAGCGGCTTCATGACCCGCTTTCGCAGATTGTTTTCGTCGCGTCGGCATATCTGCGTGAAATCCTCGAACCGTCCGGGCCGCGTACATTTGCAGTTGTCGTCGAGCCCTTGGTAGGGCGGATCACCAACGTCAGAAATTTTGGCGATCACTATGCGCTGGTGCTGAGCGGAGGAGAAGAAATTCCGGCCGACGTGATTCGTCACGCGTTTCTGCATTTCATGCTAGACCCTTTGCCCCTGATGTATCCGCACGTGACGGCGGTGAAGCGCCCGTTGTTCGAGAAGGCCGCCACCGCCCCGCGCCTTGCGCCTGAATTGAAAGATGACTATGCCTCATACTTTGTGGAATGCACTGTCCGCGCCGTGGAACTGAAGCTCAAACGCATTTCCCCTGGCGAACGTGAAGCCGCTATGAATCGAGACGATGAGGACGGTTACGTTCTGGTGAAACCGCTCTTCGCGGCGTTGCCCAAATTCGAGAATTCCGAGCCGTCGATGAAGCTGTTTTTTCAGGATTTGGTGAGAGCCATCGATACTGGAGCTGAGGCCAGACGGTTGGCGACCGTAAAATTCGCTCCGGCAGAGACTGCCAAGGCAGAGGACGAAGCGGCAAGGGAAGAATTAGCAGGCAGGAGAAGCGCAGCGCCGACGACGGTGCCGAATGATGCGGAAGTTATTACTGCGCTGACAGAAGGGGAGCGGCGCATCGCGGAGAAAAACCCGCGCGCGGCGGAAGCCTCGTTTCAAAAAGTTCTGACGAGATATCCGGATCAGGCTCGTGCTTGGTACGGAATCGGCCTGGTGGCGCTGCTGGATCACGATGCGGCCAGAGCCAAGCAGGTCTTCGGACGGCTGACGACCGGGGAACATGCGGCAACCCAGGATCCTATGGTGTTGGCATGGTCGCATGTTTACCTGGCGCGGATTTATGATGATGAGGGGAATCCGGAAGTAGCAAAAATGGAGTATCAGTCAGTGCTGAACGTGGAGGGCGGGCCGGAACAGGCCAAGCAGGCGGCGCAAAAGGGGCTCGCTGCGGTTGGGAGCGATAAAGCCACAGCGCGACCGTGACCAAATATGATTTCTGCCGGCGGTGTTAGCTGAGAGCGGACATAGCCCTATTCACGAAAGCCGGGTGAAGGAATAACGAACGAGGAGAAAAAGCATGAGAATTAACTGGAATGTTTGGCTGAAAACGGTGACCAGTGCGGGATTGCTGGTATGCGCAAACGGGGCCGCAGCGGCAATTTTACATTATGACCAGGCAAGCCAGAGCCAGCCCGCGCCGCAGCAGAGCGACAAACCGAAAACTCCGGATGTTACTCCCCTTACTCTGGACGTTCCGGCTCCGGTGAACGCGGAAGAAGATGCCGCCTTTAAAGCGTTTCAAGCCGTCAACCAGAATGATGCCGCCAAAAAAATCGAAGTCGGTGAGGCATTCCTGGTGAACTACCCTGAGAGCCGTTACAAGTCTCCGGTATACGGGGCTTTGGCTTACGCCTATCTGCAAACTGGAAACACACAGAAGATGCAGGAGTACGGGGAAAAGGAACTGACGATCGCGCCCAACGACGTTTCCACGCTCGCGCTGCTCGGGCAGACGCTGCCTCGGAGCTTGCATGGAAGTGCAGGCTCACCCGAAGCAGTGCAGACGCTGGCCAAGGCGGAGCAATACTCCAAACAGGCCATCGAGATTACTCCCACTCTCCAGAAGCCCGAGAACTTGAGCGATGAAGCCTTTACTTCCGCCAAGAATCAGACCTTGGCTATGGCTCACAGCGGGTTGGGATTAGTCTACGTGCGGCGAGGGAAGAACGCCGAGGCGATTCCGGAACTCGAGCAGGCCGTGAAGATCGATCCGAATCCCGACCCGGTAAATTACTACCTGTTGGGAATGGCCAACAAGATCACGTCGCACTTTGACGATGCCGTGGCGGCCTTCAACAAGTGTGCTGCCATGAACGGGCCCATGCAGGGAACCTGTAAAGCCCAGGGGGAAGATGCCAAAAAGCTTGGCGCGACGCAGCTGAGCGCGCCAAAGTAAGCCGCCTCACCGGCGTCGGAATTATGCAAGAAACCATCCGGATCGGGGGCCGCGCGTTTGAGGAGCGTCTAGGTTACAAGTTTTCGGCAGGAGAGCTCCTCGAGAGAGCGCTTACCCATAGCTCGGCAGTCCCCGAATTACGTTCAGCGGGCGTCGAAGAGGCCGTCACTGCCGTGCTTCCCAGGGACAATGAGCGCCTGGAGTTTCTTGGGGATGCCGTTCTCGAGCTACTTGCCAGCGAATACCTCCTGGGAACTTTTCCGGAATGGAGCGAGGGGCAGCTTTCCAAGAGCCGCGCGCGGATCGTGAATGCAAGTTCCCTGGAATCGGCTGCGCGGCGCTTGCGCCTGGGAGAACACTTGCGGTTGGGGCGCGGGGAAGAGAAAACCGGTGGGCGGGAGAAACAGACGCTGCTGGCCGATGCGTTTGAAGCCGTAGTGGCTGCCGTTTACCTCGACGGCGGATTGGGCGCCGCGCGCGAGGTCTTGCGCAGAGTCCTGTTCGAGCAGGCGCTTGAGGAGCGCGGTGAGCGCATCTCGGAGTCCGATCGCAAATCTGCGCTGCAGGAACTTTTGCAGGGCCAGGGGCGATCACCGGCGGAATATCGCCTGGCCGGAGAAAGCGGCCCCGACCACCAGAAAATTTTCCAGATAGAGGTTTGGATTGACGGGGAGTACATGGCCACTGGCGAGGGCAGTACAAAAAAAGAGGCGGAGCAGCGCGCGGCGCGAAGCGCTTTGGATCAACTCAAAAGCTGGCAAGCGAAAGGCTGAGACGAAATGCCGGAACAGACCGTAGCCGAGATCGAAAAACAGGCGCCCGTAGAAAGGCGGGAGCACCGCGCGGACCAGACCACGATTTCCGAATACCTGGAGTCTCTGCTGGTAACGGTGATTCTGGCCCTCTTCGGGACAAGTTTCATCGTACAGGCTTTCAAGATTCCGTCAGCCTCGATGGAAGGCACGCTGCTCATCGGCGACCACTTGCTGGTGAACAAGTTTATTTTCGGCGGGACCGGGGCTTGGTATGAAAAAGTGCTGCCCTATCGTCAACTGAAACGCGGCGACATCATTGTTTTCAAATACCCTTATGCTGAACATCAGCATTACGTGAAACGAGTGATCGGCTTGCCGGGGGATCATTTGAAGCTTGTCGACCAGGAGATGTTCATCAACGGAAAGCCGCTGCCAGAGCCATATGTCGTGCACGATTCCACCGCCCTCTATGATCCTCTGAACTACAACTTCCCGATGCCCGCCAGCCGTTTCATCACTTCCGCGACGAAGCCGGAAGTGGCCAACTGGCTGGCACATGAAATGCGGAAATACGTGCGCGGGGATGAAATCGTCGTGCCAGCCGGAAAATACTTTGCCATGGGAGACAATCGCGACCGCAGTGAGGACAGCCGGTATTGGGGATTCGTTGATCGTGACGCCATCATGGGCCGGCCGTTCTTGATTTACTGGTCGGTGGACGCGCAGAGCGCCGACTACAGTGGAGAAAGCACGTATTGGTCAAGACTGATAAGCGTTTTTGAAACACTCGTGCACTTGCCGTCTAGGACGCGTTGGAGCCGCATGCTCCATACCGTGCACTAGAAATTTGATGCCGGGATTGAAAGGTGGCGACGTCAAGCGCACTTTTGATTTGTTCAGAGGACACGCACGCCTCTACCTTTTTACGAACTAGTCTGCGAAACTTCCCAGCGGCATGAACAAGCTGCAAAAGTGGTGGAAACTTGCGCTGGCGATTGTCTCCACCGTCATCGCCTTGCAAGTCGGGGTGTCTCTGCTTGTCCGGACTCATCGCGGCCATGCTTACCTGGTGGCACACCTGGAAAGAGCGTTTGGCCGGCAAGTGGAAGTCGAAGGCTTTGACGCGCGGATTCTGCCGAGCCCGCAACTGGATGCCAACGGCGTAACGGTTGGAGAGGACCCCACTTTCAGCCACGAATACTTCCTTCGCGCCGAAAACCTGAGCGCCAATCTCCGTTTGATGGGCTTGCTGCGAGGCCATTTTGAATTTGGCACCTTGTCTCTCAATAAACCGAGCTTGATTCTGGTGCGGAACTCGCAGGGCCGTTGGAATCTGGAGAAGTGGCTCCCGCCTGCAAAGACAATTCCGTCGCAAAACGCGCGTGTTTACGGGCCGGCCTCGCCCGTGGCCCCGGTGAACCGCTTGGAAAAAATCGAATTCGATGAAGGGCGTATCAATTTCAAGACTGGGGACGACAAGTTGCCCTTTGCGTTTACAGGCGTTTCAGGGAGTGTCGAGCAGATTTTGCCAGGGCGCTGGCAATTGCAACTTGCTGCCCAGCCATGGCGCAGTGGCGTTTCCCTGCAATCTGCGGGAACGATGAAAGTGCTTGGCGACGTGGCGGGAACTTCGGCGCGATTGCAGCCTGCGGGAATCACGCTGCACTGGAGCGCTGCGTCGCTTGCGGACGTTCTTCGCCTCTTCCGCGGTCAGGATTATGGTGTCCGCGGCACGTTCGCGCTGGACGCCACAGCGAAGAGCGGCACGACGAAGGAGGATTTGCCGGGAGACTGGAGTTTTTCAATTCAGGGACGCAGCGGCCAAATCCATCGCTGGGATTTGGCGGAACGCGCTGATAATCCTCGGCTGAATCTCAAAGTCAATGGACGTTGGAACATCGGTTCAGGGAGCTTGGCCGCCGAAGAACTCGTCGTCGAGGGTCCGAGATCGAATCTCCGCGGACAGTTTCGTATCACTGGCGGAAACGCACACTCGATGGAGTGGCGATTGGATTCGCTTGGCATACAGGCGTCGGACTTGTTGGCCTGGTATCGCGCGTTGTCGCTGGAATCGGCGGCGCTTTCAAGCAGCGGAGGAGTCGTAAAAGTGCCGGGCCTGACCCAGCCCGTGCGAATCGGCCCCTTGAACGGCGGGCGCGAACGAGGCGCGCTGACAATTGGGCCAGTGCGTGTTGCGCTCGGAGGCGAAGTTCGCGACGTAATGGCCCCGAAGCGCCGCAGGGTGGCGCTCGCGATGGAAAACGCCGCGGACCTGACTTTCACGCACGAGTTAAACACACATGCAGGAAGCATCAGTATCGAAGGCAACTTTCTCAAGGTGGAAGATTTCCTCAAGCTATCCTCGGCGTTTGGGTGCCAGCTCAATCGTGGCTGGGAATTGACGGGGCAAGCGACCGCCGTTACCAAGTGGGAATGGAACCAACCTTTCACCGGCAGGTGGAATGGCCGTGTTGGTTTCAACAAAGCAAATCTAACTGTCGCGGGGTTGAACCAGCCACTGAAAATCTCCGAAAGCGCGCTGGATTGGGCCGACGGGCGGCGCATCGTGCGCGTGATGCGTGTCGAAGGGTTTGGCGGCATGTGGACAGGCAATATCGAGGAACCCGCACGGACCGATGAGGACAGCGGCCCGAAGTGGATTTTTCATTTGCGCGCGAACCAGTTGAACGCGGCAGACCTTGACCGCTGGGTTGGACCACGGGCACGTCCAAGCTGGCTGCAGCGGCTCTTGCCGCCGCTTCTCGGCGGATCGGCGCCAAGCACTCCCGCGAGTGAACTGGTCCGCCGTGTGAATGCCGAAGGCGAGCTCGACATCGGGCAATTAACAATCGAAAAGTTGAAACTGGAACAAGTGCAGGCCAAGGGCTACCTCCACGACCTGCAGCTCGACGTGCGTGAGGCCCAGGCGGAATGGGCCGGCGGCAAAGTGCGTGGCAAAATAAACGCGAAGTTCCTGCCGCGGCCTGCCTATGATATTTCCGCCGAACTGGATCGCGTGAACCTCGCGCAACTGCCGGGAGCGGGCCGCATCGCGGAGCGCTTGGGCGGCTTCGCGACGGGCACTTTGCGCGTGAAGACTGAAGGTGTGGGCCGCGACGAACTCCTTGGAAAACTTGCCGGCCGCGGCGACTTTCATTTGAACAAAGTGGAGTTTCGCGGCTGGGACGTCAACGCAAGCGTGGCCGATGGGGAGGCACACGCCGGAGTCTCGCGCTGGGCCACCGGCGAAGGGTCTCTCCGTTTGCAGGACAGCAGCATTTTGCTGGAGGATTTTCGTCTCGACGGGGGGCTGCAGTCCACGCTCGTGAATGGAACGCTCAGCTTTGGGCGAAACGCAGACCTGGCGATCGAAACAGTCAGCGCAAGAAAAAACAAAGATCGCAGGGCTATTGAGTCCGGAACGGGACGCGTCATGAAGATTTCAGGCCCTCTTGATGGTCCAAAAGTTTCCGTGGAAAAAACAAGTGTCCGCCAGCCCGCGGACTAGTTTTCGGCCGTTCAATGCAATCGACGTATTAAGTTTATGGAGGAACACGATCGATGAAGCGTCATGCTCTGTTCGGTACAGTCGTATTGCTGATTCTGATGCCTCGCGCGAACGCGCAAAAACCGTTCACGCTGGAACAGGTGATGAGTGCACCATTTCCCTCCAACCTGACCGCCGCAAAAAATGCAAACCGCATCGCCTGGGTTCTCGATCAAGAAGGCCGGCGAAATATCTGGGTTGCCGAAGGGCCTGCTTTCACGGCGCGGCAGCTCACAAAATACAATGAAGACGACGGCCAGGAGCTCCTCGACCTGCATTTTTCTTCGGATTCCAACACGATTGTCTACGTACGCGGTGAAGGGAAGAACGCTGCCGGCCAGGTGCCAAATCCCACCAGCAATCCTGCAGGAGCCGAGCAGGCAGTTTGGACCGTGGCGTGGAACGGGGGCGAGCCCAAGCGCGTCGACGCCGGCCATTCGCCGCAGATTTCTCCCCGCGGAACAGTCGCGTACGTCAAGGATGGGCAGATCTGGCTCGCGGCACTGGATGGAGCCGATAAGCCGCAACAATTAGTTGTTCGCGGGCAAAATTTCGGCCCACACTGGTCTCCCGATGGAAGCCGGCTGGCATTCGCTTCGGCGCGAACCGATCACGCATTCATTGGTGTCTATGACGCCGCCGCGAAGACTGTGCAGTTCTTGGCGCCATCCGTGGATTCCGACGGCAATCCCGCGTGGTCCCTCGATGGCAAGCGCATCGCCTTTGTGCGGCGGCCTGCCGAACCGCGAGACGAGCCGCAGGGTTTCTTCATCGCGCCGGATAAGCCGCGTCCTTGGGCGATCTGGATCGCGGATGTCTCCACAGGATCAGCAAAAGAAATCTGGCGTAGTAGCACGACGCCGCAGGGATCGTTTCCGCACATGGCCGAAGATACCGGAGGTGGCGTAATCAACTGGGCCGCCGGCAATCAACTCGTCATCGCTTCCGAAGAAGACGGCTGGCAGCATCTCTATACCCTTGCCGCCGAAGGTGGCGCCCCGAAACTGCTCACTCCCGGCAATTGCGAAGTCGAGCAGTGGTCCCTTACTCCTGATAACAAAAGCATTCTGTTCAATTCAAATTGCGGCGACGTGGATCGCCGTCACTTGTGGAACGTCAGCGTATCCGGAAATCCTCCCACTCAGTGGACACGCGGCGACGGCATCGAATGGAGCCCGGTGATGCTCAATGACGGGCAGACTTTCACCTACTTAAGCTCCTCCGCAACTCATCCGGCAAGAGCGGTCGTAAGCGATTCGGCCGCTAAGGAAAAGCCTCCCCTAGCGCCCGAAACCCGGCCCAAGGATTTTCCCTCCGACAGTTTGGTCACGCCGCAGCAAACCATTTTCAAATCCACCGACGGCTTGGAGATTCATGCCCAGCTTTTCGTGCCAGTGGGATTGAAGCCCGGCGAAAAGCGCCCAGCCGTGATTTTTCTGCACGGGGGTCCCATCCGCCAGATGGTGCTCGGCTGGCACTACATGTACTACTACTCGAATTCCTACGCCATGAACCAATACCTCGCCAGCCGCGGTTACATCGTCCTGGCGCTGAATTACCGCAGCGGCATTGGTTACGGCCGCGCGTTTCGGGAAGCCCTGGGGCGCGCAGGGCGCGGCGCAACGGAATATCAGGATGTGGTCGCGGCCGGAAGGTATTTGCAAGGCCGCAGCGATGTCGACGCAAAACGCATCGGACTATGGGGCGGAAGTTACGGCGGCTATTTGACCGCGCTTGGACTCGGGCGCAACTCCGATCTGTTCGCGGCAGGCGTGGACCTCCACGGTGTGCATGACTGGCCGACCGACAACTGGGAAGGGAAGAATGTCCCCGCTGATCTGAACAAGCTGGCGCGCGATTCCTCTCCCGTTACATCGGTCAACACGACGACGACCGCAACGTCTACTTCACGCAAACGGTGGATCTCGTCGCCCGCCTCCGCGAAAAAGGCGTCGAGATCGAACAGCTCGTTTTTCCCGATGACGTGCACGATTTTCTGCTGCACCGGCATTGGCTGGCGGCCTATCACGCGGCCAGCGATTTCTTTGATCGGCGCTTTAAGGTGCCGGGAAATTAGGCATATTTTTGTAATCGCACTCGGAGCGGTTTCCGAAGAAATTGCGCAGAATCACAGGCCATGAGACGCAATCTACTTCCTATCATCGTGTTGCTGCATTTCGCACCAGCCACTCTCTGCGCAGCCGACAGACCCGCCCGCTTCCTGCCTCAATTGCAGCCCGGCCAGATCATTACCTACCTCATCCGATTTCAGAGCGACAAGACTGTCAAGACCGAAAGCAGAGTTGTCGCGCCCATGGTGCCGAACGCCGCGCAAATTGACGCTCATGGTTTGCTGCGAATCGAAATCCTCGACGTTCAACAAACGGCCACCAGGCCGGCAATTCATGCGCGTGGCCAGTTTTTGACTCTGGACACTGGTGTTTGGATTAAGGGGCCGAAAGACAAAAAACCCAATTGGGACAAAGAGCGCGTGGATCCCAATGGCAAGACCATCGAGTTCACGATTTCTCCAGATGGCTCGGCGAACGAAGTGAAAGGTCTGGATTCCCTCTTTCCCGAGCAGCAGCAAGCATGGCAGCAATGGCTAGCACGTTTCGCTTTGGCATGGGCTCTTCCTCCTGACGGAATGAAGTCCGGCGAGAAATGGAAGTCGGAGCAAGCGGAACCGTCGAGCACTCCCATCGCTGGATTGCAATGGGCGCGCGATTCCATCTATGTGCGCGACGAGCCGTGTCAGGCGAGCCAGCTTTCGCTCATGGGCGACGTCTCTCCCTCCAGTGGGCCTACCGATACCTGTGCGGTTCTGCTAACCACCGCAAAGCTCAAGCAGAATTCGTCGTCGAAGGATGCCACGCCTCAAGATTTTAAGCTGCATGAGCTACGCACCACGGGAACGGCAAAAGGTACGAACGAAATCATCACCTACGTTT
>Ga0209268_1001849_pt1 | contig 10290 bp, 10 predicted proteins | sample GraSoiAngelo_143_FD_185900 | JGI IMG/M metagenome (GOLD analysis project Ga0209268, IMG submission 185900) | Grasslands soil microbial communities from the Angelo Coastal Reserve, California, USA - 14_1009_02_30cm (SPAdes) (version 2) | ecosystem: Environmental > Terrestrial > Soil > Grasslands ... | reverse complement strand
GCTGCGGGAGCTGCCGTTCGAGATCGACATGGCGCTGCAGGACCCGCGGCCACTCAATCCCCTCAAGATGGGCGACCGGCAGATCTACGTCTACGACGCGGCGACCGACACCGTGTCGGAGGAGCCCCTGACCGAGATCCTCAAATACCTGCCGGGCAAGGTCGCCCAGTGCCGGATCTTCGCCATGAGCCACGCGCACGATGCGGAGCTCGCCACGGCGCTCAAGCGCGCGCTCAACGAGGATCCGCCCTCGATCCCGACGAACGTGTGACGTCGTCCGCGACCGATGGCGCGGGCCACGCCGCGCGCGAACGGCGGAGATTCCCACGCTGACCGGCGGCGCTGGCCATACCGAAAGGTGAGCGCGTCGCACGACCGCCCTCGGAGTCCCCGGCCCGGTGGCGCTCCATAGTATGATCGAACGGCCATGAGCTGGCGGTTCATCACCTGTGCCGCGCTGTTCGTGACGTGCCTCCTGACCGCGAACACGATCGCGACGAAGCTCATCACGGTCGGTGGCGTGGTCCTCACGGCCGGCATCGTGATCTTCCCGCTCTCCTACGTCCTGGGCGACGTCCTGACGGAGGTCTGGGGCTACGCCGCGGCCCGCCGCGTGATCTGGCTCGGCTTCGCGTGCAACGCGCTGATGGTCGTCGCGATCTGGGTCGGCGCCGAGGTCCCGAGGGCGCCTACGAGGAGATCCTGGGGCAGACGCCGCGGATCCTCGCGGCCTCCTTCGCCGGCTACCTGGCCGGGGAGTTCGCCAACTCGTTCGTGCTGGCCAAGCTGAAGATCCTGACGCGCGGGCGCTGGCTCTGGACGCGGACGATCGGCTCCACGCTCGTCGGCCAGGCGTTCGACACCGTGATCTTCGTGACGCTCGCCTTCGCCGGCACGGTGCCCGCGGGCGCCCTGGCGGCGCTCGTCATCGCGCAGTGGGCCGTGAAGGTGGCGTACGAGGCGGCGGCGACGCCGCTCACGTACGCCGCCGTGGCCTATCTCAAGACGAGCGAGCAGGTGGATACCTACGACGACGCGACCGACTTCAACCCGATGCGGCTCTAGCGTGGCCTCCGCCCTCGCCGCCCGCCTCTACTGGCCCGGCTGGGTCGCGGCGACCGCCCTCACGGGGATCGTCGCCGGCTTCATGCTCGGTCACGCGCTGATCCTCGCGCGGTTCGTCGACTGGCTCCTCATGACGGGGACCCCGGCGCCGGGCCTCGAGTATGCGGCGTTCAGGGCGACCGCCGGCCGCGGCGGTCTCACGGCGTTCTACGCGGTGTGCGGGCTCCAAGTGATCGCGGTCGTCGTCTTCCTCGGGCTCGCGCTCGCCTCGGGGCGCGCGCGGGGCGCGGCTGCCCTCGCGGCGGCGGCGGGGGCGCTCTGGGTGGTGGCGCACTACGCGTCGGGGTTCGGCGCCCTCGAGGCGAAGGTGGTCAGGGCGACGAGCGCGGTGCCCCCGGACATCGCCGCGAGCTTCCTCCGGCTGAACGTGCCGATCCACTTCTTTCACTCGGCGACGCTGGCGACGGCGCTCGGGGCGCTCCTGACGGTGCCCCGCTCTGCGTCGCGTCGGAAGGACTAGGCCATGGAGAAATTCCGGGGCGTCGATTACTACGGCATCGAAGACCTCCTCTCGGAGGAGGAGCGGATGGTCCGCGATGCGGTCCGCGACTGGGTGGAGACGGAGTTCCTCCCCGTGGTCACCGCGCACCACCGCGCGGGGACCTTCCCCCTCGAGCTGATCCCGAAGCTCGGCGAGCTCGGCGTCTTCGGCGCCACGCTCAAGGGCTACGGATGCGCCGGGCTCAATCACGTCGCGTACGGGCTCATCATGCAGGAGCTCGAGCGCGGCGACTCCGGCCTGCGCTCGGCGGCGTCGGTCCAGTCGGGCCTCGTCATGTACCCGATCTACGCGTACGGCTCCGAGGCGCAGAAGGAGGCCTGGCTCCCGCTCCTCGCGACGGGTGCCCGGGTCGGCTGCTTCGGCCTCACCGAGCCTGACCACGGCTCGGACCCGGGCGGGATGAAGACGCGCGCCCGGCGCGAGGGCGGCGCGTACGTCCTGAGCGGCACCAAGCTCTGGATCACCAACGGCTCCATCGCCGACGTCGCCGTCGTCTGGGCCAAGGAGGACGACGGTGAGATCGGGGGCTTCCTCGTCGAGCGCGGCACCCCCGGGTTCTCCACGCTCGACATCTACGGCAAGTTCTCGATGCGCGCCTCGATCACCTCGGTGAAGGGGCTCCGCGGCCCGCTCGGCTGTCTCTCCCAGGCGCGCTACGGCATCGCGTGGGGCGCCGTGGGCGCGGCGATGGCGTGCTACGACTGGGCGCTCCAGTACGCGCAGCAACGGGTCCAGTTCGGCAAGCCGATCGCCGCGTTCCAGCTCGTCCAGCAGAAGCTCGTGTGGATGCTCACCGAGATCACGAAGGCGCAGCTCCTGGTCCTCCAGGTCGGTCGGCTCAAGGATCAGGGCAAGGCGCGGGCCCAGCAGATCTCGATGGCCAAGATGAACAACGTGCAGATCGCGCTCGACACCGCACGCATGGCGCGCGACATCATGGGCGCCGCGGGCATCGTGGACGAGCACCCCGTGATCCGCCACATGCTGAACCTCGAGACCGTGAACACCTACGAGGGCACCCACGACATCCACACGCTGATCATCGGCCGGGACATCACCGGCCTCGACGCGTTCGGCCAATGAGCCCCGGACCGACAATCTTGGTGGTGGACGACGATCGCGACGTGCGCGAGACGATCGTTGAGCTCCTGCGCGGCGAGGGGTTCGACGTTGTCGAGGCGGCGAACGGGCTGGAGGCGCTGCTCCAGGTCAAGCGGTCGCGGCCGGCTGGCGTCGTGCTGGACCTCCTGATGCCTCGCCTCGGCGGCCTCGACGCGCTCAAGCGGATTCGCACGTTCGACCCGGCCATCAGGATCGTGGTGATCACGGGCTCGCCCGACCCCGAGCTCGTGCGGCAGGCCAAGGCGCTCGGTGCGGTGGCCGTGCTCACGAAGCCGATCTCGCCGCCCGACCTGCTGGCGCCGCTCCACGCCGCGGCGGCGCCAGCTCCGGCGGCCAGCGCGCTGCCCACACGAACGCCCTCGGCGCGCAGCGCCGCGGCAGGCGCGACCGCGACGGCGGAGATTCTCGTCGTGGCTGGGGAGCCTGAGCTGCGCGCCCGGCTCGAGGGGCTTCTCACCACGGCGGGTCATCGGGTTCGTCTCACGGGCGACGCCGCCAGCGGCGTCCGCGCGGTCGTTGAGCGGGCGCCCCACATCGTGCTGCTCGACGTCGAGATGGCCGGGCTCAGCGGGGTCGGCGTGCTCCCCACGATCGTCGCCCTGGCCCCGGACGTCAAGGTGGTCATGGTGCACGAGCGCACGAACGCCGAGCTGGCCAAGCGGAGCCTCGCGTTCGGCGCGTTCGACTGCGTCGCGAAGCCCGTCGATCCCTCCCACCTCCTGCAGGCGATCGAGGCGGCGCTGGCGCTGCGGCGAGTCGATCTGGGCGAGTGACGGACTCTGGCCCGGATCGCGTCCGGGCCGGACTCAGGTTCCAGGATCGACGTAGAGCTCGATCTCGTGGCCGTCGGGATCGCGCACGGAGAACGAGCTCGGCGTCTCGCCGAACGGCGAGAGCCCGTGCTCCTCGACCCAGCGCCGGGCGGACGCGAGCGCGGCGAGCGAGCTCCCGACGTCGAAGGCGATGTGATAGAGGCCCGGTACACCCTTCGGCTGCGGCCCGGGGCCCTCGGCGCGCGCCAGCTCGCACGAGACGTCGTGATGGTGGACGCCGGCCGAGAAGAAGACGATGCGCCCGCCCTTGCCCGCGCCGGTCTCGGTGAGCCCGAGGAGGTCGCGATAGAAGCGTCGCGTCGCCGCGAGATCGCGCACGAAGAGGGAAACGTGACCGAGCTCGCGGACCTTCAGGCCGGCGGAGGATGCACCCACGGCGACGAGTAGTGTACCATTGGCGGGTCATGGCTGAGTCGAAGCCGGCGGCCCTTCACGAGGCCGGCGCCACCGCGTTCGTCGCCGCCGCCGAGGGCGTCAAGCCTCACGCCAAGCTGATCGCGCTCCTGGCGCTCGGTCATCTCGTCATCGACCTGAACCAGGGCTCGATCCCCGCCGTGTTGCCGTTCCTCAGGAACGCGCACGGCCTGTCGTACGCGGAGGCGGCGACGATCGTCCTCGTCGGCAACCTCACCTCGTCCTTGATCCAGCCGCTCTTCGGCTACCTCTCCGACCAGATCGCGCGGCGCTGGATCCTGCCGACGTCGGTGTTCCTCTCTGGCGTCGGCCTCGCGCTAATGGGCGTCGCGCCGGGGTACCTCACGGTGCTCGGGCTCGTGCTCGTGATGGGGATGGGCGTCGCCGCGTGGCACCCGGAGGGCTACAAGACCGCGACGGGCGTGGCCGGCGCCCGGAAGGCGACGGCGCTGTCGTGGTTCTCGCTCGGCGGCAACGTCGGCCTGGCGCTCGGGCCTCCGGTGATCACGAGCCTCGTCGCCGCGCTGTCGATCACCGGCACGCTCGGCATGCTCGTGCCGACCGTGATCGTGGGCGGCCTCCTCGTCGCCGTCCTGCCGCACATCGACCGCGCGGCCGTGCCCCGCGCCGCGGCGCCGGCGTCCGCCCGGGGCGTCAACATGCCGCGGGCGATGGCGCTCCTGATCTTCCTCGTCGCGATCCGCTCGTGGGCGCAGCTCGGGTTCACGACGTTCGTACCGTTCTACTACGTGGATTACCTGAAGGCCGACCCGCGGCTGGTCGGCCCGTTGCTCTTCGTGTTCCTCGGCGCCGGCGCGCTCGGCACCGTGATCGCCGGCCCCCTCGCCGACCGCTGGGGCCCGCGCCCCTTCATGCGCTGGGTCTTCCTCGCGGCGATCCCCTTCGGGCTCTTGTTCCTCGGGGCTCGCGGCGTCCTCGCGTTCGTGATGCTCGCGCTCTACGGCGCGGTGCTGACGTCGAGCTTCTCGGTGTCGGTCGTGCTGGGCCAGGCCTACCTGCCCCGCAACGCGGGGATGGCCTCGGGGCTCATCGTCGGCTTCGCCATCGGCGCCGGCGGCCTCGGCGTCGCGGCGCTCGGCTCGGTCGCCGACCACTGGGGCTTGCCGGCCGCGCTCGCGGTCAGCGCGCTCATGCCGCTCGCAGGGTTCGTCACCGCCCGCTTCCTGCCCGCTCCGCGCGACGCCACGTGAAGCCGGAATGAGAAGCGACAGGCGGAGCGGAGTGATTACGCGACGGGTGTTGGCCGGACGGAGCCACGCCGTGCCCACGGCACGCCACCCACGGGGCGCTCCGGCCTCACGGCACTCGCTCCCGTGAACGAGGGCAGCCCGTTTCAGGATGGTGAGCAGGTCCTGCTCATCGATGCGCGGGGCAAGCGCCACCTGATCTTCCTCCGCAAGTCGGAGGCGTTTCACTCCGACCGCGGTTGGATCGCGCACGACGCGATCATCGGCCAGCCCGAGGGGACGTGGGTGCGCTCCTCGATGGGCCTCCGGTACGTGGCCCTCCGGCCGACGCTCGCGGAGTACGTGCTCGACATGCCGCGCGGCGCGCAGGTGATCTACCCGAAGGACCTCGCGATGATCCTCTTCTGGGCCGACATCTATCCCGGCTGCCGCGTCGTCGAGGCGGGCACGGGCTCGGGTGCGCTCACGCTCGCGCTGCTGCGCGCGGTCGGCCCCGAAGGGCGCGTCATCACCTTCGAGCAGCGGGAGGAGTTCGCCCGACGAGCCCTGGCGAACATCCACATGCGGCTCGGGGAGGTGACGAACCTCATCGTGCGCCTGCGCCCGATTGAGGACGGGCTCGCCGAGGAGCCCGTGGTGGACCGCGCGCTGCTCGACCTGCCGGAGCCGTGGAAGCTCACGACGCTCGTCGCCGACCGGCTTCGGCCGGGGGGAATCTTCCTCTGCTACGTGCCGACGATCATCCAGTCCCACCAGTTCGTGGAGGCGCTCCTGCGCGAGCGGCACTGGGCCCTGATCGAAACCTTCGAAACGCTGTACCGGCCGTGGAACATCGAGGGTCAGTCGGTCCGTCCGTTCCACCGGATGGTCGCGCACACCGGCTTCATCACGGTCGCGCGCCGGGTGGTGCCGGAGGACGAGGGCGGCGCCCGGCCCCGCGTGGAACGGCCCGACCCCGAGGAGTAGCGCGGGCCGGTGATCACGTTCATGCGGCGGTACCGGCGCGGCCTGCAGGTGGGCCTTCTGATAGTGATCGCGGCGTTCATCGCCTCGCTCTTCGTCTTCGGCCAGCGCGGGTTCGGCGACGGCGCGGGGCGTGACGCCGTCGCGACGGTCAACGGCGAGTCGATCCCGCTGGCGCGCTACCAGCAGCGCTACCAGGCGTTCATGGAGGCGTACGCGCGGATCTACCGCGACCGCTTCTCGCCGGAGCTCGCCGAGCGGCTCGGGCTCCCCCAGCAGGTCGTGAACGAGCTCATCCAGGAGGCGCTGATCGTCCAGCGCGCCGGGGCCGAGGGGCTCCTGGTCACCGACGAAGAGCTCAACGCGCAGATCCAGGCGGTGCCCGCCTTCCAGGAGAACGGCCGCTTCGCGCTCAAGCGGTATCAGGAGTACGTGCGTCGGCGCGGGCTGGCCGCCGCCGCGTTCGAGAACGAGATGCGCCGCGAGCTCACGCGCATGAAGGTGGAGCAGGCGGTGCGCGGCGGCGTGAAGGTCACCCCGGCGGAAGTCGAGCACGCGTTCGTCCTGCGGCGCGAGGAAGCCCGCGCGGCCTGGGCGCTGGTCGAGTTCGGGCCGCTCATCGCCGCGGCGTCGGCGAGCGACGACGAGCTCGGGAAGTACCTGGGCGCGCATCAAGACGAGTTCCGGCAGCCCGAGCGACGCCGGATCCTCTCCGTGACGCTCACCCCCAAGGACTTCCTCAAGCCCGTGGCGGACGCCGCGGTGGAGCAGTACTACCGCGAGCACCCGAAGGAGTTCGAGGAGCCGCGCCGCGTCCACGCCGCGCACGTGCTGGCGCGCGTGCCCGAGACCGGCGGCAGTGAGGCGGAGGACCGCGCGCGGGCCAAGGTCGCCGATGTCATCCGGCGCGCCAAGGCCGGCGAGGACTTCGCCAAGCTCGCCAAGGAGGCCTCCGAGGATCCCGGCTCCGCGTCGAAGGGCGGCGACCTCGGCTGGGTCGGCGCGGGGGAATTGGTTCCGCAGTTCGAGCAGGCGCTCTTCGCGCTGAAGAAGGGCGAGATGTCGCCCGAGCCCGTGCGCTCTCCCTTCGGCTTCCACGCGATCCGGGTCCTGGACGTCCGCGCGGGCGGCAAGAAGCCGTTGAAGGACGTCGCCGGGCAGATTCACAGCCGGCTCCAGACCGAGGCGACCGAGAAGGCGATGCAGGCCCGCGCCGAGGCGATCCGGCGAGAGCTCCTGGCCGCGCAGGACTTCACGGCCGAGGCGAAGAGGCTGGGCCTCGCGGCCGTCGAGTCCACCGTCTCCCGCACGGACCGCTTCGCCGGCGTCAGCGCGCCCGACCCGCTCGAGGAGGCGGCGTTCAACCTGGCCCAGGGGGGCGTGTCGCCGCCGGTGAAGACTCCCGCCGGGCTCGTGCTGCTCAAGGCGGTCGCGACGATCCCCGCGGGCGTCCCGGCACTCGCCGAGATCAAGGACCGGGTGGCGCTCGCGGTCAGGCGCGAGAAGGCGGAGGCCCAGGCGCGCGAGCGCGCCACGCAGCTCGCCGAGGCGGCGAAGGGCGGCGACTTCCTCGCGGCGGCGAAGCGGGCGGGCGCCGTGACGGGCGAGACGTCACGGTTCTCGCGGGCGAAGCCCGCGGAGAAGCTGCCCGGCGACGCGATGCTCGCGGCGCTCCGGGCGCCGCTCGCCGCCGTCACCGAGCCGGTGAAGGCCCCGCAGGGTTACTACGTGCTCCGGGTGCTCGAGCGCGTGGCGCCGGACCCGGGCGCCCTGGCGGGCGAGCGCGCCACGGTCACGAAAGAGGTGCTCGCGCAGAAGCAAAGCCAGGCGTGGGAGTCCTGGCTCAACGCGGCGCGCGTGAACGCGAAGGTCGAGGTCCACTTCAATCCCACGTCGCGACGGGGCTGAGACGGCGCGTGGTAAGGTAATTCGATGGCGGTCCAGCGGACGCCGATGACCCGAGGCGGGTACGAGAAGCTGAAGGAGGAGCTCGAGCGCTTGAAGCGCGTCGAACGCCACGCGATCACCAAAGCGATCGCCGAGGCGCGCGCCCACGGCGACCTCTCGGAGAACGCGGAGTACCACGCCGCGCGCGAGCGGCAGAGCTTCGTGGAGGGGCGGATCGCCGAGCTCGAGACGAAGGTCGGAGGGGCCGAGGTCATCGACCCGCCGACGTCGGGCGAGCGCGTCACGTTCGGCTCGACGGTGCTCCTCGAGGACGAGCGCGGCAAGGAATACCGCTACCAGATCGTCGGCTCCGACGAGGCGGAGCCGGCCCGTGGGAGGATCTCGATCCTCGCGCCGCTCGCGCGGACGCTGATCGGAAAGAAGGTCGGCGACACGGTGACGGCGCAGCTGCCCGTCGGGAAGAAGACCTTCGCGATCCTCGAGGCCAACTTCCCCTTGGAGTGAGGGAGGCGCCCCCCATGCCGACCGCGCGCGTCGACTCCGTCAACCTGTTTTTCGAGGAAGTTGGCGCGGGCCTGCCGCTCGTCTTCGTCCACGAGTTCGCCGGCGACTACCGGAGCTGGCGCCTCCAGATGGGCTTCTTCTCACGTCGCTATCGCACGCTCGCCTTCAACGCCCGCGGCTACCCGCCGTCGGACGTGCCGACGGAGCCGAAGGCATACTCGCAGGACCAGGCCGCGGGCGACATTCGCGGCCTGCTCGACGCCCTCGGGCTCACGAAGGCCCACGTGTGCGGGCTCTCGATGGGCGGCTACGCGACGCTCCACTTCGGCCTGCGCTACCCGGAGCGCGCGCTCTCGCTGGTCGTGGCCGGCGCCGGCTACGGCAGCGTGCCCGGCGATCGTGCGAAGTTCCACGCGGACGCCGAGCTGACGGCGCGGCGCTTCGAGGCGGACGGCATGCCGAAGACCGCCGACCTCTACGCCAAGGGCCCGACGCGCGTGCAGTTCATGGACAAGGACCCGCTGGGCTGGCGCGAGTTCCAGCGGCAGCTCGCGGAGGGGTCGGCCCTGGGTCACGCGCTCACCCTGCGCGGCGTGCAGCAGACGCGCCCCTCGATCTTCGACCTCGGCGCGGCCCTCGAGAAGCTCGAGGTGCCGACGCTGATCATGACGGGCGACGAGGACGACCCGTGCCTCGAGCCCGCGATCTTCATGAAGCGCAAGATCCCGACGGCGGGGCTCGTCGTGATCCCGAAGTCGGGCCACACGATCAACCTCGAGGAGCCCGAGGCGTTCAACCGCGCCGTGCTCGACTTCCTCACCGCGGTGGACGCGGGGAAGTGGACGCGGCGGAACCCCGCCTCGCAGACGGGCTCCGCCATTCTTCCCGCGGGGACACGCTGATGCCGCTACCACTCGAGCACATCACGGTCGTCGACCTCACGCGCGCGCGCTCGGGCCCGACCGCCGTGCGCCAGCTCGCCGACATGGGGGCCAACGTCATCAAGGTGGAGGCGCGTGAGGAGATCGAGGGCGACTCCACGGCGCTCGGCTTCGACTTCCTGAACCTCCAGCGCAACAAGCGCGCGATGACGCTCGATCTCAAGCACCCGCGGGGGGTCGAGGTCCTCAAGCGCCTCGTGGCGCGCGCCGACGTGCTCGTGGAGAATTTCCGACCCGACGTCAAGACGCGGCTCGGGATCGACTACGACGCGCTCTCGCGGCTCAACCCGCGCCTGGTCTACGGGTCGATCTCCGGATTCGGCCAGACGGGGCCCTATGGCGATCGGCCCGGCTACGACCAGATCGCCCAGGGCATGGGCGGGCTCATGTCCATCACGGGCCTGCCGGGCCAGGGGCCCGTGCGCGTCGGCATTCCCGTCGCCGACCTCACGGCGGGGCTCTACCTGGCCCAGGGCATCCTGGTCGCGCTGCTCGAGCGCGAGCGGTCGGGCCGGGGCCAGTGGGTGCACACCTCGCTCCTGCAGGCGATGGTGACGATGCTCGACTTCCAGGCGGCGCGCTGGCTGATCGACGGCGAGATTCCGCCGCAGGCGGGCAACGATCATCCCACCGGCATCCCGACCGGCGTCTTCACCACCGCCGACGGCCACATCAACATCGCCGCCTCGGGCCAGACGATGTACCGGCGTCTCTGCGAGGCCATCGGCGCGCGACCCCTGCTCGACGACCGGAGGTTCAAGACGCTGGCC
>Ga0209268_1001845_pt1 | contig 10308 bp, 7 predicted proteins | sample GraSoiAngelo_143_FD_185900 | JGI IMG/M metagenome (GOLD analysis project Ga0209268, IMG submission 185900) | Grasslands soil microbial communities from the Angelo Coastal Reserve, California, USA - 14_1009_02_30cm (SPAdes) (version 2) | ecosystem: Environmental > Terrestrial > Soil > Grasslands ... | reverse complement strand
GCGGAGGGGTTGCGTGCCGCGAGCACCAGAAAAAGGCCGAGCGTCGCGAGGATGGTGTAGAACATCGGCGCTGTGGTCCCGCCAGTCGGGCGCAGCCCGGCCAGGAAAGAGGTCACCAGCGGATAGATATTGGCGACGGCCGTCAACACACCCAACACCACCAGAACGACCTGCAGCGCGCGTTCTCGCCTAGACGTCACCGTCATTGGAGCCCTCCTGAGGTAGATGCGCGTGGGTGTCGTGCCAGTGCCGGCCGAACGTACGGCCCCTTCGCCTGGTTGGCCATATGGCGTCGAGCAACCGCGGGTTGTTTCCTTGCGATGCCCGCCGAGCATGTCTACGTTCGGAACATGACGCCGCTCATGACCGCGGAGGACCTGCTGAAGCCGGGTGTGCCCGAGCGCGCAGACCTTGTGCGGGGTGTCCTGGTGGTCCACGAACCGCCCGGTTTTCGACACGGCGAGATCACCGTGCGGCTCACAATCGCACTCGGCACCTATGTCGACACCCGCCACCTCGGTCGCGTAGTCGCCGGGGATGCCGGATTCAAGTTGCAATCGGACCCCGACACGGTGCGTGGGGCTGACATCGCGTTCGTCAGTTGGGAGCGAATGCCGCAGCAGTCACCCGTGGGTTTCCCGCCGCTCGGCCCCGACCTCGTTGTCGAGGTCCTCTCACCCGGCGATCGACCCGGCGAGACGCTCGCCAAGATCGCGGACTGGCTCTCCGCTGGGACTCGACTCGTGTGGGTAATCGATCCCGAGCGGCGACTCGCGCGGATCTATCGCCAGGACGGTTCGCAGTCGATTCTTGGCGAAGCCGACACATTGGAGGGTGAAGACATCCTTCCGGGGTTTGCCTGCAAACTCGGCGCGGTGCGGGAAACGATCGCGCAGTAGGGGCTACTTGGTGTCGTAATTCGAGCCCTTGCGACCGACCCACTTGGCAGCATATTGGAGCGCGACTCAGATGCTATGAACCCCAAGGCGCGATGTCGTGCGGCTCGCCTATGCCTCGAGGGGAGCAAATCGCGAAACCGACTGAGCGGGATACCGCTTGATCGGTCCTTTTTTTTCTGGAAGGAAACAACGATGAAACAGCAGGTACTCAGGGCGGCGCTCGCGCTTGGCGCCACCGCGGCCCCGGTCCAGGGCCACGCACAACTGGCGCGGCAGCGTCCGACGATCGTGCTCGTGCATGGCGGCTTCGTGGACGGGTCCGGCTGGCAGGGTGTCTACAAGCTTCTGCGGAAAGATGGCTACACGGTTCGCATCGTCCAAAACCCCACGATTTCGCTGGCAGGCGACGTCGCCGCCACGCGGCTCATCGTCGATGCCCAGGAAGGCCGCGTGCTGCTCGTCGGCCATTCCTACGGCGGCGCGGTCATCACGGAAGCCGGGAACGATCCCAAGGTCGCGGGCCTCGTCTACATCACGGCATTTGCGCCCGACAAGGGAGAATCAGTGAACTCCTTGATCAAGGACCCGCCTCCCGGCGCGCCGGTCCCGCCGATACTGCCGCCCCAGGACGGCTACTTGTTCCTCGACCGTGCCAAATTCGCCGCATCGTTCGCCGGGGACGTGAACGCGGAGACGGCCGCATTCATGGCTGAGTCGCAAGTCCCGTGGGGCGTTGAGGCTCTGGCTGGCGCAATCACCGAGCCGGCGTGGAAGACCAAGCCGAGCTGGTACCTGGTCGTGACGGACGATCGGATGATTCCACCCCCAGCTCAGCGTTTCATGTCCAAGCGGGCGGGCTCGACGGTGCGCGAGTCGCCTGGGAGTCACGCGATCTATGTGTCGCGTCCTGCTCCGGTTGTTGCGCTCATCGAACAGGCCGCGCGGGCGGTCGAAACGGCGTCACGCTAAACCACAACGCAATCCCGATTTCCTGCAGTGTCGCCGCCGGCGCACCAGTTTTCGGTGCGCTGGCGGCGTCACATGTTGTGGGTTCTGTTTCTACCGGCTCACAATCCGGTGCGTCCGATGCAACACGACATTCTTGATCGTTTGACCCACGCGACGACCCAGACCTCTAGCTAGGGGCGGGGTTTCGCCTCCAGGCGCGCGACTCTGGAATGCGCGTTGCAACCCGTCCGGGCCTCAGCAGCCGGTTCGTTCACTTCTCCGGCAGTCGGTTGGTAATGAACTGAGAGATGCGGTCGGCTGCGGGCGGGTCCATGTTCGCCAGCACCGCCACAACGTAGCCGGCTGTGGGGCAGATCTCTAATTCACCATTCATCCCTGGAGCGCCTCCGCCATGCCCAAAACAGCGGATCCCATTGGTCGTCCGATCGTCGAAACCGAATGCGTAGCGGCCGCCCCCCGGCGTATCAACCTTGCCCGTGGTCAGCATGTCCGCATAATCCGCGTTGAGCAGCTTGTGTGCTCCCAGCGCATTCGCATACCTCAGTAGATCCTCCACCGTGGAGTACCCGCCGCCCGCGGACGTGCCCCGGTACGGCAGCGTCTCGGCATTCGGATGCTCCGCACCTCCACCCATTCGCGTATATCCCACACTGCGATCGCTCACCACCTGATCTTCCGGCTCCGAGCCGCTTGAGGTCATACCTGCTGGTTTGTAGACGTGGTCTCGGACATACTCGTAATAGCTCTGGCCGCTCACTTTTTCGATCACTACGCCGAGCAGAATGAAGCCGTAATTGCTGTACTCCCACTTGCTGCCCGGCTCGAACGTGAGTGGGCGGCTGCCGTACAGCTTCACATAATCGTCGAGTGAGCGCAGCTCCAGACGGTGTGCCTGAAACTCGGGTCCAAAAATATCCCCCGTGCCGCCGGTGTGCGTCAAAAGCTGATAGATCGTCACTTTCGCGGCGACGTCCTTGTTGGGGTAGTCGGTCAGATATTTTCCCAACGGATCGTTGAGCCGCAGCTTCCCTGCCTGCACAAGCTGCAGCGTCGCGGTTGCTGTAAACATCTTGTTCATGGAGCCGATGCGAAAGCGCGTCTTTACCTGGTTCCGCGTCTTGTGTTCGCGATCGCTCAGACCGTAAGCCTCAGCCAAGACCGACTCGCCGTTCCTGGCTATCAGCACGGTGCCGGCAAAGTGGCCCGCGGTAGCATCCCCATCCAGCTTCTTTCGCACGGCCGCGATCAGTTCGCTCTCGTTCACATGCGGCAGAGGGAACTCGGCCGGACGTGGAATCGCCATGAGGCCGATACCGACGATCTTGTGCGGCTCGGCGCTCTCAACTTCCAGAGTGAGTCGAGCGAATTGATCCGAATTCCGTTCCTGCAGCAGCAGGGCGACTTGCGTGTCTGACGTGGATGGCTCGACTTTCTTGAGGTCGAAGCCGCCCGTCATTTCTCGAAAAGCCATCGCCTGGTCCGCAGGCTGATGATGTGAGGGATAGTTCTTTTCAAGAAACGCCTTGTAAGCTTCGAGATCACCGCGATTGAAAGCCGCCAGCCACGCGGCCAGCTTCTGTCCGGCAGGCGTATCCGGTACCGTCACTTGGCCGAAACTCGGCACAGAACGACACAGCAGCAACAAAACAAGCCCGGCGTCGATCCGCATGGCCATCAGTCCCATATGCTGGTCCCTTCTAACGGCGAATTTAGCTCTCCGTACAGCTCCGGCCACTGGTTTGAAAAGACATAGACCAATCGAACCGGGACGCCAGCTCTCTTCTGGTACACACCTCGGTGCCAGGCGTCCTTCTCCACGTGGCCGAGCAGGGGATGTCGCGTGAGCTGAGCACCCTCGATCCGTGCGACCGGGCGCCCGGAGGAAGCGAGACAGGCACGTCCCATGCATGAACGCAGGGGCAACGAGCAGCGATGTTGCACCGTCGCAACGGGAATAACCGGGGAGTTCTTCCCATTCAAGCAGGCTCCTTCCGTACTCGCCGACGGCCGGGCGGCGGCGCCCAACCGCGGGCGAGATCCGTGCGTTCCCCCCCCTCCCCCAGCCCGGAGGATTCCATGAGTCGACCGCTGGCGGTACTCCTGGCCGCAACCCTGCTCGCGAGCGGCGCGGCGCCGCTCGCCGCCGGCGCACCCGCACGGCTGCGCCGGCAGCAGGCCGAAGCTCGTGTGATCGGGCGTGTGGTGGACGCGCGCACCCATGCGCCGCTCTCCTCGGTGCGGGTGTCCGTCGTGGGGACGGAGATCGGCGTACTGACGAACGCCGACGGCCGCTACGAGCTGCCGGGGGTCGCGGCCGGGACGCACGATGTCCGGGCGCAGCGCATCGGCTACCGCTCCTCGACCGAGTCCGTGGACGTGCCCTCGAGCGGGGCGGCGACCGTGGACTTTGGGCTGGGCGAGGAGGCGCTCGCGCTCGAGCAGGTCGTGGTGACGGGGACGGGCAGTCAGGCGCGTCGGCGTGAGGTCGGCAACGCGATCACGCAGATCAACCTCGCCTCCGTGGTGGAGCCCACGAAGAGCGTCGAGACGCTGCTGCAAGCGCGCGTGCCGGGCATGACCGTAGACGTCGGCGGGGCCACGATCGGGCAGGGCGCGACGATTCGCCTGCGCGGCAACGTCTCGCTGAGCCAGAGCAATCAGCCACTGGTCTACGTGGATGGCGTGCGCCAGACCGCGAACAACTATCCGCGCAACGTGTCGCTGGGAGGCAGCACGTTCAACGCCGCGCAGGTCGAGGCCAGCCCGCTCGCGGACATCGACCCAGGCGACGTCGATCGGGTCGAGGTGATCAGGGGCGCGGCGGCGGCGACGCTCTACGGTACCGAGGCCGCCGCCGGCGTGATCGAGATCTTCACGAAGCACGGCACGGCCGGGAAGACCGCCTTCACGTTCCAGACGAACCAGGGGATCGACTGGATGCGCCCCTGGGGCTCGGATGTGCGGCCGCTGCTGAACATGGAGCCATGGCTGAAGCAGGCATACGGGCACAGCGAGGCGCTGTCGGTCTCCGGGGGCGGCGGTCAGGCCCAGTACTATCTCTCGAGCGCCTTCGACGACAGGGACGGCGTGCTGCCGCAGGACCATGCGCGACGCTACAGCATGCGCGGCAACCTGACGCTGCAACCCTTGACGAACCTCACGCTCCAGTGGAACAGCTTCGTGAGCAAGAACGACCTGGCGATGTCGCCGGACGGCAATAGTGGCGAGTCGATCTTCTTCAACGTCTACCGCTCACCGGTGACGTCGCTTGGCGCGGCGACGCCGGAGAACATCGCCAAGCTGCTCACGCGTAAGACGACGCAGACGGACGACCGGCTGATCGTGGGCGCGAGCGCCACCTGGGTTCCCCTCGGCTGGATGTCGCACAGGTTCACGTTCGGCTACGACCGCGCCGCCATGTCGGGCGAGGTGTTCCACCCCTACGGCTTCGTGTTCCAGCCGACCGGCGACATCTCGGAACTGGACTGGCGGAGCGAGACGGTCACGCTCGACTACGCCGCCAGCGCCCAAGCGCAGCCGACGAACGACTTCAAGGCGACGTTCTCGGTCGGCGGACAGCTCGTCCACACGGCGGACGCGCGGGTGGACGGCTACGGCCGCGGGTTGCCGGGACCCGGCAAGCAGACGCTCAGCCGGGCGGCCGAGCGCTTCGTCTTCTCGGGGGGCCAGGAGGTGAAGACGGGCGGCTTCTTCCTGCAGAGCCTGCTCGCATGGAAGGACCGCTACTTCCTCACCGGCGGCTTGCGGGTGGACGGGAGCAGCGCGTTCGGCAGCAGCTTCGGGCTGCAGGCGTACCCGAAGCTGTCGGCCTCCTACGTGATCTCCGACGAGCCGTTCTGGCCCGCGACGCTCGGTACCGCCAAGCTGCGCGCTGCGTACGGCTTCGCCGGGCGGGCGCCGGGCGTCTTCGACGCAGTCCGGACGTGGACCGCCGGCGCGTTCGCCGGGCAGACGGCGTTTCTGCCCGACAACCTCGGGAATCCGGCTCTCGGCCCGGAGAAAAGCGGCGAGATGGAGGTCGGCGTCGACGCTGCCGCGCTCGACGACCGGGTGTCGCTGACGTTCACCTACTATCACCGCCGCACCGTGAACGCGCTCTTCTTGGTGCCGCAGCCGCCTTCGAACGGGTTCGGCGCCCAGCTCGAGAACGTGGGCGAGCTCTCCGCGGCTGGCCTCGAGGCGTCGCTCGACGCCACCGTGCTCCGCGGGAGCTGGCTCACCTGGGACCTCGGCTCGACGATCTCGACCAACCACACGAAGGTGCTGAGCACCGGCGGCGCGATCTTCTACAACTTCGTGCCCGGCCAGCCGGCTCCGGTCTGGCGCGGGGCCAAGGTGACGAACCGGGACGCGTTCGCGGACCCAGAGTACGCGCTGGACGCCTTCTTCGGACCCTCGGTCCCGACCGTGATCATCAATCCGTTCACGACCCTCAGGCTGCCGCACGGCCTGCTGCTGACCGCGCGCGGCGAGTACCAGGGCGGCGCCTGGGGCCAGGATTTCCCGTCGCGACTGGTGGCGCAGCGTGGGCCGCGGGGTCCGGTCGGCTGCGACGACGTCTACAAGATCGTGCCGTGGGCGTCGTACACGGGACCCGGCGATCCCAACGCACCCGCGGCCATCTCGCAGGTGCGCGCGCTCGACCGCGCCCGCTGCTACAAGAACGCGCGCAGCGACGTCTGGTTCATGCCGCTCGACTTCTTCAAGCTGCGCGAGGTGACGGTGCAGACGCCGATCCCGACCCGATTCATCCCGCGGGCCACGAGCGCCTTCGCCAGCCTGTCATTCCACAATCTCTGGCGCTGGACGAACAGCGAGTTCGCCTCGTTCGACCCGGAGCTGATCGGCTCGCGCGACAACGTGAACCAGCTCTTCTCGTTGATCACGGATCAGCTGCCGCCGCCGGCGACGGTGACCTTCTCGCTCAAGCTCACCTTCTGAGGGAGGGAGGACGACCATGCGGATGCTGATCCTACGGCTCCTCTCCCGACGCGGCTTCGCGCTCCGAGCAACTGCGCTCGTGGTGCTCGGCGCGCTCGCCGCCTGCAATCTGTCGGTGGACAACCCCGACCGCGTACAGGACCCGCTGCTCAACGACCCCGGGGCGCATGCCGCGGTCGTCGCCGGCGCCAGCCTCGCCGTCTCCAAGGCGATCAACTGGGTCGCCTTCTTCGGCGGCGACGCGTCGAAGGAGTTCACGCAGGGCGGGCGTATCCACCCAGTGAAGCTGCCGCTCGATCCCGGTCAGCTCAGCGTGCAAGAGATTCCCGACGTCGCGTGGGACTCCGCGCAGCAGGCGCGCTGGGTGGCCGAGGACGCGGTGCGGCGCTTCCGGGACGTCATGGGCGCCCAATTCGACAGCTACGACCTCGGCGCGAAGGCGCTGCTCTACGCCGGTTACGCCAACCGGCTGCTCGGCGAGAACATGTGCGAGGCGGTCATCGACGGGGGCGCGCCTTCCGACTACAAGGATTACTTCCGCCGTGCCGAGAGCGCGCTCACGGAGGCGATCTCCGTCGCCGGCGCGGCGGGCGACGCGCGGGTGAGCACCGCCGCGACCGCGGCGCGCGCATCAGTGCGGCTGATGCTCGGCGACGACGCCGGCGCCGCGTCCGACGCCGCGGCCGTCCCCACGGATTTCGTGTTTCAGGCGGTGTACAGCATCGAGAATGAGGACTACTACAATTTCCTCTACTGGGTCAACGCCAACCAGCCGTACCGCGAGATCAGCGTTTCCGGCACGTCCAACGAGCAGTACTACAAGGATACCGGCGACCCCCGCGTGGCGTGGAGCACGAATCCCGCCGTCCCTACCGCGGAGTTCCGGTACGTGCCCTGGCTCTTTCCCACGAAATACACGGGACGGGAGTCGCCCATCAACCTCTCGACCGGCCGCGAGATGCGGCTGGTCGAGGCCGAGATCGCGCTGCGGGCCGGAGACTGGCAGATGGCCATGAGCAAGATCAACGGTGTCCGCACCGCCGTGATCAGCGACACGACCGGCGGCCAGCCGCTCGCGCCCTGGCCAGCGACGAACATTACCGAGGCGTGGACAGCGCTGAAGCGCGAGCGCGGCATCGAGCTCTGGCTCGAGGCACGCCGCCTCGGTGACGAACGGCGTTGGGTGGAGTCCAGCACCCCGGGTGACATGGAGGACATGAGCGACCGGGTCCGTCTCTGTTTCCCGATCGGCCTGGACGAACGCCGCGCCAACCCGAACGTCGGCCCTGACCACGTAGACCCGAAGAATCCGCTCTATCAGGGAACGCTCCCGTAGGGAGCCGCGAAAGATTGGGCGAGTAGCTGCGTCAACGTCCGCCAGTGCCGCTCCTGCGCGGCGGCGTCGGACGCCGGCGTGTCGCGCAGCACGAAGCCGTGCCGCGCCGAATAGGTCTCGATGACGTGATTCACACCAGCCGCCGTCAGCGCCTGCCCTAGTCGCGCCTTCATGTCATCGGGAAATGACGCATCGTCGATCGCACCGGCCACGTACACACGTGCCTCGATCCTCGGCGCCAGCCGGTGCGGGCTCTCCGGCGCGTCGCTCGCCAGCCGGCCGCCATGATACGAGGCCGCGGCCACGATCCGGTCCGGATACGTCCCCGCGGCGGAGAGTGACGCTGCTCCTCCCATGCAGTAGCCCGTCGTCGCCACGCCGCCGGGACGCACAGCGCGCTCGCTCGCGAGAAATCCCAGGAACGCCTCGGTGTCGGACATGAGCGCGGGCAGCGTAGCCTTCGACAGTAGAGATCGGGCAGGAGCACGAAATACCCGTACGTCGCGAGCCGCTCACCGATCTCGAGCATCGCCGGCCGAATCCCGATGCCGTCCATGAACACCAGCACGGCCGGCCATGGCCCCTTCCCCGGGCCCTCCGGGCGGAACACGTAACTCGGGGCTAGTCCGTCGCGCGTTGCAATTTCGATTTTCATTCTGATCGTTCGTTGCAGATCAAGATATACGTGCGTTGCCGAGCCCGGTGTGCCCGCGTACGTTCCCGCATGCACCGACCGCTCGTCGCCCTCCTGCTGCTCGCCGCTCTCGCCTTTCCGCCTGCCCTGCCGGCGCAGACTGACTCCGCGACGGGACCGGACCCCATCGCCCAGCTCGTCGCGCGCCTGGACCTGGAGCGCTACAAGGCGACCATCAAGGGCCTCACCCGCTTCGGCGACCGCCGCCAGGGCACGGACCGCAACCGTGCCGCCGTGGACTGGATCGAGGCGCAGCTCAAGAGCTACGGCTGTAGCGACGTGTCGCGTCTCAAGTACGAGTATCAGCCGCGCGCTCCCATGCCGCTGACGGAAGGAGTCCGGCTCCCACGCGATACGACCCGCGCTGCGGGTAGCGGCCGCTACCGTGGCGTGCGCGCCCGAACCGGCGTCAACAACGATTCCCTCCGGCAGCCCGACGCCCGGCTGCGCGCGCTCGACGCGCAGGCCAGCACGCCCGGCGCCCGCGACGAGGTGTACTGCACCAAGGTCGGCAGCCTCCATCCCGCCGAGATGTACATCGCGGGCGCGCACATGGACGGGATCGGGTGGGGTGAGGCGGCGAACGACGATGGTTCAGGCACCGCGCTCGTCATGCAACTCGCCCGCATCTTCTCTGGACCCGATGTCCGGACCGATCGGTCCATCCGGTTCATCCTTTGGAACAATGAAGAGACGGGTCTCAACGGCTCCCGCGCATACGTCGAGCAGCGCCAGGCGCTGCAAGGCAAGGAGGATCCGCCGGGATCGGGCCGGTACCCCGAGCCCACCTGGCTCGGCATGATCCAGCACGACATGATGCTGTTCGACCACGGCATGCCGCGCAACGACGGAACGTCGAGCCCGGAGCAGCGCCCGGAGGCGGATGTGAATATCGAATTCCAAGCGAGTGCCAAATTCGCGGCGCAGGCCCAGCAGCTGGCGTGGACGCTTCAGGCAGCCAACGAGAAGTACGCGACTGACTATCCGGCGTCCGTCAGCTCGCATATGACCAACACCGACTCGGCGCCGTTCCAGGACCTCGTGGCGGCGATCAGCCTGCGCGAAAACGAGCGCGGCACGCAGATCGGCGCGGGCTGGGATCCGAACTGGCACCAGCCGACCGACCTGTACTCCACGTACAGCGACAAGGACTTCCGGCTCGGCCTGAACGCCGCGCAAACGACGCTTGCAGCGCTGGCGGGGCTGGTCGGGGCGACGATTAAGTAGTCAGGTAAAGCCGATCCCCCACTACACTCAGTCCCGGACGGCGGGATTTGACGCGCCCGGCCGCGTCAGCCGACGGGCTCTTGCTTTGTAACGCGACCCAACAACGCGCAACATGGGGGTTGCGTTTAATAGAAGTGGCTGGTATAATACGCAACACAAATGTTGCATATCAAACAACGGCCTTGTTACCTGGTTCCGGAGGAATCAACCCATGGCAGTGA
>Ga0209268_1001842_pt1 | contig 10311 bp, 6 predicted proteins | sample GraSoiAngelo_143_FD_185900 | JGI IMG/M metagenome (GOLD analysis project Ga0209268, IMG submission 185900) | Grasslands soil microbial communities from the Angelo Coastal Reserve, California, USA - 14_1009_02_30cm (SPAdes) (version 2) | ecosystem: Environmental > Terrestrial > Soil > Grasslands ... | reverse complement strand
CGCGGCGACTGAATGTCCTGGCCACGCGGGCTCTGGATGTCCTGGCCACGCGGGGACTGGATGTCCTGACCACGCGGGCTCTGGATGTCCTGACCGCGCGGCGACTGGATGTCCTGGCCACGCGGCGACTCGATCTGGCGCGCACCCGCGAGCGAGCGCGGCGCCTGGACGGTGTCAGCCTTCGCCGTCCGCATGCTCAGCTGTTCCTTGGCCTTCGCGACTTCGGGCGGGCACGACGCGGTCTGGGCCTCGACGGTCGCCGTGGCAAACGTGGCGATCGCGAAGGCGCTCATCAAGCCTGCAAGCACTCTCTTCATATCGTCCCTTCCAGTTGGTTAGAGGTGGGTTGACTGGCGCGACCCCCATTGGCCGCCGCCCGATCTGGTCACCGCGGATCTACTCCTGCGATGCTCGAACCGTTGTCCCGGTTCCTGAAACGATCGGTAGGGGAATTAGCAATGCGGCTGCCAAGGGTCAGCGAGAGGTATATCGTGCGGAATTACAGGTAGTTGTCATTCATGGGGCCCGGGTAAAGAGGGCGATGTGCCCTGCGGGCTCCGATCGCATTGCCCGGCAAAATGCCCGGCCGCCCTCGAAGGGTCGGACCGACGAAGCAAAGGCCAAAGACGCCTGCCGTGATAGGCTTTTAGGGCTTATGGTCCGGATGGCGCCTCTCACTCTGGCGCTGGTGGCCCTCGCGATGAGTTGGGGATGCGGCGCCGTTCGGACCGTCACGCGGCCCGCGCCCACAGCGACCGGCCCGACGCGTCACGTCCTTGCCAACGGCATTCCGGTCATCGTCCAGGAGCATCGCGGCAGCGACGTCGTCGCGCTGCAGTTGTGGGTGCGCGCCGGCGCGCGCGACGAGAGCGCCGCCGAGCTCGGGCTCGCGCACTACCTCGAGCACATGCTGTTTCGCGGTACCACGTCCCGCCCGAGCGGGTTCGTGGAGCGCGACGTCGAGGGCGTCGGCGGCCGGATGAACGCCGGCACCTCGTGGGACTACACCTTCTATTACGTCACGCTGCCCGCGCGGCGCGTGGTGCCCGGGCTCGAAATGCTCGCCGACATCGCGGTGAACGCAACGCTCGACGCCGACGTGCTCGAGAAGGAGAAAGAAGTCGTCCTGGAGGAGATGCGCCTGGGCGACGACAATCCGCGCCGCCGGCTCGGGCGTCAGCTCTACACGCATCTCTTCGAGGGCCACCCGTACGGCCGACAGGTGATCGGTACGCCCGAGCTGGTCCAGGGCCTCACGCGCGACACGCTCGCGAGCTTCTACCGGCGCCACTACATACCCGAGGCGTTCGCCGTCGTCGTCGTCGGCGCCGTGGACCCGCAGCAGGTGCTCGCGACCGCGGGCGCGACGTTCGGCCGGCTGCCGCGCCGGGGCGTGGCGCGCCTCCCCGTGGCGCCGCCGCCTGCATTCCGCCCGCGGCGCCAGCAGCTGACGCATCCGGGCACCCACGCGCACCTCGGCATGGCGTGGCCCGCGACGCGACTCGACCACGCCGACACGCCCGCGCTCGATCTCCTCGTCTCCATCCTCGGCGGCAGCCGCTCGTCGCGCCTGGTGCAGGCGCTGCGCGAGCGCGACGGGCTCGTCGTCTCCGTCGGCGCATCGTTCTCGGCGCTGGAGGGCGCCGGCGGCGTCACGGTGAGCGCTCAGCTGCCGCCCGCCAACCTCGAGCGCGCCGAGACGCAGATCCTCGCCGAGATCCGCCGCGTCCGCGACGCCGGTGTGACGGACGCGGAGCTGCGGCGCGCCATCACCGCGGCCGAGGCCGCGCACGAGTTCGAGACGGAGACAGCGGAAGGCCGTGCGACCGCGCTGGGGCGCGCCGAGACGATCTGGACGATCGAAGACGAGCAGGCGTACGTCAATAGGATACGTTCGGTCACGGCGACGCAGGTGCGCGCGGTTGCCCGGCGCTACCTCGATCCCGAGCGGTACACGCGGCTGGCGCTCCTGCCGCCGGGAGGCGCGCGATGAGGCGGGCGCTGCTCACGCTGGCCGTGCTCGGGGCGCTGGCGACATACGCCGCCGCGCAGCCGCCGGCGATCGTCCGCCACGTGCTGCCGAACGGGCTCGTCGTCCTCGTGCGCGAGGATCCGGCCGTCGGCGTCGTCGCCGCGTCGCTCCTCGTGCAGAGCGGCTCGGCCTTCGAGACGTCCGACACGGCCGGCGTGACGAACTTCCTGCAGCGGGCGATGCTGCGCGGGACGAGGCGCCACTCGGCCCTCGCGCTGGCCGAGGCGGCCGAGGAGCTGGGCGGCGCGCTCGACGCTTCGGGCGATGTTGACTACGCGGAGGTCCGCGGCACGGCGATCGCACGCCACTGGGAGGCGCTCCTGGCGCTGCTGGCAGAGGTGGCGCTCGAGCCGACGCTGCCCGCCGCCGAGATCGAGAAGGAGCGCGCGCTGATCCTCGGCCAGCTCCAGACGCGCGCGGACCAGCCGTTCCCGCGGGCCTTCGACACCGCGCTCGCCGACCTCTACGGCGGGCATCCCTATGCGTGGCCCGCGCTCGGGCGCGCCGAGAGCGTGGCGAGACTGACGCGCGACGCGCTGCTGGAGCGCTACGCCGCCGCGTATCGTGCCGGCCGCATGGTGCTCGCGGTCGCTGGCGGTGTGCCGCGGCAGCGCGTGATCGCTGCCGCCGAGCGCCTGTTCAAGCGAGTGCCCGGCGCCGCGGCCGCCGCCGCGGGGCCGGTCCTCGAGGCCGCCCCGCGCGGTGAGCGCCGGCTCGTCGAGCGCGACGCGCGCCAGGCGCAGGTGCTCGTCGGCTTCCTGGCGCCACCGCTCACGCACCCGGACTACGCGGCGATGCGCGTGCTCGGCGCCGTGCTCGGCGGCGGGATGTCGAGCCGGCTCTTCGTCGAGTTGCGCGACCGGCGCGGGCTGGCGTACTCCACCGGCGTGCTGACGACGAATCGCGCGGGCCCCTCGCTGTTCCTGCCGTACCTCGGCACCGCGCCCGGCAACGCCGACGCCGCGGTCGCCGGCGTGCTGGCGGAGGTGGACCGGCTGCGCCGCGACCGCGTCGAGGAGCGCGAGGTGGCCCGCGCCAAGGCCTGGCTCCTCGGCAACCTCGCGATGGACCGCCGCACCAGCGCGCGCCACGCGTGGTACCTCGCGTTCTTCGAGCTGGTCGGCGGCGGCTGGGACTGGCCCGAGCGCTACGCGCGGGCGGTGGAGACGGTGACCGTCGCCGATCTCGCGCGCGTGGCCGAGCGCTACCTGGCGCGGCCGACGGTGGTCGTGTTGCGGCCGCCGGAGGCGACGCGGTGATCCCGCTGCGCGACGATGTCCCCAACCGCTCCGTGCCCGTGGTGACGATCGTCCTCATCGCCCTCAACGTGCTGGTCTACCTCTACGAGGTTTCGCTGGGCGTCGGGAGCCGAGAGACGGGCGGTCCGGCGGCGGCCGAGGCGTTCCTGCTGGAGTTCGGCGCGACCCCGTGCCGGCTCACCGGTGCCTGCGCGAGTCTGGACGATTTCCCGAGCCCGCTGGTGACGGTCTTCACCTCGATGTTCATGCACTCGCTCAATCCGATGCACCTCGTCGGGAACATGCTCTACCTGTGGATCTTCGGCGACAACGTCGAGGACACGCTGGGGCACGGGCGATTCCTCGTCTTCTACCTGCTCGCGGGCGTGGCGGCGGCCGTCGCCCAGACGCTGACCGCTCCGCGCTCGGTCGTGCCCATGATCGGCGCCAGTGGCGCCGTGTCCGGCGTGCTCGGCGCGTACCTGGTCCTGTTCCCCTACGCGAGCATCCTGACGCTCGTGGGCTTCGCGTTCTTCTGGAGGTTCGTGCGCGTCCCGGCCCTGGTCATGATCGGGTTCTGGATCGTGATGCAACTGCTCTTCGGCTATCTCACCGTGAGCGCCTCGACGCGAGGCGCAGAAACTGGAGGCGTAGCGTGGTTCGCTCACATCGGCGGATTTCTGGCAGGCGTGGTGCTCCTGTTCCTCCTCCGGCCCCCGTCCCCGAAAAGCGCTCGCCTATAATCGAGGGCGTGGCGACGCGGATGCGGCTGGACCGGCTGCTCGTGGAGAAGGGACTGCTCGACAGTCGCGAGAAGGCGCTGCGCTCCATCATGGCCGGCGACGTGCTCGTGGATGGGCAGCGCGCGGACAAGGCGGGGGCGCTCGTGTCCACGGAGGCGGAGCTGGAGCTGAAGGGCCGCTCGCCTTACGTCAGCCGCGGAGGCGAGAAGCTCGTCCACGCGCTCGAGCACTTCGGCATCAGCGTCAAGGGGCGGATCTGCGTGGACGTCGGCGCCTCCACGGGCGGCTTCACCGACTGCCTGCTCCAGCGGGGCGCGAGCATGGTCTACGCGGTGGACGTCGGCAGCGGCCAGCTCGACGAGCGGCTGCGCAAGGACGCGCGCGTCGTGGTCATGGAGCACACGAACGCGCGAACGCTGGACCCGCGGCTGTTCGGCGACCAGCCCACGCTCGCGGTGGTCGACGTGGCGTTCATCTCCCTGGAGAAGGTGCTGCCGGCCATCTTCAACGTGCTGGCCCCGCGCAGCGAGGTCATCACGCTCGTCAAGCCCCAGTTCGAGGCGGGTCGCGAGCACGTCGGCAAGGGCGGCGTCGTGCGCGACCCCGCGCAGCACCGCGCGGTGGTGCAGCGCCTCGCGCGCTACGCGGTGCTCCGGGGCTGGCACGTGCTCGGCGTGACGGCGTCGCCGCTGCGCGGGCCCAAGGGCAACCGCGAGTTCTTCCTGCACCTCTCGATGCACGGCCGGACAACGGCGAACCTCGAGGGGATCATCGACCGCACCGTGCAGGCGCTTGCGTGACACGCGTCGGCCTCGTCGCCAAGTCCGACGCCGCCGGGGCCGGTGACGCCCTCGACCGCCTGATCCAGTGGCTCGGGCGCCGCGGGCTGCCGGTGGTATTGGAGAAGGAAACGGCGGGGCCGGCGGCCGCCCTGCCGACCGCGCTCAAGTCCGACCTGGCCGGCCAGGTGGATCTCCTCATCGTGCTCGGCGGCGACGGCACGCTGCTCTCGATGGCGCGGGCCGTCGGCGGTCTCGCCGTGCCGATCCTCGGCGTCAATCTGGGCGACCTCGGCTTCCTCACCGCGACCACGCTGGACGAGATGCTGCCGGCGGTGGAAGCCGCGCTCGCAGGCCGGATGGCGATCGACGAGCGGATGCTGTTGTCGGCGCGCCTCGTACGCGGCGGCACCGCCGTGGGCGAGTACGTGGCGCTCAACGACGTCGTCATCACCAAGTCGGCGATGAGCCGCATCATCAACCTCAAGGTGTCGGTCGAGGGAGGGCACGCGACCGCGTATCGCGCCGATGGCCTCATCGTGTCCACGCCGACGGGCTCGACGGCCTATTGCCTCTCGGCCGGCGGTCCGATCCTGTTTCCGACCATGGACGCCATCGTGCTGGTGCCGATCGCCTCGCACACCCTCACGAACCGGCCCATCGTGCTGCCCGCGACCCAGCGCATCGAGGTGACGCTGATGACCGACCAGGAGGTCATGCTCACGATCGACGGGCAGGTGGGCATCCCGCTCCGCGAGCGCGACGTCGTCGAGATCGAGAAGGCCGCCGCGCGCGTCCGGCTCGTCCGCTTCCCGCGCACCGACTTCTTCTCGGTGCTCCGGACGAAGCTCAAGTGGGGTGAGCGCTAGCGCGATCTCGAGGGGCGCCACGGGTTCCCCGGGGCGCCGCGAGCCGTGAGGGGGTTTGGGGGCCATGTCGGGGCCCCCCATCTTTTCAGATACGTCTTGAGCGACGCGCCTCGGTGACCTAGCATCGTCGGCGGATGCTGCGCGAGCTGCGGATCCGAAACTTCGCGGTCGTCGAGAACGTCACCGTCCCCTTCGCCCCCGGCCTCAACGTCCTCACCGGCGAGACCGGCGCCGGCAAGTCCATCCTGGTCGACGCCATCCTCCTGGTGCGCGGCGCCCGCGCCCAGACCGACGTGATCCGCGCCGACGCCGAGAGCGCCACCGTGGAAGCGGTGTTCGCCGTGCCCGACGGCGGCGTGGCGGCCGCGCTCGACGAGGCGGGACTCACGGTGGAGGAGGGCGAGATCGTGGTGCGTCGCGAGCTCTCGCGCAGCGGCCGTCACCGCGCGTTCGTCAACGACGCGGCGGTGACGGTCGGCCTGCTCGAGCGCCTCGGCGACGCGCTCGTCCAGGTCCACGGCCAGCACGAGCACCAGCGCTTGCTCGAGCCTGTGCGCCAGCTCGACCTGCTGGACCGGTTCGCCGATGCCGAGCCGCTGCGCGAGCGCTTCGCCGCGCTCTTCGCCAAGCACCGCGAGGCGCGGGAGGACCTCGAGCGCCGCCGCGGCGCCGGACGCGACCGCGCGCAGCGCGAGGACCTCCTGCGCTTCCAGGTGTCGGAGCTGGACGCCGCGCGGCTGCGCCCGGGCGAGGAGGAGGAGCTGCGCACGGAACGGCGCCGGCTCCAGCACGCCGAGCGCTTCGCGGCCGGGCTGGAGGAGGTCGGCACGTTGCTGCAGGACGACGCCGCCTCCGCGGCGGCCCGGCTCGCGCGCGCGACACGGGTCCTGACTGACCTCGGCCGGCTCGACCCGGCGTTCGGGGCGCCCGTGGAGATGGTGGAGGCCGCGCGCGTGCAGGTGGACGAGACGCTGGCCGCTGTGCGCGCGCTGCGCGACACGATCGTGTTCGAGCCCGGACGGCTGGAGGCGATCGACGACCGGCTGGATGCGCTCAAGCGGCTGGCGCGCAAATACGGCGACAGCGAGGAGGCGATGCTCCGCTTCCGCGCCGAGGCGGCGGCCGAGCTGGACCGGCTGGAGCGGCACGAGGAGCTGCTGGGCGAGGACGAGCGGCGGCTCGCCGAGCTCGAGGTCGAGGTGACCACGGCCGCGCGCGCGCTCGGCGCCGCGCGGCGCGAGGCGGCGGCGAAGCTCGCGCCGGCCGTGCAGCGCGAGCTGCGGCAGCTCGGGATGGAGCGGGCGACGTTCGAGGTCGCGGTGATCGAGGCGGCGCTGGCGGAGTGGGGGCCGCGCGGCGCCGAGCGCGTGGAGTTCCGCTTCACGGGCAACCCCGGCGAGCCCGTACGGCCGCTGGCGCGCATCGCCTCCGGGGGGGAACTGGCGCGCAGCATGCTGGCGCTGCAGGTCGTCCTCTCCGGGTACGAGCGCGCGCCGACCATGGTGTTCGACGAAGTGGACGCGGGGATCGGCGGCCGCGCCGCGTCGGTGGTCGGCGAGAAGCTCGCGGCCGTCGGCGCCGGCCGGCAAGTCCTCTGCGTCACGCACCTGGCGCCGATCGCCGCCCTCGCGCACCAGCACGTGCGCGTGACCAAGAGCGTCCGCGGGGGCCGCACGCGCGCGAGCGCCGGCCTGGTGGCCGGCGACGAGCGCGCGGCCGAGATCGCGCGGATGCTCGGCGGCGACGCCTCCGGCGCCGCCGCCCTCGAGCACGCGCGCGCGCTCCTGCGTGGCCGCGGCGCGCAGGGCCCTCGAGGCCGAGGCGTATAATGCTCCTGCGATGATCGACGCGATCCTCAAGAAGATCTTCGGCACCAAGCACGAGCGCGACGTCAAGCGGATGATGCCGGTGGTGGCCGAGATCAACGCGCTCGAGCCCGCCATCCAGGCCCTCGACGACGCCGCCCTCCGGGGCAAGACCGACGAGCTCCGCAAGCGGCTGGCCGACGGCGCCGAGATCGAGGACGTGCTGCCGGAGGCGTTCGCCGTCTGTCGCGAGGCCGCGCGCCGCTCGGTCGGCATGCGGCACTTCGACGTGCAGCTCATCGGCGGCATGGTGCTGCACAACGGAACGATCGCGGAGATGGCCACCGGCGAGGGCAAGACGCTGGTGGCCACACTGCCCGCGTACCTCAACGCGCTGACGGGCAAGGGCGTGCACATCGTCACCGTCAACGACTATCTCGCCAAGCGCGACGCGCAGTGGATGGGGCCGCTCTACCACGCGCTCGCCCTGTCGGTCGGCGTCATCCAGCATGAGGCCTCGTTCACCTACGATCCGGCGTACACCACCCCCGACATCCGCATGACGGCGCTGCGGCCGATCGACCGGCGCACCGCCTACCTCTGCGACATCACGTACGGCACCAACAACGAGTTCGGCTTCGACTACCTGCGCGACAACATGCGCTTCTCACTCGAGGAGCTGGTCCAGCGCGAGCTGCACTACGCGATCGTCGACGAGGTGGACTCGATCCTCATCGACGAGGCGCGCACCCCGCTGATCATTTCGGGTCCGGCAGAAGAATCGACCGAGCTGTATTACAAGATCGATCGAATCATCCCGAAGCTGAAGCGCGCGGCGACCATCGTGGAAGGCAAGCTGTCGGAAATCGAGGAGGAGCGCGAGGGCGACTTCATCGTCGACGAGAAATCCAAGGCGGTGTCGCTGACGGAGCAGGGGATCGCGTCCTGCGAGCGGCTGCTCAACGTCGACAACCTCTACGACCCGCAGCACATCACGATCCTGCACCACGTGCAGCAGGGGCTGCGCGCGCACGCGCTCTACAAGCGCGACGTCGATTACGTGGTCAAGGACGGCGAGGTCATCATCGTCGACGAGTTCACCGGGCGTATGATGCCCGGCCGCCGCTGGTCGGACGGCCTGCACCAGGCGGTGGAGGCCAAGGAAGGCGTGCGCATCGAGCGCGAGAACCAGACCCTGGCCACCATCACATTCCAGAACTACTTCCGGATGTACGAGAAGCTGGCGGGGATGACGGGCACGGCGGAGACCGAGGCCGAGGAGTTCGCCAAGATCTACAAGCTCGACGTCACGGTCGTCCCGACCAACCGCAACCTGATCCGGATCAACCATCCGGACGTCGTGTACAAGACCGAGCGCGAGAAGTTCAACGCCGTGGTCGAGGACATCATCAGGCGCAACGAGAAGGGGCAGCCCGTCCTCGTCGGCACCGTGTCCATCGAGAAGTCCGAGGCCGTGTCCAAGCTCCTCAAGAAGCGCGGCGTCCGCCACGAGGTCCTCAACGCGAAGTACCACGAGCGCGAGGCCGAGATCGTGGCCCAGGCCGGACGCGAGGGCGCCGTGACCATCGCGACCAACATGGCCGGCCGCGGCACCGACATCCTGCTGGGCGGCAACCCCGACTTCCTGTCCAAGGAGATCTTGAGGAAGAAGGGCGTCGACCCGGTCACAGCCTCCGCCGAGGAGCAGGCGACGGCGCTGGTGGAGGCGCGGCGAATCACCGAGCCCGAGCACCAGCAGGTCGTGGAGCTCGGCGGCCTGCACATCGTCGGCACCGAGCGCCACGAGTCGCGCCGCGTCGACAACCAGCTGCGTGGCCGCTCGGGCCGCCAGGGCGACCCCGGCTCGTCGCACTTCTATCTCTCGCTCGAGGACGACCTGCTGCGGATCTTCGGCAGCCAGCGCATCCAGCGGATCATGGAGCGCCTGGGCATGGAGGAGGGCGAGCCGATCGAGCACAAGCTCGTGACGCGCGCCATCGCCACCGCCCAGAAGCGCGTCGAGAACCACAACTTCGAGATCCGCAAGCATCTCCTCGAGTACGACGACGTGATGAACAAGCAGCGCGAGATCATCTACGGCATGCGCGGCCAGATCCTGGACGGCGAGAGCCAGGCCGACAACGTCGCGGAATGGATCGATGACCTCGTGATCGGCGCCCTCGACGGCTACGCCGCCGAGGGCGCGCATCCCGAGGACTGGGACCTCGGCGGCCTCACGGAGGCGCTCCACCGGCAGTTCGACGTCAAGATCCCCGCCGCGCAGTACGACGAGGTCGTCTCGCGGGAGGGGCTCACCGAGCTGGTTCAGGAAGCGGTGAAGCAACGGTACGCGGCGCGCGAGAGCGAGCTGGGCGAGGAGCTCATGCGCGCGCTCGAGCGCCACGAGATGCTCATCGTCATCGACACGCAATGGAAGGATCACCTGCTGTCGATCGACCACCTCAAGGAAGGCATCGGGCTGCGCGGGTACGGCCAGCGGGACCCGCTCACCGAGTACAAGAAGGAAGCCTTCGACCTCTTCCAGGACATGGTGGAGCGCGTAAAGGCCATTGTCGTCGAGCGGCTCTTCAAGGTGCAGGTGGTGCGCGACTCGCCGATGGAGCTGCCGACGATCACCGCGTGGGCGGACGCCCAAGAGTCGCGCGGTGCGCTCCCGAGCGATCCGCGCGCGAGCGGCTGGACGCCGTCGCCGGCGGGATCGGCGCCGGCCCCGGCGCCCAGGCCTGCGCCGCGCACGCCCACCGGCGAGAAGATCGGGCGCAACGATCCCTGCTACTGCGGCTCCGGGAAGAAGTACAAGAAGTGCCACCTCCTGCAGGAGAGC